>Ga0209725_1000030_pt1 | contig 79560 bp, 82 predicted proteins | sample I18A1metaG_FD_184145 | JGI IMG/M metagenome (GOLD analysis project Ga0209725, IMG submission 184145) | Lake sediment bacterial and archeal communities from Gulf of Boni, Indonesia to study Microbial Dark Matter (Phase II) - ​I18A1 metaG... | ecosystem: Environmental > Aquatic > Freshwater > Lake...
TTAGGGGAGTGTATGCCGCAGGCGACGTGACCACATGTCCTATTAAACAGATCGGGACGGCTGTCGGACAAGCAATCGTTGCAGCTACGGAGGCGTTTGGTTACATTAAACAACCATATTACTATAAAGGCTGATACGTGTTTACATTGAATAAACGCTTAGTTTAACAAAGACCTTCGCATGTACTCTTGTGAAAGAGGTTTACGTTGAAATGCCCCGAAATGAGGAAGAAAAGCGCGTTGGAGTTTTCATCTGCCACTGTAGTAAAAATATAGCTGGCGGAGTTGACGTAGAAGCGCTAGTCAGCTATTCGAAAAAGCTGAATGGCGTAGTTTTTGCTGTGGATAACAAATTTGTCTGTTCAGAAGAGGGCCAAACCGTTATTCAAGACGCCGTAAAGGAACACAGTTTAAATAGAGTAGTTGTGGTAGCATGTGACCCCACTCTGCACTTAAGCACGTTTCAACGATGCGCAGAAAAGGCTGGCGTGAACCCAGCATTCACAGAACTTATTGACATCAGAAAGTGGACTATGCCAGGAAGCCCACAGAAAGTCAACCAAGAACAAGCATTAGAAAACTCGAAGAAACTTATCGAACAAACTGTTAAGAGAATACGGTTGAAACGGGTAGTTCCATTGATTGAGGTTAAAGCCGAGCCGTCGGTTCTCGTCATCGGCGGTGGAATAGCAGGGGTGGAGGCTTCCTTAGACCTGGCGGATAAGGGATACAAAGTTTATCTTGTTGAGCGACTTCCCACCATTGGGGGGAAGATGGCTCTTCTTTACAAGGTTTTTCCAACCAACGACTGTGCGCCTTGCATACTGGCGCCCAAAACTGCCTATGCAAACATGCACTCAAACATAAGTCTGCTGATAAATTCTGAAGTAACTAACGTTGAAGGACACGTAGGTGAGTTCCGAGTCAAAATTCTGAGAAGTCCACGCTTTGTTGACGAAAAGAGATGCACGAGTTGTGGATTATGCGTGGAAAAGTGCCCAAGTAAGACAACCAACGAGTTTGCCGCTGGGATGGGAGAGCGCAAAGCCGTCTACATTCCGTTTCCACAAGCCATTCCTAGAAAGGCTATGATTGACGCTGACCACTGCCTATACTTTCAGAAAAACACTTGTCGAGTTTGCGAAAAAATTTGCCCTGTCAAAGCCATAAACTTTGAACAAAAACCAGAAACGATGCAACTAAGAGTTGGCGCAATAATCGTTGCCACTGGCTTCGAGGAATATAAACCTTCAAATAAAGGGGAGTATGGATACGGACTCTACAGCAACGTCATCACGCAACTCCAGCTGGCTCGACTACTAGACGTTGATGGCCCTACCAGTGGGAAGCTCCTTAGGCCTTCAGATGGCAAAGAACCGAAAGTTATTATGATGATTCAATGCGTAGGCTCACGCGATGAGAAAACCAACATCTACTGTTCTTCTGTTTGTTGCATGTATACATTGAAACATGCACAGATCATTAAGGAAACAGTTCTCCCTGGGGCCGATATCAACATCTGCTATACAGATATACGAACCACTGGAAAGGGCTTTGAAGAATACTATAAGCAGACGAGAGACCTCGGCGTTGGCTTCATTCGGGGGAAACCCAGCCTAATCTTGGAAGACCCGAAAACGAAAAACCTCTTTGTCTCGGTGGAAGACACGTTACTGGGCGAGCCCTTAATGTTTGAGGTAGACCTTGTTGTGCTGTCATGTGCCATGATACCTTCCGAAGGGGCGAAACAGCTTGCACAAAAACTGCATATAGAAATTGACCAAAACGGCTTCTTTAAGGAGGTACATCCTAAGCTTCGCCCCGTCGAAACAAACGTTCGAGGAATCTACATCTGCGGATGCGCTCAAGGACCAAAAGATATTCCCGACGCCATTGTTCAGGCGAAGGCAGCAGCCTCATGTGTAGACGGTGAGTTGAGAAAGGGAAAAATTCTACTTCCTAAAACTGGCTATTAAGAAAATTGTTGGTGGACGGAGTTGGAGGTCAGAAAGTTAATTAAACTTTCTGCGAAGCCTAGCCAGACAGGTCGCAAGCCCCTAAGCAAAGAGAGAGCTTATAGTGGCGAGTTCAAATTCAACTCTGTCCGTTTAGAAAGCCAAAAAAAGATGCTTAACCAGTTTAAAACATGCCTATAGAACATGCTTCCAAAAACGTTTTAAACTCATTGAAACAATGTAAGAAGCCTTCAAATTCCTGATTTGTGAATGGAAGGCTAGGACAGCTGAAGAGAGAAAGGAGAGGAGAAAGGAGTTAGAAATATGACCTCTCTTTTCCCTAACCTCCCATCCACGTTATATAAAGCAGCGGATTTACTTAAAAAACTTTTTATAATTCTCCAAAAAAAGTTTTATTATTGAAAAAAGAAAAGACACATTAGTCTCATTGGGAGGAGGCGTGTGCTTTCGATTTCAAAGGAATCATTCTGGTCATTTTTTTAATTTGGTCGGCGTGATCGTAGACCCATCTGCCTTCGTGGAAATATTCGTATGACACTGTTTGACGCTTAAACGAAGGTATGTCTACAAAGACATACATGAAGTCTTGGATAATTTCCTCCACAGTTAAACTATTCAACGACGTCAAGAAGTTGGAAAACTCAGTCTTTGGAACATAAAAATTAACCAAGAGAGAATTTTTTCCAATTACTTTTGCATAGCTTACCACAAAAGGCTTGTCAGTCAACGAATGAGCAAACTTAGCCAAAGCATGCTCATTCGGGAAGTCAAAAACAAAAGCACACAAGTCTGACGCCTGCAATGGATATGGGAAAATCGCAATCTCATATCCTGCAATAAGGTTTCGTTTCGCTACGTGCTGATGAAATCGATGTCTTATGCCTTGAGGAGTGATTTTGACGACCTTTGCCAATTGGGTGAAGTTCTCTAAACCATTTTTTTCTAATTCCTTCAAAATGAGCAAATCTTTGAGGTCCACTTCAAGTTCGTAAGATTTTGGGTCTGCCAAATGTTTAGGGAACTGCTCGGAAGACCTTAAAACTTCGCTGACCCATTTTTGCCAAGGAAAATTCCATGCTTTGTGTTTGAAATCAAACCATTCGAAGTTCGGAGCCACCTCAAAGACGTTTGTGGTCCAGGAAAGTACATAATTTGATATAGCGCCTAATCGATTCACCTTTTCAAAATAGTCTTCAAGCGCTGTCTTATATTCCGCTGGAAAAGAAAAAAGGGCGTAGAAACCGTTGAATTTGCCATAGCAACGTGCTATATAACTCCAGTAACCGACGTTTTCAATAATCTTCGATAAAGACTCTTCATGTCTGTGATTGGCGTCAGCGATAAGAACGGCTTTCATCAAACCAAGTTTTGGCAAATTTAGCTTGGCTCCAATCCTAAGAAAGCCTTCGTTTAATAACCTTTTAACGCGAAAAGCCAGGGTTGTAGGAGGCAGATCAATTTTTTTAGCCAGCGAAAATAGATTGCGTGGATCATGTTTTCCTAAACCCTCAATAATTTTTGCGTTGATAGGATCCAATATCTTCATATAGCGAAGCATCCACTCGTAGTCTTCGAGTCGACTCGTAACCTTCTGCCTCCCGAAAAGCTTATCATCATTTGCTAAAATTAGCATTTCACGGACCCGTTCGGTCTCGGACTGCCAATTGGGTCACAAACCAAAACCAAAGATTCAAGTTCCGTCGCATTCACCTCCGTTACGCACTTTAAAATATACTTTGGAGTAGTATTTTTATTTTCCGCAACATAAATCTATAAAATTGCAAGAAATAACAGAATGCTTATGAATGTATATCTCATGACTTATTTTTCGATTATACAGGTTAAGCTGGGATAGATGACTTGGGCTTCAGAGTCGTTGAAACGAAGCCTTTTTTCTATGGTGTAGTTAATGTTAATAGAACAGCGATTTTATTGGATTATGGGGTTGTTAGAGTATGGGAGAAGTCTATGTAGAGTTATTCTCTTCCCCAAGTTGTGCAAATTGTCCTGCCGTCAAAAAGATGCTCCAAGAGTTGTCAAAAGAGCTGAAAGGCGACATCACCATAGAGGAAGTAGATATCACCGTAGACCCGATGAGGGCATCTCAATATGGAGTCCTATCAGTTCCAGCAGTCGCCGTTAACGGCATGCTCAAGTTTGTTGGATTGCCGAAAAGAGAAGAGTTAAGGGAGGCCCTAATCGAAGAACTTGAGCAGTGAACCTTGCATTTTTGGTTGCGTGAAACGAATGAGAAAAATAAGAATAAAACAAGTAGATGCTTTTACAGATGTGGCATTCTGCGGAAACCCTGCAGGAGTCGTGACCGAAGCTGACGACTTGACAGAGGAGCAGATGCAAAAAATTGCTAAAGAAATGAATTTATCTGAGACAGCGTTCGTTTTGAAACCTCACGAAACGACTGCAGACTTTAAGATACGATTCTTTACTCCCAAAGTGGAAGTGCCCATATGCGGACATGCCACCATCGCTACATATCATTGTTTAGTTGAAGAAGGAAAAGTTCAATTGAAAACTCCAAAAACTACCGTTAAACACGAGTTGCGAGTTGGAGTTTTGCCTGTAGAGATCTATTCTAAGGAAGGAAAGGTGGAGAAGATCATGATGACTATGGAGAAGCCTATTTTCGGTGAAGAAGAATTTGAGGTGGATGAACTTGCACCGCTTCTAAGCGTTGATAAGAAAGAAATCGAACCGAAACTGCCAATTCAGGTGATGCAAAAGCAGAAACTTCTTATACCTGTCAAAAACTTGAAAACTATGGCCAAATTAAACCCTGACTTTCGAGCGATAACCGAATTTGGCAGAAAAACAGGAATTACAGGAATCTGCGTCTTTACACGTCAAACAATAGACTCGAAATCTTCTTTTCACCTGAGGTTCTTTGCACCAGCGTTAGGAATTAACGAAGACCCCGTTACAGGCGTGGCTAACGCCTACTTGGGCGCTTATCTAATCAAACATAAAGCGGTCCCCATCATCAGACCAGTAACATCTTTAATCGGGGAACAGGGGCATTTTGTTGATCGACCTGGACAGGTTTTCATCAACGTTGAGTCTGATGTTCAATCAGTAAAATCGGTAAAAGTTGGCGGCATGGCTATCACGGTGCTAACAGGAGAAATACTTTTGGATGAAGACTAAAACACAACACTTTTTGCTATTAGAAAAATTACAAATACAACGCTGTTATGAAGCGGTTCTTTGCTAAAAATTAGAGACTTGCGAAAGAATTATCTTCTAGAAATTGTTAATATTTAATGGTGTATGCTTATGCATACATATGAGAGTGGGGTATTTCGTTTTAGGCGGAGAGATCGACTGGTCATAATTGTCGATATTCTTAAGGCATCCAGATACGGGATAAGAAAAACTGGCATCATGCAAAACGTTAATTTAAGCTACGATCAGCTTGGTAGATATTTGGGTATTTTGATTAGTTATGGTTTGATGATGAAGGACGGAGATACATACAAATCGACCAATAAAGGATTAAAACTGATAAGAGATTTCGAATCTATACGCGCCAGCTACTCGAATGAAGCGCGTGTTATGCGCGCGTCCCCTCTTTTTTCAGTTTTAAATGTCTCTTAACTATCTTTTTAACGTGTTAGTAGGCTTGAAGAGACCAAAGAGCGGTCTTAAAAGATTTCTTTTTCACCTATTTTTCGTAGAGCCTTTCCTTTCAACTTCACTGGTGGTCCAACCACTTCTTCAGGCGCTCTCTCTTCGGTTTTCCGTTTTACGGTTTCTCCACACACGCCGTTAGGTAGCAGTCTTCTTTTTATGCATGTTGCGTAGCTGCAGTTCGCCACTTCACATTTTTCTTCAGTCCATTGGCACCAAATGGCGTTTCCACGGACCATGACCGCGTTCTTCCCGCAACGAAACATTTCGCATTTGGGAGAGCAATATTCTACAGCCAAAGGAAACACAACCCTCTATCTTTTTTCTGAGAACAAAATTTTCACACGAGTTGGCTTTCATCAACTAATTAGGTTAGAGACGGATGAGTATTATAAACTTTTTCTGATGCGCTATTTCTGCTTAGGTGGCGTCTTCTTTTGTGAAGGTTTTTGCAGACGCTTTCTGAAAAGTGAACCCAAACCGAATATAGCAAGTATTACGCCCAGCAAAATGCCTAAGGTAAACTGCGTGGTTTCCACCGGGTAGGGACCCAACATCACGTATTTTTCTACCTTAAACACAACCTTCCGCGGCCCGTCTAAATAGATAGATTCCACTGCACTAACTGTGCCCGCTATCTTCACAGAGATTCGATATTCTCCGCCCACAATATTCTCGAGTGAAACGACTCCTTGCGAATTTGTTTTTCCAGAAGGCTCAATTCTCACCCACTCGCTTCCCATTTTTCTCTCCACATCCACCAGGGCGTAGGGGATGGGCTGCCCAAAATAGTCAACCGCCACCACGGAAAGGTCTATGTTAGAAAGCTTACAACGGAGCGAAGCAAACATGTGGTCCTCGGTTAAGTCAACGACAGTTTCATTCAAGACCACTGTGCGTCCCAGTCCCGTGTCAAAAGTGTACACTTTGACTGTATATCTTCCGAATGTGTGGCTAAATGTTGTGCTGCCCCACTCGTCTGTGGTCGTCGGTCCTAAAACCGTCGTGCTGCCCCATTCTGTGATGTTTACTTGAACGTTTTGAAGTGGTTTCCCCTTGGAATCCATCGCGTTAATGAACACTGTGTAGGTTGGGCATGTTATGTTGACCCAACGAGAGTAAGTGTGGTTTGCGATGTACGTGGTGTTGAATACATATCCATGGCGGCTAGCGTCAATTTTGTAATCTCTGTACATAAGCACGTTTGGTACAAGCTGAATTTCAGCGTAGTTAGTCTCAAACGATATTTCATCACTGCAAACTTTCCCATCATAATAATTGGTGTAGTTAAACGTAAGAGTCATGTTAATTAAGGGGAGAGGCGTTCCAGCAATATCCTTCACGGTTACCCATATGGGGGCAAGCTGGCATGTCATGTTTAGCTCGTAGGTTTTTGTCTCGTTGACGATTTGGTTTTTTACAGTGCCAACCAGTGTGAAGTTGCCGCGTAGGTTCCATAAAGCCGAGAAGGTGTAGTTGCCGTAGTCCAGCAGAAGTTTTGCCCAGCCTGTTTGGTTTGTTATTTCAGCATCAACAGTCGCCTCAGTCTCGACGTCATATGCAACAATTCCCACGTTGGGCACAGGTTCTGGGGGAACTGCAAGATTCCACGCTTGAACCTGGTAAACCCCTCCCAAAATTGTAAAGTTATGACTGTCGGGTATTGTCTTATTGGTGCACGGCGTAGAGAAACTTGACAAAGTTACCGTGTAGATTCCGGGCGTAAAGTCTGTTGGAATCTCCCATGAATCTGTAAGTATTCCGTCCTCGGTTGCTGTTATATTTTTTGGATATTCTGTAATGTTTTCTCCAGCCTTGTGCATTAAAACTGTGACATTTTCGTAGGCGAGGTATCCCGAACCCTTGATGTAAACTGTTTCGCCTCTTTTATATTCAGGCTTGTCAGTTAGGCTCACGGTGAAGTTTCCAGTCGCTAGGGTTTCGTTGAAGGCTATGTAGTATACGCCCACATAGTCCGTGGTAGCGCCACTTCCAAAATCTGTTGGATAGGTTCTCGTTCCGCTTCCATATCCTGTGCTGGTAGTGTTGGTAAGCTGAATAATGACACTGTGAACCGCGCCCGTTTGGTTAGTCACAGCGATGTTTGCCCAGTAACGAGTATTTTCTAATCCCCCAGTCATGTTGGCAGAAATCTTCGTTATGTTTCCTTCTTGCACATGGCTGGGCGCTGCCTTAATGTAGTAAGCTGTCTCGATTGTGAAAGTGGACGTGTAATTGCTCACGGTGGTTGAGTCTTGCAACGTTACGTTGTAGTCGCCTCTTGGGCGATGAGGCACAACAAACGTGTCGTTAACCAGCAAGTCTACAGCAGTTCCATTCCTCACTTTCTCACTGCCAAATAAGATAGCATACGATCCGTTTTGGGTATCAATTTCTCCAACAACACGTACAATGTCACTAACATGCCCGCTAGTTGGATCAATAGAGTTTATGATTGTTGGAGCCGCAACGGCTTTTGGCGACAGAGACGCGATAACTGCCATTACCAATAAAATTGTTACCAACGTCGTCATGGTTTTTCTTGTTTGGGGCAAGTTTTTGTGCAAGCGGCTTCCCTCACTCTGAGTCTTGAACGCTTAAGTTCATGTTCGCAAGGATTTGAACATTTCTTAACAAACGAAGCATTTTAAGTTTGTTATTAACGTAATAAAGGTGCATAAGCAGAAGCGCTAGGTGATAGTCCTATGATTGATGAAATCTTAAGTTTGGTTAAGAAGCACGAGCAGTGGCGTGGACAAGAATGCCTAAACTTAATCCCTTCAGAAAACGTGACTAGTCCCGCGGTTCGCGGTCTTCTCACATCGGATTTTGGACATCGATACACCTCAAGAGACGGTTTTTACATGGGCACCCGTTTCATTGACGAAATAGAACATTACGGAGAAGAGATTGCCAAAGAAGTTTTCGGCTCTGAAACTGCAGATTTACGTCCACTTTCTGGACACGTAGCTGACTGGATTTTTCTCGCTTGCTTCACAAACCCAAACGATACGATTCTATGCTTATCGCCTGATGACGGAGGATACCCAGGCATATGGGAATCTGGGGTACCAAGATTTCTGAGGCTTAGGCCAGTTGGCTTCCCCTTCTCTAAGCAAGAGATGAACATCAAAGTGAAAGAAGCCAAGGATTTGATATTGAGGGAAAAGCCGAAGGTGGTGATTTTCGGAGCGAGTCTTTTCCTTTTTCCTCATCCTTTGCGTGAACTCTCTAAAGTAGCGCGTGAAAGTGGCGCTCACGTTGGATATGACGGTTCTCACGTGATGGGTTTGATAGCTGGAAAAAGGTTTCAAGACCCTCTTCGAGAAGGAGCTTCCGCCATTTTTGGATCTACACACAAAAGCTTCTTCGGACCGCAGGGCGGAATCATAGTCGCTGACAAGAAACACGCAGAAGTCATCAAAAAGCGAGTTTCCCATGAGTTTGTAGATAACGCACACTGGAATCGGCTAGCAGCCCTCACGTTAGCTCTGGTCGAAATGAAAATGTTTGGAAAAAAATATGCGGAACAGGTCGTCAAAAACGCGCAGGCGCTTGGCAAGGCATTGGCAGAACACGGTTTTCCAGTCAAGTGTCCTCAACTCGGATATACACGTTCTCATCAGGTTTTCCTTGATTATGGTGGTTATAAACAGGGTCGAACCATAGCTGAAAAACTTGAAAAGGCGAACGTCATTGTGGATTGTGGGGTTCGACTTGGCGTTTGTGAAGCAACCCGAAGGGGTATGAAAGAGGACAAAATGGAAGAGGTAGCCGAACTTATGAAGAGGGTGATTATTGACAACGAAGACCCACGTCAAGCTAAGAAAGGCACAAGGAAATTAATGAAAGAATTTCAGAAAATTGAATACTGCTTTGAATAGACCTGCCTCATCGTAGAGTGTCATCCTACGGACCCAGCGTAATTGTAGAGATTAGATTATAAGCTAGGTTCTTTTTTTTGGCTAAGTTTCGCTTTTTCCGAAGTTTCCAGCAAGTTTTATGGCGTCGAGGATGTTGACGGCATTATCATTGTTAAGGTCTGCTCTGGGATCCCAGTTCGGAGATCCCGGCTTTGAACCGAAGGCGTTTGCTAAAAGAATGGAGTCTAAAATGTTTATGACACCGTCGCCGTTTATGTCGCCTATCAATGGTGGCGCCATCGAAACTATTATTGTTTCGGTTTTGTTGTGTTGTAGCCCCTGAGTATCAGTGACGGCCAAAGTAATTGTGTAATTGCCTTCGGCTACGTAAGTGTGGTTTATGGTTTGAGTTGCTACTGTAGTGATGTTCCCGTCGCCAAAGTCCCACCGATACTCAATTATAGGTGTCTCATGCGTACCGTTCCATCCCGGAATGGAGCGTGAGGCGTCAAAGGCAACGGTTTGGTTCACCTTAGGTGTGGATGGGTACCATACGAAGTCAGCTGTAGGGTACCTCCAGCGTAATTGTAGATAGATGGTATCGCTTAGTTCACTGAAAGCAACCGAAACGTATGCTTTATGTTCAGTGAAGTTAAACCTTAACGTTTGCACCCCGTTGAAGTATTCATCTGATTTTTTGCGAGTCATTACCGTCCACGCGTCTGTTTCACGATAACGGTAATATGCGTCTACAGTGGTCCAGCTTGAGGGAATATCGAAAACATAAGTGATTGGGTAGGAAATGCCATAATTCTGGTGGTTAACTGAACCTATGTCAATTCTGAAAATTTTGTCTTGCCCAGCACCCGTAGACGTTACACTCAGAACGTTTCGGTCGTAAATCCAATGATAAAGGTACAGCAACCCAAACGGAACATACCAAACGTCTTTTCTGTTGGAAATGTAGGTAGTGTGTTGGTCAGCGTAGCTTCCCGTATTCCAGTTCACCCAACTGGGATGAACTATTAAATGGTAGATTCCACCATTTACATAACTAGTATCAAACTTACTGTTCAGTGACGGCACATCTGAGATTCCTCCCCACGGCGGGGTCCCCATCTCAAGAGTATGACCTACTCTGTCGAACAACTCGTTTGCATAATCCCAAGTGGAAAAACTATACACGCCCGAATTTATGTTCCTATCTGACAGATAATAGCAGTCGCCTAGCCACAGTCTCACAGTCTCATCGGATGATCCATACGGCTCTATCCAAGCGTAAACGTACTCTTTTTCGCCGTACCTCCACCAATCGGGAAGCGTCAAGTTCCCTATGATGTCTTGTTTGCTTCCTTTAATTTGCCACTCGTAGCTGATTCGTGGTCTGGGGGGGGTGAGGGATGGGTCATACCCTGTGTATGGTGGGTGAACATGGTTTCGGCTGTGTGAACCCGCCTCTGTATATCCTTGATTCACCCAGTATTGAATAAAGTCCCAGTCGTCGAGTACTGAGCTATGATTTGTGATGATGCCAACCGTATGATAAAGCTTCTTTGCAGTGAACATGGAGAGGCTGTCTTGCCACTGAGAGTAATTATAAATTAAGTCGTCCATACTGATAGTGACTACACATTTTCTGTTGTCGTAGTATTTCGCAATCCCTGTATATGTTGGTTCTGTTACTTCTGGATTTGCAGAGACGGGGATAGACCATGTATGAGATAGCGTGAATAACAGCAACACTAAAACAGAAACTGCAACCACAGTTGGGCGTATACACTTTTTCATTTCTTTACGCCTTTATGGAGTTTCTTGACGCTTTTCATACCGTAGCATGTTCGAATGAGGTATCTAAAGTAAAGAATAGCTGTGCCAGTTATTTAAACACTTTATATGATGATAAAGGCATTATTACTGGGCTCATCTACCCTAAAAGTGTCAAAAGCATTGGTGAATCGGCTTTGTCGTTGATTTCCGACGAACTCTTACGATTATTAAAGAATCAGAAGTATCAGATGGTTGGTAGACATTCGGCTGTTAAGCGTTGTCGGTGGCTGTACGAATCGCTTGTTCACGATCGAGTCTGTTACAAACAAAAATTCTACGGAATTAAGAGCCACCAATGCATTCAAATGACTCCGACGGTTCTTTACTGCACCATGCGCTGTCGTTTCTGCTGGCGCATCCAAAGCGGAGACCTCACATACAAATGGGAGGAAATGCAACTTCCCAATTGGGACACCCCGGAAGAAATTGTAGATGGTTGTATGAAGGCGCAGTTCAAGATTTTGACTGGGTACAAAGGAAACCCAAATGTCAGCAAAGCAAAGTATAAAGAAGCCTTAACGCCCAAGCATGTAGCCATTAGCCTAACCGGAGAGCCAACACTCTATCCTTTATTGGGCGACTTAGTTGAAGGCTTTCATAAGCGAGGCTTCACCACGTTCCTAGTCTCCAACGGAACCGTTCCAGAAGTCTTGTCGCAACTAAGCCATGAGCCAACCCAACTGTACATATCCGTTTGTGCATTCAACAAGAAAACATTCCTAGAAACATGTCGCCCCCAAATTCCCAATGCATGGGAAAAACTTAATGAGACTCTCACCTTACTGCCCAGTTTTAAATGCCCCACCGTAATTCGTTTAACACTAGTGCGAAACCTGAACCTCAAGCATCCTGACCTTTATGCTCGACTAATTGAAAAGGCGAACCCCACATATGTCGAGCCAAAAGCCTACATGCATGTCGGATTTTCACGACTGCGCTTGGAATTTGAAAACATGCCTATACATAAGGAGATTGGAACTTTCGCGGATGAAATTGGGAAAGAGATGGGCTACAACATTCTTGACGAGGTCCCTGAAAGCCGAGTGGTTTTGTTGAGCCGTCTAGGAAAAGCCATCAAGTTCGGTTAGAGTTTTAAAGCCGTAATAAAGGCTAAATAAACTTGACCATCTCGCGACTATTCTAAGCATGAAGCGTCTTTAACTTAGGACAAAATCAATTGATTAATAAGCTTCTAACACAGAAAAAACTCCATGGACCTAGAAAAAATCTACGACTATGTCGATGTCAACTCCAAAAAATTTCTTGAAGACCTTGCTCGGTTGGTGAAACAGCCTAGCGTCTCGGCTAAAAACGAGGGAATCCAACAGTGTGCCGAACTTGTAGAAAAAATGATGAAAGAAACTGGGCTCCATACTGAGATTATAGATAATGGTGGCAACCCAGTTGTGTATGGAGAAATCAAATCAGAAAAGGCTAAAAAAACACTTTTGTTCTACAACCACTACGACGTTCAACCGCCAGAACCACTAGAAGAGTGGATAGATGACCCACTCAGCGGTAAAATACGTGATGGAAAAATCTATGGCAGAGGCGTGGCTGACAACAAGGGAAACATTGTTTCTAGATTAAAGGCAGTTGAAGCCTTTCTCAAGACTGTGGGAAGTGTTCCAGTCAACGTAAAATTTTTGATCGAAGGAGAGGAGGAAATCGGCAGTCCCCATCTGGAAGCGATTATTCAAAGATACAAGAAGCTGTTCTCAGCGGATGCGACTATTTGGGAGTTTGGAGACATTGACCGTAATGGGCGTCCGTGCCTCTATCTTGGGTTGAAAGGCGTCATGAGTGTCGAGTTAAGGGCTAGGGGTGCGGCCAGAGACGTACATTCTTCTGAGGCGCCTCTTATTCCTAACCCAGCTTGGCGTCTTGTTTGGGCGTTAAACACGCTAAAGGATGAGCGAGACGAAATCCTAATCGACGGCTTCTACGACAAGGTGAAACCGCCCTCAGCCGAAGAAATTGAATGCCTCAAAGAAATTCCTTTTGAAGAAAAAGAACAAAAGAGAGAATTGGAACTGAAGAAGTTCCTCCACGACGTAATTGGACTGAATGCATTAAAAACACTACTGTATCAGCCCACATGCACCATTAACGGCTTCTTAACTGGCTATACTGGCCTAGGCTCAAAAACAGTTTTGCCAAACAAGGCAATGGCGAAACTAGACCTACGCCTAGTCTTCAATCAAACTTCAAAAGAAATTTTTAGCAAACTTGTGAGGTATATGAAAAAACGCGGATTCGAGGACATCGAGGTGGTTGAGCAAGGCTCCTCTGACCCTGCAAAGACGCCTATAAATGACTGTTTTGTTCAAACAGTAATAAAAGCTGCTGAAAAAGTGTATGCAAAAAAAGCGGTTGTTTATCCAACCAGTGAGGCGTCTGGGCCGATGCATCTGTTTCGAAACCTTCTGGACTGTCCTGTCGTTTCAGTGGGTTGCTCTCACCCGGACTCTCGAGAACATGCGCCAAACGAAAATATCAAAGTGGAGGATTTCATTAAGGGAACAAAGTTCATGGCAGCGATTCTGCACTACTTTGGCAAGGGCTGAACATAGCCAAAAGCCTATTAGCCCAGTTTAAGCCTCATCTGGGTTGTTGGTCGTGAACGCAGTGTCGTTGAAATCTTTTCTGGACAAAATTCAGGGAGAGCTGAGGAAAAAAGAGGAAGTTAAAGAGGAATTTCAAGCCGACATGCGTAAGGCAACTCGCCTCTCAAAGCAGGCTATTCTCTTTACCCATCAGAAGAAGTTTGAGGAGGCGCAAAGACTGTTGGAGGATGCGAACGGACTTTTCGTAAAACTTCGAAAGGTTTCAAGAACGCATCCAGACCTAGTTTATAGCGGGCTTGTCAACGCAGCGTTCGAAGAATATGCAGAGGCGCATGTACTTCTTGAATTGATTAAAGAGAGCAGATTTGTCGGTCCAAAGGCGCTTCGCATTCCAACTATTGCCTATGTGCTTGGGCTGGCTGACGTAATCGGTGAGCTTAGGCGAACAGCTCTTGACTCGCTTAGGGATGGAACCGTCGAGGTAGCAGAAGATTATCTGCAAATGATGGAGCACATTTACGTTGAGTTGATGGCCATGAATGAAGCCTACATGCTCGTGCCCGGGCTTCGAAGAAAATGTGATGTGGCAAGACGAATAATTGAAACTACTCGAGGAGACGTAACCGTCGAAGCTAGAAGAAGCTCACTGGAACGCTCAATTAAGGGGCTGGAGAAAATTCTGGGAAGGAAGAGAAGAACTGACAAGATGTGAGCGTTGGGGTTCGAGCTGAATTTGCGGACTAGGCTTAGCCCAAGGTTTTCTGTTGAAAAGGCGCATGCGATGCAGTTGCAGTTGTCAAAGCGTATAATCTGTAGGGACATGTTGCCTAAGACTATGAGGTTTGTGGCTGGAGTAGACGTTGCCTATGCAAAAGAGTTGTCTATTGGCGCCGTGGCTGTTCTTGATTTTGATTCCCTGTCGCTTATAGAGTCACGGGTCGTTCATGTTAAGACGCGATTTCCTTACGTTCCCACGCTCTTGTCTTTTAGAGAGATTCCACCCGCTGTTTCGGCTACACGAAAGTTGGAGGTGCAGCCAGACGTTTTCTTGACAGATGGCCAAGGAGTTGCGCACCCATACCGTTGTGGATTCGCTAGCCATTTGGGTTTAGTCTTGGATAGGCCAACGATTGGGGTGGCGAAAAGCCTTCTATGCGGAGATGTTGGGTCCTTTGATGATAAAGGATGGGCGCCAATTAGGGATGATGGAGAAATTATTGGCGCTGCGGTTATGACAAACCCGAGGCAGAAGCCAATTTATGTCAGTGTTGGGCATAGGGTCTCGTTAAGACGTGCAATTGCGGTTGTTGTTCATTGTCTGAAGGGGGATAGGATTCCAGAACCTGTTCGGATGGCGCATGTTTTGGCGACTGAGGAGAAAAGAAAATGCCAATAAACGAGAAGAACATTACTTTTTCAAAGTTTCTCGCATTTTTCTTGGCTGTCGGTTTTGTGATGAAGATAGTTAGCGAGGTTGTTCACGAGGTTTTTGGTCATGGCTTTTTTGCGCTTCTTTTCGGCGGAAGAATTACTGGAGTTTATATTAGTCTTCTCTGGCCGTATGAATCTTCCTACATCCAGTACGACCTTCCGTCTCTAAGTTTTTGGCAGATAGTGATGTTTATAGGCGGTGGCATTCTAGTTTGTTCAATCGTGTCTTTTTCGATTCAAGCCTTCCTTCTTTTTAAGAAGCTTCGGTGGTGGCTAAGTTCAACGTTGTTTTGGTTCGCTTTCTGGTGCTTCGTTAATCCGGCTGGTTACCTTGTTACTGGTGGCATCATGCCCTTTGGAGACGTTCGAGAGTTGATTAATCTTGGAGTTTTGACGTCTCCTACTGCGATAGCCGTGGGAACGCTTCTTTTCGTTGTAGGATTCTTTGTTTTGTCCAAGATTTTGAAATCAACTTTGATGGATTTGTTTTCTCGAAGGCGGGCAGCGTTAGGAGTCGTGTTGTTTTGGTTTGTTGTTCCTTTCGTCACTATCTTGTATATGATTGGTCAGGGGAGGCTTTTGATAGCCTACTTATCAATTAGTTTCCTTCCGGTTGTGGTTTCGTTTCTGATGCATTGGATAAGCAAATTCTAACGATAGCGTTAAAAAGAAAATGAGTCATGGTTGTAAAGGTTATGAGGGAACAGCAATTGAATCTTCAACTCAAAAAAATTGTTAACAAAATCAAGAATGAATCACTTCGAAAAAAGATAACCCAATTCATAGAAAACCCCACAATCGAAATAGAAGACAAAACCTATACGGGCTTGCCGTTGGATAGTTCGCCCGCTGGACTATCCCACCACCACAGCTATTCTGGAGGCTATATAGAACATGTAGTCGGCACAACTGAAGTTGCCCTAACCCTATGCAACATTGTTAAGAAAGTCTACCATGGAAAGGTAAACATAGACCTCGTGATCTCAGGAGTCCTACTCCACGACATTTTTAAGCCACTCACATACGAAATGAGGGAAAACAGAACCTACGGCGTAACGCCTCTTGCCGAACGCCTAGACCATCTAACCCTGATTGTTTCCGAACTCGTACGTAGAGGCTTTCCGCTCAGCCTCATCCACATAGCCTGTGCACATCACGGCGGAACAGCAGGACCCATGTGGCCCAGAACAATCGAAGCCCTAGTCTGCCACCTAGCCGATGTCGCTGATTCTCAACTGAACGGCGAAGTCATGAGGGCAGCGAGGTACCTTTCGAGAGAAGCCACTGGCGAAGAACTAGACATCAAAACTTCGAGAGAAGCCTTCGAAATCGTCTACTCAAAAGAACTCGAAGGATGGGACGGGGTCAAGAAAACTGTGGAAAAGATAGTGCAAAAAAGAATCGATGCTCGCTAGTCCAACAGAATCATAACGTGATTATTTTCACGTCCAACATTTTCGTGTTCAACGTAGCGATGGTTGATTTTCCAGACAGATACGCGCAGACCTCCCCAGGGTTTATGATAAGCGTCTCTCCCTTACGGTAAGTTTTCGCCTCGTGCGTGTGGCCGTGAACTATTACGTCATGGCTCTCAGCGCTAATCAACGACTTAAGAAGCTCTTCTTCCTCGCCATGTAACATGGCAATCCTCAACCCATCAACTGCCACTTCTGCAAATTTTCCACGAATGTCAACACCAAATTCTGTAAATCGTTTTCTCAACAGTTGCTTATCGCCGTCGTTGTTGCCAAAAACGCCGATTAGCTTGGCTTTTAAGGGGCTGAAGTGTGACACGACAAAAGGAGCAATGTAGTCTCCAGCATGCAAAACCAGCTCAACTTTTTCCTCGTTAAGTCTTTTCACCGCCTTATCGACTAGAGGCAGATTGTCATGTGTGTCCGCCATTATCCCAACAATCATTTTTCTTTCCCAGCCTTAAGAAGCGTTTTCCCATACTCGTATCCTTTCTCAAAAGCTGTTAAGTTCAGCTTTTCAGTTCCCTTAGGAATGTTGCCAAGAATGGACTTCCTCATCGCTTCAGTATTTACCAAACTGGTTATGGAAGTCAACGCACCCAGCATCACCACGTTTGCAACCATTGTTTTTCCAAGTTCTTCAGCCATTTTTGTCGCAGGCACCTTAAACACTCGAACACCCGCAGGAACAGTTTTTTGATTCGGCACCAAATCTGGGTCTAAAATGAGGATTCCCCCCTTCTTGGCGGTATCAACGTATGTAGTGTATGCTTCTTGCGACATTGTGACTAAAACGTCAGGCTCCGTAGCCTTCGGAAAATCAATCTCCTCATCAGAAATTACCACTTCAGACTTGCAGGAACCGCCCCTCGATTCAGGACCATACGACTGTGTCTGAACCGCGTTTTGCTTGCCGTGAATACAAGCTGCCATAGCCAGTATTAGTCCAGCCCTTATGATCCCCTGGCCCCCAAACCCAGCCAATCGTATTTCTAGTCTCATTTTTGTTCCTCTCCAGATGTTTTCTGTTGAACCTTAGTTATCATTTCTTGAAGAAGTTGCTCATACGTGGGTTTTTCAACGTCAACAAACTCGCCCAAAACAATTCTGTCCGATGTTATTTCTGCCTTGGCAGGGTCAGAATGATGTTGAATTTCGGACGCCTTCTTAAACCAGTTCATCATGTCGAGGCCTGTTGCCATCTTGTTTCGTCTCCCAAAAATTTCGGGGCAAGGCGTGATCACTTCTACAAAGGAGAAGCCTTCTTTCTGCAACGCCCTTTTGATAGATTGCGTCAGCCTTCTGACGTGAAGGGTTGTCCATCTAGCCACGTACACGGCTCCTGACGCCGCAGCCATGTGAACCAAATTGAAGGGATGCTCAATGTTTCCGTAGGGAGTGGTCGTTGTCCACGCGTTCAGCGGCGTCGTTGGTCCATACTGTCCGCCAGTCATGCCATAATTAAAGTTGTTAGCACAGATCACCTGGATGTCCACGTTTCTTCGGGCTGCATGAATGAAATGGTTTCCTCCGATGGCGAAGAGGTCTCCGTCACCGCTGATAACAATTACTTTGAGTTCGGGGTTTGCCAGCTTCACGCCAGTTGCGAAGGCGATGGGCCTGCCATGCGTAGTATGGTACGAATCCGTGTTCGTGTACCCCGATATACGGCCTATACAGCCGATTCCAGAAACCACAACAACCTTGTCAACGTCAATCTTCAATTCGTCAAGAGCCCTTACAAAACAGTTCAGTATAATTCCGTTTCCGCAACCCTCACACCAGATATGAGGAATCATCATCCCCCTCAAGAAGGTTTCAAGCGGATGCAACATTCCCTCACTCATCGACGATTCCTCCTTATCGCTTCTAAAATTTCAGCTGGCTTGTGCGGTTCCCCACCAAGCTTGGACAGAAAAGTCACAGGGGTTTGCTTAGCGGCTCTCTCCACCTCACGAACCAGCTGGCCGTAATTCATTTCTGGAACCACGATTGCATCAACCTTCTTGGCTACTCGTGAAACATGCTTGTCTGGGAATGGCCAAAGAGTAACCAGTTTGAGGAGACCAGCCTTAACGCCTTCATCCCTCGCCTTTCGAACCGCACTTAACGCAGCCCGTGCCGTAATTCCGTAGGCGATAACAGCCACATCAGCGTCCTCTAGCATGGTTTCTTCAACTCTCACAATTTTTTCTGCGTTTTTACGTATCTTGTCACAGAGGCGCTGAACAAGTTTCTGCTGCGCCTCGGCGCTGTCCGTTCTCGGATGCCCACTCTCATCGTGCGTAAGCCCAGTCGCGTAGAAGTGGTATCCCTCTCCAAAATTAGCCATGGGTGGAACCAGATTCTTGTCAGGCTTAAACGGCAAATACTCTCCACGAAAGGCTTGAGGCTTTCTTCGGTTCACAACCATAATCTTATCGGGAGTAGGAATTTTGATTCGCTCCGACATGTGTCCAACAACTTCGTCAGCCATCACAAGCACAGGAACACGATACGTCTCAGAGAGATTGAAGGCTTCAACTGTTAAGTCAAACATTTCCTGAACCGAAGAAGGCGCCAACGCAATGATTTCGTAGTCGCCGTGTGAACCCCATTTGGCCTGCATCACGTCTTGTTGCCCCGCCATTGTAGGCTGACCCGTGCTGGGTCCACCCCTCATAACATCCACCACAACACAAGGCGTTTCAGTCATGACAGCCAATCCGATATTTTCTTGCATGAGGCTGAAGCCTGGACCAGACGTAGCGGTCATGGATTTTACGCCAGCGTAAGACGCCCCAATAATCGCCGCCATAGAAGCAAGCTCGTCTTCCATTTGAACGTAGGTCCCGCCGATTTCAGGCATACGTTGAGCCATCCGCTCCGCGATTTCTGTGGCTGGCGTGATGGGATACCCAGCAAAGAATCTGCATCCCGCCGCGATTGCACCCTCGGCACAGGCATTGTCGCCATTCATAAAATGAATACCGCTGAGAACTGTTCTGCTCTTTTCTGCCATTTCTAACAGTCTCCTTCTCCGCATGGTTTCTCTACGCTGAAGATTGCGAAGTCTGGACAGACAGCTTCACAAAAACTGCAGAGAATGCATTTGGATTCAGCCTTAACCTTCGGAGGGTGAACGCCCTTCTCGTTGAACTCTTCTGAGGTTTCCAGCACCTCTTTGGGGCAAAACTCTATGCAGAAGCCGCATCCCTTACATCGATTCTTAATTATGTGTACTTCGCCTTGGGGAACTTTGATCTTTTCCACATCTAACGGCTTGCGCCACAATCTAACTGGCATAGCCCCTCACTCATCCAGCCTTTTTCGCTATCATCGTCTTCGATTTCTCAATCTCTTCCTTCGACACGCTTTTCACGATGTCTTGCATTTCTTTGATTTTGGACGCAAACTTCTCGCCTTCAGCGGCCGTTACCCAAACCAACTGCAACCGATTTTTGTCTAAGCCGAGTCGCTCCATCTTCTTCCAGAGCTTCTCAACCCTTTTCAGGGTTTGATAATTAGCGTTGATGTAATGGCAATCTCCTAGATGGCAGCCTGAAACCAACACCGCAGCGGCTCCCCTCGCAAACGCGTGTTGCACAAACTTTGGAGCCACCCTACCCGAACACATGGTCCGAATTATGCGCACGTTGGTAGGATACTGCATTCGGCTAACACCCGCAAAATCTGCGCCAGCATAAGAACACCAGTTACAACAAAACGCCACAATCTTCTTGTCCGCCTCCTGCTCAGTTGCAGCTTCAATCTGGGCAATAATTTGGTCGTCTGTAAAATGGCGCATTATGAGGGCGTCGAAGGGGCATTCGGCGCCACACGTGCCACATCCAGCACAAGCCGCCTCAACAATCTCGGTTTTCTTCGCTTCCTTATCTACTGTAATGGCATTATAGGGGCAAGCTCTGGCGCAAAGCCCGCAAACCGTGCACTTTTCAATCATTATCCGTGGCGTGATGGCTTCAACTGCCACTTTTCCCTTAGCCATAAGAATGCCTGCACGTGCTGCGGCAGCACTAGCCTGAGTCACGCTATCCTTAATATCTTTTGGAGCCTCAGCACATCCAGCCAAGAAAACTCCTCCAGTCGGCGTGTCGACGGGTCGCAGTTTCGGGTGGGCTTCCATGAAAAATCCGTCAGCAGTTTTGGACAGTGTGAAGAAGTGCTGGATGATTTCGCTGTCTCGTCTGGGTTCAATGCCTATTGACAAGATTACGATTCCAGCCTCGACGTTGTACAATTCTTTTGAAAGGGTGTTTTCTCCACGGAGACGCAGATTTTGTGTTTTTCTGTCCTCAACGATTTCGGCTGGAAGTCCGCGGATGAAGACTACGCCTTCCTTCTTGGCTCTTTTGTAAAGGTCTTCAAACCCTTTTCCATACGCCCGAATGTCCACGTAGAACACGTAGATTTTCGTGTTTGGCCAATGCTCCTTGATGAGTAGGCTGTCCTTAATCGTGTTCATACAGCAGACGTTGCTACAGTAGAAGTGACCGCTTTTCTCCGAGCGGGAACCCACACACTGAACAAACGCGACCGTGTCAGGAACCTGCACATCACTGGGTCGAATCAAACGACCTCCAGAAGGCCCGCCGGCATTTATTAAACGTTCAAACTCTAGCGAAGTGATAACGTTTGGAAACCGTGTATATCCGTAATCAACTAGGGAGGCGGGATCATACACGTCCGCTCCGGTAGCGACGATAATCGTGCCAACGTTCAACTCCACCGTTTCGGGTTTCATGTCAAAGTTGATGGCTTCTCTTTCGCATGCTTTTATGCATTTATCGCAGGTGATGATGTTGTCCTTGTTGAGGCAGAGGTTTCGGTCGATAATGTATGTGGAAGGCACAGCCTGAGCGAACGGCGTATAGATTGCGCGTCTAGTTGCAAGTCCCACATCGAACTCGTTGGGCGCTGTTGCTGGGCACTCTTTTGAGCAGTCGCCACACGCTGTACAATCCTTAGTTACGTATCTTGGCTTCTTCAGCACTTGGACTTTGAAATTTCCGATGTAGCCTTTAACCTCTTTAACCTCGCTGTTTGTTAACAATTCAATGTTTGGATGTCTTCCAGCGTCTGACATTTTTGGGGCGAGAATGCATATGGAGCAGTCCATGGTCGGAAATGTCTTATCGATTTGGGCCATTCTTCCGCCTATGCTCGGCTCTTTCTCTACAAGATACACTTTATAGCCTGTATCTGCCAAGTCCAATGCTGCTTGAATGCCCGCGACTCCTCCGCCGACGACTAGGGCTTTTTTAATTATAGGGACTTCCATCTCGGTTGCGGGTTCGAGCAACGCCGCTTTGGCAACTGCCATCCGAACTAAATCCTTCGCTTTTTCTGTGGCTTCTTCCTTGGCGTATAGATGAACCCAGCTGCACTGTTCGCGTATGTTAGCCATCTCGAAGAGGTACTTGTTTAGTCCAGCCTCTTCGCACGCTCGCCTAAACGTGGGTTCGTGGAGGCGTGGCGAACAAGAGGCTACAACTACACGGTTGAGTTTATGCTCTCTAATGTCGTTTTTGATTAGTTCCTGCCCTTGGTCAGAGCATGTGTAACGATTATCTTTCGAGACCACAACGTGGGGGAGGGTGGACGCGAATTTGGCGACTTCTTCACAGTCCACTGAGCCTGCTATGTTTAGGCCACAGTGGCAGACGTATACACCTATTCTAATGTCGTCGCTGTTCATTTCTTCCTCACCTTCTTTTCTCTTGTTCTTATGGTTTTGTGCAGGTAACGCTTGATGGCGGTGGCGGCTCGTTTCCCCGCGGCTATTGCCTCAATTACGGTTGCGGGTCCAGAAACTACGTCTCCGCCGGCAAAAACGCCTGGCAGACTTGTTTCCATCGTAACTGGGTCAACTATGATTGTTTTTCCGTCGGCGGTTTCGATTTCTTTCGGCAGGTTGGAAAGGTCTGGTGTTTCGCCGATGGCCAGTATGATTGTATCCCATTCTGTGACGAACTCTGAGCCTTCAACTGGCATGGGGCGCCTTCTGCCAGTTTCGTCTGGCTCGCCCAACTCCATACGTAAACATTCCATCCCCGTTACGTGTCCGTTTTTGCCCAGAATCTTTTTTGGGGCTACTAAGAACTGGATCTTGACGCCTTCTTTTTCTGTCTCCTGAATTTCCCATGGGTTGGCTGGCATCTCTTCTTTTGTTCGGCGGTAGAGGATGCAGACTTCTTTGGCTCCATGTCGGAAGGCTGTTCTAGCCGCGTCCATTGCGACGTTTCCGCCGCCTATTACGGCAACCCTGTTACCAAGCTTGATTTTCTTTCCTTGGTTTACGTTCTGTAGAAATTCGAGGGCGTCGATGACGCCTTTCAGTTGTTCGCCTTCGATGTGGAGTTTCCCGCTTTTGTGGGCTCCGATGGCGATAAAAACCGCCTTGTATCCGTCTCGTTTGAGACTGGCTAGCGTCAAGTCCTTGCCAAATGTCTTGCTAGTTTTTATTTCTACCCCCATCTTCTTTAAATGGTCTATTTCGAGGTTAACCGCCTCTTTGGGTAGTCGATACTCGGGGATGCATCTTCTTAGCATTCCGCCGGGTTCGGATGACGACTCAAAAACTGTGACTGAATAACCCTTCTTTACCAGTTCGTGGGCTGTGGTTAGTCCAGCTGGTCCAGAACCGATTATGGCAACTCTTCCACGTAGCCTACGTGACTTTGGCGATTTTTTCTTTTCTTCGAGTTTGTAGTTTGAGGCTAAGCCTTTTATGGCCTTGTCGATTGCCTGCCTCTCTAAGTTTGCGCGTTCTGGGAGGAAGCAGACCCAGCAAGAAACGGCTGAGAGAGGAATGCGGCTTCCGACAAGCGTCATGGCTTCGTTAAAACCTTGTAAAAAGCCTTTTTTCGTTGCGTTTCTTCTTGCCCAGAGAAAAATTTCTGGCAGTTTTAAGTCTTGAGGACATCGCCTGTAGCAGCGGTAGCACCAAGCGCACAGCCAGATCTGAGCGTCTGTTAAGGCTTCTTCTGGGTTGAGGGAAACCTTCTGAAGAAGAGTTCTCGGGTGATAATGGTTGGCGAGTAATTCTACCATGGGGCAGGTGGCTGTGCAGATTCCACACTCGTAACAGTACTTGAGTTTTTCAGCGTCTAATAATTCATGGATGGGCTTTGTTGAAGCCTTGTTTGGGGTTTCCAAGTTTATCCTCTAACTGTAGGGGAGTGTCTGGAATATAAAGTTTACAAATGTAAACCTCTACCCCAAGCTGTAAATATTTACGCTTAAGAGAATACAGCTCTACGTCCCTCATTGTCGGATAGTTTAATTAATCTCGTATCGTATCTATGAAAAGTGGATGTGAAAACTTGACCGAGGCAGTCGCCATACCCAAGCCTTTACTCAAACAACTTTACGAACACTTCTCAAAAATAGAGGAAATCTTGGCTACATTAGAAGAACTCATGGACAAAGAAGGGCTGAAGCGAATAAAGAAAAGCCTAGAAGAATACAAAAGAAAAGAGTACACGACGGCAAGAAGTCCAGAAGACATAAGAAAAATCCTCATGAAGGACTAGGAAGCGTTGCCCTACAAATCAGTTTTCACCAAGGGCTTCAAGAAAGAGTTTAGAAAGTTGCCAGAAGAAATCAAAGATAGAGTTATAGAAGCCATAGCAAGAGTGTCAACAAACCCATATGCAGGAACAAAACTACGCGGAACACTCGAAGGACTTTGGAGATGGAGAATAGGAAAATACCGCATAATTTACGCAATTAACGAGGGAGAGAAAACAATAGTCTTCCTAGACATAGGCTTAAGAAGAACAATTTATGAATAATGCTGCCTCACCTACTTTCTGAAACACTCACGTTCAGCAGTGTACAAAATATTATATTAAATGACAAGCCACAAGAAAATGGGCTAAAGACATGCAAAAAATACGAGTAGTCTTATACGGCGTCGGCGAAGTTGGAAGCCGCATAGCCAAATTCCTACTAGAAAAGGAGGGCGTAGAAATTGTCGGCGCCATCGACATCGCCAAAGACAAGGTTGGCAAAGACTTGGGCGAGGTACTAAACATTGGCAGACGGTTGGGCATAGTCATATCTGACAACCCTGCGACCCTGCTTCAAAAGGTTGAAGCTGACATCGTGGTTCACGCCACTTCCTCCTTCCTGAAACAAGTCTATCCACAAATCGCAGAAGTCGTAAAGCATGGCGTACCCGTCGTCTCCACATGCGAAGAACTCTCCTACCCATACACGGCAGAACCAAGACTCACTAAGGAACTCGACGAACTAGCCAAAAAACACGACGTAGCCGTTTTAGGCACGGGCATAAACCCAGGCTTCCTTATGGACACACTGGTCATAACACTCACTGGACTATGCCAAAAAATCAACCGAATAAAAGTGACAAGAGTCATGAACGCCGCTACACGCAGGGTTCCATTCCAAAAAAAGATAGGAGCGGGGCTCTCTGTCCAAGAGTTTAAAGAAAAAATGGAAAAGAAAATCATTACGGGACACGTGGGGTTAGAACAGTCAATCACCATGATAGCCAGCGCATTGGAATGGAAACTCGACAAAATCCAAGTGGACCCAGTCGGACCCGTCATAGCCAAAAAATTCGTGGAAAGTGAAGTCATAAAAGTTGAGCCGGGGCAGGCATCTGGCTTAAAACAATGTGCAAGAGGGATTCAACATGGGAAAGAAGTCATAACCCTTGATTTTCAGGCGTATATAGGCGCAGAAGAAGAATACGACTCTATTCAAATCGATGGCGTGCCTCCTATTAACCAAAAAATTACGCCATGCGCTCATGGTGATCTTGGCACGGTCGCCATCATCGTTAACTCTATCCCTAAAGTGTTGAATGCTCCATCGGGCTTGGTGACTATGAAGGACTTGCCCATACCATCCGCCGCCCTAGAAAACATGACCAAGTACATAAAGTGAAAACATTGAAACTAGATATCGTTCAAAAAGCCTACATGATAGACCAAACCGCAGCGTTGGACCTCCCAAACAGAAAAGTCGTACGCAAACTCTACGAGGCAGCTTCCGCCCCGTTGGAAAAGCCTCTCTGTTTGGTTGCCGCCGAAAAAATCGCCATGACATGTAAAGGAGGAGATACTGTTTTCATCGTAACTGGTTTTCCAGTCCTTCCCAAAAACGTGGGTGAGACAGACGGTCCGCCAGGCGTAGCAGTGTTGGCAGAGACGCTGAGGGCTGTTGGGCTTAAGCCCATAATGGTTACGGACGATGTCTGCGTGGATGTGGTGAAAGCTGCAAGCTCTAATGTGTCAGTAGTAACGTTTCCAATCGACGGCAAACAAGCTCGGCGCATGGCTGATAATCTTTTGTCAAAACACGAGCCATCTACTCTAATCGCCATCGAACGCCCAGGATGGAACAAACGGAAGGAGTATCATACCATGCGAGGCTTAAATATTTCAAGCCTCGTCGGCAAAACCGACCACTTATTCAAGATGGGGCAGAGGCGAGGAATAGCCACTATCGCAGTTGGAGACGGCGGAAACGAGCTCGGATGCGGAACGATCATTCGCACTGTACGAAGGAATGTGCCATATGGAGCGAAGTGCCAGTGTCCCTGTGGCGCGGGAATCGCTGCCTCGACTCCGGCTGACGTTTTGGTGGTAGGTGGGACTTCTAATTGGGCAGCCTATGGGATAGCCGCTTGCCTAAGCCTCTTGAAAAAAATCGAGTACAAACATGACAAAGAAAGCGAGCTGAAACTGCTTGGGCGCATTTTAGACGCTGGGGCAGTTGACAGCGTAACCAAGGAGAGTCAACCATTCGTCGACGGTGTACCCACGTCCATAAACAGTCTCGTAGTGCATCTTATATGGGCGATTGCCAACGCTTAATCAGGTGCCTCAAATGAGCGGTATTCACGTCGGCGTTCATGAAAAAGGAACTTTCTCTGTTCTCGACTTGTTAAAGTCTGTAAAAGACAGAAGCGACTTTCGTAAGGTAGGCGCCTTAGCCATGTTCATCGGTGTGGTTCGAGGCGAAACTCCAGACGGCGAAACCGTAAGAAAACTGAGTTTGGAAGCCTACGAGAAAAAGGCTAACGAAGTTTTGAACAACATCTGCGATGAACTTCGCAAAAAGGCTGGCGTAATAGATTTGCAGATTCACCATCTTGTCGGAGAATTCGATATCGGCGAGGACTTAGTTTATGTGTTGGTGGCGGGTGCTCATCGACAAGACGTTTTTCCAGTTTTAGAAGAGGCGGTGAATAGATACAAACAGGAGGCGCCCATCTTCAAGAAAGAATACGTAACCGATAAAAGGGGCAAAACTAAATCTCGATGGGTCAGCGAAGGTGAAACGGGCTAACTCCGCCACTCGAAAGAAAACAGTTCAAGAATATTATTCCAAAAGGGCTCGTGACTACGACTGGCAGAAGGCAAGAACATGGAAGAACGAAACAGGCTTTGGAACCGAGGTGTTAAATGAAATAATTGGCGCGGCGCTTTGGACCGAAACTGGGCTTGGGCTAGAAGTTGGCGTTGGAAGTGGTAGGGTTTCTCTTCCGCTGGTTAAAGAGACTAAACTACGGGTTGTGGGTCTCGACCTTTCGAGGGAGATGTTGCGCCTAATCAAAAGGAAGATTTGCCATTTTCAAGCAAGAGTTGACTTGATATTAGGGGATGCGGAGAATCTGCCTTTTCGTAACGAATCATTCAACCTACTACTATGCATTAGTACGCTTCACTACTTTGATTCTCCCCACGAATCCTTGATGGAGTTTTCGAGAGTGCTAAAAACAAGCGGTGTCTTCATCTATGGGGACGTAACCATGCAAGAAATGGACACGGAAGAGTTCATGAATAGGTTAGAAAAGATGCTGTCTCCACCGCATGGCAAATACTACAAGCCTTCGGAAATGGAGAAACTTTTGGAGGAACATGGATTTCAATTGACTAAAACCAAAACTATTCCGTATAGGAAACGCTACACTTCACTGATAGAAGACAAAGGCAAATACTTTCATATAACGCCTTGGCAAGTCAGTGAATTTATCGAAAAGGCAACAAGGGAACAAAAAGCGTTATATGAGATGAACAAAGATGAAATGACGCTCTTCTACTCCGTAATTTGCGGAACAAAGATTGAAGAGGCGGAGAGAAAAACACTGTGAGTAAGTCAACGGATGAGGTATTTGCCGCTCCATGCGGGCTCTATTGTGGTGCCTGCATAGACCGACTGGTCCACAAGAGTTGCCACGGTTGTGGATGCAACTGCGGAAAATGTGACGCAGTTGGACATCATCAAGAATGCAACATATACCACTGCTGTGTTAAGCAGAGGAGGCTCAGCAACTGTTCCGAATGCGCTGATTTCCCGTGCACACAGTTGATTCAGTTTTGTTACAATCCTGTTTGGATGCATCATTTCCCCGTGTTAGAGAATCTGAGGAGAAGAAAGGCGATAGGGACCAAAAAGTGGCTGAAAGAGCAGAAACATTTTTGGGAAAACGAATGGTACCACCATGCCTGGCTTTGGTTCCAGAAAGAATGCGAAGACAGATCCAAAAGGTTTAAGGAAGAGTCAAAAAATCTTCATGAATAGTTATGTGTCGTGTTGATAGCAAAAAATAAAGGTGCGTTAAAACATAATTATTTATCTCAAAGAGGGGGAAGATGTTTTGGCAAAAGCCATCGTGTTGATAAACACGGAACTAGGCATGGAAAAAGACGTTGTGAAAAAATTAAAGACCATGAAACACGTGAAGGCAGCCTACGCTTCGTACGGACTGTACGATGTCATTGCAGAGGTTGAAGCCAACGACATGGACCAACTCAAAGACACGATTTCCTTTGAAATGAGACGTTTAGGAGGGGTTCGGTCAACCCTAACCCTGATCGTTATCGAAGCCACGTAGAAGCGGTCACTAAATAGTCTTACAGCAAGCACTCTCAACATGGCATGGTATTCCCATCCTCGGCTAGTAGATTTTATGTCGAATAAAGTTTCAGCTTATGCGAATTAGAGGTTTCTAATTCGTACAATCTTTTGAAGCCTTTTAGCATTGCAGTACTGTGTTGCTAGTTGTCTTATGATCTTCCTCTATAGCCTTTTATGTCCCAAATTCCTAGTGGATGGCTTGTTGGTGACTATGATGAAGTGGGTTACTCGTGAGCACGTTCACGTTGACCGAGTGGCTTGTCCGTGGCTTATCCGAAGATTTGTAGACTCTGAGGCTGAGTTCATTTTCGTCCCCGCAGACAAAATCAATGAAGTGGTTAAGAGGGAAGCCGCAATCCCATTTGACGCTCCAGAAGTCGAACTTGGCCACAAAGGAGAACGATGCAGTTTTGACGCCGTCATAGAGAAATATGGAATTAAGGACCCTGCCGTTCTAGAATTGGCAAAGATTGTTCGCGCAGCCGACACTGAAAAAAGGGAGTTGGCGCCTGAAAGTGTCAGTTTGGATGCCATCGCCACAGGGTCGATGATGATTGTTAAAGATGATTATGAGGCAATTGAGAAAGGCCGATACGTGTATGATTCTCTGTACGCCTATTGCAAGCTTAAGTTGTTGCAGGCGAAGTACAAGAAGGAACTAGAACGAATGGACAGAAAGCAACGGTATGAGTTTCTTCGAGAGAAGATGAGGGAATAGAAGTTCTGGCTGGAGAATCATGGGCAACTCAACATCATGGAAGCCGACAAACAGTTTCTTCCTCTTGTTATGCACAGTAGGGCTGTTTGCGATTCTAAGCTCGACCATGTCGAAAAATCCAGTTCTTTCCTTGTTTGCAAAAAGCCTCAGAACTCCAGACCCGTGGATGGGCTTTGTGGCAGCAGCCTCGACAATTCCAGGCATACTGGTAAGTCTTCCAGCCGGTGCTCTTTCCGACGCAATTGGAAGGAGGAAAATGATGGTTTTTTCGGGTTTAGTGTTTGCGTCGGCTCCGTTTCTCTACTTGTTGGTAACTCTGCCTTGGCAACTAATATTAGTGCGGTTTTATCATGGTTTCGCCACAGCAATTTTTGTTCCTGTAGCAAATGCCGCCATAGTTGAGAGGTTTCCTAAAAAGAAGGGGGAGAGAATTTCGGCCTTTTCCTCGGTGACTATGGTTGGAAGGAGCGTGGCACCTTTTTTAGGAGGCTACATCCTCTTTGTTACGGACTCAAACTTTCATGAACTTTATATTTGGGTTGCAGCAGCTGGAGTTACAGCATTTCTTTTAGCATCGACACTGCAAGAAGAGAAGCCTAAGCGAACTGAAGACTTCAGATTAGAGAAACAGAGCGGAATTAAATGGCATTCTAGATTTTTTGGTCCATGGAAAGAGATCGTTAAAAATCGTGGTGTCCTCGTTGCAAGTATGGTTGAGTTGGCCACATACTACAGTTTTGGAGCCTTCGAATACTTCTTGGCATTGTACGCTAAGCCAGTTGTTTGGAATAATGACTTTCTTGTTGGGATTGTCATCGGCTCTCAGGCAGTTACAATTATGGTTTCTAAGCCCTTTATGGGAAGACTCTCGGACAGGTTTGGGAGAAGAACACCGATATTGGCGGGCTTACTACTAGCCAGTGCGACACTGATTGCTACTCCTTTCGCAAGCCAGTTCATAGAGTTGATCGTCATCTCAGTGGCGTATGGGCTGGGTTTTTCTCTTGTCACGTCGTCCACTCCAGCACTTGTCTCCGACTTGATCGGTGAGGAGATGTCAGGCACGGGCATGGGCTTTTTGGGGACAATGATGGATATAGGTCAGACTTCGGGACCCATAATCACAGGACTAATCTTTGCAACAGTCGCAGGATTTTCTGGTTCTTTCATTTCCCTTGGATTGATTCTTCTGGTTTTTGGTGGCTTCTTCTTTGCGTCGAGTAGGATTAAGACGTAGATTAGGCTGTTGTTAAATGAGAAAGTCATATTATCGACTTCTGAGTAAAGAAGTTTTTATGAATTTGTGGCGAGACATCCCAGCAGGAGATAGGCCTCCAAGCTTAGTCAACGTAGTCATAGAGGTCATAAGCGGGTCAAGAGACAAATACGAATACCATTTGGAGTGGGAAGCCTTCGTATTAGACCGGGTGCTTCACTCATCCGTCATCTTTCCAGTAGAATACGGTTTTATTCCCCAGACATGGTATGACGACAACGACCCATTAGACATCATGGTCTTAAGTTATGAACCCCTTGAGGTCGGTTGCATAATTAAGGCGAGAACCATCGGCGCATTAATCATGGAAGATGAGGAGGGGGAAGACCCAAAAATACTGTCAGTGCCCATTCGAGACCCGAGATTCGACGGTTTCAAAGATATAACAGATGTTCATCCACACTTGTTGAGGGAAATCCAAGAATTCTTCGAAACCTACAAGCGATTAGAGCCCAAAAAGTGGGTTAGATTTAAGGCTTGGAAAAACGCTGTAGAAGCCAAGAAAATCATATCCTACGCCATTAATCTATACAAGGAGAAGAAATCTTCAAAATAGGTCAAACTTCTTGCAAGCATCAGAGTTATATACTGGAAAATCTTCTCTATCGCTACTAATGGGGAGCTGGGCTCAACCCGGCTGAGAGGACGACTAAACGGGTCGTCGACCCATAGAACCTGATCCAGATAATACTGGCGGAGGGAAAAAACATGAGTAGAAGTGCAGTTTCAGCCAAAGTCATTACTGAAGCCGTTGATGCCATTGCTCTAACGTTTGTTCTCAAAGATTTGTTACCGCCTATATATCATCTTCCGCAAGGGGGTTCAGTTACTGTTGCTGGCATGGTACCGCTGTTATGGTTTGCCTTAAGACGTGGTGCCCGTTTCGGGGGTTTCGCTGGGTTTGTTTATGGGCTTGTTCATGTAGCGATGGGCGGCTACGTACTCAATCCTATTCAAGCTTTGCTGGATTATCCACTTGCCTTCGGCGCTTTGGGCTTGTACGCTGGGCTGTTTAAGAAGTATCCATTGGTAGGTGTGAGTGCTGGAATAGTTGGCAGATTTGTGTTCCACTTCTTGTCAGGCATTGTGTTCTTTTGGATGTACGCACCAGAGGGAATGAACCCACTGGTTTACTCAGCCATATATAACGGCACATATTTGATAGGTGAATTTCTGATCAGTGCAATCATTATAGACATACTTGTCAGAAGAAAACTACTGGATATCTACCTCTAAATTTCGCCTCTCTTTTTTATTTTTTTACAAAAAGAATGATTGTTCTGGAAAACGATTCTCCTACCTATAACATCATCGCTCGAATAGGTCTGTGCTATAATACCTGTCTGCACTGTCAGGTAAGACTGTAACGACAACTTTTCCCTTCCCTGATTTTTTAGCCACTTCTAAAGAGGCGTACACGTTTGCTCCGGAAGATATTCCGACGAACAACGCTTTTTCTCTAGCCAGTCTTCTAGCCATCTTTAGGGCGTCTTCATCGTGGACTTGTATCCACTCGTCGATTATGTTGAGGTTAACGATTCGGGGGATGAAACCGTCTCCTATCCCCTCAACCTTATGTTTTGTTACGGATAGGTGGCTAGTTACTTTTTTAGTCGCTTCAGACCTTGAACCGATCGGTTCGACGGCCACGATCTTAACTTTAGGATTCGCTGTTTTTAAGGCGTCGGCAACCCCCATCAATGTGCCTCCTGTTCCTACGCCAGCCACGAAAGAATCAACTCTGCCTCCGGGAACCTGCTCTAAAATTTCTCTACCCGTGGTTTCTTTGTGGGCAGCGAGGTTGTCAAAGTTTCCAAACTGGTCGGGCATCCACCATCCAGGCTGTTTTCCGAGTTCCCGAGCTTTCCTCATGGCTCCTTGGACAAAATCTTTGGCTGGGGTCATTATCACATTGGCTCCGTAGTGCTTCATGACAGTTTCTCTTTCCGGTGAAGCGGTTTCTGGCATGACAACGACCGTTTTATATCCTTTTGCGGCGCCCGCCAATGAGAGGGCTATGCCGGTATTGCCGCTGGTTGCCTCTACAATCGTGTATTGGGGCTTGAGTTCGCCGCGTTTCTCTGCTTGCTCGATCATGTACTTTGCGATTCTGTCCTTAATGCTTCCGCTCGGGTTCATATACTCAAGTTTCGCATAGATAGCGACATTATCCTCGGAAAAGTCAAGCTTAATCATTGGCGTCTCGCCAATTAAATCCAGAACATTGTTCACGACTTTCACTCCAAATTCCCCTAGCGAAAATGAAGTTTTAGGTGCGTGCACATAGTAATATAAGCTTTTGTTGTTGGATACTAGTCTAGTTCTGTACGGTTCTGAAGGCGTGCCTTCTCTGCTGGGTGTTACAACACTCGAACTGCTCGGGTTGCAAGTAGACCCAACAACAGGAAAGCTAAAACCAGCAGAACTATACCTGCTTTGAAAAAGCGTAATCTTAACGGGTAGGCTCTTCAATTAATCTTAAGATAAGTGTCCTTTCCTTTATCTCGACGCTGAATACTGATTTGTTCTTGAAGTTTTTGGCAATTTCGTTTAGAGCGTCTGTGTCAAAACTCCAAAGGATTGGATGAGGCTTGCGTTGGGCTATGCGGTAAGGGTAGATGTACAGCTTGGCTCGCACGATGTTCACCTATTCTGTGGTTTTCACTCAATATCTGAGTTTGTCTTCCTAACAGTTAAGACTTTAGAGAAGACTCACAAAACTGATAATCAACTGTTCATGGTGCAGCGGACCGGCGAACCCCTACCGGAAAGGATCTTGGATCATTAAGAAGGTATATTTTTTATAAGTCAAAAGGGAATAGGGAAGGATGAGTGCTGACAACATGAATGGAATACCGATAGAATTTTGGGGAGTAGTTATTGTAGCCCTTTCTTCAATTTTCACTAATATTCTCATGTGGTATCTAAACTATCGCACTACGCTTATGCGATTTAGAGCTGAAACCAAGGCAGGTTACATACAAGAGGTTCTAAGAGACCACTACAAACTATACAACTACTTAAGGCAACTAGAAATCACACCAATAAAAGAAACGGCTCTAAAAGCAACGGAAGAAATCCAGAAAATAGTAGAGGAACATCCCTATAACTTCAAACAAGAAATTCTGAACAAATGGATACCAATCTATGAAGAGATTACTTTGCAAGAGACCAATCCAGAGAATGACATCAAAGCTCTTCGGAAGGATGTTTTGAATAAGATTCGACATCTTGAAGAAATATACGAAAAGCTATTGGGAATAAGGGAAAGGAGGAAGCTGTTTAAAATATTTTAGATTTTGGTGCAGGGGGTGAGATTTGAACTCACGAACCCCTACGGGACGGGATCTTGAGTCCCGCGCATTTAGCCCCTTTTCTTATCTATTGCGGGTTTGACCATGCTCTGCCACCCCTGCACCTTTGGCAGAACCATTTTCTCTAACTTCTCTTGGTTTCTATTATCTTTTTCCAGTGCTGATAGTGCTCTATATGTGAGTCTTTGATTGAGCCGATTTCTTCCATCCATCTAACTACCTGCCTCGTTTGGGTTGTGTACGCAACCTGCAGTGGAGCCTTGTTCTTGCCTCTGGGTGGAAGATAAGCATAGGAACGAAATGAGAAACCAAGCCGATCTACCAAGTCAAGAAAATCATCTCTCAATTTCTCACTCTTAACTTGAATCTCAACACGAGGACCACGTTCAATCTGAAAGCTGAAACAACCATCTGTACTAAACAAACCTCTCAAAAAAGCTTCAATTAACGCGTCATTTTTTGATTCAAGAATCTGCTGAGGAACACGAACTTTTCCAGCTTTTCTGCCTTGCGGAAGACCATAAGTCCTAAAGAAATCTAAGGCTTGCCTTTGCCCACTCCTAATCATAATCGCTTTTCCCGCTGCACATTTGCAGAGCTTTATTGGCTCAACGCCTAAAACGTCTCTAATAAGCTGAGTGACCTTAATAATCATTGACTTGTCTTTAGGCTCGCATGTAATTCCCCATTTATCAGAAAGCCACCCATCACCAACATGAAGACCCAGCAAAAGAGCGACATCTTCGTCAAGTTCCTTCCTCGGTTGATGGTAAACGACGCCTCTGGGCTTTACGTTTGTTCGCATAGCGGCTTCCTCTACTATAATAGTAGTGCAACGTTTATAATACTTTCTACTATAACAGTAGAAACATGCGACAAAGAATACTAACAGACCGAGAACGCCAACACATCAAAAAATGGCTCAAAGGTGAAAAAACAAAGGGAAAATTCCATGAAATGCTCAAATACCGAGGCAAAAAATTCCTACCAAAGCTCTTAGAAGAAATAGAACTTATAAAACGCTTCCTCGAAACTGGTTAGTCCCCTAGACCCCTCTATACCCGTCTCTGTGTCTGTCTCTCTCATGTCTCCGCCTGTTTAGGTCTTCTTCGCCTTTGACTTGGCTTGGCGACCGCTGCTTCTGTTTTAAAACTTCTTCACTTGGTTTCTATTAATTCTTTCCAAAACTAAGCAGCCAACCCTCCCCCTATAGAGGTAGTCTCACACACGCACACACAACTACGCTGTTATTCTATAAGCGTCCCAACTTTTTCGCCCCTCACAGCCCGCAACACATTCCCAGGCTCAAAGCCATTCACCACAACCACACGAACACGACTCCTCAAAAGAACCTTCAAAGCTTCAGGATCCAAAACCTGATGAATACCAGCCCTATGCCTATCAGCCTCAAACAAACGCGACAACTCATCAAAGCCCAACCTATCAACCTTCTTCGCATCTGGAAACCTCCTCGGATCCTTCGTAAAAATCCCATCCTGATCAGTAGCCTTCACAAGCAAGTCAGCCTTCACACGCTCCGCAACTAGAGCAGCAACCGCATCCGTCGTCATACCAGCCCTCAAACCACCCAAAATCGCAATCTTTCCACGCCCTAAACAGTCAACAGCCTCATCCACCGAAACCGGCACAGTTCCACAGCCAGCCTCACCTAGGCGCATCATAAACAAAGAAGCATGCAAACGCGAAACAGAAATAGCAACTTCGTCTTGTTCTGGCTCTTTCAGTCCCATCTCTTTAGCCACTCTAATCATTTCTCTCGCTAATGAGCCTCCGCCCACTACCGCAACTATTTCGTGTCCATGCCTCCTCAAATCCTTCAACAATTCCACGTATTCCTTCACCATCGTTGGGTCAGGCGGAGAAGCCATGACTGAGCCGCCGACACGAATCACCAGCCTCAACGAAACCAGTGCCTCCTAACAATTCATTAATCTCTAACCCAATAAGAACTCATCGCTATCCTTGTATGCACGTCCGAATTTCTGATATACCAGAAACAACCAAAAAAATAGTCATCCTAGTGAACAGCAATGACCGAAATCCAACTCATACTTTTAGGCACGGGTGGTGGCAGGTTCGCCACAATAACGCAGAAACGCAGAACAGGCGGAATCCGCATCCTCTCAGAAAAGCTAAACGTTCATCTGGATCCAGGACCAGGCGCACTCGTATACTCCTTAGAAGCAGGACTGAACCCCCAAAAGGTTAGGGCTTTGCTGGTTTCGCATGCGCATCCAGACCATTACACGGATGCGGAAATCTTCGTTGAAGCCATGACTGGAGGAATGATAAAGAAAAGAGGCCTATTGGCCGCGCCTCGGAGTGTTTTGTCGGGCAACGACGTTTGTGGACCAGCCATCTCCAAATATCATCAGCAGATTCCCGCCAAAGTCGTGGAAGCAAAGCCCAGCGTCGCCGTCAACGTTAATGATTTAAAAATAGTTGCCACAGAGGCACGGCACTCAGACCCAGACACGGTTGGGTTCAAGTTTGAAACCCCAGACGTCGGAGACTTCGCTTACACATCAGACACAGAATTCTTTGAAGGAGTTGGAAAACAGTACAGCGGTGTTAGACTCCTCTTACTCTGCGCGATGAGGCCGTCTGGAAAGCCCTGGAAGGGACACATGACCACAGACGACGCCATAAACATTGTGGAAGAAGCCAGCCCAGAAATGGCTGTGCTTACTCATTTTGGGATGCAGATGATTTTTAGGGGACCCGACCATGAGGCAGAACTGATAAAACAGAAGACTGGAGTTCCCACGGTTGCGGCTAGGGATGGAATGCGAATCAGCATAGGCGAAGAAATCCGAGTGGAAAGTCCGAAGAAAAAACAGCGAGGCTTAAACGAGTTCATGAAAACAGCAGAGGACTAAAAAATTTTTGCTTTTCTTCATCTTTAAACACTGTAATAGAAGTATTTTGTTTGTTTTTTTGTGAAAAAAAATAAATGGGAGTAGCCTAGAGGGGGGTCTAATAGGCGTGTTAGAATGGGCTTTGGGTTGGGTGCTGACGGTTGTTCAGGGTTTGTTTTGGACGCTGACGGCTTAGCATATTTTCAGCACAAAAACAGTGAAGCCATATTTGGAATCTAGCAAGGCTTATTCTAGGCTTGGGAAGAAACTACTTATTGCTTCTCTAAATGCCCTTAGGCGTTCTAATGTTCGGATATAACTAGGAGAGAGGTTTATTTCTTTGGCATGCCTTAATCTCTCTTCCACAGCGTCCACCGTAGGCAATGCTGCCCTGAGTTTTTTCCATTCAGATTTCCCTTTTAAAGTTTTCATTTCTTTTGGACTGGATGCAAGATGGGAACACTAGAGGTAATTGATAGGTGCGGAGTTTTCTTGCTTCTTCTCTTTCCAAAATTTTGACTTTATCTGCAGTTGTACTGGTTAAGGTTGCTCGGTTCATTTTCATATCACCTTCTCTATAGCGTTCGCGTTACTTGACTGAGAGCCAATATTCTTATAATTTAAGATGTGTACGTTAGAGTGAGTGAACCAATACATGGTTAAATATCTGTGTCATAATTGTAATGATCTGTTGTTGAAAAATATATCTTCAGTCGTTAATCATGTTTGGGATGAACATAAAATAGAAATAACAAAAAAACTGCAAATGGTTAAGCGAGCGGAAGATGCACGTTTACCGTTAAAGAAAACGGGGATTCAGCGAGTTTCTGGTTTTCGATGTGAAGAATGTAATGTTACTCTGAGAGATGTTCCCTCGTTTTTGGTTCACCTTGATAAAATACATGACATTCACATATGGTATGAAAAAGGTTTAACAAGAAAGCGAGTATTTTTTGACGGAATTTTAGATGATTCTCCAACAGAAGAGAATAGAGCTTATAAAAAAACTGCTATGTCAATTTCAAAAAAGAGTGTTCCGCTTTCACAACGACCTTATGAGCCAAGAAAAAGTGATGACGAAGACTTAGTCAAACAACACCATAGAAAGTAAACTAAGGAAAATATAAAACATAAAACGGTCAGAGTTTATCTTTAACAACATTAGAGGTTTGGTTGTCCCAAGAAGCGCTTCGTATTCTTGTTGCTAATTTGCTAAAACAATTCAGCTTCATAATGGTTAATATACTGCGATAGCAACCCACGGATTTGTGAATGTGAAAAGAGAAATTGTAGGATTTTGGAAAATCCTTGTAAGTGACTGCAATAATTCCATGCGACCTTTTTCAACCAAATGCAGACTTATACTTATTTGGTTACCTTGAAGTGTGCGAACATCTACATAAGCAACTCCATCCACTTTCTTATGCTCATATGGACTATTGTGAATTTTTTGAATGTCTTTGATCATACCGACAAAACAAAGTTGCTTTATTCCCTGGAAGTTTGATATTTGTTCCCATATTGTTGCTCTATGGTATTTAGAAAAACGCATCTTGCCGCTTGCATGATACGAACTATGAAAATCGGCTTTAGGAACACAAATTCCCCAGTAGAAACTTCCATCTTCACACTGCTCGACCCAAATAAGTCTACGAGTCTTCGTGCCGTCGGTTGCCACAACTTCAATGCGTTTTTTCTCATATCCCACTTCGAATCTCAACCAATACTTGGTAGAATTCCTTCATGCTTAGCCATGACTCCGCACTCTTGCACTATCCCTTTGATATCAAATCCCATTTATCCTCATATTCCCAGAATTTGTGTTCTCCTTTTCTTTTTGGACTTGCGGAAATCTTGAACACTTCCGAATGCCCATGTAATTCCTTTGAGGGAATGATAAAACACCTTGGTTCTTCTGAGAAATTTTCTGATCTGAAGCAGACACATACTATAAATTGGCTAGCATCTCCATGCAGTTGCCTTGGATTCCTTCTAAACTCCCAACCATCAGAGTAGTAAGTCTCCTTTGGATGTTTTCTTTCAAACTTTCTGAGAATAGCTGTCTTCACTTCAAGTCGCTTATTATTGCTGGTTATCAAATCATATGAAAAGAACTGTTGAGGAACTCTTACACTTATGATATTGAAATCACGGATTAACTTTGCCATGACATACGTTTCACCAACATAACCTTTTTCCACGAAACTTCTTTCCATCATGCTGGGAACCCTCTTCGGTTACAAGCTTTATACTGAACAATTAATAAGCCTTGCGATTTAGCGCCTTGAAGGTTTGCAGAAACTATTAATCGAAATGGGGGCATCGACTTTAACGTCAACGAAACACTACTATTAGTTCTAAAGAAACAACACGCGCTCCACAAATGAGAAAAACCTAAGTCGTAAAAAGATGATGAACTCAGACAAATCAGTCATGTTATATCAATGTTAAACGGGTTTACCACTTATACAGCTTGTTAAATGAATAAGAATACGGTAAGATTTCAAGGGGCGTTGAAAATTCTTGAAGAAGTTTCAAACAAAGTAAGGGAACTAGTGACTTTCATAGAAATTTCGTAACCCAAAGGAATCTTTATTATTTATGCTTGCTATTTCCTAACTACAATTACCGTGTCTAGTTGAGGAGCAATTCAGCCTATGAAACAGTTGCCCAAAGAATGCAATTTGCTCGAAATCGAGGAGAAGTGGCAGAAACGATGGGAAGAGATGGGCATCTACCATTTCGACTGGAAAGACACTCGGCGCCCAGCCTACAGCATTGATACTCCTCCGCCTTACCCGTCTGGCGACTTCCACATGGGAAACGTCCTCAACTGGACCTACTTCGACATCGTAGCCCGCTACAAACGAATGCGAGGCTACAACGTCCATTTTCCTCAAGGCTGGGACTGCCACGGCTTACCAACAGAAGTAGAAGCCGAAGAAGAGTATGGGATTAAAAAGACTGAGGTGCCTCCCGACAAGTTTAGGAAACTCTGCGAACAGTTCGTAAACAGATACATCAACGTGATGAAAACAGCCATCATCCGTCTCGGATGCTCCATCGACTGGACAACCGAATACAAGACTATGAACCCAGACTACTGGAGGCGAACCCAGCTTTCCTTCATCCTCCTCCACAAGAAAGGAATGATTTACCAGGGAACATATCCCATCAACTGGTGCCCCCGATGCGAAACAGCCATAGCAGACGCAGAAGTAGAACACGAAACAAGAGAAGGAACACTACATTTCATAAAGTTTCAACTGGAAGATAAGAAGACCTTAACAATAGCCACTACTCGCCCAGAACTCCTACCCGCCTGCGTCACAGTTGCAGTGCATCCACACGATGAACGCTATCAGAAGTACATTGGAAAAAGCATCATCGTTCCAGTTGTTAGAAGAAGCGTCAAAATCATCGCGGAGGATATAGTGGATCCAGCATTTGGAACAGGCGTAGTCATGATTTGCACCTACGGTGACAAGGCAGACGTAAAATGCGTCACGAAGCATCATCTGCCAGTCATAATGTGCATCAACGAAAGAGGAGAAATGAACGAAAACACTGGAAAATACGCTGGGATGAACGTGGACGAAGCCAAGAAAGCTGTGACACAAGACTTACGGAAAGACGGGCTTCTGGAAAGAACTGAAAAAATCCAGCAAGACGTAGGGGTTTGTTGGAGATGTAAAACACCCATCGAAATTCTCGAACGGAAACAGTGGTTCATGAAGACGCGCATGCTAACCGATGATGTGGAGAAGAACGCGTTAGAAATCACGTGGTATCCAGACTTCATGAAGACGCGATTGATAGACTGGGCGAGGTCGCTTGACTGGGACTGGGTCATTTCTAGGCAAAGAGTGTTCGCCACTCCAATTCCTATTTGGTACTGCAAAAAATGCGGAGAAACCCTTCTCGCCGAGCCTGAATGGGTGCCCATAGACCCAAGAATCGAAAGTCCAAAGACTGAAAAATGTCCAAAGTGTGGTTCTAGTGGGTTCATTCCCGAACGAGACGTGTTAGACACGTGGATGGATTCTTCTATCAGTTGCGCTGTTCATGCAGGCTGGCCAGACCGAAAAGACTGGCACAGACTGTTTCCGGCCAGCGTACATCCGTCAGGCGCGGACATCATACGCACGTGGGCCTATTATCTTATGGTTCGACATCTCGCGTTGTTCAACGAGAAACCCTATAGGAGTTGCTTAATCAACGGCATGGTTCTGGGGAACGACGGAAGAAAAATGAGTAAGTCACTCGGCAATTATGTGGCTACTCCCGAAGTTTTCAGCAAGTATGGGGCTGACGCCACTCGGCAGTGGGCTGCTGGCGGAGGAGCAACTGGGTCGGATATACCGTTCCGCTGGCCAGATGTCGAATACGGTTGGAGATTCCTCATTAAGTTATGGAATGCTGCACGGTTTGCTTGCCAACACTTACAAGACTATAAGCCAGAGAGAAAAGTGGAACTGGAGCTTTTGGACAGATGGCTACTGAGTAGACTTGAAAGAGTCACTGAAAAAGTTACGAAGGCTCTTGAAAACTGCCAATTCAACGTAGCCCTCGAAGAGGTTCGGAACTTTACGCGGCATGAACTCTGCGACGTTTACATTGAGGCGATAAAGCATCGACTCTACAAGCCTGAGACATACGGTGAAGGAGGAAAACGGGCTGCTCAGCACACGCTGTACACGGCAATTTACCGAACAACACAGCTTCTCGCACCGATTTCACCACATATAACTGAGGAGATATATCAGCTCATGTATGCGGAGGATAAGGGGTTCAAGAGCATTCATGTTTCGCCTTGGCCTGAGCCAAAAAAGGAGAACATTGACGAAGAAGCCGAAAAATACGGTGACCTCGCCATAGCGGTGATCGGGGAAATCCGAAGGGAGAAGGCGGAGAAAAGAATATCGCTAAACACGCCTATTAAGAGACTGATAATTTATGCAGGAAGCAAAAAGGGTGCCCACATCTTAAATCAGGCAGTTGCAGATATTGCGGGAACATGCAAAACCGAAAAAATCGAAATCTCGCCTGAGAAAGGCGAAGGCAGAGAAGTGAAAGAATACCCGAACGTTCAATACCTTGCCCAATATTAGCTCTGAAGCTTAAAGCGAAGGATGGCTGCGATTCCGCCGAAAGAATTTTTCAGCATTTGACCCTCCTCGGTTTCGGTAGATATGATTTCTATGTTAGCCTGTGCCTGTTCTGCGAGTTCGGCTAGTTCTTCGATGAGGTCTTTTGTTTCTGCCATACTGAGCGTTGGCGTATTACACTTCGGACAGGGTTGTCCAGTGAGGCTTTGCTCATAGCTGAGAAGTGTTGGTTCTTTTATTGTCTCTTGTTTCGTGTAGTCGCAGGATGTGCATTTCACGGTGACTCGAAACATGTTGAGACCCTCAGATAAAAGTAAGGTTCTGACGATGCCCGTTTTTAGACATTGTCTCACATCATTTTCGCCATAGGTAGCCATACCAGTGTCGTGTCCAATCTCGTAGAGGAATTCTTGTATGATGCGTTTCTCCTCAATATAACGAACACGCCTCAGAATTTCGGGGGCTCGTTCCACAACTTCGTCAACTCCCTGCGGACCCACATACGCCGTGTCGATTGTGGCGATAACCTTTTCCTTCAGCGTATAATGCATATAGCCTCCCTTTTCGAAGTCGGTTTTTGTCGGTCCTGGACCCCCAATAATTATTCCCTTTAGGTTGGTTATGGGTAGAAAAGTCTCATCGGCGTGTTTTCCAATGCGGTTGAAGTATTCTTGCATTTTGGCTTCTCGTGCTCGTTCGAATCTTCTTGCGGATTGTCCGCCTGCTTTGAATTTTCCTGGCACGCCTGACGTTATGTCTCGTACGACTTCTAGGCGTCTTCCCTGAAGTGTGGCGTATGTAGCCTCGCTTGCGTCCAATACTATGATTCCGTAGGATTCTCTTTCCTTCAGAAACTCTTGAAGATATTCGGTGTGGAATTTGGCGTCGCAGCGATACAGATAAACCTGTATGGATTCGGGTGGATAAATCACGTAGGTTTCGATTCTTTCGCTCCCAGGACCGTTTTGTGGAATAGCCCCGCAGAAGATGACTAAGCCGTTTTCAGGCACTTGCCTAAACAGTTTGAGACGTTGCATGACCTTGACAATGGCGTCTTGAACATTTTTTCGCGTGGTAGTTGACTTAATATTCGAAGCGGTTCCGTACTCCTGCTTGAGCATGTTGGCGACCTCGCTGAGTTGGCGTCCAGGCGGCACGTAAAGTGAGACTAGTTCTGTTCCTCTTCCTTCTTTGCGTGTTAGCGTGTCTAGTGCTTTTTTTAAGCGGAATCTTTCCAGCGAGGTTCGTTTGGTGGTGCTCATGTTGTGGTTCCACGTGTAGATGGTTAAGCCTACATTAGAATGCGATAGATAAGAGTTGCCGTTTACCATCTAGGCTTGCAGATAAAAGAGGGGAAGAGTGAACCGTGAAAATCTGAATAAGGTTAAGTGTATTGCTAAATAGTGTTCCCATGATGAGGCTTCTTTCTGTCCCAATCTTTTCACATGGTAAGCCTGCAAGAAATGTGCGAAACCCGTGGCGAATGTGTTCAACGAAAACATTAAGGCTACGAAGTCATCTTTGAAACCTAATTCGAGCAGATAGAGGTTGAAGGCGGTTATCTAAACCCCAAAACTTAGACCGTATGAGGCGCTGTATGCCAAGAATATTTTAGCGTTGAAACTAAACATACGAACTCTACCTTGGTATTCTCGAAATCCAGCTAGTTTTCTGTTGTTTACGACGTACATGGGAAAGCATGTTTAGAGAGAGCCTTTGTGTGCGAGACTAAGATTGAGGACAGTTGCTCAGAAACTTTCTCCACTTCAGTCTTAGGCTGGTGGCTCCTACATGGGTACAAGTCAAATACAGGTGGACCGGGCGGGATTTGAACCCGCGACTTCCGCCGTTCTCGGCAAGGGCTTGCTTGCGAGGGCGGCGTCTGTACTGAACAACAGCCTCAACTGTTGTCATTCATACCACTGAACTACCGGCCCAAAATACCGTTGAAAACAACAGCCCATATTAAACGTTTTGAAGGGTCGGCTCAACTCCAATTTGTTAGAGAGCAATGTTTTTACTTACTCAACTGACAAGTAAGCCCGCTACCTAAATGTATAAAATGGAACCAACTTGACTGATGGTGCGGCCGCCGGGATTTGAACCCGGGTCGTCAGCGTGGCAGGCTGATGTCCTAGTCCAGGCTAGACTACGGCCGCTTGTTATGGATTTCTGTTCTATCTGATTAGACAAGCCTAATTTAGATGTTTCTTTGTTATTAGTTTTTCATGCCTTAGAAGACTTCACCGATGGCACTCTTGCCTAAGTCGTAATCTTCCTGAAAGATGTTTTCACAATACTTGTGACCTAAATGATATAAGTTATATACAAGTGTTTAAATCTCACTTACATAAAATAGTTTGAGGCGTGATTCATATGAAACAGAGAATGGTGAAGCTCCTGTTCGAGCTGATTAAGAACTCTAAAAGAAGTGACAGAGAACTCGCCAAGGTTCTAGGAGTGTCTCAGCCAACAATAACAAGAATGAGAACAAAACTAGAAAAGAAAGAGATTAAGGAGTACACGGTCATACCAGACTTAGCCGAATTAGGATACGAACTGCTGGCGGTTACATTCGTAAACTTAAGAGGAAAAGCACAGTCAGCGGAGACGCAAAAAGAGACCATGGAAAAATGTAAAAAATGGATAATGAGCCACCCAAACGTTGTCTTTGCCAGTGACGGTAGCGGAATAGGCTCAGACGGGATGATGGTTTCTCTGCACAAGAACTATACAGACTACTCAGAATTAATATCGAAACTCAGAGTGGATTGGTCAGAGACGGTGGGGGAAATCAAAACATTCATTACAAGTCTGAAAGGCGGCGTCATTCTGAAAACCTTCTCTCTAAAATACCTAGAAAAAGTGCAATAACACCGCACTTCTTAACGTGAGAACACCGAAAACTCTCTAGAACAACATTTCTCTGGTTTAGCAGTGGGTAAAAGGTAAAAGCTCAAAATCTATCATGGAGAAGCTTTTACTCAGTCAACCTAACTAGTTCTTAACAAACATTGAAGGACGCCTACTATGATTTACAAGAGGTTTAAGTTAGCAGATGGCCAAACAGTCACCTTCGAAGAGTTGAAAGAGAAAGATTTACCCGGAGTGGTTGAAGCCTTAAACAGCGTCATACGTGAGGATGTTTACCTTCTCTTCAACGAAGAAATCACGGACATGGAAGGAGAACGAAGATGGTACTACGACCGTATGAAGGCTGGAATGACCTATCTAGTGGCGAGAGTGAACGGAAAAGTGGTGGGTGGAGCTAGCATTGTACCAAAAAGAGCTAAGCAGTCGCACATCGTAGCTTACGGAATCTTCATCGTAAACAAATACAGAGGCCTAGGAATCGGAACCAAACTAACCAAGGCTCTAATTAAAATTGCTAAGAAGCGCGGATTCGAAATCATGGAACTCAGCGTCTACGCCTCCAACCCAAGAGCCAAACACGTCTACGAGAAATGCGCATTCAGCGAAATCGGAATGATAAAAAACGGAGTAAAAATGAGGGACGGCACCTACACAGACGAAATCCTTATGACGCTTAGTTTGAAACGCTAGAATGGTGCCGAGGGCCGGATTTGGACCGGCGACAACCCGGTCTTCAGCTTCACCCTCAAATAGACCGCTCCTATTGAGTCGGGTGCTCTCCCAGGCTGAGCTACCTCGGCATGCAGACAGATTGAAATGGCATTTTCATTTTAAGTTTTCGGAAGCGAAATTTTAGTCTACGCGGTATGTGGCGATTAGAGGATTTTTCCATTTTTCATTACTATTTCCTTTGTGTCAACGATTTCAATCGTTGCACTTGGATGAGTTACAAAGTCCCAGTGCAGGCTTGACTTAGAGTTTCCTCCGTAGCCCATGTTTGAGCCGAAGGCAACATGGACTGAGCCGCCTATTTTCTCGTCTGTGAGGATGTAGCCGATTGCCTTATCAATTGCTGGGTTGCACCCTATGCCCAGTTCAGCGATGTTTGTTGTTCTGACTTCTTCCTCTTTCTTATCGATTTCTAAGCATCTCTTGAAGGTGTCAATCATCTGGGCATGATTGACTCCTGCCGTGCATTCGTCCAAGAGCAGTTTTCCGTCCTTAAAGTAGAGTGTGACGTCCTTAATGATTTTGCTGGTGAACATATCTATAGTGATGGGGCAGTAGAGGGTTCCCTCTCCAAATGTTTCGTGGGGCGCGATGAAGAGTTCTCCCGCTGGTAGGTTATTGCCTAAGTCGTTCATTTGGATGTCATGGTCGTCGATGATGCCGTCGTCTTCGTTGATGCGGCGTCCTTTTATCTTGCAGGTGAAGTCTGTCCCTTTCTTATCAGTGATATGGAGTACGTCTTTCCCCTTCAAGTGATTAGCCAGTTTTGAGGTGTTTTCCTTGAGGGTCGAGGCAGGCACCATCATACCCTCAATGATTAAACGTTCAAAATCGTTGTAGTCAATGCCGTAGAACCTTGCAGCCTCTCTCGTTGGCCAGCCTGCGTAAATCCATTTTTTGCCCCTGCCAGTCTCTTCTCCATACAGTTCCTTTCGAATGGGAACCATCGCTTTTGTCCTTGCGGCGATCTTTTCTTGTGGGAATTTAGTCTCAATTTCCGGGTCTTTATATGGTTCAACGCTGATGGAAGCGTCAGTTTCCTTGATTGCTCCCAAATAGTGTTTCGGAGTAATTTCCAGAGTTTCCTTCGGAACCTCATCATAAACTCTGGCTGAGTAGTTGTCTGTTGTTGCCATGATTATTGGCTGGGCCCCTTTTTTAAAGCATAGAATACCGATCTCTTCAAGGAGTTGTTGGGCGTGGGTTCCTCCGCGAATGACAACGGCTTCGCCTCTCTTGAGGTTCATGCCAATCACAATTGATTCGGCACATTTCACAATTTTTTCCCTTGTAACCATCGGAACATCTCCATTTCTGGCTTTAACAAAAGCTAGCAGACGCTTATTAAACTGTTGTGACATTTTCTACTGGTGCTATTCTGTTGGGTCGGGTGCTCTGTCAGGCTGAGTCACCTCGGTGCGCAAACAAATCGTGCCTAAATGCCAAAATGAGAAGGAATGGAAACAGCGTGTTGCCATAAGTGGGCCGGGCCGGACTTGAACCGGCGACCTTTGGCTCGTAAAGCCAATGTCCAAACCAAGCTAGACGACCGGCCCCTGTTCGCTCAAATATGGAAACAGCCGTTAATAAAAAGGATAGCGCATCATTAAACATTGTTCAAATAAAGCATAGACGATAACAAGGCAAACAGAACTGCTCTGCACGGCTAGCCCAGAAAACCTTTTATACAAGGGCACCGTTACCGTGATGTTTATCACGAGATTCATGCTGAGTAAAGAGGTTTTCAAAACTTCTTTTTAGCCATGTTAATTTTGTGATGAAGGAGGAAAAAGAATGCAAATGATACAACACTTTGAGGACTTACCCCTTAGTCCAGAAATCTTAAGGGGTATTCGAGAATTAGAATTCAAAGAACTCTTCCCAATCCAAACGCAAGCAATAATCCCACTTTTACAAGGAAGAGACGTGATTGGACAAGCGCAGACGGGGACAGGAAAGACCGCTGCTTTCTGTATCCCTATGCTTGAGCGGTTGCAACGCAACGACAAACACGTTCAGGGCCTAGTGTTAGTGCCCACGCGTGAACTTGCCATACAGGTAGCGGACCACATCAACCACTTCAGTAAGTACACGCCTTTGAAGGCTATACCCATTTACGGGGGCGAACCAATTCAAAAACAGATTTTTGTCTTGCAGCGAGGCGTGCAGGTAGTTGTTGGTACGCCGGGTCGGGTAATAGACCACTTGCAACGAGGAACGCTTAGGCTGAACATGGTGAAGGTTGTTGTTCTGGACGAAGCTGATAGAATGCTCGATATGGGTTTCAGAGACGACATCGACTACATACTCGCCAGAGTGCCTCCAGCCCGCCAACTCAGTCTCTTCTCCGCTACCATTGACTCTTCTGTGATGGAAATCTCTCGAAGATACATGGACAACCCCGAAAAGATACTTGTGAGCAAAGACGAGATCGCGCTTCCACAGATAACCCAATTTTATGCGGTTGTGAACCCTTACGACAAATTCGATGTTTTGTGTAGGCTAATAGACGAAGAAAACATAAGACGAGCCATCGTGTTCTGTAGGACACGAGTGGGCGCAGCAAGACTGGCCGACAAGTTGCGCCATTATGGCTACGACGCCGAGGCTATACATGCGGATTTGAGCCAAGCACAGCGAGAAGCAATCATCGAAGCCTTCAGGAATCGTCGAATAGGATTGTTGGTGGCTACAGACATTGCTGCTCGAGGCTTGGACATCGAAAGCATCACGCACATATTAAACTACGACATCCCTTTTGACGCTCTGATGTATTTTCACAGAATAGGTCGAACAGCCCGTGTGGGAAGAGACGGTACAGCCATAACATTGGTTGCGTACGGCGAATTACCTGAACTCGAAAGGATAAAAGCCCTCACAGGAACCAGAATTGAAAGAATAGAAATAGAATAGGATTTAAATCGCCGACTTGTTGACTATTGTAAAGACAATATTTAACTAAAATATAGGTGAGCCTCTGTGGAAAAGGAAATTCTAACCGGACGGGCGCTCCGCCTGCTCCGCATGTTGTATGCCCAAGGCAAGCCCGTAACAACATACACCGTACGAGTTAAACAAAATGATTTGGCAAAATCACTAGAGATTAGTCGCCAAGCCCTAAACGTGCACCTCCGCAAGCTTCGGAACCTAGGCTATGTCAGAACGGGAAGGGGCTTCATCGACGTAACCGAGAAAGGTTTAGGCGTACTAGGAATATCAGCGAACCCCGCCTTCGTCTTCGTTAAAATCTCTCCAGTTGAAAGGGTGAAAGCATACCAGAAAATGGAGGGCTTTCCAGTCCAACGGATTTTTAGGGTGGCTGGTGACATGGACGCAATTCTCGTGGTGGAACGAGAAAAGCTTGACGAAGCTTTGCGGAGGCTGGCAACTGTTGATGGAGTTGAGGACACGAAGTCTTATGTCACTATTCAAACGTTAAAGTAGCCTTTCAGACGGAGGTTTTCCTAAACTTGAAGCTCTTCGAATATGAAGCCAAGGCCGTACTGTCCAAGCACGGAATACCTGTCCCTCCTGGAAGATTGGCAGTTTCCCTAGCCCAAGTCAGGGAAATAACCCAACAACTGAGGGCTCCATTCGTTATCAAGTCACAAGTCCTCGTCTCAGGAAGAGGAAAAGCAGGCGGAATCCTTTTCGCAAGTTCACGAGCAGAAGCCGAGCATGTGGCAGAGAAAATGTTAGGCACCGAAATAAAAGGTGTCAAGGTTAGAAGTATCTTAGTGGAAGAGAGGGTTTCCATGAGCCGCGAGCTATATTTCGGCTTTACCGTGGACAGGTCAAATCGTAGTTACGTAGCCATAGCCTCCACCGAGGGTGGAATGGAAATAGAAGAGGTGGCTGCTGCCACACCAGAAAAAATAGTCAAAGTCTTCATCGACCCAGTTTATGGTTTCCGCTCCTATCATGCCCGTCAAATCGCAAAGAAACTGGGCTACAGAGAGAGACAGATGCAAGAAGTCGCAACCATTTTTCAAAAACTTTACACGGTGGCGATAGACTACGACGCTGAACTAACCGAAATAAACCCACTCGTCGAAACAACGGACGGTAAGTTTGTGGCAGCAGACGCACGCCTCATAATTGACGATAACGCCTTGTATCGGCACCCTGAATTTAAGCAGAGACTGACAGAAGGCGAAGAAGCTGAACTAACTCCACAGGAGTTAGAGGCCCGAAAAAGCGGTTTAGCATACGTGAAGCTTGATGGAAACGTCGGGGTAATTGGAAATGGCGCTGGCTTAGTGATGGCTACCCTAGACGCGGTTCAGTTATACGGGGGCAAACCAGCAAACTTTCTAGATGTGGGCGGCGGAGCTTCCGCTGATAAAATGGCCGTAGCCCTAAACATTGTTTTGTCTGACCCCAAAGTTGAGGTAGTTTTCATTAACATTTTGGGAGGCATAACCCGATGCGACGAAGTTGCAAAGGGTATCTTAGAGGCGAAAAGGCGTATTGGGTTCGTTAAGCCCATGGTCATACGCTTGGTGGGAACCAATGAGGAAGAGGGAAGACACATTCTTACAGACGCGGGCATACATGTCCTAGACAGCATGGAAGAAGCTGCAAAAAAGGCTGTTGGAATGGTGAAGACTGAAGGAGGGCGATAACAGTTGGGCGTCTTCGTCAATAAACGCACCCGTGCCATAGTTCAGGGCATAACTGGAGCTCAGGGTAGCTTCCACACGAAGCTCATGCTCGATTATGGAACAAAACTCGTTGCAGGCACGTCTCCAGGCAAGAGTGGAACCAACGTTCACGGTGTCCCAGTCTACGACACGGTGGAAGAGGCTGTAGAAAAGCATCAAGCGAACGCTTCCATAATCTTTGTTCCGGCACCGTTTGCTGCCGACGCCGCTTTTGAGGCAATAGAAAGCGGGCTAAAGACCATCGTAATCATTACGGAGCACATTCCTGTGAGGGACGCCATACAAGTTATGGCCCACGCGAAGCAACACGACGTGACTGTTATCGGTCCAAACACGCCTGGCATAATTGCGCCCGGCGAATGTAAGCTTGGAATAATGCCTGCTCACGTTTTCAAGCTTGGAATGGTAGGCATAGCCTCTAGAAGTGGAACTCTCACCTACGAGATTGCCAGTGGACTTTCTGTGGCTGGGCTGGGCCAGTCAACATGTATTGGATTGGGAGGCGACCCTATCGTAGGCTTGAGTTTTGTCGAAGTCCTCAAAAAATTTGAGAAGGACAGACGAACGAAGGCTGTAGCCCTAATTGGCGAGATTGGCGGAAACTTGGAAGAACTAGCTGCGGAGTTTGTTTCAAAAGAAGGATATAGCAAGCCCGTTGTGAGTTTCATTGCGGGAAGGACTGCACCGCCTGGTAAAAGAATGGGACACGCCGGAGCCATTATTATGGGTAGGGCTGGAACCGCTCAAAGCAAGATTGACGCCTTTAAAATGGCTGGCATTGGCGTAGCCGAAAAACCCAGTGATGTCGCGAAAATGATCGCCGAAAAACTAGGAAAGAAAAGCACGCTTTGAAAGACAAGGTCTTTTTATGCTATGCACTAGCAATAAAAAGATAAATATCCATATACAAGGCTTCCTACGAGGAGAGGAGAAGGCTTAGAATGAGTGAAATTCCAACTGCATCAGAAATTCCTCCTGAAGCGTTGGCTCCATCATCGCGACCAAAAAAGCTGCTAGGAAGAAAATTGGTCCTCGCGATAGGATTAATCGCTGTAATGGCGGTTGCTTCTGCTTTTACACTTGTCTATCTTATGCCAAAAGGTGAAGCCGCAACCGTGTCTTTGTGCCTCAAATATGATGTGGGAGAGAAGATGACTTATGACATCATCATCACAACAAGTGCGATGGGGCAAACATTCACTCAACAAGGGACGATCAGCATGGAAATCTTGAGCTTCGACGGAGTAAACTACACAATACGTCAAACAATGCGGCTTGACTCACAAGAAATTTCATACACATTGAGGATGAATAAAACAGGACACATAATTGATTTTCCTGGACTTCCGCCCGAGTTGCAGCAAACTTATTCTTCACTTGTCGGCATGCCTGGTTTTGGAACCTACTTCCCAAAGGAAAAGGCGAAAGTTGGAGAAAGTTGGCAAATTCCCTTTAACATACAAAAAGGGGAGTTTAGCCTTCAGGGAACAGTAAACTTCGGCATTAGCGGAGTCACAAACATTACAGTTCCAGCCGGGACGTACACAGTCTTCAAGATGGACATTACAACGAACAACATCCATGGAACCTATGAACCCGCAGGTATGACGATTAGCTTAGCCCTCAGCATGAACGGGTATGGATACCTAGAAAACGCTACTTGTCATCCAATTGAATTCCACATCCAAGAATCTGCAACCACCACATCCATGGGCCAGACTTTGAGTATGAGTATGACAATGCAAATGCAACTCAAACAACATACCAAATAGTAAAGCGTTAAAGAGTTCAAGAGTTCCCGCTTAAAATAGAAACAACTATATTCAGCCACGTAAATCTGAACGTAACAAAGTTTAGAATCGGAGAGATACGATATGCCTATCACAGACCCGTTCAAGAAAACTATTGCACAGCAGCATCGGTTGTACATGAAGATTTGTAGGGAGTGTGGGGCACGAAATGCGCCTACGGCTACGAAATGTAGAAAGTGTAGAAGCAAGAGTCTTCGTTGGAAGAAACGAGAACTTGTCCGCTAGCCCCTTTTGACTTCACGCTTTACCGTTTTTCTTGCTTTAGGTATAGTTGGCTAGGAGCATGCGCACACGCCTCTAGACCATCCCATATATGATCCAAATAGGATCCAAATATGCGGAATAGCGAAAAGACAAAATCCTTTAAAACTAAATCATCTGTCAAACTTCATGAAGAAAGCGCTCTCAAGGGCCGGTAGTCCAGCCCGGTTAAGACGTCGCCCTCACGCGGCGAAGATCGCCGGTTCGAATCCGGCCCGGCCCACCAAATCAAAGGCATGAACCTATAGAGACGGGTATAGAAGGGAACCAGGTGTAGTTTTGTTAAAACCTATATATTCGAACCCCACAAGAGTGTCGATAGGCCAACTAAAAAAGGCAAACTTCCAGCAACAACGAATGACAAGGAGAAAGAAGTATGAAAACAAATCAACGCGGTTCTGTCATGCGCGTAGTTGGAAGGTTTGCCAAATCCAAACTCGGCGGAATCGCGCTTCAAAAGCTTGAACAACTAGCAACTATTATGGGCGTCGACGAATTAGAGTTGCTCAAAATTTACGTAGAAACAAAAAACAGCGCTTCTAGGAAGAAGTTCGCAGCCACACCATACTCCCAAAGGATATTGTTGTTGCCTCAATGCCTACGTTCTAGGCAATGCCCCGCAGAATTAAAGGAGTACGGCTATGAATGCCAAGCATGTGGAAAATGCAGCCTAAACAAAGTGATAAGCCAAGCAAAGGCGTTAGGCTACAAGAACGTGTTTATTTTGCCAGGAGGCGCTGTTGTCTCGAAAATTATCGCTAAAGAAAAGCCGAGAGCCTGTCTCGGCGTAGCCTGCTTCAAAGAACTCGTGTTAGGAAGCTTCCTATGTGAGAAATTCGGGGTCATAGCCCAAGGCGTCAGCCTACTTCGAGATGGATGCGTAAACACCGAGGTTGACTGGAAAACCGTGAATGACGCTCTTTGCATGACCGCAACAATGAGAGGTTAAAGAAACGACCTTCTAACAAATTTCTTGATTTTCATTGGGCAGAACGGACTAAGGAAGGCATTTGGGAGCAGTGGTCCAAGCTTTGGAATAAGCCCCACAGCGTCAGTTCCAAGCTTGCATACGACAGCATGTTCAAGCAAACCCAACTGTTCAACTCTAACAACATCACGACTGTGTTTTGACCTTTCTAACACATCTTCAACTTCCGAGAAAAACGCGCCCAGAACAATCAACCGATCCAAACAAGAGCGGATCCAATGCGTAGTTTGAGAAAGCTGAGCCTCTGAAAGTTCAGCTTCGACCTTTTCCTTTTGAGCCTCTATGTTGTTGACAATCTTAATTGCCAATGGCAGTTTCTCGAAGAGGCAAAAGAGTGCTGTTAACTGCTGAAACGTGAGCGCTTTCCCATTAGCAAGCTGGGCTTGTAGCCTCTGTAACGGAATCACGGCGTCAAAAGTTCTGGGAGAGAAAACACCTATATCCACTCGAAGCTCGCTTTCACCTTCAGCTGAAGAGAGGATTTTCCCTCGTGCGACTGAAAACTTTTTCAGCTTATCCACCGAAACTGGCGCCAACCCGAATTTTTGATCAAGAAAATGTAACGCAATGGTTTCGTCCTCGCCAGACACTTCTAATCGTATCCATCCTCGATTTGTTGTGTCAACAATCCTCAACTTGACCTTAAAGCCTTCGCATAGAGATGAGAAGACAGGTTCAGATGTTTCGGGACGCTGGGAACCATAAGCCTTTTCAAGCAGTGTGACTGTTGGCATCGGAATCCCCGATTAAACATGAAAACTCTTCATGTAGTTTTTTCACTCTTTCAATAGAGGAATGTGTTTTCCCAAGTTCTTTCGAAAACCTCATTATCGTTCTTTTTATCGACACCATTTTTGATCCTTCTATCAGCTTGTCGGCGTAGTTCACAATCTTCTCTTCTAAGGTTTCTGGAAGGTAACTTTTTGCGGGCCATCCTAGTTCTTTGGCTTCTTCTGCGGTTAGGCCACCGCCAACATGACGCTCAATAATAGATATAATGGGTTCGGGTAAACCTAATGACCTAGCGATTTCTGCGCCTATGATTGCGTGGTCAACGCTGTGGGTCTTTGAACGTCCAATATCGTGTAGGAGTGCGCCTATTTGAATAAGTTCAATGTCAACGTTCAGTCCTTTTTCTTTGCAGGTTTTGGCGATTCTTACAGCAAGTCCAGCCACTGCTTTGCAGTGTTCTATGACCCGAGTTGAGCATCCAATTTCAAAAAGAAGCTTTAAGGCGGAACGTGGGGATGGCAGGTGTTCATTCACTGAGTTCCTTCCTCAACTGCTCGACCCTTCTATTTAAAACCTCGAGGATTTTTTCGTTGTCGTAGTGCATTAAGGGTTTGTTGCAGGTCGGGCATCGGAAAACAAGTTCCACAGCCTCTTCAAATGGAATAGGTTTGCATCCAGGCGTGTAACAGTAATAAAAGTCATGGTTTTTCTCATACCCAAGCCTGGTTTCTAGTTTTTCAAGAACACGACGCTTCTGGTTTTGAATAAAACCTTCAAGCTGGTCTGGTTGGAGTCTCCAATGAAAGATGAACCATCCTGTGTTCTCGTCTCGAGACCTTCTTAAGCCTACGAGGGAATGGTCGTAGAGCTTGTACAGGATCTTTCGAACTGAGTTGAGCCGTATTCCGGTTTTGTTTGCAATTTCGTCGTCTGTGATTTCGTTGACTCCTTTAAGGATGTCGATAACCTTGACTGCGTCTTCGCTACCAAACACTTCGGCAACTTTTATGAGCGTTGTGTCATCTACGAAGGAGGCCATCGAGACTCCTCTGTTGGCATAAGCATTGGCTTCTCCGTATAATAAATATATATGTTAAAACTTAAATCTCTTTGCTGTTTTCACGATAAAAAACCTATATTTTGGCCACCTTTTTTCCATGTACTTGTGGAATTATCTTGATTTTTGCCCCTTCAAAATTTTTTAACAACTCTTGGCCTTCAAAGAAACGATCTAGAAACACTGATAGGCTAGAGCACTCTGAGTGGGGCTGGTTTCCAACAGCCACGTTAAAGTCTGAGACTTCTTTAGAGAAAAATCCAGACGGAACCTTTTGACTACCCACTATAACAAGCACATCCCTTCCAGTGGCCTTAATCCTTTGCATAACATCACTGGATTGAATGTTTTCTCCATAGGCGGTAAGATGGACCACAAGCCCATTCTTTGCCTTCCAGTTCCTTACAGCCTGTTTCCAGGGGATGCCCATCTCAAAAGAGAACGGCCCGCCCCACTGGTTTACCATTTTATTAATGGTTTCCCCGATTTTTTCATCCTGCACGTCTGCCAAGATGAATCCAGTGGCGCCCAGGGCACGGGCGGTTAGGGCAACATGGGTGGTGAGTCTTTCATCTCTGTAGCGGTGTCCCCATCTTAAAACAAATACTTTCTGCACTGTTTTTCTTCCTCTTTTAGAGTTAGGCGTTGAGGTTTCCGCCAAGTTGTTCAACGCGTCCCTTAACTCTGTCTGCAAACCCTGGGATGGATTCGAAAAAGACAGTGACCGTGTCTTCTTCGTATTTGACTTGTTGCACATCGGCACGAGTGAAGAGCCACGAGAGAAACGACATTGACTCGTCTGTTACTGGAAGAGAAAATGACGCCCGAGTATAGTTCATAAGGTTTTTTGTCATTTTTTGTTTGAGTTGGTTGATGTTTGTTTTGTGTAGGGCGGAGACTGGCACAGGGTTCGGTGCAATGTCGTTCAGAATGTTCATCTTATTTTCTATCTCACTTTCTGACAGTAAATCGATTTTGTTGAGTGCTGTCACGATGGGGATTCCTGATGCTCCTATTGTCTGAATGGTGTCTAGACAGCATGAAAGTTTGTTTTCAACGGTTTCTTGAGGCTCGCTCACGTCAACGACGAGGAGGATTAAGTCTGAGAATATGGTTTCTTCAAGGGTTGAATGAAACGCTTCTATGAGGGTTAAGGGCAAACGGTCAATAAACCCAACCGTGTCGGTTAGCAAAACCTTTTTTCCAAAGAGGTCTACCACGCGGGTTGTCGTTGAAAGTGTGGTGAATAGGGCAGTGTCCACGGGGACAGTTTGTTCGGCGAGGGCATTAAATACGGAGCTTTTGCCAGCGTTTGTATATCCAGCAAGCGAAACTGAGGAAAAGCCGAGTTCAAGTCTGCGGACTCGGTGTAGGCCTCTCTTCCTCCGTATCCTTCTCAGTTTGTCTTGTATGGTGTGTATTTGACGTCTTATAGCCTCAAAGTATACGTCTACTTCGTAGGCGCCGAGTCCCATAAAGCCCGGTTGTTCACCCATCTTTGCTAATTTCACCCTTTCTTTTGAGCGAGGCAACTCATACCAGAGTTTGGCAAGTTGAATTTGAAGTTTGGCTTCTTGGGTTGAGGCTCTTCGGACGAAGATTTCGAGAATGAGTTGGAAGCGGTCGATTGCTTCTACTCCGGTTAGTTTGGCGAGGTTGTAGGCTTGAACTGGCTTTAACTCATTGTCAAATACTGTTTTTTCAACGCCGTTTTTGGAAACAAGTTCGGCGAGTTCTTTGGCTTTACCGCTCCCAATCTGATAACGTGGGCTTGGTTCTCGGATTTGTTCTATCGAGTCCGTAACAGTGTAGCCTGCCGACTCGGCAAGGTTTTGGAGTTCGTTTAGGCTAGAGGGTTCGTGTTGAAGTCGTCGCTGAACTATTATGGCTTTCGTTTCTCTGTTTCCCCCTCCTTAGCCTTTTTTAGGCTAGCCATCTCGCCTAAAGTAACTCCGTGAGGCGGAGGCAAACTAGGCGGAGCTTTAAGCTCTACAGGCGGAGCGAGCAGCTTTATCTTGAGCGTATGTTCCAGTTTCTCCGCAAGTTTGTGATTTGGGGTCATTTTTCCAGTTTCTATTTTTCGAAGTAAGGAGACTTTTTCTCCAATTTTTCTTCCTAAGTCTTCGTGGGTTAATCCAAGTTTTTCTCTTGCTTGTCTTATACGAGAGCTGAAGCCATCCACGAGTTCGAGGGATTCGCTGATCGTTGGCGCTGGCTGCTTTTTGATATATATTTTAGGTGGAGGCTTTACAGGTTTGATAGGCTTTCTTGTGGAGCTCGGCGGAGGCTGTGCTTCCCATGATATTGAGCCTAGTTTGGCGCATTCTTCGCATACGAGCATTCGAGCGCCTTCGATGATTGCCTTGTATGGAGTTCCCATTATTCTGCGACCGCAGACCTCACACCGCATGAGCGTGTTTCACTCCTAAACTGTTTTATCACAAGCCTATTCTTTATACTTGTCGAATCCTAACGGTGAAAACATGCGTGAAGCGTCTGATGATCTCCAGAAAATCCGCAAAATAGCCGACTACCAGTTTGGAAAGGCTGTTGGAGAGAAGCTTTTTCCGAATAATGTTAGGATTGTCCATTCTGGAAGGACTGGAAGAATACGGTACGTGTTTTTAGGAGAGAAGCGACTTGTAACCCTACGACCTGTCGACGGCTTGTTTTCCCTATCCATCGCAGGAGCTAAAAAAATACTGGAAAGCGTAAAGCCTCTACGACTATGGGTAAAAGTTGCGGATGAGGTCGCGCCGTTCATTGCGAAGGGCAGAAGCGTCTTCGCCAAACATGTAACCGACGCTGATGAAGAGATACGCCCCCAAGAAGAAGTGATTGTCATAAATGGAAAAAACGAGGTCTTGGCTGTTGGAAAAGCCATACTCTCTGGAAAAGAGATGAAGGCGTTTAAGCGAGGAGTAGCTGTTCGAACACGCAGAGGGGTTGCAAAAGAAAGTTAAATGAGAAAGCATCAAAATAACTTGTAAAATGAGGAGAAGACGAGTTGAAGCGAAGAATAAGCCCACGAGAAGCAAAACGAATGATGCAAAGAATGGGCCTCAGCATGGGCGAGGTGCCCGACGTTCAAGAAGTCATCCTACGAACAAGCACAAAAGAAATCGTAGTCGAAAACCCAGAGGTCGCTGTGCTAGACATGCACGGACAAAAAATCTTCCAAATAACAGGAGAAAAAATCACTGAGAAGGCAATTGAAAGGAAAGTTGAAGAAAAGAAAGCGGCTATTCCCGAAGAAGATGTTAGGCTTGTTGCAGACCAAACTGGGAAAAGCATGGAGGAGGCAGAAAAGGCTCTCGAAGAAAGTGAAGGAGACTTAGCGAAGGCAATTATTCTTTTACAAGGAAAAGGTTAAGGAGACGCAGCAATCTCCTAGGAGGGCTTCCAACGTCATTTCGCTTTAAGATGAGATTTTGCAGAACCCAAACATGCCGCCCTCCACCAAATTAATCACTGAACGTAATGAGCATATTAGAAGCAACAAAAGACTAGAACAATTTTTACAGCATTTATAAGTACATTATCTTTTTATCTGAGCATTACCAAAGAGAAACTAGATTAAAATGCTATCAACTTCAAAGTATATACGTAGGATCTTGAAATGGCTCGTCTCCAATGTTGCTAGAATAGTTTTGTCATTGATTGTTGTGGGTTTCTTGCTTCCAATTCTGATTAATGGTTGGCAGATGCTGCAAACATATTGGCGAGTACTTTTAGACGCCTTTTCTTCCGGGTTCGTACGTGGAACGCCATTTCAAAATGCAGACGGGTCATGGGCGGTCGCTTGGAGACTGGGCGGTCAACCATTTGTTCTGGTAGCGATTCCTTTCGTTTTCGGAGTATTATCTATTGTGGGAGCTACTGTGTGCATTTTCTATCTAAGTTTAAAGTGGCGTTCTTTTTCGAGATTGAGGAAGATATGTACTTACTTGAGACACCCCAAGAATTTCAGAAGTTCGATATCCGTAAGATTTGTTGCGGCGATTTTGAGTTTCATAATTTTTTCAGGGCTTTTAGGGCTGGGTGTAATCGGGCCACAAGTTTTCGTGCCTGATGCCAAACCCTCGGATGATTTTCTATGGGTTACTTCGCATGTGTCAGCCTCAGTTTCAATTACTATTAGTCGACACGCAATTGTAGGCGTTAATCCCTCAATTTTTGATACGAAAGACACAAACGACTGGCTTTATTGTACGATAGAAGCTCCTGAAAACGCATTCTGGAAAGTTAACGATATTGATACTTCAAGCATCATGATAAATAGGACCGTCCCAGTAGGCTCTGCAGAAATTAACATCAATGACGATGGTGCCTCAACATTGATCGCTAAGTTTCAGAAAAATTTGCTTCTTCCTCTCTTCGTCGAAAACGGTACTGTAAGATTCAGAACAGTGACCTTAACATTGACAGGCAGATTGTTTGAAAATGGGGATTTCTTCGAAGGAAAGGCAGTAATTGAAGTTGTTTAACCGTCAAAAGCCCTATTTTTGTGCAGTTGTTAGTACTGAATTCCTCTTGTTGTTGGAATCTCCTTTGGATGTTTTATGTCTTTCACTTCGTTGACGAAATCCGCCCTCTCCAAAAGTTCTTTTGGAGCGTATCTTCCAGTCAAAACAACGTCTGTTTTCTTAGGAATCTTGCTTAAGAAAGCTAACACCTCGTTTGAATCCAAGAGCTTACAGTGAAGTGCAAGATTTAATTCGTCCAAAACCAACAAATGAGGCTTCTTTTCTTTAACCACTTTCTCGGCAAACTTCAAGCCCTTTTCCGCCAGCCTCTTATCTTCTTCGCCAAGAGTGTTCAATCCATGCCAGCCCCTTCTGCCAAACTGATAAATCTCATAGTTAGGACCAAGTTTCTTCCTTATCTTGTATTCACCCGTGTTTTTCCACCATTTCAAAAACTGGATTATGACAACCTTATGTCCGTGGCCCAGAGAACGTAACGCCAAGCCTAATGCGTTTGTTGTTTTTCCTCCACCGTCTCCAGTATACAAGTAAATGTAACCCATGACAGAGTCTCCATTTAGAATTGTTTGAGTATGTCTGGCTTCTCCATTATGTGACCGCAGTAGTGGCACTTCATGTGAAGTGGCTCCTCACGCTCCACATAAAACGTTGGCATTATCGGCTCGTCACTGTTTGAAATACACGCGGGATTTGTGCACCTCACAATGTCATGAATTACGTCAGGCAGTTTAACCACCTGCTTCTCCGCCACCTTATAGTCTCGAACAATGTTGATGGTGGCGTGTGGAGCCAACAAAGCAATTTTGTCCACCTCATCTGACTTCAGTTCTCGACCCTCAATCTTCACCATATCCTTCACGCCGAGGCTTTTGCTCGGAACGTTTATGGCGATGGTTACAATCCCGTCCATGCGTCCTGTGATTCCTAAAATCTTGGCCACATCCAGTGCGTGACCCCTCGTGATATGGTCAATCACTGTGCCGTTTCGAATTTTAGAAACCCTCAAGGTTTTTCGAGACATGCTTTCGCCTGCCTGCCGAAATATATTAACGGAACTTGGTTTTATTATTTTATTTGCCTTTTTAGAAGTCGACTGGCTTCGTTTTACTAAGAAACTTCGCCCAGTAAAGCTCAAATCTTCTGAGCAGTCCCCCAATAGAGCAAAGAAGTTATTTGTAACCTGCCGAACTTTGTCAAAGGGGACGAAGTTGGAGTTTGAGAGGCGCGACATAATCTCAATTAAAGACTTCAGACGAGAAGAAATCGATTACATACTAAAAACCGCAGAGACTATGGAGCCAATCGCCAAAACTGGTTCAGGCATGCTTCGCGGAAAAATGCTTGCAACCCTTTTCTTCGAGCCAAGCACAAGAACTCGACTAAGCTTTGAGGCTGCGATGCACAAGCTAGGAGGAGACGCCATCGGATTTGCCGAGGCAGAAATCGCCTCGGTCAAGAAGGGAGAAAACCTTGCAGACACGGTTCGGGTTGTTGAAAACTACGCGGATGTCATTGCGTTACGACATCCGTTGGAGGGAGCGGCACGACTGGCTGCCGAATTCGCTCAAGTGCCTATAATTAATGCTGGCTCTGGCGCTGAGGAACACCCAACTCAGGCCTTGCTAGATTTGTACACAATATTGAAGGAGAGAGGCAAAATTGATGGGCTTAACATCGCTTTGGTGGGCGACCTGCGTTACGGGCGTACAGTGCATTCGCTCGCGTATGCGCTGTCATTGTATGATGTGAGGCTGCATCTAGTTTCGCCTGATTCTCTACGCATGCGCAGAGAAGTTCTAGACACCATTCGTGGAAAAATAAGAGTCGTAGAAAAATCTGGGATCGAAGAAATCCTACCTGAAATAGACGTGCTCTACGTGACGCGGATTCAAAAGGAAAGGTTTCCAGACCCAGCCGAATACGCGAAGGTCAAGGGAGCCTACAAAATTGATTTAGCTGCGCTGAAAAACGTGAAGAAGGATATGATAATTATGCATCCGCTTCCAAGAGTAGACGAAATTTCCGACGAAGTAGACGCAACGCCACATGCTCGGTATTTCCAGCAAGTCTGGAATGGCATAGTCACAAGGATGGCCTTACTTGCACTCATTCTGGGTGCGGCGGAATAATCTCTGCATTAAATGTCATAGAAAAAGAGAGCGAAGGCACAAGCCGAAAGTCCGTTAGACTACGTAGCGATGCCTGTCCAGAAGTTCTCTTCTTTTTCCCGCGTTCCAGCCTCTAACTCTTTGATAGTACCCAGTGATGCGGGACCAGTGTTCCAGAACGTCTCCGGTAGCATTACATCGTGAACATTTTGAGAGAAGCCCAGGCGCCACGGTGGAGCAGTTTTGACAGATTGTTAGGTCTCGAGTGTATGTGAAGTAGGCGGTCAATGTTTTGGTAGCGATGCGTTGTGTGAGGTTCCACATGGCTTCAGGTGAGGGGTTGTTTTCTCCGAGCCAAACATGAAGAATTGCGCCTCCGCGAGTGAGCGGGTGAAAGCTAGCCTCAATCTTTATGCGGTCGAGCAGTGGGATTCCAGCTGATGGGCGAACATGCGAACTATTCGTGTAATAGACTGCCCCGTTTGTGGAGTCGCCTTCAACAACCGCTTTCTCCCGGTAAGTCTTTAGGTCGATTAGGGCCAACCTATGCGCGCAACTTTCGGCAGGAGTTTGTATGCAACCAAATCGAAGTCCGGTTTCAGATGAGAACTGATTGGTGCGTTCTATCATGTGCCGAATTATTTGAAGGCCCAGACGCCAGGCGTGTTCGTCTTCGTGGAGTTCCATGCCCGTGTGTGCCTTGAGCATTTCGTTGAGTCCCACGAAGCCGATGTTGAGAACCTGCTTATCGATGTTTAGGTATGTTTCGCCGTCGCATTTCATGGAGCAGAAGGGGAGGGTGCCTTCTTGCAGGCTCTGTTTGATTATTTCGCGCTTTATCAGCAATACCTGTTTTGCCAAGTCCATTTGATAATCCAGAAGCTCGTACAGTTTATCGTCGTCACCGTTGGCTTCGTAAGCCAAGCGAGGCAGGTTCACGGTGACTACTTGTAAGCTGCCCATGCGTAGGGCTCCTTTATGAAAGTCTTCCAGTTCTTCGCTGTCTGGTGCGAAGATGAGTCGGCAACACTGACTGTTCACGATGTCTGGCATGTAGTCTGGGCACAGGTTCAAGAGGTATGGGGTTCCAAATTTCGCGGCAAGTTTTGCAACCTTAAGATATTCGTCCTCAAAATCGTTCAGATACTCTCTTCGGAGTTTAACCTCGCACTTCGGGAAGTTAAACGGTTTCCCAACGTAGTCGCCTTCCAAATAAACGTCGAGTATAGCGTTAAACAGTGTATTTGCTTCTTCAAAGAAGTCTCCATACGTGGTATTTTCGCTTACCCGACCTCCGGGGAGAAGAGCGGGAACGTCCCAGATGATTTTGGGTACGCCACACTCTAACGCTATTGATGAGAAGACTGTTTGGCCGCCACGTGCGACGTACATCTGTGACATCTCATAAATGAACATCTGCGCTAACTGCTTCACCCTTTCGTAAGGCAAGCCTCTAACGTAAGGAGCCAGCCAAACGTTGAAAAAGTCGTAGCCTTGGCCTCCAGCCCAGTTGGTTTGGGCTGCCGCCAAAGCCTTAGCGGCGTGAAGAATCGCGACTTCCGCGTGCTTAGCTGGACCAGCAACAGCCGTGTGAACGCCTTGGCCGTCTACGATCAGGCCTTTTTTCAGAAAGAAGCGTAAGTCGTGTTCTTGGCAGAACGGTCGAGTTGGGAAGTATTCTAAGTCGTGGATGTGGATGGTTCCTGCGATGTGGGCATCTGCAAGAGTTGGGGGAAGCGAGTTAAGCAGGGCGTACTGGTCGAAAATTGTGTCGGCTGCGAGTTTATGAATAGTTTCAGGGTTATGCTGCAGATTAGCGTTCTCGTTATCGCCGACATGGATTAGTTTGTCTACATCGAATAGAGGGAGACCAAGCCGCGTGTATCGCGCTCGGGCGCGCTCGTAATTGTTTTCCAGCAGAGCTACACACACAAACTCACGTATGAGCGGGGCTGAAAGAAAAGTTAAGTCAAGTTTGCCTATTTTTTCCGCAACGTTTAACGCGATTTTTTCCGCGGCGTCCTCAGGGAGTCCAGCCTCCTTCGTGAGTGAGACCTTAATTCGTTCTGGGTCGAAATGGTCAAACTGTATTCTGGACGTTCGAACCCTTGGGAAATACTTGAGCGAATCAACAGTGTATTCAGCTTGAGAAGCCATGAAAACCCCTCACATGCAGTCAGCAGAGTAGTGGTGTACAGCACTTAAAATTAATTAGAAAAGTTCATTTAAAATTTTGTACAAAATTTGCGCAAATTTAACACGTGTAACTTTCGCTTTTTCATTACCAGCTCTGAGGTGAATTTTAAAGAATCGGATTTTGCAGAAATTGGTTAATAAAATCATTCCTTCGTTACCATTCAGTACTACAAAAAATTATTTATACCCCTGCAAACGCGTAGGATGCTCGCTCGCTTAAGGCTAAACGCTTAGAGGCGCTCCAAACAGATGTTGCCGAATATTTAGTGGAGTCACGACTAAAGCAGGTTAGCATGCTAATGGAACCACATGTGGGACATTTAGGTGGTATCCCGTAAAAGGTTTCTTGACAGTGTGCACAGTAGGCGAGGTTTCTGTTGTAAGCAAAAAGTCCGATATCATAGGTTTTTACGATTTCCTTGGTGGTTGAAAGAAGTTGTTCAGTATTTTGGTCTACCTCAGTGAGTTGCATGATGGAAAGGTGACTGCCAGAAGCCAATCTGTGGAATTTTTCTTCCAAGTGTAGGCGGTCTCTCCAAGGGATGCTAATTTTTAGTGGTATGGCGGTGAGGTCTGTGTAAAATGGTTGCTCTTTAGTGCCCTGAGCATGAATTGTGGCCCAGCCGTGTCTTTCCACGTCTAGTTCTGCTAATCTCTTGGCCGCGTATATGCTTGGCGCCATGGAGAGTGAAACGCGTGTTTCAGGCTTTTTCGCATACGCCTTCACGCCTTTGGCGAGATTCTCCAGGATTTCTTCCGCAAACTGCAAAGTCTTCTCGTCTTCGTGTATGTTTTTTCCGAAAAGTGATTGGATGGTTTCGTTTAGTCCCACAAAGCTGACGAGGCGAGAGGCATTTTCGAGTCTGAGGTATTGGTCGCTGTTGGCTTTTTGGGTTAGGAAGGGGAGCAACTCTTCTCGGGCGCGTTGTTTGATGGTTTGATACTTGATTTCTAGGGCGCGCAGGGCCATTTCCAGTCGCTCGTCTAGAAGCCTGTAAAACATGGGTTGCTTTCCTTCTGCGTCGTAGGCGGCTCTTGGCAAGTTGATTATCACGTTGTCGATGTTTGCGGTTTGTATGGTGTCGAGTTCCCAGTCTCCTTTCCAGTCGGCTGCAAACCTGCATCCTGTCGATGAATACGAGGCATACGTTTGTCCTTTTTTGCAGAGGTTGGCGAAGTATGGAAGCCCTCTTTCTGCTGCGAGTCGGTGGGATTGAAGAAGAAGTGCCTCGCATTCTTTGCTTTCTATCGCCTCTGGGCGTATTTTTATGATTAGGCTAGGGTTGAAGATGGGTCTACGTCTCTCGTCTTCAAACATTATGTCGAGAAGGATGGAGGCGATGCGTCGGCTTTCTTCCGCAAAATCTGCGTAGCGACCAGTTTTTTCGCCGTTCGGTCCTATGGCTTCCTTCTCTTGGAGGAATTCGGGGATTATGAGTTCCAAGCCTAACGAGGCTTCTATGGGGAAACCTTCGCTAGACAAAGACTGATTTAGGTTGAGGACAAAGGAGCGTAAGCCTTCCCGAATTCTTTCTTCTGGAATGCCACGAGTGAAGGGCGCCAGAAAAGCGTTGAAATAGTCGAGGGTTTGTTCTCCTGAGATTTCTGTTGCGGCAACTCGGAGAACGTTTGATGCTGTTGAGAGTGCGGACTCGAAGGTTTTTGGGGGTAGGCTGGATGTGGTTGTGGGGCTTGTTTTGCCGAGGCTTAGTCCGTTTTTGAGGAAGAAGCGTAGGTCGTGCATGAACTCGTTGAGTTTGAGTATCCAGCAGCCGAGGTTGTTTAGGTGTAGCGTTCCTGATAGGTGTGCGTCGGCGATGTCTCTTGGGAGGACGTTTAAGAGCGTGTATTCTTCGATGACGGCGTCGCCCGCTGCTTTGTGGACTGCTTCTACGCTTTGTTGTTTGGTGCCCACTGCCTTTATTAGTTGGGTGACGTCGTAGACTGGGAGTCCGAGTCGTGTGAGTTTGTGCCTGTATTCCTCTAAGCCTTTTTCTATGAGGATGGCGTTTACGAGTTCCCGTATCAGCGGAGCCGTCAAGTATTTTGTTTTGAATTCGGATAGGCGTTCTTCGGTTTCTCGGGCGATTTTTTGGGCTTGTTCTGCTGGGACGTTGGCTTCTTTGATTAGGGCTTCGGCGATTTTGTTTCGGTCGAATTCTTCCATGGCGAGGCGTGAGGTGCGTACGAGCATTCTTTTTCTTTTGAAGAAGCGTTGTTCGATGCCTTCTGTGGTCGTTACCATTGTTCTGCCGAGGTCTGTTAGGCGGTATTTTTTTGCTTCCACGTCTGGCTCGATGAGGTCTGCGTTTAGTAGAAACCTCAAGTGGTAGGCGAATCTTCCTGCGTCTCGGCTTGGGCTGAGTTTTAGGATTTTCATGAGGTCTGTGTATGTGAGTGGTCCTTTGTCGAAGAGTGTGTTTAGGGTTTTGAGTCTTGTGCTTGATGAGATTGCTTTGAGGACTTTTAGTCCTTGGCGTTGTTGGCGTGACAAATCGTGGTGTGCCTCCGTTTTGGGTGTATGTATTGTGTGTTTCTTGTTTAAAAAATTAGAGTAAGCCAGATGTTGCTGTTAAGTTATTTCTTGTTGTCTTTAGGGTTTTGGAAAAAAATAAATGAGGCTAGCCTAGAGAGGGGTCTCGTAGGCTGGTGTGTGGGGCGTTGTTTCTTGTTCTGTTTACGGAAACGCGTTTAGAAAGGGTTCGGATGCGAGGGCGCAAAATCTGCACAGTAACATAGCCTTTAAGCCATAAAGTCTTTAGAATAGCACTGTTAACATTTGAATGGGGCTGTCGGCTAGCTTGGTCTAGGCTCTGAGCCTCGGGCGCTCGGGACGGGAGTTCAAATCTCTCCAGCCCCACCATTTAAAATTTAAAGCAAATATGTTAACGAATACACGTGGGGGACGGTGACTTGATCGCAGATGTTAAAGAGATCCAAGAACATTTCAAAATGACAGATGGCTTTAACCTATTTTGCAGACACTGGAAAGCCGTTGGAGCGAGCAAAAAATCAGTTGTAAGCATCCACGGCATAGGAGGACATTCTGAAGATTTCAGAGTCATTGGACAAGGTTTAGCCGAAGATGGAATCGAAGTTTATGCATTAGACCTCAGGGGTTTCGCTAAATCAAAGGAAGAAGCCCTACCGAGAGGAGACACGAGCGACTTCAGTAAGCACCTACAAGATGTGGTCGAAGTAGTAGACTTCGTGCGCAAGAGGCACCCTAAGAACAAAGTCTACATGTTTGGCTACAGTCTGGGCGTACTGTACACTCTTTGGTATTCTGCAAATCATCCAGATACTCTTGACGGAATAATACTTGCAGCACCAGCAATAAAAATGGGATTCATGCCTCGAAGAGACCGCATTAAAATCCCTTTTATGCGCCTCTTTGCGCCTAGAACGTTCTACGATTCATACAAGAATTGGACTAATGACCTTAAAGAGAGTGAAGAGGGCAAAATCATACTTCAAGACCCACTGTACACAACAAAGCGTAGCTGGCGCTGGTATGGCGGTGTAAAGAAAATGAGCGATAAAGCATTGCAGAATGCGTCGCAGACGGAGAAACCTACTCTGATAATTCTGGGTGGGAAGGATGACATTTACATTCGCAACGGGGCTAAACAACTGCTTGAAAGTTTGGCAACGAAAGATAAGTCAATTCAAACCTTCCCAGACGCAGACCATCTTTTTTATGATGCCTTCTTACTTGGCAAGACAACTACCAAGCATGACCCAGCAAAAAGGAAGCAAGTAACCTCTGTCGTTAAGAATTGGTTGAATACTCACTAGAAGTTTACACTAAGCCTAAATCTCTCCAGCTCCACCATGCATTGTACGACATTGGTCATGTTTAAATATCCAACCAAATAATGAAGAGAAGAATAGTAGCAAAGGGAAGAATTAACATGCAAGATGTAGGTATGGATAGGAAAAAGAAGATAAAAGAACTAATCAACTTCGAAACTGGAAACATGACAAAGCCAGAAATCGAAGCCGTACTCAACACGCTACCAGTAGACATAACCTTCGTAGACGCAAACGACACCATACGCTATTTCAGCAAGCCAAGAGAACGACTCTTCCCAAGAACAAAAGCCATCATAGGTCGCAAAGTTCAACAATGCCACCCGCCAAAAAGCATTCACATCGTAAACCGAGTAATAGACGACCTAAGAAAGGGCAGACGCCAATCAGCAGACTTCTGGCTAGACACGCAAGGAAAGAAAATCTACATCCGCTACTTTCCAGTCAGAAACGAAAAAGGCGAATACTTAGGCTGTCTTGAAGTAAGCCAAGACATCACAGAAATCCAAAAAATAAAGGGCGAAAGAAGACTACTCGACGAGACACCGCCTACCTAGACACTCTCCAACCCCACCATCGTTCAGGAGCCTCAAGAAGATTTAGGCACGCGCACACGCCCCTAGACCATCCCATACATGATCCAATTAGGATCCAACTAGGCTCCAAATATGCTGAATAAAGCCTATCTCAGACGTCTGATTAGTTCGGCTGTGTCATGTTCTATTTTATCCAAGTCTTTCTTGTTCGGGCGCCCTCGAATATCTCCAAGCCTGCCTTTCGTGCTGTACAGTTCTGACCCATGAAACTCGCCTATCACATACCACTCTGCCCTCACGTCAAAGCCCAAGTGCTCAAAAAACTGTCGCATGAACTTGCCAACGGGAACTGCCTCATCAATACCCGTGTGCGGTCCAGAATAGGTGACGAAAACAACCCCATACTTGCCAGGAATCTTGGGAGCACACGGCTTAATCAGCCCACGCTTGTTGTATTCCGTTATCCTTTCTTTAATGAATTTCAAAACGGGCTCGGCTGGAAGAAACATGTGCGAAGGAGAACCCAAACAAACCAAGTCATAATCGTAAAGCTCCTCTTCTTTGGCTTCTTGAACCCGCTTGATAGTGGGCTTGACTCCTTCCTTCTCCATTCCCCGTCGAATGGCGTCCGCAACCTTCTCAGTGTTTCCAGTTCCCGACCAGTAAAGAATTAAGGCTTTCACGAGTTGTCAGCCTTTTGTTTTCTCTCTTTTCACGATTTCTCTAGCCACGATCACGCCTGAAACAGAAGCCTGAACGAGTCCCCTAGTCACGCCAGCCCCGTCACCAATCGTAAACAAGTTACGAACCTTCGTCTCCAAACACTCGCTCAACTGAAGCCTAGACGTGTAAAACTTAACCTCAATCCCATACAACAACGTGTGTATCGAATTCACCCCAGGTGCAATCTGGTCCAAAGCCTGAAGCATCTCCCGAATATCCGCCAAATAACGATAAGGCAAGACAAAGCTCAGGTCGCCGGGCGTGGCATTCTTCAAGGTCGGAACAACCGTGCTCCTCCCTATCCTATCCTCCGTCGAGCGTCTCCCAGCTTGAAGGTCTCCCAGCCTCTGAATGATCACGCCTCCACTGAGCAAGTTCGTGAGCCTAGCAAGATATTTCCCGTAGGCGATAGGCTCTTTGAAGGGTTCAGTAAAAGACGTGCTCACAAGGATGGCGAAGTTCGTGTTCCCCGTCTTTCGTTCTGCATAGCTCTGACCGTTAACCGTCAAAACACCATTGTAAGATTCAGTGATGACCTCGCCCTCAGGCGCCACACAGAAAGTTCTCACATGGTCATCGAAGGACTTGGAATAATAAACAAACTTGGGCTCGTACAACACACTCGTAAGCTCCTCCAAAACAGGAGCCAGAACTTCAACTCGGATGCCCACATCAACAGGGTTGTTGAGCGTCTTCAAACCCAAAGACTGCGCCTCAAACTTCAACCACTCGGCTCCGCTTCTGCCAGGAGCCACGATAACGTACTTCCCGTAAAGCTTCTCGCCCTTGGTGGTTTCTACGCCCACCGCCTGTCCGTTCTTAACTAAGAGATTCTTCACGTCAGTTCTCGTTCGAATAGTCACGCCGTCTTTTAGTTGGCGGCGCATCTTGCGAAGAGTGTCCGCGCACTTTTCTGTGCCCATGTGACGAAGTTTCTGCGGAACAAGCTTCAGTCCAGCGAGCGACGCCCTTCGCTCAATCTCGTCCACCTTGTCGAGGTCAGCCCCGTACAAGTGTGGAGGCGCCCCAAACTTCAGGTAAATCTTGTCCACGTAGTCCACGAGGCTCGCAAGCTGATCTTTTGTGCAGTATTCGTTAAGCCATCCCCCAACCTCAGTAGACAGCGTGAGTTTTCCGTCGCTGAAGGCTCCGGCGCCGCCCCAGCCCGACAACAGCGAGCAGGGTTCGCAGTTTATGCAGCCTAAGCCTCGGTTTGCTGGGCATTTGCGCTTGTCGATGTCGGGTCCTTTATCCAGCATGAGGATGCTCAGTTTGGTGTTTTTAGTCAGTTCGAGAGCGGAAAATATGCCTGCTGGACCGGCACCCACGATGATTACGTCGAATTTCATAGGCATTCTCCCAAAGCCCAAAACTACATGTAACAACTGCCATATATGTTTTAGGAAAATCTAGGCTTACACTCAATTGCTCACACAGGCATTACTATCGCTTGCTCGCGAGTTCCATAAGTGATGGTTTTTCCTTCTAAGAAGAGTTTTCCTACGAGGGCGCAGGTTACGGCGTCCAGCTCGTGATCTTTCATCCTGTCGTTCAGCCCTTTTATTCCTAACGTTTCCAAGCCTGCTCTCAGTCTTCTTAGCCCCTTTTGTTTTCTGGGGATTTTTAGAACGTCTTGTGCACCGCCTGGATAGACTTATATCACCTTGAAGTGCTTGCTTTCGAAGATTCTTCGTAGGGTTATGCCCCTGCTTGTCAGTTTTCTCATGGGTCCGAGGGTGATTGGGAAGAATTTTATGCCTCTCTTCAGGAGTTCTTTGTCGCATTCCCTCAAATGAACATCAGTCCTTTGCTCTATGGACTTTCGTCCTGTCGGAAGACTTAATGGTGCGTCGATGGCGACAATCTTTGGCTTGCTTTCCTCTGTTTTCCTCACTATTTCTTCGTTCGTGTAGACTAGAAAAGTCTCTGCCATCAAACCCTTAAGGATACAAAGACCTGTAGGTCTGCTTTCGACGCCTGCCAAGTCTAAACCGACTACCGACATTCAGCCTCAACTTATAGTTTCGCAGCTAGTCTTTTATTGCTTCCAGTAGGCTCATCACGTTCCACAGTCTGACCCGTGTGTACGGAGGCATATTCGGGTCCTGCAAAATATCATCAAGGAGGGATATTGCGTTCGACGCCCTAACTGCTGGGGTGTGTTCCGCAAACTGTAATGCGTCAATCGACTCCTTCGCGGCCCTCCGTATGTTACGTGGAGTCGTGGAGTCTTCGGAGACTTGCCCGAGAACGATCATCGCCTGTTTTATTCGCTCCTCGTACTCCTCTAGCTTCTTCTTTCTCACCATTTAGAAGCCTCCAAACCGATTTCTCGGGCAACAATAATCCCAAACTCTACTCTCTAATTATGCTCAAACGCTGATTTATACAATTTGCGGTTTTAACAAAAACGGCTAAACGTACATCTGTTCTACTGTCTTTTTCCTCTCAGCCGTAAACAGCAAATACTCAAGGCTTACGGGGCTGAAGGACGCCTCAGCTCCGCACCTCTTACACCAAACTGTAATTACTATGGGCGTTATTCTCTCGAGCATGCGGCCAAGCCCCTCCACAGTCGACGCTGCGTAGGCGACCTCAACTACCTCCGTTTTTCCTAACTCAAAATGTCCAGACTTCAGATGATCAAGATAGGTGATTTTGTGTTTACATCCGCATGATGTGCACGCTATTTCGTGGGGAGTAGCGAGTAGCGGATTGCGGTCAAAAACTCCCTTCCTCGCTCTACTAATAATCTCATTTTTTGAGTTTGACCGAGGCATTAATTATCCACATATGATATACTCTTTCTGAGGCTTAAAGTTGTCTGAAGAATCAAAAGACCTACAAGCAATGGCAGATCTGCTAAGGCAGGGCGCCACACTCACAGAGCTTCCGTGTCCAGCCTGTTCTTCGCCACTGTTCAAACTTAAAAGTGGAAACCTCTACTGTGCACGCTGTAAAAAACGTGTGGTAGTGGTGAAGGAGGGCGAACAACCCTTAGAGGCAACCAGCCCCATGCTTATCACTAACCTAGAGTCAACTCTCCTCACGAAGATAGGAGAGATAAATAAGAAGATCAGAGAAGAAACAGACCCAGAGCAACTAGAAAAACTAAACGCCGTCTTGTCCACGCTTTTGGAAAACCTTGAAAAAACAAGAAAAATAAAAAGAAAATAGCTCCAAAACGCTAACACGAAGGATGCAAACGTTGCTGGCACAGTATCTAAACTTTCCGGAGACTGTACATGGCGTGGCACGTTTTGCCTATCGGTCCTCGATAAGAAAGGTGGAACAAGCCATTTTCTATGCCCTTCATCAACTGAATGGAAAAACTTATAGTCTAAACGATATCACGCCTTTCCCATCTTCAAAATGCGAGGTCGGTTTCGAGTTTGGAGTGGCTGAAGACGTTACTTTTAACTACCTAGGTAGCGAAGAGCTTGAAAAATTTCAGAAAGCCATCAGTCAAAAGGCTTTGCCCATGCTTGACTTCTTCTGCGTCATTCGCTACCACGTGGTTAGGGAGGAGAAGCGTATTCCACTGAAGTTTGACTATAACTTTCTCCGCTTCATATTTTATGAAAACGAAATGGAGTTGCGGGTCTCGCACGAACGGGGCACGCAACGAATCTCAATAGATGAACTCATCACTTTTACAACAAAGCGCATAAACGAAGAACTTTCGCGGAAGCAGTTGAAACCACTAGACCTGAAATATTCACGGGCTCTTTAATTCTTCAGAAAGTCAAGGGCAAGGGCTAAAATATCCTTCGCAACCGCACCTATCGGTTTGTTGCCGTTAACGACTATTAGTCGTCCGTTTTCAACGAGCCTCATGTAAACGTCTCGAACTCTTTGCTGGGTCTGAAGAGTTTCCATAACAGACCTTCGCCGCTTTATTCGTTTAACCGCAACTTCTGGCGGGACATCAATGTAAATGGCTAAGTCTGGACGAATCGCGTGTCTATTAATTCCTTCAATCCAGTTTAGGTCTAGTCCTGCTGCCCCCTGATAGGCTAACGATGAATAGACGTATCGGTCAGAAACCACAATTTTGCCCTCCTCCAATGCTGGCTTAATCTCGCTTTCCACATGTTCAACTCGGTCAACTGCGAAGAGGAGCGCCTCTACGACGCTTGGGACACGTTTTTCTCTTTGGAGAATATGCCTTCTGATGAAGTTTCCAATCTCTCCTTCAGTTGGCTCGGTAGTATAGATGGCGTCAAACCCTCTTTGGCGTAGTTCTCTCACGAGTCTACGTGCATGTGTTGTTTTTCCACTAGCGTCTAGCCCTTCGATGCAGATGAACAATCCCTTCTTCTTAGCCATCAGCTTGCCAACTCCACACGAACGTCCGCATAAGCGGCTTTCTAAGACTCATAAATACTATCGATCACTTTAATAATGATGCGTTCAAACAACAAAAGATTGGAGAAAACACTAATGCGACGACACTGGGGCGAAATCAAAGATCCTGTTCATGGGTATGTTTACATCACTGAGGCTGAAAGGGAGATTATCGATTCCTTTCCGGTTCAGAGGCTTCATCGCCTACGACAACTCGCCGGAGCAGAATTCGTTTATCCAGGCGCCAACCACACCAGGTTTGAACATTCCGTAGGCGTCATGCACCTCGCTGGTCTTCTCGCAGAAAACCCAAACCTTTCGCAAGAACTCTCTGAAGACGAAGTTCAAACCATCCGAATAGCTGCTCTACTCCATGATGTTGGGCATGGTCCGTTTTCCCACATTTTTGAACACGTGTTAGAAAAGTTTCTTCATAAGACGCATGAAGACATGACTACATGGGTTATTGAAAAATCAGAGTTAGGCGACGTAATCCGCAGTGTTGGACATAACTCTCGCGTAATCGGAAAACTCGCCGTGGGTTCACTGCAAAAAACTGGAAAGGCGTATATGGATCAGATAATCCGCAGCGCGGTTGATGTGGACAAGCTTGACTTTGTGGTTCGAGACACCTACCATACGGGCGCGGAGTACGGATACGTGGACATCTTCCGCCTCATTCACACGTTGGATGTTCTCGGCGAAAACTTAGCCGTTGATTTAGGCGCACTTTCAGCCCTCGAATCCTTCATACTGGCACGGATTGAATCCTTCAAAAGCATATACTTCCACCGAGTCGGTCGAGCAGCCCAAATCATGATCGCTACGGCAATGGAAGAGGCTAAAGACGAAGCAGGCTTAGTAAACTTCCGTTCACCAGAAGAATATTTGGCGCTGAACGACTATACTGTTTGGACCATGCTAAAGGAATGCAAAAAATCCAGAAAGATCATCGAGAATCTGGAGAGGCGCAGGCTGTTAAAGTGCGCCTACGACCAAACCTTCTACGTAAGAAACAAAACAATCTCTAGCTTATTTAGTGTTGAGGAGATCAGAAACCAGATGCGAGACAAAATTGCTTCTGAGGCTGGAGTTGAGCCAGAGTCGGTAGTGATTGATGTGCCAACGCTTCCATCCGTGCCGTATCGGCACTCGGTTTTATTAGAGCCAATGGAAATTCCCGTGTTTTATAGGACACGGAGTGGAGAAAAAGTTCCTCAAAATTTGAGTGAAATCTCAGGGGTGTTCGACGTGTTGAAGGGGTTCATTAACATCTTACGCGTTTATACAGAAGAAGAGCACCGTGAAAAAGTAGGCGAAGCCGCAGCGAAACTGCTCGGGGGGCTTCCTTCTTCAGCAAAAATCTCATTCTAAATCGTGAGGACAAGAAAAACTTTGAAAATCAAGACACTAAAGGGACGTTCAATTGTTCTTGGCCATAGCAGAGGACCTGCGCTGGTTTCTGCGAAGCCGATTAGTTTCCTTGGCGGCGTAGACGCTAACTCAGGAATAATTATCGAGAGAGACCATGATCTGAAGGGGAAAAGCGTGAAAGGAAGAATCTTTTGTTTTCCGTATGGTCATGGTTCTACTGTGGGCAGTTATGTGCTCTATTCCTTAGCCAAGAAAGGACTAGCCCCTAAAGCAATTCTTAACCAAACCGCGGACCCCGTGGTTGTGGTAGGCGCAATCATCGCGGAAATTCCTATGATGGATCAAATTGACATTCAGCAGATAAAGACCGACGATGATGTTGAAGTCCATTCTGATAAGGGCATTGTTAAAGTTTTGAAGGGAAACAAGCCATGCACCTGACCCGCGAAGAAGAAAGGCTGTACGAGGGCGAATACGGCTGGCCATGCCAAGTTTCGATGAAAATTCTCGTTAAGCTAGGAGACTTATTCGGCGCAACTCAACTCATACCTATCAAGTCTGCTCACTTGTCGGGGGTCTCCTACAAAACGTTAGGAGACGCGCCCATTGACTTCCTCGAAGCCATAGCAGAAGCTTGTGGAAAAGTCAAAGCATCTTGCACGCTGAATCCATCCAGCTTTGACCAAGATTACTTAGCCAAGAAATATTCTGAAGAACGCAGAAAGAAGCAATCACGCATAGTTGGCTTGTATGAGAAAATGGAAATTAAACCGACGCTTACGTGCACTCCCTACCATCTAGAAAAGCCACGAATGGGTTGGCATCTTGCATGGGCAGAATCCTCAGCCGCCATGTATGCCAACTCAGTTTTAGGCGCTTGGACAAACCGTGAAGGCGGTCCAAGCGCACTCGCAGCCGCACTCGTAGGAAAAACCCCTAACTATGGCATGCATCAGGATGAAAACCGTCGTGCAAGCGTTCTTATTAAAGTCGGGTCGAGACTTACTAATGAAACTGAATTCGGTGCGTTAGGCATCCACGTAGGAAAGTTGTTGAAGGACAAGGTTCCAATTTTTGAAGGACTCTCCAACTTCGCTAACGAGGATTTGAAACAGCTCGGCGCTGGAATGGCGTCTAGCGGAATGACGTCGATGTTTCATTTTGGAGAACTACGCGAAAAAAATGGGCTCGAAACAGTCTCTATCGAGGCGAAAGAAGTGAAAAACGCTGTTGATGGTCTGTCCACTACTCACGAGACTCCAGACTTAATATTCATTGGGTGTCCCCACTGTTCCTTAAATGAGGTTAGGAAAGTAGCGGAGGCTGTTGAAGGAAAGAAGATGAGAAACGGAACTGAACTATGGGTTTGTACGTCGCAATACGTGAAGGGGAAGGCAGAAAAATACGTTAACATTATTGAAGGAGCTGGCGGCCACGTGCTCTGTGACACTTGTGCCGTTGTCACGTGGATAAAAGACCTTGGGATAGGTGTCATGATGACAAACTCTGCGAAAACAGCCTATTACGCGCCCACGCTGGACGGGGTTGACGTGACCTTGGCTCCTCTAAGCGAATGCATCCGTTCGGCTTGTCACGGTTAAAACCTTTTGGAGGTGAAAACCTCAGATGGGAGTGAAGAAGGTCGGCGAGAAATACAGATGCAACGTCTGTGGAAACGAGGTCGTGGTGACCAAGGTTGGTGGCGGGACCCTCGTCTGCTGCGGAGAAAACATGAAGCTAATCCGCTAGGAAGGCTGATTTTCTCAGACACGCGCACACGCCTCTAGACCATCCCATACATGATCCAATTAGGATCCAACTAGGATCCAAATAGGTAAAGCGTCAGTCGAAGGCCATAGAGAAAACTTAAAACGAAGGGACTAGGCTATGTGCATGTTGCTCCGGCGTATAGCTCCGGTAGAAGAAAAGGAGAGGGCGTTTCTCCTTCTGCCAAATATAGCCCGGTTAAGTATTCCGGCCTTTCGAGCCGGAGACGCGGGTCCGAATCCCGCCCGGAGCACTATACCGGCTAGAAGACTATAGGTAATCGGCACGCTTACTACATAAATACACGCTTCCAAAACTTTATACTCATGATCTGCTAAACAAACAATGATGTTAAAACCGTCAGAGAAATTAGCATATTGGGTCGGCGTAGCTCAGAGTGATGGTTACTTCAAGAAATATAGAAGTAAAGCAACGAAAAATATTCTATACTGGTTATCACTTGATGTAAGTGAATCCTCTTTGCCGATGTTGAAGAAGTTTCAGGTGCTTTCTACTAAATTGTTTAGCCGAAACGCTAGTATATTTAAACGTGGCACAAGACATGTGTGGAGCTACCATATCGGTATTGGAAAATTATTGCCCATCTTTGAAAGGTTAGATATAAGCTTCAGTTGTCAACCTAAACCGCCACTATGGTGTAGGGGAGAGCCAAAGTTTCTGGGTGCATATTTGGCTGGGTTAATAGATGGAGACGGCGATATTAGGATAAAACGTAAAAGATATCCTCAATGCGTCGTTCGGATTACTAGTGGCTTTAGGCAATTGGAATTAGCCAAGACAATAAGGGAAACTCTACAATGTTCAGTCTCTATAATATCTAGGAAGGGCGAACGTGTTCTTAAAGGACGGAAAATTCATGGAGCTTGGTCTGAAATGGAGTTCTACGTTTCGTCAAAAAATCATGAATTAATAAAGCAATTTGTCTTACCTCATCTAATGCTGCTATACAAAAAGGTGAAACTAGAAACTTTCATTGGTAGTAAGTGGTCATCCGCTTGAGTGTGACTTAATCTACTGAGAAAATGCAAGGTTCAAATCCCGGCCGGAGCACCATCTTGCAGTAATTCGCTGTAGGTTATACAACAAACACCATTATTTATATAAAGAATTTGAGAAATAAAATGTTTAGTGTATCCTCCGGAGGGATTAAGGAAAAATGGTTTTAGACGTAGTCTGCAAGATGGAGATTGATGAAAAAACAGCCAAGTGGAAGTCTGAATACAAGGGGAAGACGTACTACTTCTGCGCGCCCATGTGCAAGCAAAAGTTTGACAGAAACCCAGAGAAATACATCAAATCCAAGTAAAAGTTGAGGTTATAAACTTTCTGACATTTTTTCGACGCATCGTTTTTCATTTCTGTAAGCCTCGACAAGTAGGGCGCCAACATCATCCGCAATATCGGGCGACTGTTTCTTCGCTTCAACACGTTCCATGAAGAGTTTCCTAAGACTGGCGTAGCATTTCGAGGCTTCGGTTAGGGCGTTGCTTGCTTCCCTCAGTTCGTTGGCGTTCAGTTCTGATGCGGCGTAGTTCAAGAATTTGGACAGTTCTTTGCGGTTTTGCTCAGCTACCCTGAATGCGAAGAATGCGTATTCACCTATGGAATTGTTTATTGCTGGTGTGTCTTTTCGTAAGAGCTTGGGGATTTCCACGCTTGCCTTCTTTAAGCCTGCCAGCCCCACTGATCCGCTCTTCGTGTTCAACTGTCTTAACGCCCTCTGAAGGGATTGAATCAAAATTTTCTTAGGTTCCGGTTTCCATTCTCTTCCCGTTACTGTAAGCATGGGGCATCGAAGGGATTGAATCTCTTCGAGTTTTTCCGTCCATCCTATCTTGAAGTCGTTTATGGGCAATTCTGCATCCTTTCTGTGGAAGTCTGGATGCGGGTCGTTCACGTACACGACCTCATCGTCTCTGAAGCCAGTTATCACCACGTAATGGTCAACGACGCCTCCAACCTGCCTGAAAAACTCGTATTCCTTGTTGTAGCTCAGCCAACCCATGTGAGTTATAACCAACACAGGCGTGTCTTTTCTTAAGAAGTCTTTCAGAGTCGTCCAAGCCTTGTCCCAGCTTTTTCCCTCATCATACTGGTAGATGTATCCATGCTCTTTGAGGAAAGTTAGAAGACATTTAAGGGGAAAAATTCCAAAAGACATCATGATAAAGTTGGGCTTGGGAAAGTAGCCTAAGCCAAAAAACTGGCCAGATGTCGCACCCATGTACCAAGCCTCGTAGGAGTCACCGAGCCTCTTCAAAATCATGGCAAGACTATCTATGTGGCAAAACTGAGCTTGAGAATGGACAAGCGGAACATCCAGTTTCACATCCTTGTTACTTGAAAACATTTAGATCTGCTCTCTGTCCAGTTTTCGGTATTCGTTTAAAAGCCGAGTCTTAAATAACTTTTCAAACTGCATGGTGACCTTTTCGAGTTTTCCAGCTCACAGAATCCTGGGCAGCTTCTCAAGAGTTTTAGGAAAAACTTCGATGATGGCTTTCTCGCTGTAAGCTTATCCTGTCGATTCTGTGTGTATTTCTGTGCTTTGTGGGATTCCGTCTTGTCCCACATCGTCGACCCAGTGGAATATGTAGTAAGCGTTTGGATAATTGCCCAGCGCCTTAGATAGGACATCCCTAAAATGTATTCCGCCTGCCCATGTTCCCTTCCAGTCGAATCCGTACGCTATGAATATGGTGTTGCTACCATCCACAAACGATTCAACTAGAATTAAGTCTTCATGACCTGAGTTGACAACCTCCCTAGATAAAATTGCAATGACTACACCTGCCTGGTTTGTAAACATAAAGTGGGTGCTGTTCGACTGGAATCGGACTGGCGTTAACCCGGCATTTTCGTAATACCTAACACTAATATGAGGACATGGTCCTCCAAACATTGCAACTGTTGCCCCGCTAATAGTTGAAGAGTTAACTGCGCCTGACGGGAGCAGCCAGTTTCGTGTCGTATTAAATCCTTGTCGTTGAGTATTTGCGCAGAGAGTTCTTACTATTTCGCCTGCTGCGACATCATAGGTTGCTTCTGGACGGGTCATATATGCAGGGTCAGCGTAAATGAAGTAGACTGTGTTGGTTG
>Ga0209725_1000031_pt1 | contig 79137 bp, 73 predicted proteins | sample I18A1metaG_FD_184145 | JGI IMG/M metagenome (GOLD analysis project Ga0209725, IMG submission 184145) | Lake sediment bacterial and archeal communities from Gulf of Boni, Indonesia to study Microbial Dark Matter (Phase II) - ​I18A1 metaG... | ecosystem: Environmental > Aquatic > Freshwater > Lake...
CGAGCTCTTATGTGCGCTGTCTCCGCTGTATTCGGCTCTTACGAACCACTGTCCGACGCTATCTGGCACGTACTGGTCGCTGAAGGCTCCGGCGGAGCTCGCTGTGACCGTCCTAGTGAATTCGGTCCCGTCGGGTCTGGTGTATATCAGGGCGATACTTGCCCCTGACACCGTTGGGGAAATCTCTCCCGAGACAGGGATAACGTCACCTCTCCTTATGTTCACCAAGGCGAGCTTAAGACTGAGCTGTGTAGCAGCTGCCTGAATCGTCAACATTATCGTTGTCGTCTTCGTAATTCCCTGACCGCTCCCGACGACATCCACCTCGTAGTCTCCCGGCGCCGCCTCTACTGTGGCAAGAAGCTGGAGCGTCGAGGTTGCGGGGCCGTCCGGTCTGGGTCTCACCGAGAGGGGATCGAAGGAATAGGTGACCCCAGACGGGACTTTACGCAGATCCAGACCGACATCTGAGGAGAATCCTCCAACAGAGGTTATCTCGACCTTGAGAAACACTGATTGACCTATGACGATTGTCGGTCTCGTGTCTGAAACGCTGAGTTGGAATCCTGTTGTCTTCGGGATATCCACCACAACAAAGGAGTAGTGAACCCTGTCGCCGACCGCAAGGCCTCCGTCAGCAGAGGCTCTGATTATGAGTGCATAGACGTTCGGTGACGCGTCCGCACCAACGGAGACTGTCAGTGTTGAGTAGACCGTGCCCCCTGGTTGAGGCTTAACTGACGGCGGGTCGAAAGTGTAAGACACTCCATAGGGAACTTGGTCCAAAGTCAACGAAACGCCGCTCGAGAACTGCCCTAATGAGGTTACTGTGATCGCGAACTGTTTCGAGTATCTCAACCCGACAACTTGGGAGAACGGAGAGGCCGACACAGCGAACGTCGACTTCGTCGTGACCTCAAGAGTGACGGTCGAGGAGTCCGTCACGCCTCCTCCTGTGCCTGATATCGTCAGCTTGTACTCTTTCGTCAGTGTTGAACTTGTGGTCGAGACGACGAGAATCGCGTACCCCGATCCGTCCGCGGGGGGAGTCACCGTGCTTGGAGTGAAAACCGGAGAAATCGAGCTTGGCAGGCTGGCCTGATTGTCCACCTGTAGCTTCACTGGGGCACTGAAACCACCCGTGGAAGAGATGAGAACGGTAAAAGCGGTTGGCATGCCAGGCGCAATTGTCTGCCTGCTCGGCTGAACTGCCAAGTCAAAACCATATGCGGCCGTCGCTGGAGGAATCAGAGGAAGAGATGTCACGATCAAGAACACTGCAAGCAGCAAAACGCCAAGACGCTTGGGCAATAATCCAGACTCCTTGACAGATGCAGGTCTTCCGGAATCAATATAATACTTTCCTACTCACGTTCGTGTGAGAAACAGATCAACTTGATGGGCGTCAATGAGCACGAACTACCATCGCTGAGCTTCGTCTTGGTGAAGAGCTATCCTAGGGCATGGCAGGAGTTCTGGGAACCTGTCTACTCGCTCTCACGGAGCGTCGGGATCGATGTGAATGCTGCACTCGAGGTCTTCCGCCTCGTCTATGAATGCGTCTCAAAAGAAGAAGAGGGAAGGCCGCTTTCAACAGGCTTTCTTGTAGGCGATTCCGAAAAACTCAAGGACCGTCTTCCGAATTATGTTGGAATAGAGCTGCCAAAACAGAGCATATTCGAATTCGCGAAGACGATCAGACCTCTCTTTGGATTGATAGACGGCTACACTTCCGCATTCATAGTCGGCAAGAACGGAGCACTTGAGGATGCCCGGCTCATGCCAGGCGCCCCAAAGGAGCCTGACGAAAGCAGCTTCACCTATGTCGAGTTCCATGGATATTGCGACGCCCTCAGAGGAGTACCCGGATACGGGCTCGTCGCTTCCGGATCACTGAAGACCGCGAAGTTGTTTTGTGATGGAAGACTTCATTCTGAGATCTACTTCTCGGGAAAAGCCGGGCAGTGGGTCCACAGATCTCTTGAAGAAATCCAACAGAAGCTTGACCGCCTAGCCTCTGAGAAAGGGATTCCTAGCAGGGTGCTCTACAAGATCTTCACAGCCGCCGTGACGATGTCCAATCATCGCAAGGGCGGCACGATGATTGTGGGCGATCACGAAGAAGTCCTGAGACAATCCGAGACACCCAGGTTAAGGCTTCAGGAGATGAACGTACTTGCCCTCAAGGGCCGCCAAGAGAGACACCTGCTCAACCTCGCCACCCAAGAATTCTCACTTGTGCTGAGTCAGGAAGGAGAGCCGATCGCGTCATCGGTACGGTTGATGGCCAAGGTCCCTGATCATGTCAAGCCTGAAGTCGGAGTGACGGATGGAGGAAGACATAGGAGCGCCGCGGAGATATCCGCATCAACGAACAGCGTTGCATTTGTGGTCTCTGACGATGGACCCATCACAGTCTACTCAGAAGGAAAGAGAATCCTTCGAATCTAGACCGCGTGATGGCACTCTAGGTCAACTGGATCGGGTACTTCCCGTACTTCCTTGCCGCCTCAACCATCGCAAGACAATTCTCGAGCTTTGCGTCTGCAAACCACGAGTTGCTTGAGGTGAGTATGTATCCACCACCCGGAGCTGCCCGCCTCAAGCAGTCCTTCGTTTCTTCGATCACATCATCGGGTGTCCCCCGACAAAGATTGTCGACTGCGACGTTGCCCATTAGAACTAATCTCGCGCCGTATCTCGCTTTGATTCCACCGATATCCATGTCCGCTGTTGGATCCAACGAGTGAAGACCGTCAACAATCTCAGCCAAATCTGGGAGGAGCGGATTGAGATTTCCGTCAGAATGCTTGATGAATTTCACCCCGAGCCTGTGTGTCTCTTCGACCTGACGCTCCAGATTCGGAAAGATGACTTCTCGAAAGAAACGTGGCGAAACCATTGGCCCATTCTTCTCTGAGTAGTCTCCGCCACTGATGACCAGATCGACTTGAATCTCACGTAGTCGTTTCATGATCGTTACATTGAAGTCAGCGAGTGTCTCGATCGTCTTTCTGACAAGATTGGGGTTCTGGTAGAGCCAGCGGACAAAGTTGTCTGGTGTGCACATTTCCCATACGTGCGCAAATGGGTCGCGAACGAACACGGCCAGAGCAAAGTCATCCTTGGCAAGCTTCTTCATCTGTTCGATTCCAAAGAGCCTGCCAGACGCTTCGGGATCTGGAAGAGGGAATCTCTCCAGGTCTTCCGGTGTGTGGAGCATGCTTCTGAAGGGTGACCATGTTCGAGTTACAGGGGTGTAGCGCAGGATCCGCCCCCACTCATCAGTGATTGTCCCGTCAGGGTTCTTCACAGCATCCCAGTCATCAGGCGCTGAGAGTTCGCAAGGTATGAGCTCGAATCCAAGTCTCTTGTAGCATTGATAGGTGATTTCGATAGCAGCCATCTCATCTTTGCGGTTCGCTGAGACTGGCGTCTGAATTGAGGTTTCGCCTGTTAGTTTGAGGCCTGTCAAAGCTTCCAAGTGAGGGGGATCTATTGCACATTCGGTTACCGGAACCGCATCCGGTTCTTGGTGATCCAATGTTGTCAGAACCCTGTCGCGCATGTTCATTTCTTGCACCTCCTTCACGAGAGAAGGCTCTTCGCCGACTTCACCGCTTCAACAGCATCGGCACCGTAACCGTCAGCTCCGATCTCTTTGGCGAAGTTCTCATTGATCGGTCGACCGCCAACGAGAACCTTGAGACTGGTTCTAAGCCCTGCTTTCTCAAGCGTCTTCGACACCAGACTCATCTCGTCCATCGCGTTCGTCAATAGACACGACATCGCCAGTATCATTGGCGAGTGCTTTCGAGCTGCCTCAACGAACTCGTCCGGCCCGACATCTACTCCGATGTCCACCATGTCGAACCCCGCTGACATCAGCATTGTTGAAACGAGCTTCTTCCCGATGTCGTGGATGTCCCCTCTCACGGTGCCGATCACAACACGACCTACCATACTGGTTGAAGATGACGCGAGGGCTGGTCGCAGTATTGCCACTGCCTGTTCGCACATCAACCCGGCCATAATCAATTCGCTTAGAAAGTACTCTTGAGCATGGTACTTCTGTCCCACAACCTCGACCCCATCTCTAAGAGACTGAATAATCTCTGTTGGTGAAGCAGAATTCTTGAGCGCCAGATGGACGCACCTCTCGGCCTCCTCTGGTCCAAGGACATCAGCGAAGGCCTCGGTGACTGCCCTAAGGGTTGTCTGTTTCTGTGACATCGGCTTTCGTTCAGGAGTTGCTCTGTCATTGCGAGATAAGAATTCCCATGACTCCGGTCTCGCATTCATGGAATGGCTCAAGAGTCTGCAGAAAGGACTGTTTAGTTGCGAGAGGGCTTGTACTAAGGCGTAAATTCTTCCACGATTTGACTGACCATTCGGACTTTCTCTATGTCTCCATTTGGTGGAAGCTGATCCGAGATCCCCAAGATGATTCTTGGAGAGAATAGCCTCAGGATTCGCATTGTGAACTCCTTCAGATCTTCTCTGGTGACCCAATTGAGGAAGTGATTCGCAGGAAGGCCATCGAAGAGGATAACCCCACCCAAGGCATCGTGCAAGTCCTCTATCGTGACATTTCCCATTGGGACAGGTGGTACGCATTCGAGAGCGTCAAGTCCGGTCTGTTTGACGTATGGGAGAAGCAGCTTCACATTCCCATCCCAGTGTGAGACGCAGACCTTGCCCGCCTCGTGGAGCTCTCTCGTCTTCTCCTGGTACCATGGCAGCATGTACTTCTCGAACATTGGTGGCGGGATCAAGTCTTGGTCAATGTTGTCAGCGAAGAGCACGAACTTGATCGGGGTTCCTTTGACGAGATCGATTCTTCGGCTGTCGTTCTCCTGTATGACTTTGACAAGGTCATTGGTCTCTTTCGGGTGTTTCCAAAGCGATAGCACCGTTCTTTCGAACCCCATCCAGTCAACCGTAAGCCGTTGGATCGACCCCCATGGCAACTCTATGATTGGCTCGGATCTGTCTCCGATCATGTCGGAAATCTCTTCATACAGCTGCCTATCGAACTTGAAACTCTGATTCTCGAGTATGTAGGTCAAGGTGCGAAAATCCTCGGTTCCCTTGACCAGATATTCTGTTCGATATGTTGCGGCACCGTAGACGGTCTTTGTCTGGACCTCTCTCAACTTTCCCGTTGGCGTGGAGTATGTCGTGATGATCTTGTCTTGATCCTCAGAGATATCCATCTCAACGTTCTTGCCTTGAACAACCTTCACCGTAGGCGTGAAGAAGCGATATGTTCTCGGTGATGCTCGAAGATCGTCGTAGATCTGGAGAAGACTCATCCCATCGTACTTGGAGGGAAGCGCACCAAGCCTCTTGTTGACATCATACCAGTGATCGATGCGAGGTTGCCAGACAATTCTGTCAGTCTTCCTACCTTCGAACGTCGCGAGTATTCGCTCCAGAGGTGTCAATTCTGTTTCCGTCTTCAATCATCGCAAGTGAGATATATGCAAAGGACCGTGACCGGTATTCCAACCTCTCTAGAAAGAGGGACATAAAATGACAGCAAAGAACACAAAGGTTCCTACTCCGTTCCTTCGTGAGGCCACGGGTCTGGTTCGTGAGGTGGGATTCTGGGACGCCGTGGTCTACAATATCCTGCCACTCGCGCCGGGAGTCTGTCTCGCGTATTGGCTCTTCTGGATCCCAGGAACGTTTCCTGGAGCCAGCGTCATTGGGGCCATGCTCGTTGCCTTGGTCCTTGCCCTATTCATCGCAAGCTCGTTCGGTATTCTATCCATGGCCATGCCTCGCACGAGCGCAGACTACGTAGCCATGAGCCGGATAATTCATCCTGGCCTAGCTTTGGGCTCCAGCTTTGTGCTCACATTTAGCAGCGTGCTCTCTGCAGGCTACATATCACTCGCATTTACTTGGTGGGCGGTAACGCCAGCACTTTCTGTCATCGGCGCCACTACAGGTAACCTTGGTCTTGTAGACTTGGCTGGTACTCTCTCTGCTGCACCGTGGAACTTCGTCATCGGACTGATAGGGATGGCAATTAGCTGCATCATGATCGCTCTGGGCATGCGGAAACTCATGTTGTACCAGAACATTCTCTTCGCAATTGGAACGATCGGCTTGATCGTTATGGCAGGGATACTGTTGCTCTCCCCGCAGAGTGTATTCATTTCTCAATTCAACGCATTCGCTCGACCTTACACTGGGCAGCCGGACTCCTATCACTATATCATCCAAGAGGCCGCGGCTGCCGGCATGGAGTACCCTGCAAGCTATGGTTTCGCGGCTACGATTCCTGTCATTCCCGCGATCATGGCGTCCGGAATGTGGACTTGGTGGTCTGTCGCGTTCACGGGTGAGGTCAAAGGTGCTGCGACCAGACGCCACTGGTACTCGCAGCTCTACGCCGCCGTGATTCAGTACGCGTTGCTCATCGTGATGGTCCTGCTCATCTTCAACACAATAGGTGAGCAGTTCATCGCTTCAGCGAACTTCCTTTACGCTGTCGCACCAGACAAGTACGGATTACCTGTCGCTCCCATGTTGCCACTGCTGGCTGGGATAATACCCGGCGGTCTGATCATACCGTGGTTCATCGTCTTGACCTTCATCACTTGGACTCCATTGATTCACTTCATCCAACTAGTGCAGCCTGTCAAAGCCTTGTTCGCGTGGTCGTTCGACAGGCTCTTGCCAGGGAAGATCGCCGAAGTCAACGAGCGGACACACTCGCCATTGATCGCCATCACAATCTGTGGGGTCGTCAGTGTAGGGTTTTTTGCTTGGGCAGTCTGGGGAGCTGGCTTCTTCGAGCTGCTGATCCTAGCGGGACTCTGCGGCGCGGTAGTGATGTTCCTAATGGGGCTCACGGCAATAGTGTTCCCGTATCTCAAGCGGGACCTGTATCGGGGCTCGCCTTCTAGGATGAACGTCGGCGGTGTCCCGCTGTGCACGATCGCTGGTGTGATTACAGTGCTCGCGATGATTTTCGTGGCCTACATCTACGTCACAGAACCTAGGCTAGGAATGACCAAGCCTGTCGAAGGACTGACCATGACCTTCGGCATACTCATCGGCGGCATAGTCTACTACTACATAGCTCGTGCGATACGTGCTCGACAGGGCATCAACCTGGACTACGCATTCAAAGAGATCCCACCGGAGTAGACATCAGATTCCAAGGTTCCCAAGCCTCAAGGCGGCTTGGGAGCCATTCCCTATTTTGTGAACGAAACACTAGTCTCGCCGGTGGATAGATTCCAGGCAAGACCTGACAATGCGAGTGCGTTCACAGAGTTCTTTCTCATCCGCATAGACACGGGCACTGGAAACGCAGGAGTCGTGGGTTGCTCGTCAAATAGTAGCAAAACAATAGTTATGGTCCTGATTTGATCTTTGCGAATGCCCCGATCATTTCCATCACGACCGCAGCCGCGGAGCTCGCCGTTATTCCGGTTGGGTCAGTGTGAGGAGAGACCTCCATGACATCACACCCGCCTACTCCGGTCAGCGATATCATCCTGACAGCTTTCAACAACTCTCGGTTCGTCAGACCGCCGGCGATGGGCCATCCTGACCCTCCTGGTGCGGCCGAGGGATCTAGGTTGTCGATGTCCACTGATAGATACTGTGCATCGGTCGCGTCCTTGATCAGGTCGATCGCCTTGCTTGCCACAGACACAATTCCTTGCTCGTCAATGTCATCAGGTGTGAAAACGTTCACACCAGACTCTGCAACGAATTCCCAACCCTGCCTGGTCGGCTGTGCGTAGTCCCGCGCGCCAATTATGACGACATTTCTCGGTTTGATGGGACCAAGTTCAAGCGCCCTCCTTACTGGACACCCATCATACCATCGATCATTGTAGACTTCGTCAGAGATATCCAAGTGAGCGTCAAAGTAGACGACGCCTACGTTCCCCCTCGTGTGCTTGCATAGTGCCTGAAGAGCCGCATACGTGCTCGTATGGCTTCCTCCGAGCATCAGCGGCATCTTGTCCTTGGCTAGGATTTCGGATACAACTCGCTCTACTCGTTTGTGGACTTCAACCGTGTTGTAGAGTACGCCCGAGCCTGGACCCGTCACATCCACGTCTCCGAGATCGACCAGTCCTATTGTAGAAGAGATGTCAACCTTCAGTCGGTTTGAATAGGGCCGAAATGGGCCTAACTTCTCTCTGATGGCCCGCGGCCCTGCTCTGGTTGAGACCATCCACGTAGGCGGCATGTCGCCATCGTACGGGACTCCGAATATGCAGAGATCCGCCTTCTCGGCTTCTGATCTATCCAGAAAGTAGTGTGATAGGGTGTGTATCTCCTTGTCGTGTGGATAGGGATCAGGTATACCTCCGCTGGGGACCAAGTACGGAATGGTATGGACCCAAGCTCTAGATTCTGGCATCGAATCCGAGACCTCGTCTTCACGCTCACCCTTCTTGCTTCGGAGAGATGCAGGGCCTCATGAACTACCTATGCTGCAAAGCCGGGAGCTGGGTTGACTATCACTGATAGACCACCGTCAGCGACCAGACATTCTCCAGTCACGAAAGAGGATTCGTCGCTGGCCAAGAACAGAGCACAGTGTGCGATTTCCATCGGGGTCCCCATGCGTCCGAGCGCATGCAACGCCCCGGCTTTCCTACGAGCAAGCTGCGGATCAGGCTGTGCATCAAAGTACACATCGCCCAGAGGTGTGTCAATGTATCCCGGACAGATGGCGTTGACTCGTATGTTGTCGGATCCATAATCTAGGGCCATGGCCCTAGTGAGCGCGTTGATCGCACCCTTGGCCGCGCAGTAGGCGGCGAGATCGGGCTCAGCTACGATAGCGTTGGCTGAGGAGCACATTATGATGCTCCCTCCGCCTTGTTTCTTCATGTGAGGGATAGCGTACTTGCTGCACCAGAACGGCCCCTTAACGTCCACATTCATCACTAGATCCCACTGATCGTTGGTCGTTTCGTGTAGCTTGTTGGCTGCCATCACCCCTGCGTTGTTGAACAGGATGTTGATCTTGCCGTATGTCTTCACAACCCTGTCAATCATCTGATTGACCTGTTCCTCATTGGAGACGTCACTCTGGACGAAGATTGCGTCTCCGCCTTCATCTCGTATCTTCTTGACAACCCTCTGGCCTTCCCTCTGGCGGCGGCCAACGACCACTACCTTGGCTCCTTCACGAGCGAATAGAACAGCAGTGGCCTCGCCGATCCCCGAGGTTGAACCTGTCACGATCGCTACCTTGTCCTTCAGTCGCATACTACGTCACCGCTCCACGGGTCTCTCCTACTCTCTGAGAGTTTTATCTCTTCTGAACCCAATGGATGATTCGGACTTGTGATCAGGAAAACTGTGCAGGAACTTGAATGCATGCCGCAGGAAAAATGCCCACTTTCGGACTATCAGTCACTATTGATGATGCAACGGCTTCGATCGTTTCGCTCCACGTCTTTGTCCAGACTAGTCGCTCCGAATCCGCGATCTCAAGCAAGGGATCCTTCTCTTTATACTGTGAGTAGACAATCGTCGTCACCTTCTTGGGATACGAGGGAGGACGACTCCTCAGCTTGCCTCCGATCTTCTTCCCAAACTTCCCGTACAAGTAGTGGAGGCATTGCCCTTCAGGCGAGTTGGCGATCAGTACAACGGTTCCTCCCTCGCGTACCGCATGTGTTGCGATATTCATCGCCGACACAGCTTGGTTCGCCTTGAGATACGCGTTAGCCACCACCACATCAAAGTCAGTCTGAGTCTTGGTCGAGTACGTCTTCTTCGCGATCTCTACACCCTTTCTCCAAGCATCGATGGAATCCCCGGCCAGTAGATCGGAGATCTCTCCCCGCTCATTGACGATGGCATCTATCTTGAAGTCAAGGCCTGCCATCCTCGAGGCTTCGTCGATGTCAGCCCGGGACTCGTTGCCCTCGACAGGTTTCCATCCGCTCCAAGCGCCGTGCTCGTGACAATCATGGCCAATGTCGCAATGATTGTGACAGATGCTCTCTACCGAGGAAACCCCCGGAAGAATGATCTTACCTCCTCCGCCGAATCCCGCCATTGAGTGCGGAAGCACGGATCCGATCCCGATCTTGAGGTCACATCTCATGACCTCCTCGCTGATCTGAACCGGCGTTCCCCTCTTCGTCGATCCGAGATCTCGCAGATTACCGAATGGATTGTGATTGTAGACAGGGAATCTCTCAACGACCTCTTGCCCGAGCTTCTTCGCGAAGTCCATTCTCGTGTTTACCCCATGTGCACCGAGCGCAACAACGAATCTCACGTGTTCGTCGGAGATCCCTCCCTTTGAAAGCTCGTTTATTACATGAGGAACGATCCTGAAACACTGGGTCGGTCTTGTCATGTCATCAAAGATCACCACGGCCTCTGTCCTTTGTGACGCTAGATCACGTATGGCATCCGCGTTGATCGGTTTGGCGATTCTAATCCTAATCTGCTCGTCATTGAGTCCGGGTGCGTTGTAGCCTGTCATATGATGTATTTGTACGTCCCATCTCTTCGGGAAGTTCAGGATCAGGTTTCTCTTCTCGTGCCAGTAAAGTGTCGGGACGCTAATGCCTTTTCGCTTCAAGAACCTTCCACTATCCCGTCTGTTCTGATTCGGTCAACCTTCGAATAGCCGGTGTATCCGATCAGCCGAGTCTCGCACTGCAAGCTTTCCCCGGCTTTCAAGCTCGAATGCACGCCTGCCCTGACAGCCTCATCCAGCTTGGCTGGATATCCTGTCCAAGCTTCAACAGCTGCACAGTAGAGTCCACGCCATCCTCCGTAGACGAGCCATAGCCACACAGACTTGAAGAACTCCTTTGGGAACGCCATCCCAAAACCAAGCTTCGCCGACGCGTCGGTCACTGCAAGCCATCCTTCATCGAACTCGGTCGCGTAGTGCAAGTCCCAAGTCTGGCGTTCTGGAGGCTGAACAACTCGCATGTCCACCGTCTCTCCTGACTTGGTCTTGGCATAGGGCCAACGATACGATTGCCCACGCGGTCCTAATCGATTGTTCGGAAATGATTCGTCGATTATTACCTTGGATTGGGGAATGTCGATCCTCGATGATGGATTGATTGCCAACCCAGGATGGATTCCCCATAGAAACTCGAATTCCGAGTACCCAACATTCGAGATCTGATGACGCAATTCGAGCACTGATCCGTGGTCTCTCAGCGTCATCCAACGCTCCACGAGCAGTGGGGCTATGACTGTCGGACGCCAAAGATGCACAGTCGCCTCCTCCGTGGTTTCGCTTTCGATCTCAAACTGCCATGGTAGCGACCAGACTTCACCCAAAGGAGCATACTCTTCGCCTCGGTGGATGGATGTGTGACCCGTGGGAATGCATTCGTCAATGCCACCATGCCACCAGTTGTCAACATTGACCCCGTAGACCGGGGGGCGAATCTCTACGCGAGGATTATGATACAACAGGTCACGACCGGACTTCTTCAGCCTGAATTCGAGTACTTTCGCGCCATAATCAGGCAGTGTGACGACGCACAGGTCCTCATTCTCCAGAATAAGCGCCCGCGTACCCTTGTACGCCCAGTCAGAAGTGACTCGAGGATTCATCGAACCTTGCTCCGACCCAATCGACTTCCCCGTACTGTCGAACAACAACCGCTAAAAGCAGTGCGCTTGGCGCGCATGTCTAGTGGAGGTCATACGCCCGCACTATCAAAGCCTCCAGTCAGGCTCGCAATGATCTTCATTATATGCTGAGGATCGAAGAGCTTGGCGCGACAACAGAGAATATCGCCAAGGCTCTCCACTTGCAGGCCGACTTGAGGTAGGCTGGATGATCGTTGCGATTCTCGCATGCCCTTACTACTATTAAGCCCTGTTCCTCTACTAGTTGCGAACCTGCAGGGTGCGCTGATCCAACTTGAAGGCTGAACACGCAAGAAATGTTTCAGTAGTAGGCGCCGGCCTCATGGGCCACGGAATCGGAGCGGTATTTGCTTTACACGGACACAACGTTACATTGATGGACATCAGACAAGAGCTCTTGTCAAATGCGAGGACACAGATCAAGAACGAGTTTGATCGTTGCATTCAAGCGGGCTTGATGACTCACGACCAGCGTGACGATGCTTTTCGCAGAATTGAAACCACACTTGAGATGAAGGAGGCCGTTGCAGGCACTGATCTCGTAGTCGAAGCCGTTGTCGAGAATATGGACGTCAAGGGCCAAGTCTTCTCGCAAATGGATGAATTCGCTCCGTCAAAAGCAATACTCGCGAGCAACACATCAGGACTTCCCATAACGAAGATCGCATCCTTCACAAAGAGACCTGAGAGAGTGATCGGAACTCACTTCTGGAATCCTCCGCTCCTCATGAGAGCTGTCGAGGTTGTCCGAGGCGAACAAACATCCGATGATACAGTCAACACGGTCAGGATGATCCTAGAGAAAGTTGGAAAGAAACCTGTTGTCGTCTCAAAGGATGTTCCAGGCCAAGTTGGGATAAGAATACTCTATACGATGCTTCGCGAAGCGATCTCGCTCGTGGAGAAGGGCGTCGCAACTGCAGAGGATGTTGACACAGTGATACGAGAAGCCCTTGGGACCAGGCTAACGAACTTGGGGGTTCTGGAACTTGCCGATCTTTCTGGACTCGACCTTGCGTTGACCGTCTCCAGCAACCTGTTCAAGGACCTAGATGCATCAAAGGAGCCTCATGCACTTCTGAGAGAGAAGGTGGCCCGAGGCGAGACTGGGGTCAAATCAGGCAGAGGATTCTATGATTGGAGTAAGAGGTCTCCTCAGGAAGTAATCAGAACACGCGATGAGTATCTGATGAGGCTGCTAAGGGAGCGCTAGTGCGCTCCATTCAGCGATCGAGTTCAGTCGGACGCAACGATCGTGAAGCGGGCGCCTATAGGTGTCCAGCTCTCTGAAGGTCGTCAGCTACTTCGTCAAGCCCGAGCGAACGCAGTCTTTCGGCACTTGGAAGCCCTGTTTCAACAGTCCAGCCCATGGCTTGGTAGAAATCGTCCTTCATCGACTCAAGCTCTCTTCGGGGCACGACCTGACCCTTGTTCGGCCCGGACTTGACTTGATCTTCAACCAGTCTCGTGGGCAGTGTGTCGTGCTCCCTTCCCAAACCCTCTCTTGCATTGTACGCCCTTTCCGTTGCTGCGATTCTGTCCGCCACTTCAAGCCATTTGGAGGTGGGCAGATCAATGCCCAGAGCTGCCTCAACGAGTTGACCCAGCATCGGAGGCACAACGCGCATTCCGACAAACGCGCAGATTGGAGCTGAATCGAAGAGTATTCTGCCACGCGCAAGATCCCGCACAAGAGTGCCCTTACCTTCAGTCTGAAGTCCAATTCCTGACGGAAGCTCGGCAAGCGATGCCACACCGTATGCATGATGACAACCGCCACGAGGTCCGCAAGCGACAACCAAGGCCTGCCCCCTCGAACCACGAGGATCGTATCCACCTACTTCGAGGCCTTTGACGTGCATAGCATATCGTTCTGATCCCTTTCCGAGGTCGCCCGCAGCCTTCCTGACGCCATTTGCGAGTAGCATCCCCAGTTTTCCGTCTCGATAGCCGATCTTTCGGATCGCGTTCACCATGGCTTCATCGTTCCCAAATCGAAGATCAAGTCCATCCGTTTCTTTCGTCGTTAGCAGACCTTTCTCGTAGCTTTCCATCGCCCATGCTATGCATATGCCCGTGGATATTGTGTCGAGTCCAAGATTATCGCAGATCATGTCAGCCGCTATGATTGGCTCGGGCTTTCCGACCCCGCATGCGCTTCCAAACGCGTAGATCGTCTCATATTCTGGACCGTCTGTGACGGCGCCAGCATACGGGCCTTCTTGGACAGCGGTCAGCTTTGTACAGCAGACTGGGCAGTGCCGGCAACCCGTGTCCTTAAGAACCAACTTCTCTCGCAGTTTCGGATAACTGATCTCTGAGGCGTGCTCAAAGACACTGTCCTGCCAATTCCTGGTGGGGAGGACACCCCACATCTGATTCTTCATAGCACCTGATTGTGTCCCAGTCAAGGGGAAGTCCTTCCACGGCCCACGCTGAGCAGCAATCACGGCGAATGCTTCACGCAAGACTTTGTCGTACGCTTCACGATTCGCAATTGGCACCTCTGCATTGCCTCTTACCATAATGGCTTTCAGATTCTTCGAACCCATGACGGCACCTACTCCACCCCTGGCAGCTGCTCTTCGATCGTCGGTAATGATCGAGGATACATTCACCAAGCGTTCCCCGGCCGGTCCTATCTGTATCGTGTGAAACTCGAATCCATGGGATTCGCGGAGGACCCTTGCTGTCTCAAACGTTGGAAGGCCCCAGAGGGATATCGCATCTCGGAAGTGAACATCGCCGTTGTCGATGATGAGGTACGTTGGTGTTGCCGCCTTTCCCTCGATGATCATCATGTCACATCCGGCGCGCTTCATCATAGGTCCGAATTCGCCGCTAGAGACCGAAAAGCAGTAGATTCCAGTAAGAGGAGACTTGGTTGTGACGACAAATCTCGTCGAAGTCGGGACGAGTGTCCCCGTCAGCGGACCGCATGTTATGAAAAGCTTGTTGGCATGGCTTAGCGGCTCAACATCTTTGCCGACTTCCTTGAAGAGGTAGTAGCTTCCGAGCCCTCGACCTCCCACAAATCTCTCCACATCATGTTTCTTCAGTCGTTCCCTTTTCGCCTTCTGTCCAGATAGGTCGACTCTGAGGATGTTCCCAGTGTAGCCTCCAAACTCCAAGGTTGGAATCTTCCTCGCCAAGTCACGCGGCCATAAAGACGTACTGTCCTTAACAGTCTTGTCATAAGCAGCAGCAGAGAACTCGGCCCTCATCGCCATTCTCTAATCTTTCAATTGCACGTTTGTATCAGCGAACCCGTTTGCAGTGACAACTTGCGAAAGCATTAAGACCTCACTACATTCCCTACCTTCGCAAATCACTTGAGCGGATTGGGCTTTGGTTGACTACAAAGGATACGTTGGAAAGATCCTGCGTGTTGACCTGAGTAGAGGGAAGTCATCTGAGCAGACCATCGACAATGAGTTTGCAGAGAAGTGGGTCGGCGGGAGGGGATTCATTGCCAAGATCCTTTATGATGAACTTCGACCCAAGATCGATCCACTTGGGCCCAAGAACAAGCTGATCTTCATGACCGGCCCACTGGCCGGTACGCGTGTCCCCCTCACGGGCAAGTACACTGTCGGCACGAAATCCCCCTTGACACGGACGATCTCTGTCAGCTACTGTGGAGGACACCTCGGACCGAACATCAAATTCGCAGGATATGACGGAGTCATATTCGAAGGTGCTTCAAGGAAGAAGGTCTACGCGTTCCTCGAAGACGGCAGACTGGAACTCAACGACGCTGGTCACTTGTGGGGAAAGACAACGCATGAAACCGAGGAGACCGTCAAGAAGGAGGTTGGTGCCAGGGCTAGGGTTGCTTCCATAGGTCCTGCGGGCGAGAACCTCGTGCGATTCGCATCGATAATGAGCGATCTGCACGCTGCTGGAGCGCGATGCGGTCCAGGAGCAGTGATGGGTTCAAAGAACCTCAAGGCGTTCGCAGTCTACGGATCGGGAGAAGTGGAGACTTTCGTGGACAAGGACACTTGGAAAGTGACACTCGATTGGATCGGAAACATAGTCGACAACAATGAGGTTGTCAAGATGTTCAATGTGGCTGGAACGACCGGCTCGGTCGGCGTAGTGAACGAGATGGGTCTAATGCCCACAAGGAACTTCCAAGCTGGCTACTTTGAAGGCGGAAAGAGCATCGACTCAGACTACATCAACAGCCACTATCCAGAGAGAGGATTCGTGCATTGCTGGGGATGCCGTGTTCTCTGCTCAAAGTGGATTGACGTTAAGGAAGGAAAGCATGCAGGTATCAGAACGGACAGACCGGAGCACGAGAACATATTTGCGCTCGGAGCCAACTGTGGAGTCTCGTCTTTCGAGGCGATCGCACACGCCAACCTTCTGTGCGACAGGTACGGAATGGACACGATATCAGCCGGCACGGTCGCGGCTTTCGCGATGGAATGCTACGAAAGAGGAATCATCACTGATAAGCGGACAGGTGGGATGAAGCTTAATTTTGGCAGCGAAGATGCGGTCATTTGGTTGATGGAGAAGATCGCACACAGAGAAGGCCTCGGGAATGTTCTGGCTGAAGGTGTTAGGGTTGCAGCCGAGAAACTGGGCCTAGCCGCTTCGAAATATGCGATGCATGTAAAGGGTCTCGAAATGCCGGGCTACGACCCGAGAGGCGCCAAAGGCATAGGCCTCAACTACGCAACAGCATCTCGTGGTGCAGACCACAACGACGGATGGACCATAGCGGTGGAGATCTTCGGAATGCCGCAGCAGGTTGACAGATTCTCAGAAGACGCGAACAAGGTGAAGTGGGTCATCGACTTCCAAGACTCAACGGCGGCGCCGATCGACTCAGCGGTCTTCTGTGACTTCTGTCTCGACTTCGGATTCAGCCCCGAAGTGGTTGAGAGACTAATGCACGAAGCGACTGGAATGAAGGGTAGCCACGCGGACCTAGTTAAGGTCGGAGTGAGAATAGTCAATGTTGAGAGGCTTTTCAACCTCAGAGAAGGATACAAGCGCAAGGATGACACTCTTCCTCGACGATTCCTAGAACCCATGCCAGATGGCAACTCCAAGGGTCAGACATTCGACGCCAACAGAATGCTTGACGACTACTACAAGATGCGAGGATGGAACGCTCGGGGAGTTCCCACCCGGGAGAGACTCAAGTCTCTAGATCTCGCCTAGGGAATTTCCCGCCTCTTCCCCTGAAGCCATCGACAATCTGTAGCGTAACTGGCAGACGGGTATTGACTGCGAGGATAAGATCACTCGGAACGTGGCCGGTCCTGGAGCGGGACTATCGGAACGAGGGAATGACGTCCGCAGAGAACGTCTCCATCATTTTGTGGAAATCGTTGACCGCGGAATAAATGAACTTGAACTCAAAATAATCGAGCCCGGTCTTTCCATAGCGTTCGATCTTGTCGGCAATGGTTTTCGTCGTCCCTATCAGGCTTCTCTTCACGCCCTCCTCGACTGAGGCGAAGTTCTTCGCCAAACTGGCAGAATTGGCCGAGGTCGCTTGGCTGTCTGATGATCCTATGCCGAGGAACATCTCCAGACCTACAATGAATTTCTCGCTTCCTCTGCCGGCTTTTGTCGCACCTTCCCGCAGTTGATTGATCCCCTGCTTGAGTTCACTCTCGGTCAGGTAGGCAGGTATCCATCCGTTTCCGAGTTCTAGCACTCTCCTCAATGCCCGGGGGCTCAGACCTCTCTCCCCGCCCCCGACTAGAAGTGGAGGCCAAGGCTTCTGCATTGGCTTAGGGAACATTTGCGCCTCTTTGAACGAAATGTATTCGCCCTCGTACGTCGCAAGCGGCTGCGTCCAGAGCGCCTGCATGGCTTTTAGGTAGTCGTCGGTTATCTTACCTCGCTTGTGGTAGTCGACGCCGACTGCGGCAAACTCGGGTTCTGTGATTCTGGGCGCGCCTGGTGCGACACCTAGGAGGAGTCTGCCTCTTGAGAGAACATCCAGTACGGCAGTCTGTTTGGCGAGGACCACGGGGTTCCTGAGCGGTACTATGACTACTGCCACACCAAGTTTGACCTTCTTTGTTGCTCCCGCAAGAACAGACAAGGTCGTGAGGGACTCGTAGAAGTTCGGCAACTGCGCCGAACCAAGAGCCTCAGCCGACCCCGATGAAAGATGCCCTCGATGCTGTTCAACTCCCCATGTCACGTGGTCGTTAACCCACACGGAATCAAATCCTAGACTCTCCGCTTTGATCGCTGTGCTGAGTATCGCTTCAGAGCTGGCGAGCGGGCCGGAGTTGGGAAGTCGAACGCCGAATTCAACCACGACACATCACGTCGTTCAGGTCTTTCTCTCCTTGAGCAAGTTGAAGAGTCTCTCCTGCGTCACCGGAAGCTCTTTCAGTCTTATTCGAGTCGCATTGTAGACTGCGTTTGCGATCGCCGTTGGCGTGCAAACCAGAGTCATCTCTCCAATGCCCTTGGCTCCGAAGGGGCCCTCGTCGTGTGTCGCCTCAACAATTATTGGGATCACTTCGGGAGCGTCTGAGGCTGTGGGGATTCTATAGTCCCTGAAGTTCGGGTTGAGCATCGTACCCTTCTCGTCAAACTTCACCTCCTCGAATGTTGCGGTGCCTATCCCCATTACGACGCCCCCCTCGATCTGGCCTTCACATGCCATCGGGTTGATGGCCTTTCCAACATCGTGAGCAGCTACCACTTTGATCATCTTGATCTTGCCGGTCTCGGGATCGACCTCCAGCTCGACGGCTTGGACGCCGTACATGTAGAAGATGCTTCGTGCGGAGAACATGGTTCCTTGGATTTCCGGATAGTACGAACCTCTGCCAAGAATGGTGAGTCCCGCCTTGTACTTGCTCTTGATAACTTCAGCGATCGTCATCTTCTTCGCGCCACCTTTGATGCGGACTTCCCCGTTGGCAGCTTCCAGATCGTTTGGACTTACACCGAGAACAGTAGACGCGAGCTCGAAGATCTGCTCTCTTGCGTCCCTTGCAGCGAACCTCACGGCATTACCCATATGGAAGGTTGCACGACTTGCGGTTGTGGATGCGTCGAACGGAGTGTAGTCGGTGTCTGGGGACGTGACGGTTATTCTTTCGACTGGAACACCGAGTTCCTCTGATGTGATCTGCGCGAGAATTGTCTTTATCCCTTGCCCGACTTCGACCGCGCTGGTGATGACACCGACGCTGCCGTCCTGTTCCACCTTCACGAAAGCGGCTGAGCCCGAGGGAGTCTTTGTTGCCTTGTACTCACAGGCAATGCCCACGCCCCTATTGGGAGGTCTTGGCTTGTCCCATTCAATCTCCTTCGCAGCTTTGAGCAGACATTCCTTCAATCCCACACTTGAGAGGATGTCTCCTCTGGTCGGGTTGATCGATCCTTCTTCAAGCGCGTTCTTCAGTCTCAACTCAAGCGGATCCATTCCGAGCTTGGCTGCAATCATGTCGATCAGAGATTCATGTGCGAAGCTGGACTGAGGAAGACCGTATCCTCTTAGCGCTCCTGCGATCGGCCTGTTTGTGTATACGGTGTATCCTTCTACCCTGACGTTCGGAACCTTGTACGGCCCAACGCCTGATTCGCATCCATGAAGAGTGACGGTAGGTCCTTTCTCCGCGTAGGCGCCGGTATTGTAGATCAGCTTCGATTGTGAGGCCAGTATTGTTCCGTCTTTTTTGACTCCCGTCTTGACTGTGACGACGGCGTTGTGTTTCATGAGAGACGATGTGAAGGTCTCTTCTCTTGTCAGAAGAATCTTAACAGGTCGATAGTCTGTGTGCATTGCGAGCGCGATACAGATCATCTCGACCTTGAGACCGCCCTTCCCTCCGAATCCCCCGCCCATGTATGGGGGAGTTATCACTCTCAGTCGTTCAAACGGAACGCCTATTGCATCTGCTAGGTCCTTTCTCAAGCGGTGTGGAGCATCATTTGGCACCCAGATCGTTATCCTGCCATTGATGTCAGCCTGCGCAATCGCCATGAAAGGCTCGATTTGACAGTGATGGCCTGAGGGAAAAGTGAACGTCTCCTCGAAGACATAGTCAGCCTGTCGGAATCCCTTCTCAACATCGCCCTGAATGAATTCGAACTTTGCACAGATGTTCGTGTTGGGAACCGGTTTGACTATAGGCATGTGTGGGTAGGTGTGAAGCTCTTCGTGTATGAGCGGTGCTCCGGACTGGATGGCTTCCACCGCATCAAAGACCGCTGGAAGCAGCTCATACTCGACCTTGATGAGCTCTATGGCTCTTTCAGCTATCTCTTCTGTCTCAGCCGCTACTGCGGCGACAGCCTCGCCGACGTACCGAACCTTATCTACTGCCAAGAACGGTTGATCCCTAATCGCTTCTCCGCCTCTGAACGGTGCATCCTTGCCTACGACGACGGCTTTCACGCCCGGCAGGTCCCGGGCTTCAGAGAGGTCAATCCTCGTGATCTTGGCGTGTGCGTGTGGACTGCGGAGCACCTTCCCATGCAGCAGGTCAGGAAATCGCATGTCGTCGCCGTAGGTGGCTCGTCCGGTCACCTTTTCGAGAGCGTCGATCCTGTGAATGGACTTCCCGACCGTGGAGTACTTTTCGACTGTGACAGTCACGGCTTGTTCCTTCTCATCTCTTCACCTGCGGCGAGAATAGCATCCACTATCTTGCTGTACCCGGTGCATCGACACAAGTTGCCCGAGATTCCGTATCTGACCTCTTCCTCGGTCGGGTCTGGGTTCCCATCAAGTAGGGCTTTTGCTGTCATTATGAGCCCAGGTGTGCAGAAACCGCATTGTACAGCGCCCTTCTCGATGAATGTCTTCTGAAGTGGATGCAGCTCTGTCGGATCCCTCGACAATCCTTCAATGGTCACTACTTCCTGTCCGTCGAGTTCTGCTGCCAAGACCAGACATGAATGTACAGCTTGACCGTTGAGGAGCACTGTGCAAGCGCCACATTCGCCGCTATCACAACCTCGCTTGGTGCCGGTTAGAAAGAGGTCTTCCCTCAGCACGTCGAGTAAGGTCTTCGTGGGTTCGATCTGGACGGTGGCCTCCTGACCATTGACCCACAGTCTCACTACGCGCTTCATGTGATTTCACACATCGCCTTTCACGGGTCTCAGGTGGAAAGCGTTCCCAAACAGCCTCTGCACGACTACTCTTACCATTGCTCTTCTGTAGTCGGCCGATGCTCTGATGTCGGATATCGGAGAACACTCTTCCGAGGCGATCGTAGCCGCTTTCATGATGATGGTTTCATCAAACGATTTGTTATTGATCGCAGCTTCTGCTTTCATAGCCCTCATCGGCACGGGAGCGACCGACCCGAGCACGATCCTTGGATTAACACACACCTTTTCATGTAGACTGAACGTCACTGCTACGTTCACTATTGCGATATCCATCGCGTTTCTTGGGCCATGCTTCAGGTAGGCTCCGTGAGACTCCCTTGGCTGACCGGGAACGTCGATTTCCGTCAGAACTTCATCTCTTGAGAGAGCAGTCTTCCCGGGTCCTACAAAGAAGTCTTCGAGCTTGACGAGCTTCTCCCCTCTTGGACCTGCAGTCTTCGCGACAGCTCCCATTGCGATCAAAGGTGGCGCCATATCAGCTGCAGGTGAAGCATTGCAGAGATTGCCACCTATTGTGGCTCGGTTGCGGATCTGCATGGATCCAAGACTACGTGCGGCCTGCGACAGTATTGGGAAAGCTGTTCGCACAAACTCGGACCTATCTATCGCATCGATTGTGACAAGTGCTCCGAACCTCAAACTGCCGTGCTCGTCTATCTGCATTGCATTGAGACCGGGGATCTTCTTGATGTTGACAACCACTTGTGGAGAGAAGTTCCTCTCCCTCATGCCCAAGATCAGATCTGTTCCGCCAGCAAGAACGCGTGCGCTCTCGTTTGCTTTGAGTATGGAGATTGTCTCTTCGAGACTGGTCGGCTCTGCGTATTCGAACCCCCGGAGACTCCCCATAACCATGTGAGCCCACTCAAAGCGCTCAGAGAGTCAGTCACGCTTGTGGCGGAAACAAATGCGCTCGCAATTTGGAACTAGTGCTCTTCGCCCTTGACTTCAGAGGTCCAGTAGAAGTCTTTTCCAGCCTTCATCTTGGCCTCTTCGTCCTCTGCCGCCTTGACAGCGTCCATTCCACCATCCACATAGGTTGCCATGCCCGCAAGCCATTGGCAAAGTGAGATGGCCTCGTGGACTTCCGCTGGAGTCGCGCCGGCCCTAACGGCTTTCCTTGCGTGACTCTTGCCCTTCTCACCTCTTCCCAGTGCGACTTCAACCGCCACCATTATCAGCTCCTTCACCTTGCGTGACAGAACCTCGGGCTTTCCCTTCGGAGGCAAAGTCGCCCTCCTTGAAGTGATGAACCCCTTGAGTAGCTCTGGATTGTACTTCTCCATGCTTTGAAAGACTGGGTGAATTCTGCCGAATTCCTCCATTATGTACTGGCGGATATCTTCGTCCATGCTCCACCACCCGGCCGGCGCTAATGCAGGAAACGGGCTATTTACGTTTCCGACCACGTCTCTTTGCCGGATTGACATACTAGAAGTGAAATTTCCTAGGTGAACCCTAGACCTCTGAATATTGCTGTGTATCAGCGAGGCAACGTGCTAACCAAGATTTCTATATAGCGAGCACGTCAGGTGCTGCGGGGATTCCGATGAGTTCTGTGAGAACGGTGAGAATGGAGAAGGGCAAGCATCTTGATCTGGGAGGAGGCAGTTGGGCGAAGGAGCTGCTGACTGGCGAATCTGTCGGGACTACGAAAACTATGCTTGCTTATTCCGTTTTCAAGCCGGGAACTGGAACGGCGGCACGCATTCATGAAGAGGAGGAGCTTTGCTTCATACTAACGGGAAAAGGATTGATCCAATGTGAAGATGGCGATGTACGCGTCGAGGAAGAGATGGCTATCTACATCCCACCGGGCGTGAAGCATGGGACACTCAATGACGGTCACGAGGATCTGTCGATGGTGTACGTGTTCTCGTACCCGAAGTATCCGCCGACCAAGATGTGACAGCCCGGGGGATCAATGCAGCCCTGCTGTTGATTTGCCATCCTGGTTTCTAACCTTGAAGTGGGATCAGAAGACCCATGCTCCGTCTCTTATGAGGATCTTGCCATCAACTTCGACCGTTGGGTTTCTCATGAGCGAGTCGATATGTGATCCGCTGATGTTCTGTCCGCCTGGATACGCTCGAGAATTGTCACCTAGGGCTATGTGAAACGTTCCCAGTCGACCCTTCTCTTGAAGCGTTCCTGAGATCTCTTTGTGACCTGTGCCTACAGCGAACTCCGCGATCACGTTGGCCCCTTTGTCACCTTTCTCTATGATGCCACGCAGTCTTGCTGCTTCGTCTCCGCCTTTGATCTCGTATCCCTTGCCGTTCTTCACCAAGATCTCGATTGGCTGCTTGAATCCAGATGGGGCGACGACATTCATCAAACCGTCCACAACAATCCTGCCGTTCGCTGAGTCCTCGATAACTGCATACGCGAGTTCTCCCCAAAGCGGGAGAGGACCCATGCTGACACCCTTCTCTCTGATTGGCGTCACTACTAGGGCAGACCGACCTTTGATGGATAGAGTGATGTCGGTTCCGAACTTCGTGGTTGCATGTATTCTGTCTGCGTTTCCTATGGCGTCTCGAAGTCTAAGGGTTCTCTCGTGAACTTGACGGATGTCGTCCTCCGTAAGACCCCACGAGCCCAGCCCTTCCTCCACCGAGGCAATCCTGGCCATTCGCTCGACACCACGTTTGACGGCGTCTGTGTGGGCGAATCTGTGAGCGTAATCAATGACGACGCTGATGATTGTAACGTCTGCGTTCTCTACGGACGCTGCCACATGCTTCGGAGCCTCTGGAATGCCGGGAGCGAGCATGCCGTCGAGCACGGAGGATGATATGTTCATAACTGCAGGAATGCCATCCACTGCTCGCACTGCTGACGCGAGCGCAAGCGCCTCCTGCATGTGTTCATCGTCCGCTAATACGAGTACGCTCTCATCTTTCTCGACTCTGTATGCGTGACTCACGAGTACAGAGGCTTCCTTCAACATCGTGATTGGCGACTTCAATTTGGCTCACCCAATCGAAATCCAGCCAGACAGAGCGTAGGATAGGGAAGTTTAAGCTTTTGAGGAGATGAGCTTGGACACCTGCGGGATAGTCGAATAGGCTTAAGATCGAGATAGGGCTCGCATAGCGCGAAAGTCCATGGCCGCCGAAAAAGCACTGAAGCAAACCGAAGAACTCGCCATCGAAATAAGAGGACTCACCTATGCCTATCCAACATCAGAGCAGCCAGTTCTCAAAGACATCAACCTGAAAGTCTGCAAGGGCGAGTTCATCTCGATCATGGGTCCAACCGGTGCTGGCAAGAGCACTCTCTGCCTGACTCTTAACGGAATCATTCCTCAATCACTGAGCGGCAAGATCGAGGGATCAGTCGTCGTCGACGGCATGAACACGCTCTCGTACGGCGTACACGTTCTGACGAACAAGGTTGGCATCATCTTCCAAGAACCCGAAAGCCAACTCTTCTCGATGAACGTAGAGGAGGAAATCTCATTTGGACCAGAGAATCTGGGGGTCTCACCTGATGAGATACGAAAGAGAGTCGACTGGGCGCTCGGCGTTGTTAGAATGGAGCAATACCGTCAGCGTTCGCCTTTCCGACTATCCGGCGGCCAAAAACAGCGAGTCGCAATCGCTGCAGCACTATCCATGATGCCCTCGATACTAGTTCTAGATGAACCAACGTCCGGCCTGGATCCAATAGGCAAGATGGAAGTGTTCTCGGTCGTTCATGACCTCAAGAGAATGCGCAACATGACCGTCGTGATGGTGGAACATGAAAGCGAAGAAATCGCACGCTTCTCAGACAAAGTAGTTGTCATGAACGAAGGCAAGATTGTGCTTGAAGGGACGCCTCGTGAAGTATTCGCTCAAACGCAGACCATGATGGATGTCGGTCTCAGTGTTCCTCAGGTTTGTGAACTGGCAGAAATGGTGAATCGAAAATTCCAGTCGAAGAAGCCCTATTCGTTCCTAACGCTACAGGAAGCGAAGGACGCCATACGTAGTGACTTCGCAGAAGCAAGACCCACCTCGAGGAAAGACCGCGGAACTAGTAGTGTAAGTGAACAACGCAGAACCGTGCGAGATGACGCCGTCCCCGCGGTGGAAGTTGGAGACCTCCATTTTGAGTACGAAAAGGGCATCGAAGTACTCCGCGGAATTGATCTTCGGATACAAAAGGGAGAATGCGTGGCCATCATCGGACAGAACGGGTCTGGAAAGACAACGCTAGTGAAGCACTTCAACGGCTTGCTCCGACCAACAAGCGGTAAGGTTACAGTGAACGGTGACGACGCAGCCGACAAGACTGTTGCAGAACTTTCGAGAACCGTTGGATATCTGTTTCAGAACCCTGACCACCAGATCTTCAGCACCTCGGTTGAGGAAGAGGTGGCCTTTGGCCCAAAAAACCTTGGAATCAGTCCAGAGGATACTGAGACCCGCGTTGCTAACGCACTGAGACTGGTCGGATTAGAGAGTTATCGCAAGGTCCCGCCCTCGACTCTTGGGCTCGGACAGCGTAGGAAGGTCACCTTGGCTTCTATAGTTGCCATGAGACCTGAAGTGATGATTCTCGACGAGCCCACCACAGGGATAGACTGGAACGGGTCGATTCAGCTGATGAACTCGGTACGTGAACTGAATCGGCAAGGACACACGATCATAACGATAACGCACAACATGAGAGTTGTCGCCCAGTACGCAGAGAGGACAGTGGTCCTCGCGGACGGTCAGGTCATCCTCGATGGCCCGACACGAGAAGTCTTTTCGAAGCCTGACATTCTGAGGACAACCTTTCTCGCTCCGCCACAAATCACGTCCCTGGCTCAAGACCTCCAGCCGATGGGGTTCGCCCCTGACATCTTGTCAGTTGAAGAATTCTGTTCTAGCCTCGAGGTGCGCTGAGAATGTCCATGAAATACGACCTCTACATCGAGCGCAACACTGCAATCCACAGACTGGATCCCAGAGTGAAGCTCATTGGTGCCGCGCTTGGCATGATAGCCGCTGTAGTTGTCTCAGACCTTCTGGTGCTGGCTTCCATCTACGCCATTGTGCTTGTTGTGATCAAGCTGGGGCAGGTCACGTGGGAGAGATTCAAGTTCGCTACTCGAACAATTCTTCCAGTCTCGATAATGATAGTTTGCCTTTGGCCGCTCTTCTACCGAACCGGCACTCCCGTTCTGTTTAGCTGGGGACCGATCATAATCACACTTCCAAGTCTGCTCACAGGCATCTCGGCGGCGCTTAGAATCAACGTCATGGCATTCTGCGCGTTTTCGCTTCTGTATACTACACCCCAAGGAAGCTTGGTACGTGGGCTTGTGAAGTTGGGATTGCCGTACGAGTATGGATTGTCATTGGCGATTGCACTGAGATACATTCCGACCTTCGGTGGGATAATTCTCATGATAATGGATGCTCAGAAAGCAAGAGGACTCGAGCTCGACAAGGGCAGCTTCCTGCGTAAGACTCTGAAATACGTCTATGTCATGGCTCCAGTCGTCATCACAGCTCTCCGGATGGCCGATCAGTTGTCGCTGGCTATTGAATCGCGAGCATTCGGCGCACCAGTGAAGAGAACCTACGTCACAGACCTCAGGATGAGAGTGGTCGACACAATCGCTATTGCGGTGGTTGTTGTTGCATTCACGGGTTTGGTGCTCGCAAGGCTATTATACGGATTTGGGGCATAGCACTCGCCCCACAAGGACTGACCCGAACAATGACTGCTCAAACATATGGGAGAAAAGGAATGGGGCCGCGTGAGGTTTCGCTCTCCGCTGTGATGATCGCCGCGACAGCTGCACTCACGATGCTGATCAGTGTACCGTTCCCATTGACGCGAGGATACTTCAACTTGGGAGATGCCATGGTGATGCTTTCTGGCCTTCTTCTGGGGGCGAGGCTAGGCGGCATCGCCGGAGGTGTCGGATCCGCGATAGCGGATGTGCTTCTCGGATTCGGATACTTCGCGCCCATGACACTGCTCATCAAGGGGACTGAGGGATTCCTGGCGGGTCTGATTGGGCACAACAGGAAGTTCCCATTCAGACTGGCTGGTGTGATTGCAGGCGCTATCGCGATGCTCCTCGGATACTTCTCCGTGGAAACCCCGCTCTACGGCATCGGAGCCGCAATCGCCGAAATGACCACGATCAACGTCCTCCAGGTGACGTTTGGGGCAATAATCTCTCTGATACTCATAGAACTCGTCCTCAGAGCATACCCAGCAATCAAGTCCTACGTTCCACCACCTCTCAGCACAAAGGTCGCCGTCGGAGTGGTTGTAGTCGTAGCAATCATACTAGCGGCAATCGTCGGATTCTACCTCACACAAGGAATCGGCTGACCATCGCCGATTCAAGGTTCTACTATTTTTTTTCATCGTCCCTTGAGCTAGCTAGAACTCTCCATGCACATCACCTCGGCATGGACCTCCGGATGAATTCTAAGATACCACAAAAAGCAAGAAATCCAAGTCGCGTGATTCGGGAAAAAAAGAAAGAGAGCCACAGGGCTTAGCACGCTTTATGTGTGCAGAATCGAAGCGCTAGGCTTTCTTGAGGTCGTTGAGCGTTCTTTCCATGGCGGCAAGTGTGGTCAGAATGTTCGTTATTGAGGCTTGGTAGCCCATGTGCCCGATTCTCAACAGGCGACCCTTGGTCTCTCTGAAGCCGCCGCCGATCAGCACTCCATACTTCTCAGCCATTATATTGACAATCTGTGGATCTGTGTAGGGTTGTGGAATCTCGAACGCCGTCACAGTATTGGAGCATATCTCTCGTCTCTTCGGCCAGAGCTTCAACCCAAGCTTCTCGATTCCCTTCCTACATTCTTCGGCGACGAATGCGTGTCTCTTGAACGAGTTCTGTAAGCCTTCCTCCAACAGTTCATCGGCTGCTTCTGCCAATCCGTACATCTCAGAAACGAACGGTGTGAACGGGAACCTCCTGCTCTTGATCCATGTGTCTCTGTAGTCGATCAGGCTGATGTACGAGTTCTTGATAGGCTCCTTCTTCTCATCAACCGCCTCCCACGCTCGACGGCTGATCGACATCATCGTCAGACCCGGAGCAGACGAGATCGCCTTCTGAGACGCGCCGCAACAGATGTCGATGCCCCAATCGTCTGGCCTCACATCAACTCCTCCGAGAGAAGCGACCGCGTCAACGATCGTCAGGATTCCTTTCTTCCTCGCAATTGGGCAAAGTTCCTTGATCGGGTTAAGCGTGCCTGAAGGTGTCTCGCAATGCACAACCGTCATCGCCTTGATGTCCTTCTCTGAGTCTAGCACTTCTTTGAGTCGCTTTGGATCGATCGCGTCGTTGTTCTCGCATGAAAGCATGACAGGCTTGCCCTTGGCATTCTCAACATAGAACGAAAACCACTTCCCGAAGGGTCCTGAATCGAGAACGAGCACTTTCTCCCCGGGATTGACCGTGTTCACCACGGCGATTTCCAGTCCGAGCACCCCTTCCCCTTGCAGGATCAGGACGTCATTCTTCGTTTGGTAGATCTTCCTCATCTTCTGGGTTGCTTCTGCGAAGAAATCGACGAAGTTCTCGTAGTAGTGATAGATCTGCGGTCTAGACAAGGCTTGCAGAACTCTCGGTGAGACCTCAACGGGTCCGGGAGTCATCAGAAGCCTAACGGGTCCCCTGGGCTTGTTCCACAACGTGACGATACCTCTGGGATGGTTACTCGTGCCCATGTTGTTTGGTTTTAAGATGGTGGCTCTGACTCTATAGTCTACTCATTCGCCGACGACTTGCCTAGACGATACGGAGAATTCCAGATTCTGTCTTGCATCGTTGTGAACCTAGCCCTCTAGCATTTCTTCAAACTAGTGTCCCCGACGCCGATTCTCTGTTCGAATAGTGTGGGAACTGGACGAAGTGGAATGAAGGTTCAACTTAAGGAATAGGATTCTTTGACACCAAACGCAAGTGCAGCGGCACGAACTGGCGTCAATTCATGCTCCGCCCATCCGTCCATCAGGCCCTTCAGACGAACAAGATCTTGAAGGGCTGAGAACCGTAGTTTTGGAGCCTCGGGCGGGCTTCGAACCCGCGACCTTCCGCTTGCCTGAAAGCCTTTACAAGGCGGATGCTTTCCAGCTCAGCATGCTGAGCCTACCAGGCTGAGCCACCGAGGCTTGTACACATTCCGCAATGCGATCCTAAAGTGTGTGTCTATTCCCCGTTAAGACATTGGCTCAACGTGTCATTTCCTTGAACATTCGGCATCAATCGTACCTCATGACCCCCGTCGTCAGACATTGGCCAATCGAGAAGAAGCTCACGATCGATGTCGATGTGGGCGAAAACCGCGGAACAGATGGGCTTCGACTACGCTTTTAAGATCAGCGAGAATCGCTACGCCTAGAGACAACGATGTCAAGGTTTGAGATACAGCTCGATCTCGGAGAGAACTATCACGATCCATATGACTTCGTGGAGGCGGCGGTGTTTGCAGAACAGGTCGGCTTCAAGAAGGCCTGGTTTGGAGATCATTTCTTTCCGTGGTTTCATTCCGCGAAGAAATCCGCGTTCGTGTGGTCTGTTCTGAGCGTTGCACTGGAGAAGACCCGCAGTATCAAGCTTGGGCCTCTCGTGTCAACTCCAATCGGTGCAAGGTATCACCCCGCCATCATCGCTCAGGCGAGCGCCACAATCGACAACATGTATCCGGGAAGATTTCTCCTCGGCCTCGGCACAGGTGAGGCCGTAAACGAGCGCCCGTTCCTCAATGACAAGTGGCCTGTCTGGAGCGAAAGAATGGAGAGGCTCGCTGAGGGGATCATGCTCATCCGAGAACTATTTGAGAAGAACGAACCTTTCAGCTTCAGCGGGAAATACTTCCATTCTGATTTCTACTACCTCTATACGAAGCCCAAGACACAGATACCAATCTACTTGTCAGCAGTTGGTAGGAACGCTTGCTACCACGCCGGGAAGTATGCGGATCACCTCGTCACGATCAGCCCTCGAAACACCGCAAAGAAGTTGAACACTGAACTTCTGCCGACCTACGAAAAAGGATGCAGAGAGGCGAATAGGGCCCGAGGTGAGATCGTAATCTATGTCAGCTATAGTCTGGATACGCCCGAAGAAGTCTGGGCCTCTTCTCGCCATACGTTGGGGTTCATGGCAAAGGATTCATGGAGCCTGAAGACACCAATCGAGGTTGAAAAGAGAGGCGAGGCTCTAACCCTCGACGAATTGGCGAGATCCATTCACTTCTGCAGTAACTGGGACGACCTGATCAAAACGATACAAACGTACATAGACATCGGTGCGACAGGAGCTGTTCTCTACACTGGACCAGACAAGAAGATAATGCGGGACTACGCCAGGAATCTACTACCAGTCTTCTGATATCCAGATCGCACTAAACCGCATCGCCATCGAACTCGAATCCTTCCCCGACATGCAATACACAAAGCTTGGATCGAGCGCCAACGTGTCTGAGCCATTTCTTGATGGACATGGGATCGTCTCTGGCCTCAACCCACAGGTCCCAATGCATGGGAACAACCACCGCTGCCCCCAAGTCTCTCGCGGCAATGGCGACTGACTCTGCGTTCATATAGTAGGGCCTCTCAGGAGTTGGCACCTGCTTCCCGAAGCTCAGGAGTGCGACATCAACTTTGTGCGCTTGCCCGATTTCTCTGAGCCCCTGGAAGTAGGCAGTGTCACCTCCATGAAATATGGTGGCCTCCGGCGTCTTCACAAGAAACGTCAAGGCTGACTCGGAGTAGAGATCGTTAGAATCGAACGCCACGATCGTGATTCTTGAACTGAGCTGGTACGTCTCATTTGCATGCATTACTATCGTGCGATCCGATGGATAACCCCACGCAATTGCCTTTTCTGTTGAGGACGTTGGCCCAATAAAGAGCGCCTGCATGTTTCTTTGGAAGACCATGACGGTTTCCCTATTGCAGTGGTCTTCATGGTCGTGTGTCGAGAGAACGGCATCGGCCTTCCTGATGTTGTCAGGAGGAAAAGGCACGGGAACCGCTCGATGGAACTCCAAGTCCGGAGCGGGAAGCACGAGGTAAGGATCGATGTAGACTATTGTGTTGCCAGATCTTACCACGCAGCCCGCTCCTCCAAGGCGCCAAATTGCCGTCTTCTTCGATTCCTCAGCTTGCTGTTCCTCGATCTCCTCAAGTAGACTGTGGTTTGGCATGTTCCTGCCACGGAAATCCTTTTGACAAGTTCGAATATTCTCGGCAGTCTTTTTAGCACAATCGGAAATCACTAGGCCACGACGTAGATGAGGCTGGCTGAATTCACAGCGAGGCTTCGAGGGATTCGAGATGAGAAGTGAGCTATCATCTAGAGAGAGACTCATACGCGCCATAGAGCATTCAGAAGTCGATCACGTCCCGCTCTTCTTCAGATGGTGGAGCCGGCCGTATCTTTCGAGCAAAGAAGACGGATGGACAGATCAGTTCGAGCGAGTCAAGAAGACGACGGCACTCGGTCTCGACGACGCCGTTGATTTCGAGCCTCCGCGAGCCTTTGATGCGGCAGTCAGTGTCAGAACACGAAAGGAGACTGTACTTGGAGAGCGGTACCCACTGCTTCACAAGGAGTATCATACTTCGAAGGGTGTCTTGAGACAGATCGCGTGTAAGACAGAGGATTGGCCGCATGGAGACGACATACCGATCTTCACGGACTTCGTCGTGCCTCGCACTCGCTCAAAGAAGTACTTGATCGAGAACGATGATGATGTGGAAGCTCTTTCTTGCTTGTTTTCCTATCCATCACAGAAACAGGTTCGGGAATCCATGGAGCAAGCGACCGAGGTCAGACGATTCGCCAGAGAGAACGGAGTGCTCTTGGAATGTGGAGCGGTATACGATAGCCCGTGGAAAGATGGGGTAGGTCTTTTCCTCGGAGACGCACTCGCGTGGTTATGTGGAATCGAGAACGCGATTATCCTCGCCTACAAGAACCCGAGTCTTCTCGATCGACTGCTTGACGTACTTCTAGAGTGGAATCTCAGGCACATCAGACTGATTTCAGAACTGGGCGGATGCGACGTGATCGTTCATCGAGCATGGTATGAGAGCTTCTGGTCACCTAAGCTCTATGAGAGATTCTTCCTTCCAAGAATAAGCAAAGAAATAGAGCACGTCCATCACATCGGTTCGAAGTTCTGCTACGTGATGACCACGGGTATCATGCCCCTGATCGAGTTCATCAAGGGAATGGGCGTGGACATCCTCTTTGGAGTAGATCCCGTGCAAGGTGGCGCTGACCTGAAACATGCCAAGGAAAGCGTTGGTGATCATGTTTGCCTCTGGGGTGGCGTAAACTCGGCGCTAACTCTCGGATCAGGGACGAGACAGGACGTGGAGAAGGCTGTCGCCGAGGCGATAAGAACCTTGGCTCCGGGCGGAGGCTTCATCCTCTCAGCAATCGATCAGCTTTTTGAAGACACTCGATGGGATAACGTTCTGACAATGATCGACGCTTGGCGGAGGCTTTGTCACCAACGCTGAACTGCAGAGTTGTGAAAGATGCTTGACCCACGAGCGCTCCACGGCGCGCGGAAGGCGCCTCAAACAGGTCTGACGCGATTCACAGCGGCAGAGCAGGATAGAGAAGATAGATAAAGTTCGGCGTGAGTTTCTGAGTGGACTGTATTGGGTCTCCTGAGGTTTGTTCTTCGCCGGCTCGGGCTTGCAGTCTTCGTCCTATTAGGTGTAACCGTAATCACGTTCGTGCTGTCGCGTTCGATTTCGAGCAATCCACTTGTTGCGTGGTTGGGGCGTGCAGCCAGCATGTACCCGGAGTTGGCCGCAGAATATGCGAAGAAGTACCACCTGAACGAACCATTGCACGTACAGTTCTACTACTACATAGTCGGTCTACTTCAAGGAGACCTAGGGTACTCCGTATACAAGGGCAAACCAGTTGCTGAAGCGATCGGAGAGACTCTACCATTCACACTTCAGATCGCATTCTTCGCAATCATATTCACCTTGATAATTGGAATACCGCTTGGCGTGCTCGCCGGAAAATATCATCGTAGGGCGACAGATTACGGAATAAGAGCGTTCTATCTTGCGGGAGTGTCATCTCCGGCATTCTTGCTTGCGCTCTTCTTGTTGATTATCCTAACCTACACATTCCGTCTGCTTCCCAGCGGTGGGGCACTTAGCCCAGGTGTCCCGACACCTAGCCGAGTCACCGGTTTCATCATCATAGACAGCCTGCTCGAACGCAACTTCGGGACGTTTGTTGATGCACTTGCTCACATCGTCATGCCGAGCTTGGCGCTCGCACTTGGAGTCTTCGGATACGTGACAAGAGTCCTCCGCGCTTCCATTCTCGAAGTTATGCGTACAAACTACATACGCGCAGCACGTGCGAAAGGTTTAGACGAGAATACAATCTTCTTCAAACACGCTCTCAGAAACGCCATGATTTCCGTTGTTACTCTCGCTTCGCTTCTCACGACTTGGCTAGTAACGGGAACATTGTTCGCTGAGACAATCTTCACCTATCCCGGGGCTGGCCAGTACCTAGTTCAAGCACTCAGCTCACTGGACTATCCATCAATTCTGGCAATAACGCTAGTCTTTGCTGCAGTCATTGTTGCCTCCAATCTGGCGGCTGATATTCTATACGCAGTGGTGGATCCGGAGATTCGACTGCAATGATCAAAATCAGGAACCCCAGAATACAGTACATCGTCGAGCTGTTGACATACAATAACGAGACCAAGCTGGGGTTTCTTCTTGTTGCGGCTATCGTTGCTGCAGCGATCGTCGTCGCATTGACTGGTATCGGCGTTCTTCCATACGATCCAATTGAACAGGACGTAGGTCCTCCGCTGGCCGCACCCAGTCTCGAGCACCCCTTTGGCACCGACATCCTTGGCCGAGATGTCTTCAGCAGAATCCTCTATGCGACGCCTAACGACATTTTCGTGAGTTTCGTTGTTGTTGGTGTCTCGTTTCTTGTGGGGGCACTTCTTGGGGCTACCGCAGGTTATAGAGGAGGTCTTTTGGACGAGGCACTGATGAGATACACGGACGTCATATTTGCGATCCCTGCGCTTGTCCTTGCCATCTCAATTGCGGTCATTCTCGGTCCTGGCATGACTCACATGATGTACGCTTTGCTGATCATATGGTGGCCCCCGTACGCGCGTTTAGCTCGTGGTGAGGCACTGCGCGTGAGCCATCAGAACTACATCGAAGCTGCAAGAGCGTCGGGCATCGGGAGTTTCAGAATTCTGACTAGGCATGTGTTGCCCAACATCCTCACACCGATGGTCGCGTACGCCACTATCGACATTGGCAGCGTCGTTATCATCTATGCAGGTCTGAGCTACCTCGGACTTTCCATTCGTCCCCCGTGGCCTGAATGGGGCGCAATGGTCAGCGCCTACCAGGACTACCTAGTTTCTGCGCCATGGCTGCCACTTTTCCCGGCATTTGTCATCGGCATCGTTGTCGTGGCCTTCAGCATCCTAGGTGACGGACTACGAGACGCCGTAGAAGCTGCAAGGATTGGCTGACATACAATGGAAAACAAATCGGTCCTGAACGTTAGCGAATTGTCGATCGCATATGAATCCAAGAGAGGGGACGTGCGAGCGGTCGACAACGTATCGATGTCGATAAGGCCGCATGAACTCGTGTCGGCCGTAGGAGAGAGCGGCTGTGGCAAGACGACCCTCGGGCTCTCACTGATCGGCCTATTGCCGAGGCCACCTGCGAAGTACCTTTCTGGTGAAATCAATTTCAAAGGCATGAATCTGCTGAGCCTCGCTCCAGATGAACTGCGACTCTATCGTGGCACTGAAATAGCCATGATCTTCCAAGAGCCCATGACATCCCTTAATCCGGTGTTCAAGATCGGCGATCAGATACAGGAAGCAATCAAGCTCAGGAGTTCTCGCCGGAAAAGAAGTGAGACCGAGGAACGAGACAAGAGTCCCTTAGCCTCGCGAATCGAAAAAAGCGATAGGAGAAAGCAGATCATCGATGTTCTGAACCTAGTGAGAATTCCGGATCCCGAGCGCATGGCGGATCGCTATCCCTTCGAGTTGAGCGGTGGAATGCGCCAACGGGTGATGATTGGAATGGCGTTGGCGCAGAAACCGTCCCTGCTGATCGCTGACGAACCAACGACGGCTCTTGACGTGACAACCCAAGCTCAAGTCCTGAAATTGATGAGGGGCTTGATGGAGGAGGTGGACACGTCAATCCTCTTGATTACTCATGATCTTGCCGTGGCGTCTCAGATCGCCGATAGAATTGCTGTCATGTATGCTGGTCAGATCGTGGAAGAGGGTGACGTGCTCGATCTGTTCTCTCATCCACTTCACCCGTATACTCGAGGGTTGCTCGCGTGCATTCCGTCTGGATCAAAGGAAGGAATGAGGCTCAAGCCTATCCAAGGAAGTGCTCCTGACCTGCGATCCATTCCTGCCGGATGCAAGTTTGCACCGCGCTGTCCTCACATGACAAAGAAATGTGAGATCGCCAAACCCGAGTTGATAGTTAAGGAGGGATCTCACCGAGTTGCATGCTACCTCCATGAGTGAAGGACTGAGGCTTCTTCAGGTCGAGAATCTGGTGGTCTACTTTGATGTTGGCGGAACCTTCTCTGTTCCCCTCGTGACAAAACGGACTACCTATGTCAAAGCCGTCGATGGAGTTTCGATGGATGTCGGCGTCGGCGAGACTGTTGCTGTCGTCGGAGAGAGTGGTTGCGGCAAATCCACTCTGGCTCGAGCAGTGCTCGGTCTTGTCGAATCGAAACGCGGGTCAATTAGAATACGAGGACAGGATAGAGCAGCATTCAAGCACTCGAAAGATCGGTTCAGAATCATCCAGATGGTCTTCCAAGATCCAGATTCCTCTTTGGATCCGACCATGAAGGTCAAGGATACTGTGTCGGAGCCGCTCGTCGGCCTCTCATCCATGAACAGGACCGGCAGGGAGAAGAAGGCAGTCGAGGTTCTGAATGCCGTGGGACTGGACGACGAGTTCCTAGATAGACTTCCTAGACAACTGAGCGGTGGCCAGAAGCAGCGCGTGAACATCGCGCGGGCGATAGTGACTGAACCGAGTCTTGTCATACTCGACGAGCCGACGAGTGCACTTGACGCGTCAGTGCAGGCTCAGATACTGAACCTTCTCTTGGACTTGCAGGAGAAATACAGTTTGAGCTATCTGATCATCACTCATAACATCTCAGTCGCTGAGTACCTGTCGGACAGAACCTACGTCATGTACGCGGGAAAGATCCTAGAGCATGGACCGACAAACGCCGTGATCAACGAGCCGAGACATCCCTACACGATCGCTCTGATTGCTTCGGCTCCCGTCCCTGACCCCAAGGAGAGGAATCTCCTCAAAGTCGAAATCGTTGGCGAAGTTCCCAGTGTGATAAACCCGCCACCCGGGTGCAGATTCCACCCACGGTGTCCATACGCAGAACAGAAGTGTTCGAATCAGGAGCCTATTCTCGATCCAATAAGCCCTGAGCGATTTGCCGCTTGTCATTTCATCGGCAAGACCGCCAAGACCTGAAGCAAAGCCTACGCCTGATAGAGTCCCCTACTATCGTTGGTAGATCAGAAAAAGGGAGGGAGAGCAGCGAGGCTGTTTGCGTCTACACGTTGAAGACAATAGTGTTGAATAGCGGAGCCGTGTTGATCCCGTTGTAGGCTGGGTCGAACCACACTTCCTTGATGAGGCTCTTGTCCCAGACAAAGGAACCGTCCACGTACCACAGCTTGCATGCTGCGATCCAAGCATAGGGCACGTCGTCGTAGATCTGTTGCTGGGCTTCCTTCAAGGCCGCGATTATTTCGTCTACGTTGCCGCTGCTAGCTAGCATAGCCACACCCTTGTCTACCTTGTCGTTGCTGTATACTGCCCAGTTGCCCCACAGCGACTTCGTTGACACAAACGAGGTCCAGTAATCTGTTGGAGAAATAGCTGACGGAGCCCACATCATTCCACCCAAGAATGACAAGTGGCCCAACTGTTCTGCGTTGTTGACGTTCGTCTCATAGTTACCGTAGGGTCCCCAATACGTCGAACCCTCAACCTCCGTTATCTCAGCCTTGATGCCGATGTCAGCCAAGTCTGCTTGGATGATTTCCGCGGCAATCTTGCAGAACGAACAGCCGGCGACTATCCTGAAGGTCAAGGTCGGAAGCCCTTTGCCATCAGGGTATCCAGCCTTTGTCAGATACTCCTTGGCTTTAGCGACATCGTAGTCGTATGGTGGGAGGTTTGCCGGGTTGTAGTATATTCCGTAGTTCGGCGACTCAGGGCCGAGAAATGCTTTTGCTTGACCAAAGTATGCCTTGTCCCAGATGTCCTTGTAGTTGATCGCGCGGGCAATTGCTCGCCGGAGATCGACGTTGTTCGTGGGTGCAATCTTCGTGTTGATTGCCAGAGCGGTTATCTGTGCGGGAGATTCAACCGCGAAGTAGGCATACTTGGGGTCATCCTTTACGAGCTTGAAGTTGGTTGCCTTGATAGCCGAAATGTGTGCGGCTCCTGTCGTCAGGTCGGTGTACCTTGCTAGGTCATCACTCTTCGCGTAGATAACAACTGTCTTGACTTGACCCGGGCTCAACAAGGGGTTAGCCGCAAGTTCAGCGGCAGTCAGGCTCTTGCCCCAGTAGTTGGGGTTCTGTTGGAATTTCACGAAGGAGTTCATTTGGACTTCTGTGACCATGTATGGACCGGTTCCCGGAATTGGGTGGTCGTCAAAGTAGGAATTGAATTGCGCCGGGGTTCCAAATCCACCATTTTCCAGAGCCCACTGGCAGTCGAACAGCAATCCCAAGAACCCACCAAGTAGCCCGTTGAGGTACAGGAATGGAACTTTCATGTGGAAGACTATCTGGTAGGGACCGTTGGTGTAGATCGGCCAGGTCTTGTCCTCCATCATGGCGAGGAGTTGGCCCGTGGGGTTGGCCAACCCAGATGTCTTTATGAGCTCGAACGTGGCAGGTCCGAAGTTCACGTTGGACACATCGAATAGCTCGAGGCCGCTCAGGAATGTGGAAGCGTTACCCGTGAGATAGTACCACACGTACATCTGGGTCCAGACTTGGTACGAGTTGAACGGGTTCCCATCAGAGAACGTCACACCCTTTCTCAGGTTGTATGTGTAGGTTGTTGCGTCCGGAGACACCGTCCAGTCCGTTGCAAGATCAGGCAAGAATACAAGTTTCCCTTCTTGGAATAGCACCTTCACATCGGGGACAATCAGTCCCTGGTAGACTGTATGCTCAAGCCACCACGGCCAAGGCAGGTACTGGATTTCATAGAGGGCATTCAGATTACGGACGGGCCAGGTGGTGTCGTCGATCACAAGAACATCGGGTATCTTCACGCCTGGAGTTGTGACGACGGTGGTCCCGAATGTTGTTGTCTCGGTAGGCGCTGGGGGGGCACCATATTGCCCAGCCAAATAGACTCCGGCTATGATGACAACGATCAGTACGGCGATTACAGTTGCTGCTCTTGTCGTCGATATTGCTTTTCTATAAAGCGACATGAAGGCGAGTTCTCGGATTGGATGTAGATAAGGCTTGTCACGAGCATGACGCCTCGCTTCACCACCCAGATCACTTGGGTGGTCGATTGCGGCCAAGAGACACACCTTCAGTGCTTCGTCGAGTCGGGCTAGCAAGGCTCGTCAATTGAAAGAGTGATTAGGCGACGTTGGCGTAGCCTATGATGATCACTAATGATGTCGTCTTTGGACAGAGCCATCGCCGCGATTAATTTGGAAGAACCCGATCGGGTGCCCTGCTTCGAGCTTGGCGTCAATCTTGCCACAATCGAAAGACTGCTTGGTCGTCCAACCGTCCAAGCAGCGTTGGGATGCATGACGACCCAACAACTGAACAGGTTAGCGCGCGACACCGTGGAGGCATACGCCGCCGCAGGACTCGACATGGTCCCAGCCTCGGCAGGAGTTCCAGAGAACTATCGCGAAGGCTTCATTCCGGAGAGAATCGCTCCAAACAGGTGGAAGGACGAGTTCGGCAGGATTTGGGAAGACCGCCCCGGCGTTACTGGACTGTCATGGTACATCGGAGGCACCGTCAAGTCCCTTGAAGATCTAGAGGAGATTGAGAGCATCGACCCAGAAGATCCGGGAAGAACCGCGCTCGCAAGAGAGACCGTCAAGACGGCGCGTGAGATGGGAATGGCCGCGGCCGGATATGTGGATGGCCCTCTTCTTACCGCCTATATGATAACGGGACTTCCGGAGTTTCTCGTCAAGTTCTACAGGGACAGACCTTTGACGCTAAGACTTCTTGAACTGGTCACTCGATTCAACTGTGTACAAGCAAAGAGACTAACCGAGTTCAACGTGGACGTCGTCATAGTTGGTGAGGACATGGCAGACAGTCACGGACCTTTGATCAACCCCCGAGACCTGAGAAGCGTGACGTTTCCGTTTCTTGAACGAGAGCTGGAGCAGGTGAAGCGAGCTGGTACAAAGGTCATCCTCCACTCGGACGGCAACACCATGCCCTTGTTCAAAGACATTGTTGGACTCGGAATTGATGGGTATCAAGCGATAGAGGCCGATGCGGGCATGGACATGGCGACGCTCAAGGACGAGTATGGCGATCAGCTATGCCTATTGGGCAACGTTGACTGCGGCAACACTTTGTCGCACGGTTCCACTTCTCAAGTGACAGCTGAGGCTCGTAACGTCATTGACTGTGCCGCCAGAGGCGGCGGACTATTCCTTGGCTCCAGCAATTCAATCCATGACGGCGTGAAAGTAGAGAACTTCCTCGCAATGACGAAGACAGCAGTGGAGTACGGCAAGTACCCCTTTTGACCCTGACTTCATTGGCTCTTGTGCCGTGACGCGGCCTCCACCAAGGCTTTGACGCCCGGCAGCTCCTCGCCGGCCAGAAATGCCAGCATAGCTCCGCCAGCAGTGCTCACATGTGAGAGGCGACGATCCAGTCCGAGCGCACTCGCATAGCTTCCCATGTGTCCTCCACCTACGACGGTGAAAGCGCCCTGCTGCGCCATCGCCTCAAGTACTGTCTTGCTTCCAAGATCGAAGTCTTTCTCTTCGAAGATTCCAAGTGGACCACTCGACACCACAGTCTTTGATCTCTTGATGATCTTAGCGTACTCGTCTGCAGTCTGTCTCCCTATGTCACGGACGACTTCGCTCAAGGCTGCCTTTTCAATCGGAACGTCCAAGCGTTTCCCATCCTTCAAAACAGATACATCCGTGGGCAGGACAAGCTTCCCCGCATACTCTGCGAGGATTTCCCGTGCCTTCTCAACTAGCGCAGGAGATTTCTCCAACTTGCGATTCTCAACTTCACCGAAGTCGGCTCCTTGAACTCGCAAGAACATGTTCGCAACCACACCCCCCACCAGAACCCTGTCGGCCTTCTCTGTCTTCAGTATGTTATCGATGATAGGGAGCTTATCGTCAGCCTTGCCTCCCCCGATGACGTAGACACTCGGCCGATGGGGTTGGTAGTAGGCCTCTCTTAGCGCATGGAGTTCTTTGGCCATCAGCTTTCCTGCGACTGCAGGAACCAAGCGTGGCAATCCGACAATCGATGCTTGAGCTCGGTGAGCTGTTGCGAAGGCATCGTTCACATAGACATCGACCGATCTTGCCAGTCGCTGCACCATGATTGTCTTCGCGAGAACATCGGCACTGGCGGAAAGACCCTCCTCAGAACAGAGCCGAAGGTTGTCGAGGACGAGTATCTCACCGACGTTCAGGTTCTTGATCTGGTTTCGCGCCTCGGGCCCGATTGTATCCTCAACAAACTTCACTCGTTGTGACACATACTTCTGGAGGAGACTCGCATGCGCCGCCAACGACGTGAAATCGTCGTCACCTGGTCGTCCCTGATGCGAGCCCAGCACAACCTTCGCATCCTTCAGCCAGTCGAGGGTTTCTCGGGTCATCCTGATGCGTGTATCATCGATGATCCGTCTGCTCAAGGGATCGAGCGGAGAGTTGATGTCGACTCTAACGAAGACGGTCTTGCCCTTTGTCACGACGTCTTCAAGCGTGAGGAAGCGGAACTCTGTCTCCTTGCCCAACCTGAGAACTCTCCTGAAAGCAAGGCGCGAATTCAACGAGCACCGACTTAAGTCTGTTCACGAGGATGTTGCCATATGTTGTGTCGGGCAAGGCTTAATGTACGGAATGAGCGTCCGTATCAGCGGCGCCGGGATGGCTCAGCTGGTAGAGCGCCAGCAGGGGCCAGATTGGCGAGACTCATAATCTGGAGAGCATCGGGCCCAGAAGTCGGGGGTTCGATACCCCCTCCCGGCACTATGACCTCAGGTCGTTTTGTCTTGTAATATACCCTTTCAATTCCTTGGCAAGAACACCTCAGGTCCGGTTGGACCATCTACCCGCCATCTACCTTTGAGCAATCTGGCGGCTGTCCGTCAAGGTTGTGGAGTGCACCGTGAGTTCTGAAAATGGACCCTGCGGTCTGAAAAGAGAACTTATGTCGGCTCCAGAACAGTGACGTTACCGTCCTTATGCCCGACGTATACACGATCAGTCAAGCCCAAGAAGAGGCCCGTCTCCACGAGCCCCGGCATCGACTTCAGTTGCGCTTCCAGTCTGCAGGGGTCTTGGATCGGGCCGAAATCCGCGTCGATCACGTAGTTGCCGTTGTCCGTGACGAACGGGATCGAATTTGTACCGCATTTGAGTGCGGGCTTTCCCCCCAACCTCCTGATTCCCGCCATGACGAGCCTCCGGGCGAAAGGAATCACTTCGACAGGAACGCTCTGGGCTGTACCTAGTGTCTGAGTAAGCTTTCTCTCATCGACGACCACAACGAACTCCCTTGCCGCAGTATCAATGATCTTCTCCCTCGTGAGGGCGCCTCCCCCACCCTTGATGAGATCAAGGCTTCCTGGTGTCACCTGATCAGCTCCATCGAGTGCTAGTTCGATCTCGGAAACCTCATTTGGATTCACGGGTCTCAGCCCGGCCTTGAGAATAGCTGCTTCGATCTGAATGGATGTGGGAATCAGCCTGAGCTCAAACGCCCTACTCCCGATACGTTTGGCAAGTTCATGCACTAGGATTTCGATGGTGCTACCGCTGCCTATGCCGATTGTCTGGGCGTCTCCAACTTCTTCAAGCGCCTTAACAACTGCCGCCCTTTTCGCCCTATCTACCCATGCCAATGGTCAGCCCTCTGATTCTATCTGTTCTAGGCGCTCCATCGCCTTGAGGACTTCTTCTCTGATCGCTTCGATCTTCTTCTCAGTCTTGGTCTTTGCGTCCTCCAAGCCCGAGGCTTTTGTGGTAGGAACCGGCTGTGCCGAGATTGCCATCTCGCGTGGAGTCGATGTTTGTTCTTTCTCTGGTTCGGTTGTCGATGGCGAGGGTGGTGTTCCTGTTCGAAGATCGGCAAGCTTCTTGTCTATCTCAGACAGCTTCTCCTGAAAACTCCGTAGGAGCTCTTTCCTAGCAGATAGGAGGTCGAACATATCCACGATCCGTTGATACTCCGATACTCTAGATTCGAGCTCCTTCAAGTCAGCGGAGTACTTTTCAAGAAGGCGATCGCGCTCCTCACGTGTTATGATTCCCTGTATCTCAGACTCGTAGATCGTCGTGAGTGCCGTCCCGATTATGTCACGTTCCAAGGTCAGAACCTTGAGAACCTCACGAGAGCGTGCGACCTCGGATTCTTTCATGGGAGGTTCGATCTCAGGACTGGCTGACGTAGGAGCCTCTGACGCGTTCTGTCTTGGCTTCTTCCTCCAAAACGTCAGAGAGACAAGGAAGGGAAGAAGCCGCAACAGTGCTGAGCCGGTCACGGATCGCCCTCTTCTCAGGCGCCTATGTCGGAGAGTGCTGTTATAAATCCGGTTGCCATGTGCATGGGCATCTCCGCCACCCATGCAAGCAGATCCTTGCGAATTGTCAACATTTCGCTTCAATGGCTTCTTGGAATGGATTCTGGCATTCCTATATCTGAGATGAGGATTGTCACGGCGAGAGATCCGCCGCAGCGGAGAAGTCTATCGAAATCCGGTCAATGAAGGGTCTAGAGATGAAAGACCGCATGGCAAAAAATGCTAGCTAATCGGGTTTGAGTGACAAAGATGAAGGACCCAATATGCGGAATGTACGTTGACGAAAGGACTGCCATGATAAAGAAGAACGTGCGAGGGACGACCTACTACTTCTGCAGCGAAAGTTGCCTCAGGCAGTTCGAGAAACCCGAGGTTGAGCTTGCGAGACTCAAGGTTCTCGCATGCGTGGGCGCAGTCTTGACGATTCCTACACTGTTATTGACATACCTCTCTTTGGTTCCGCAGACGTTGAACAACTACACCCTCATGCTTCTGAGCGCTCCCGTGCAGTTCATCGTAGGTTTTCGCTTCTACAGGGGCACCTATGATGCCTTGAAGAACCGTATGGGAAACATGGATACACTGATCGCAATAGGCACAACTGCAGCATGGGTCTACAGCTTCATCGTCACCTTGTTCCCTTCTGTTTTCCCCTCGAGCGGCGTCTACTTCGATACTGCGGCACTTATCATTACGTTGGTGTTGGTAGGGAACCTTCTCGAATACATGAGCAAGGGAAAGGCATCGGAGGCAGTCAGAAAACTTCTAGACATGCAGTCGAGAACCGCGCGTGTAGTCCGTGGCGGTCGCGAAGAGGAGATACCTGTTGAGCTCGTTGAAGTTGGCGATTTATTCATTGTGCGACCCGGCGAACGCATCCCAGTAGACGGAGTCGTACTCGAGGGCCACACGTCCGTCGACCAATCCATGATCACAGGAGAAAGCATACCCGTCGAGAAGAGCGTCGGAGACCAGATCATTGGAGGCACCATCAACAAGGCCGGATCCGTACGCGCCAAGGCGGAGAAGGTGGGCGCGGACACCGTACTCTCAAAGATCGTACAGCTCGTTGAGGAGGCGCAGATGGCAAGGGCACCCATACAGAGAATGGCCGACAGGATATCGGGCTACTTTGTTCCAGCAGTCTTGGCGATCGCAACCATTTCAGCGTTGGCCTGGTACTTCGTCGGGCATATCGGGCCAAATTTCGCCCTCCTGGCCTTCGTCTCAGTGGTAATAATAGCCTGCCCATGTGCACTCGGAATCGCGACGCCTGCCGCCGTAATGGTTGGGACAGCGAAAGGCGCACAGCACGGGATACTGATCAAAGGTGGGGAACACCTTGAAACAGTTCAGAAGATAGACACCATCCTTTTCGACAAGACTGGAACGCTCACAAATGGAAGACCTGCGGTAACCGATGTCATCACTCTAGGCGACCTCCCCCGAGAAGATGGATTGCGGTATGCAGCAATCGTGGAGAAGAGGTCTGAACATCCACTCGCCGAAGCGATCCAACGCGAAGCCAGTCGCCTGAACCTGTCTATACCTGAGCCTGAGGATTTCTTCGCAATCCCCGGGAAGGGCGTCAGATGCCGCTACAATGGTCGTGACATCGCCTTAGGAAACAGGACTCTTACTTCGGACAGCGGTCAAGCCATCTCCGCCGAGATTGAGGCACAGCTGTCGAGCCTTGAGAATCAAGGCAAGACAGCCATGATTCTTTTGATTGACAACAAGATTAGTGGCTTGATGGCGGTCGCAGACACACTCAAAGAGCACTCTGCAGAGGCGATCAAACAGCTCAAGCGAATGAATATCCAGGTCGTCATGGTGACCGGTGATAATGAGAGAACCGCGCACGCGATCGGCCAGAAGGTTGGAATCAACCGTGTGATCTCACAAGTGCTACCGGATCAGAAGGAGCGGATTGTTGCAGAGATCCAGCGGGAGGGTCGACACGTCGCCATGGTCGGCGACGGCATCAACGATGCACCTGCATTGGCAGCGGCAGATGTCGGAATCGCTATTGGAAGTGGAACCGATGTAGCAGTTGAAACCGGTGGGATAGTCCTCATACAAGATGATCCCAGAGATGTCGCAGCAGCGATTCGCCTTGGCCGACGCACGCTAAGGAAAATCAAGCAGAACCTATTCTGGGCTTTTGCGTATAACACTCTACTCATACCCATTGCGGCGGGCGCGCTTGTTCCCGTTCTTGGGCCAGGCGTATACGATTACTTGCCATTTCTCGCTGCAGGCGCTATGGCGTTCAGTTCAGTCACTGTTGTAGGGAATTCGCTTCTTCTCTCGAGATTCAATCCTGCCATGGCAAAGTAGAACGTCTGAGGACGATGGACAGGAAAGCTGTCCCTGCGATTCTACTGCTTGCGCTCGAGTGAGAGCTTCGTCAGCTTCGGTCCGTATCTCTCCTTGTACTCTGTCAGACACGGCTTACAGCAGAAGTAGCGGTTGCGGTCCGCAACGAGGAGCGTAACCGGATCGCCCTTGATCTCTTGTCCACATGTATCGCAGATGAGCCTCACCCACTGCCCCGGACGGAGTGCCACGTTTGGCTCATCCTTCACAACACGAGCTACAACGTTGTACGTAAGCGACGACAGGTTCGGAATCGGGGATATCGTTGAGGACATGAGTGTCTGAAGATCATCTATGCCACCTGTAAACAGCGTGAAAAGTACATTGTGCTCGCCAGTCATCGCGTAGACGTTACGGATCTCCGGCACCTTCGCTAGGGCACTCAGGACCTCCTCGATCTTCCCCGGCTCGACCTTCGCCGTCGCCACCGCGAAAAGACCATTCGTTATCTTTGCGGCGTCAATTATTGGCGCGATCTTCTTGATCAACCCCATATCGAACATCTTCCGCAGTCGACTCTCGACAGTCGGGGTGCTCACCCCGGCCGTGCGAGCGATGTCCCGCAGCGAGCGTCTCCCATCCTCTGCAAGCGCTGCGAGAATGTGAAAGTCAGTATCATCAATTTTGTTAGGCATGATTCACACAGCCTAGTGTTTGGCAACGGATGTTAAAAGAGTTCTTGCAACTGCCCGGACCATTTAGTTGGATGATAGAAGGGGACACTCCCAAGCCTTTCAAAGGTTCTTTATCGCACGCTCTTCGAAAACCCTCAGAAATCGTTCGCCGTGAACCGAAGTCGCAATCTTGGCTCTTCGCTTGAACTCTACGACAAACTGCCATGGACGCCTATCTGCGATTGTCTGACCACGCGTTATGATACCCTCAGTTTCAACATCAACGGGATACTCAGCTACTTCGACCATTGTCGCGTCCACGACGTACGCCACAGCCATTGGGTCATGAAGCGAGAAGTCGCCCCACAATTCAATCAGTTTCTTGGAAATCCTATTGAGGAAAAGTGCGCCTCGAGTTGAGTGCGATACCATTCTATGGTACCGATCAGCGTTCAAGGTGGCTGTGGGATCAGTGGTCACGTCTAGACCGACCGCTGTGAGTTTCAAGCCAGAGTTGAACACTATCTTCGCAGCCTCGGGATCGACGTATATATTGAACTCAGAGACAGGCGTTACATTCCCGAAGCCATAGGGCGTCAGAGCGAAGGCTCCTCCCATTATCGTGACATCCTCCAACCTATCCACGATGTGAGGGGCCTTCAGAAGCGCAGATGCCAAGTTCGTGAGCGGTCCAACGCACACGAGATGTAAGCCTCCTCGATCAGCCTCCTCAATGATCACATCGACAGCGTGTCGACGATCAAGCTTCAGTGTTGGCCTAGGAAGATTGGAATCCCCAAGCCCATCTGAACCGTGAACGTATCCGGCGGTGAAAAGCTCTCTTTTGAGCGGGCGCTGGTGGCCCCGAGCCACAGCAATATCCCTAGCATCAAACGCCTCAAGCACTTTCAGAGCATTCTCGCTCGTTTTCTCTACCTCGACGTTTCCGCAGACGGTAGTAATCGCCCTTATCCTCAACTCCTTCGATCCAAGGGCAAGCATGATCGCTAGCGCATCGTCAATCCCAACGTCACAATCGATGATAACATCCTTCGACAAGTGGTACGGGCAGCCCCTATCGGCGTATCATCGTAGAGATCGAAGTCGCCATCTCTCTCACCGTCATCAGGTTCGGAGGAACCCCACAATCAGTTAGGGCGCGAGCGAGCTGCGTTATCTGTGGAGGCCTGATCTGTGCACCTTCCAGAATGTTGGTCTTCTCGAAGATCTGTCTCGTCTCGCCATCGGCAACTATCTTTCCTCCAGCGAGAAGGATGACCCTCTCCGCGACTTCCGCGACGAACCTCATGTCGTGCGTGATTGCGATTACCGTTGCGCCTGCGTTGTTCAGACTCCGCATCAGTTCGGCTACGCGTCTCCTCCCTTGATGGTCTTGGCCGGTTGTAGGCTCGTCCAAGCAGTAGACTTCTGGGCGGATTGAGATGATGGAGGCGATTGTCAGAAGTTTCATCTTTCCATAGTCAAGGTCATAGGGATGCGTCTGCTCGAAGCCTTTCAGGCCAACTGCGGCGATGGCGGCTTCTGTTCGCTCTTCGATCTCCTCTGGCTTCAAGCCAGCATTCTTGGGACCGAATGCCACTTCATCCCAAACCTTGCTCGAAAAGATCTGGTGGGAAGGATTCTGAAAAACATATCCGACAGTCAGGGCCAACTTGTTTGCAGGAACCTCAGTAGTGTCCGACCCTCTGACGAGAACCTGCCCTCTGGTCGGTCTTAGTAAGCCGTTGAAGTGTTTGGCCAGCGTAGTCTTTCCGCCGCCGTTCTGACCGATGAGAGCGATCGTCTCTCCTGATTCGATCATCAGGCTTACACCGTTCAGGGCCATGTTCTTGTTGTTGTAGCTGAACCAGACATCCTTGACATCGATCAAGGTCATTGCACGCGACCTCCGCGCACAAGCTTTCGGTAGAGACCGATCGCCCCATCAAGTGTGATGGGGTACTGATCTGAGCTCAGCTTGGCCCCTTCTGATATGAGATGAGAGAGCTCAGTTACACTTGGTGGGTCAACCCCAATTTTCTTGAGCTCGTCGACCTCTGTCAATACATCGCGCGTTGACCCCACCGATACAATCCTTCCCTCGTTCAACGCGATGATTCTGTCCGCAAAGGTTGCCAGTTCCTCTATCTCATGCTCCGCCACAATGATCGTGTAGCCTTCCCTGTTGAGCGCGCGCATTGTTTCAAGAACCTCAGTCTTCCCGACTGGGTCCAGCTGTGCAGTTGGCTCATCCATAACGATGATTTCAGGCCTCACAGCGAGGATCGTCGCTATCGCGAGCCGCTGTTGCTGTCCTCCTGACAGCTCGAAAGGCGATCGATCCTCTAAGCCTTCCAAGCCCACTTGTTTCAGAGATTCCCTGATTCGATCGAGCATCTCGTCACGTTGGAACCCCATCATGGACATGCCGAATGCAACTTCCTCGTCGACGCGGGCCGAGACCCCCGAGAACTGATTCGTGGGCTCCTGAAAGACCAAGCCAACCTTCAGCGAGAGCTCAGCGACGGTTTGTCTCATCGTGTCCAAGCCGGCAACAGTGACGCTACCCCCATAGGTCCCCCCGTAGAAATGTGGAACCAAGCCGTTGAGCGCCTTGCACAGTGTGGACTTGCCTGCCCCGTTTGGACCGATGATTCCGAACATCTCACCCTTCGTGACTCTCAGATTGATCTCGTGAAGAACGGGAAGATGGCCGGGATAGGAGTATGTCAGTCCCTCGACGGCAACGGCGACGTCGCCAGTTGGCATATTCTCTTACTCTTGCGTCCTCGCGTAGAAGAGCGAAACGGCTTAAATATTTCGACAACTCGATTCCGTACCATGACAACCGGAAAAGGCACCGGAGCAACTACCGTCGAGAAACCGGCGGGCTTCGCGATCCTTCAGATCGTCCTTATCCCTGTCATCGCAGCACTCAACTACGTTACAGGTGTGATCATCAACATACTGAAGCTACCACTCTTCATGGACACTTGGGCAACGATGTTCGGTACGGTCGTAGCAGGTCTTTGGGTGGGCGCCGCGGGAGGGTTCCTCTACAACATCATCATGGCGTTCACACTCTGGGGACTCCCGGCTTGGGTCTGGGGTTTCATCAACATCTACATCGCCGTGATCACTTGGGCACTTTGGCGAATTGGCTGGGTTACTGTCAAGAGCCCAGCAAAACTTGTTGCCGCGGGCATCATTGTCGGCGTCACTAACGTGGTCCCCGTGACGATCATCAGCTGGGGTGTCTTCGGACTCATGCCCACCTATGCTGGCACGGCGTGGATCTATGCCGCCGTACTTGCCAGCACCAACGACACCCTTTCCGCCTCAGTAGTAAGCAGCATCATCGCAGAAATCCCTGACAAACTGATCAGCCTTATCCTAGCAGCGGTCGTGGCTTCACGTATGCCAGCCCGTTTCACGCTCCGCCCTCCGAAGGCATAGCGGGAAATGTCAAGCACAGCGTTCGGGATACTCAGGTCCGGCTACGTGGCCCGTGACACGTTCGTGCATCGCCTCGATGGACGGACCAAGTTCCTCTTTTTTCTTTGGATCTCTCTATTCAACTACATCTTCTACGATCTCTACGTGACCATCGTGTCATTTCTCGTCGTGATGTCGCTAGCGTTTGTGGCACGCATTCAGAGATTTGTCGTGACGGTTCTCGTGATAATTGTGCTTCCGATTGTCTTGTTGGGTGTGGGGATCATTGGAGGACCATTTGGATTTGCTCACAACAAGACCGCTATCGCCGCGATCCAAGTCCTCGGTTTCACGATCGGTCTATACCTGGAGGGCACCGTATATGTATCGGTCTGGACTTCGCGTCTGGCGGTTACAATAACTGCAGCTCTTCTAGCGTATGTGACGACACATCCATCGGACCTTGCAGCGATCATGCTGAAGAGCCGACTGCCATACAAGTTCGCATACGCCTTCTTGGCGACCATTCAACTAATTCCGATTCTCACAAACGAGATAACAACGATCTATCAAGCTCAGGTGTCTAGGGGGCTTAATGTCAAAGCCAAGCTGATTGATCGATTCAAGAGCATTATCGTGCTCATGATCCCGTTGACGCTCGGAGCCATCAACCAGACGCAGATTAGAGCGATCGCACTCGAGTCACGTGGATTCAGTGCTCCAGTGAAAAAGGTGATGCTACGCGACCCGGTACTGAAAGCTTCAGATTATGCCATCTTCGCGATGATGGCCATAATCACCTGCTTCCTCATCTATCTCATATTGACACGAGGTCTCGTTCCATTCATGGTGGGGATTGAATATGTCAGACCGGGAGGATAGGTCGGTGGCCCAACAATGACCGAGACATTGCAGTACCATATCAAGTGTAGGAAAGGGGATGTGGCACGCTACGTGCTTCTTCCTGGAGACCCAGCTCGTGTCAAAATAATAGAATCCCTCTGGGACGAGTCACGCAAGGTCGCCGAAAACCGGCAATATGTCACCTACACAGGCAACATCTCCGGCGTAGAGATCTCAACTACCTCCACTGGAATTGGCTGCCCATCTACAGCGATCGCCGTCGAAGAACTGGCAAGATGTGGAGCCGACACATTCATACGAGTTGGAACATGCGGCGGGTATCAGAAGAATCAGAAGATCGGCGACATCGCAATAGCCACCGGCGCCGTAAGGTGGGAAGGCACCTCACGACAGTACATTCCCATAGAGTATCCTGCAGTCGGCACGCCTGAGGTTGTCTTGGCACTGGTCGAGGCCGCAGAGAAGATAGGCGTGGATTATCACGTGGGCATTACGAAGTCCAGCGATGGACTCTACGCTGGCATGGCGTTCGGAGGATACTACCAGAGTTGGATGAAGAACATCGAAGCCGACTTCATGAGAGCCAAGATAGTCAGCGCCGAGATGGAAGCATCAACGATCTTTACCCTCGCGAACCTGTTCGGTCTACGCGGAGGCTCTGTCTGCTCCATCATCGACCTTGTAATCGCAGATGAAAGCCAGAAGTCCGGTCAAGAGCTGTCAGTCGAGGAGGCCTTTCAGCCAAAGCCGGAATTCATTCTCAGAGCCTGTCGTTGTGCTGTCGAAGCAGTGAAAGTCCTCGACAAATGGGATGCCGATAGACAGGCCAAGGGGAAGAAGAGCTGGTTTCCCTCACTCAGCTTCCAAACCCGGACATGATTTGAACCCTTGTCAGACACCATTAACTCCCAACAGTCGTCTGGGAATTGAGGAATTTTCCGATTGCGCAGACCTTGTTCTGAAAGTCCCGAAACAAGCAACCCGGGTAGGGTCTGTGCGTCGTCGTAAGAATCAGACGATTACGACCGACCGCATGAATCACGCTTTCTGCAACGCCGACGAGTTCTTGGGCTGAGACATCCGGATTGCAGAGAAGGTCGACAGGGATCCCCGTGAAGAAAACACTCTCAGGCACCAATCTCCTCGGTTCTACGAGCCTTCTTGCCCACTCTCGCGCGTCTGTAAGGGTTGACTTGGACTGCAAATCCAATGGATGAAATCCTGAATATACACGAGAAAGTCGCGTAAGGTACGTGCTGATGTCTCCATCGCTGTGGAGGATAGAGTACTTGCCGCCTTCCATGATCGCCTGACCAAGGTTGATTTGTCTCTCCAGGATTCTCTCGGTGAAGTCTGGCCTGTAGACTGATCCCGTGTAGCTACAGAAGTCGTCGGCTATCCGTATGGAATCTATTTCTTCGTATTTCGTTGCCTGCCTTGTCACAGCCAAGAGCACGTCGTGGAACCTTCTGTGAATCAGATCGGCCTTTTGTCTATCTAGGATGGTCAGAATCGAGAAGTCGAATTGATGCGAAACTTGATCCAACCTTCTCGCTTCGGAGGTTCTTCCGGGGCTGCACGAATACTCCGAGTATTCAGTCGGACCGAGAATCTCAAGCTGAAACGACTTCGTCGAATCCACTTGAATGGTTTCAGCGACGATTTCGTCCATTTCCGCTTCAAGCGCATCCACGCTGGGCCAGTCGTAGTTGCCGGGGTCAAGACGGTCGCACCATTCTCGACGCGTTTCTTGGCCCCTTTTGAAAGGGCCTCCTTCTTCAAGGAAGTTGAGCGACCTGAACCAGCACCTGACTCCAACTATGTCTCCGACTTTCGCCTCCAGTGCAGGGTCGGCGAGCCAGTAGTAGATCGGGATTCTAGTAGCCTTGCCCTTCATCGCGTCCAGTACCAATTCCTTGGATGTCAACCCAACCGATCCTCTGACATATCAGGCACTTGTGGCGTTGGTCAGATTAGTCTGTAGATGTCACGTGTCTTTGCTTTATCTAGCCTCCGAGTTGATAGGAGCATGGCGAGACCAGTGGTTGACGTCGTGGTTGCTGGCGCGATAAACTGGGACATCAACCTTTTTGTGCGGAAGTTTCCCCAACCTGGCGAGGAGACTCCGGTTTTTCGGATCAGTAGAGTGCCGGGAGGAAAAGCCGGCAACGTGTCTGTAGCGGCTGCACGGCTCCTTGGTCCTCAGAGAGTTGGTATCCTCGGTGCGCTGGGTCAGGATGACATTGGTCAGACACAAATGCGCCTCCTCCAGGATGAAGGCGTTGACACATCCACGATCAGCCTGAAATCCAATGCCGAATCTGGACAAGCTTACATCGTTGTCGAGGAGTCTGGGCAAAATATGATTCACACACACTTCGGAGCCAACGGGATGTTGACACCTGCAGACATCTTGCATGAAGTGCCCCGCAAGATGATGGAGACAGCGAGAATCATAACCATCAGCGATCCACCTCTTGAGATAACCGACGCGATCACCCGGATAGCAGGTGATGGTGACAGGCTGATTGCTTGGGATCCGGGCCTAAGGGCTGAAGCCGGCATGGAGCAGCTACGTGAGACACTTCTCAGGGTCGACTACCTATTTCTTAATGAGATCGAAATCGAGTACATGACCGGAGCCAGAGAGCCATCGGAAGCGGCAAGTCGTTTGTCAAAGATCAACCCGGACGTGAAACCGGTCCTCAAGCTAGGCAAGGAAGGATGCGTGATGTTCAAGAAGCAGTCAGCGGTCCGAGTTCCCGGCATCGATATTACTGAGTATGGCTTGAGAGTCATCAACACGGTTGGTTGCGGCGACGCCTTCCTTGGAGCCTTTTCAGCGGCGAAGGCCTTAGATCTCAAAGATGAAGAGGCGCTAAGCTGGGCAAACTGGGCAGGCGCATTGAAAGCTGCAAGACCCGAAACAAGAGGTAGCCCAACAAGGCAAGAACTTGAAACTCGGATGGCTCGAGCCAAGATGAAAGCAAGCAGGTGACTATCGAGCATCAGACAAGACGGAAAGCAATTCCCATTGAGACTTGGTACGGGAATTCAGACCATATGAAATTGTGGAGCCCCGGCCGAGGTTTGAACTCGGGACCCTTGCCTTTCCAGCCGATGTTACCAAGGCAATGCTCTTGATTGCGAAGCATCTACCAGGCTGAGCCACCGGGGCATTGATCGTTCTCGTCGGACCGCTCTTCTAATAAGGTTTCGACCACGAGCAATACGCGCATCTCCGACTACATTTCTGAGAGGCGGCGGATTCCCGGAATGACAAGAAGGTGAGGGGGTCATCGGTCGCCGGAATCTGAATACTCAAGCGGACGTTTGAGCATATGCCATTCCTCGCCCTCTTTTAGCAAACGTTTAAGACGGCTTCTCCATGAGACGTGAACTCAACAACGGTAAGGAGGAAGAATGAATATTGGTCAAGCGATGTCCGTCATGCGGATACAACAATAGAGACGACGCCGTCTTCTGCTCGAGCTGCGGCGGTTCGCTCGCTGCCCCAGGCGTGCCGATGATGAAACCAGTGCCATCAGTACGTGTCGTGACCCCGGTGACACCCGGTGTACCCATGAGAGTACCACCTCCAGGGATGTGCTTCTACCACCCGAGCCTTCCGGCCGTCTACATCTGCAACCGCTGTGGTCGAGCAATCTGCCGTGACGACTCCAAAGCCTACATGGACCTAGTGCTATGCCCACAATGCTACGCGGGAATTGTCCCACCAATGGCCATGGTGCCACAAGCACCTGCTGCACCGGCATACGGCCCAGCACCGGCGCCCGCCTTCGGTCCGGTTCCTGGACCAGTGTTCGGGCCTATGGCAGCGCCCATGTTCCCCGGTGCTCCTGCTAGGTCACTTTGGGGATTCATCATTGCACTGGTCTCCGGAATCGTGGTGCTTCTCAACGCTGGCCTGTTGCTGGCGTGGCAGTTCTATGGTGGATCGTTCCTATGGGCGAACATATTCTTCTGGATCTGCAAGATCGACGGGTACAGTTGTCCACTGGCAACAGGTTCCACAGCAACGGGTAACATCTCCTTTGTGCTTGGAGCAGTGATAGGGCTCATCATCATTGTCGGTTCGATTTTGATGATCCTCGGCTACGGCACAATTGGCAGCATCGTCGTATTCCCGATGGCCGTTTTCAGCCTGATAATCGGCGGCGGCTTCATCGCGGGATTTGTACTCGGAATCGTCGGCGGCATCATGGGCATGATAGGACGATAGCCTATAGACAACCCCAGATTTTCTTTAACCTACCATTTGTTTGGTGTGTCCTCCGTGTCGTATGTCGCAATCTCCGGTCAAGTCATGGACAAGGTGGTCAATGAGGCTAGGAATCGCCCTGACGAGCAAGTCGTAGGAGTACTCGTCGGTGGACAGTCGGGAGACGCTATTATCGTTGAAGATGCTGTCACCGGACCTGCTGAGTCAGACTCGACTCATGCGACCTTGCCCGGAGACTCGATCGCGAGAATCGCAGATGATATAATTAACAAGAGAGTAAGAGGTAATATCGTAGGTTGGTATCATTCTCATGTGCGTGGCGGTGTCTTCATGTCCGAGACGGATGTGGAGACCCAACTCAAACTCCAACAATTCTCTCCTCTGGTGGCAGCAATGGTGATTGATACGCATACGGGAAAATCGGGCTTCTTCAGAGCGGACGCCAAGACAAAAGGTTCTTCGCCCGTACGATCAGAGGTGGTCACTGGCGGAATGCCACCTCCATTTGCGCCTCCTTCGACCCCAGGTGCATATTATCCGCAGGCGCCTCCGTCGCGACCTCCGACGCCTGTTCCAGTCCGCACAATACTGATTGCGGTTGTACTCATCGCTCTGGCAGTGACGGCTGGCATTGTGGCTCTGGTGGTCACGCGGCCGGCAACTGCCGGCGCGGGCAACTTGGCCATAGCTCACAACCCCCCCAACGGACCGTTCACGATCGCGTACCCGATAAGATTCGACGCGAACGTCACAGGCACAAACCTGAGCAATGTCACACTCGCGTACAGGATAATACAACAGAACCCGGCTGGTGGATTCATTGTCGGGGACTTGGTCAAGGCAGGCATGGGATTGAAAGCCGCTGGAACCGATTCGTATTTCTACGAAATGCCTGCGTCTGAAGTTGCGGGACTCTACATCAACTACTACATCTCCGCTTTCGACGCTTCGAACAATGTTGCCCGCACCGACGTCTACAACCTAGACATCGGCGATTTCGATTGGGAGCTGGATCGAACTGACGAGATCGTTGTCGTGCGTACAATAAGTACCCAAGTCCCAGTCAAATTGGTCTCTATCAACGGATTCAGCCGACCCGTCAAGATCACGGTGATAGGTTCACCTCCGGCCGGAGTCAGCATAAGGGCGACCAACCCGAACGTTGTTCCACCTGGCCCTGCTGTTCTGCAAATCACCAGCACAAGTCAAGCTGAGATCTCTCGGAGATATGAAGTGACCGTCGAGGCGGACTACACACCACCTAATGCTCCGGCGGTCCACATCACTCGCGACATAACGCTTGTTCTGACCGTGACAGACTTCGATTTCACCATTTCGCCGAGCTATGTAGAGGTTAAACGTGACAAGGAAGCTACGTACATCTTGAAACTGATAGTCTTTGACGGGCTTACGGCTCCCAACGGCTTCAAGATATCTGTTACCGGCCTGCCAGAAAAGACAAGTTGGAAACTCGTGCTGTTCGACTACAAGATAACCTCAGAGGAAAAGGCTGAAGTCACCTTCTATCTGGTGATCAGCGTCGAGTCGGGAGCTTCAACGGGCCTATACCTATTCGATGTCAGGATCACTGTCACTACTGGCGGGGGTTCCATCAGCAGATCAGTGACTAACATACAAGTGAAGATCATATAGGGACAGGTCTACACCAGGAGCCACTTCTTGGAGGTGAGAGAACAACTTGAAGCTTTTCGTTCAAGCCCCAATCGGACCACAGACAGGGCTAGCAGAAATCGATGTGATTCCCGACCACACAATCGGAGAGATCAAGCAGCAAGTATGCACCTCCTTCGGCGTCGACCCTGCGACCGTAGCGCTAATGTACGGAGGCATCATACTTGACGAGTCAAGCACGGTGAGCAAGGCGGGGATTCCAGAGAACGCCCAACTCGCTCTCATGCCCTACAATATCATCGGTGGCAACGGACGGTGAACATTCCGCTTCTCTACAAAGAGAAGAACTTCACAAACCACCAGTTTCCAACCGTAATGGCATTGAATGACCCTCCGACCTCATACGAGGGGATGTTGCGCTGCGAGAAGGGGGATGTCAAGACCCTCGCAGAGAAGAAGATATGGCCATTCACAGAGTACATAGACTGGAACAGATTCAGGCTTGACCTTCCAGACGAATACCCTCTGAAACCTCCCGTGGCAACTTGGCTGTCTGACATCTCTCACCCAAACATCGTCCCAAAAACAAGAAACGCTGTATGCGTTTCAATCCTCGGTGAGAACTGGCGTCCCGATCTGAAACTAGTTTCTGTCGTCAACGCTCTCTACTACCTGCTGTCCGATCCGAATCCAGACAATGTGTTTGACCATCCGAGTTGCCTCAAGGCCGCGAGTGTGTGCAGATCGTACGGTTTCCCAAAGATGACCAAGCACAAAACCTCCACACAGAACGATGTCGTGAGATTTACAATCGTGCCCGTTCCTCATCACCCAGAAAAAGAATCGGGACCTCCGGGCGATGTCATCCGCTTTCGAATCCCTGAGAGGGAGCGAAAGGAACACTAGTTGAAAGTCAAGGTCTCAATTCCATCGGTTACAGACATAGAACTCCGCGTTCTATCAACCGCAACAATTGACCTGATCAGGAAGAAAGCGTGCAGGCAGCTCGGAATCGAGGCCGACCTAACGAGCATCCTCCACGATGGAAAGCTCCTAGACGGCAACCGAAAGGTGAAAGCACTAAGGCTCGGACACAAACCGTTGATCCTAGACTACTTGTGGGCACGTCACCTGATACTCTGGGGGCAGGAGGGACAGAAACGACTCAGAAACGCGAACGTTCTCATAGCGGGCGCAGGAGCCATTGGAAACGAGGTAGCAAAGAACCTTGCAATGCTCGGCGTTAGACGCCTTCTGATAATCGATAACGACGTGGTCGAACTCTCAAACACAAGTCGAATGATCTTCTTCGACCGCAGGGACCAAGGGCTCAACAAAGCACTCGCACTTGCGCAGAACATCACTAACAAGTTCCCCTACGTAGAAGCAATGGCTTGGACAGGTTCGTTAGAGAACCTTCCCCTTGACCATCTCTTGACCACAGACGTCATTGTATGCGGATTGGATAATGTTCTCTCGAGAATATACCTCTCACAAGTTTCTAGGAAGTATTCCATCCCGATGGTGGATGGGGGTATTGTGGGATATCAGGGGCGCGTCCAGGTCTATGCGCCGCCGGAAATGCCATGCCCCCTCTGCGCCTTTCCTTCAGGCGAATACGGACGGATCGCTGGATTGAGGAATCCATGCGACGGGCCGGCGGAGGAGACCAAGATTCCGTCCTTGCCGACAACGATCTCTCTGGTTTCTTCGATTCAATGTCAAGAGGTTACGAAGCTCGTCATGGGTTACAGTCGATTCCTCCAAGAAAGAGCTTGGCCCAAGGAGACCGGGGAACCCCTCAAGGGGGTTCTTATGATAGATCTGAGGCATAACCGCTACAGCCTCATGGAACTGAAGCGAAACACCAACTGCATCGTGTGCGGAAAGAATGGAGTAGCTCATACGCAAGTACCCAGACTCGAGATCCCAGTCGAGCGTCTCAACAACTCGACGACCCGTTTGCATGAGATAGTCTCCGGGAGGATGAAACTCATAGACCAGCCACTGAGGCTCTTCTCTCACAGAGGGAGCAAGACCTTCATGGTTGAGAGAGGAAAATCCCTTCGAAATGCGAGGCTTCGAGCAAACAGCATTCTAACAGCAATCGCGGAGGACAAGGCAGAGATCAAAGAGGCGGTAGTCAGACTCTCGAAAGAATAGTGTTGCGGAGTATTCGTCGACACATCGAACGTTATCCATGAGTGGATGGAGCAACCGTTATTACATATCCAAATCACTATCAGGCTAGGTGTTGACGATGCGACAGTGCCCAACCTGTGGAAGCAAGAACGCTGACGACGCACTGTTCTGCAGCACGTGTGGAGTGACATTTCCACCGCAGTCAGTGCAGATCAGCGGTACCGCGATGAAACCAGTCCCGGTTGTCAAGACAATCACTCCACTGGCACAGGCACCCATACAGTATGCACCACCCATGGCCATCCCGCGGACTCAGATGATGATTGGCGCTTGCTTCTACCACCCGGAGCTGCCGGCTGGGTACATCTGCATCCGTTGTGGCCGAGCGATATGTGTGTCTTGCACGAAGCCGTACGGGCAGCTAGCTATTTGTCCACAATGCTACTGGACCCTTGCACCCCGACGTTAGGGCTGTAGAAGACCTTGATGCAAGCCTCCTACCCGAGGCGCCCCTTCTTTTTCAGCCTCTCCGTCGAATCCTTCAACTCCTCAATGGACACACGGAGATCCCTTGAGGCACGACTGAGCGAAATCTCACCGTGGCGCTTCACAATATACTCATAGACCCGCTCGTCCAAAGCTTCTTTCTCAGACGGCACTGCGACAGACCTGCGAGATCGAAGTGCTCCGCAATACTGGCAGTACTCAGCTGAGGAAGGTACTTTCGCTCCGCAGCTTTGGCATTCGATCAGAGGACCTCGATAGGGCGGCATTGCGCCAGGCCTTCTGACTTTGCGTCTTTCGAGACCGCGCTTGAATGACGATCCCAATCGTCCGAAGAATCCAGGGCGTTTCACAGTGATCATGACGACCGCTACAAGTGCCGTCACCGCTGATCCTACTACTAGAAGGAAGACCCAAGCTGGAGTATAGTCTGCGTTCCATACGGCTTCGACGACGTATGCGCGGTCGACTTGGACTTCTGCCTCAAAAGCGCCGACGGTGGTGACCACTGTCGAGGGATTGGATTGCCAGTCGGCGAGCGTATACTTCACTGGAAATTCTGATCCGCTGTAGACCACGCCGAACCTCGCAGTCTCACCGGAGAAGTACCATGCGCTACCCGTCGTCTGTCCTATGGGGGACTTCACCTCAAGATAGTACTGCGTTCGATACGTCAATTCTACGTGGTGTGATTGATCCATCGTGACTTCGATCGATGTCCCCTGCTGGGTTATCCCGTCAACGTTCCAAGAAATCAAAGCCAGTCGTTCAACTGAGCTGACTGTTATCAGCTGTGGGACTGGCCCGAGTCCAACAACCTGACCTGCATCATACCACGTAATGTTCGACATCCCCAGCGTTTGTCCAACTCTCGCCGGGGTGAAGTGAAGGCTCAAGAGATACTGAGTCTTGTACTTGGCAGTGATCCATTTCGGTGCGTCCATCTGAAGCGAGACGTGCGGGTTTGTGCTCGCCACGTCTCCGGTCCATTCGGAGAACACAAACCTAGTATCTGCAATAGCCGAACCTTCCGGCGCAGAGAAGTCTGCGACAGAACCAGCATCAAACCAGAGTGTTGATGGTGAAAAAAGCTCGACGGGATCATACGAAACTCGAAGGCTATATTGCGTCTTCCAAGCTGCGAGGGCTTTCTTGGGGCGGTCCATGATGATTGGTTCAGAGGTCATTCCCTCCCCTGATGCATCCCCTTCCCACCTGACGAAAACATACCTGACGCCTTCAGGCCCCGATGTCATGTTGGTGGTGATTCGGACGTATGCTGTTGCTCCCTCATCGTACCAGTCTGTGCCTGTGGGAGACCCATATGTCGAGATGACCTCGAGGTGATACTGTGTCTTGTATGTGAAGACATGCGTCCCTGTTTGAGTGAACGACCACAGGTTGTCTTTGCATAGATACCTGGTCGCGTTCGTTCCACTGACCATCGAGTCGACACTCAAGGTGTGCACTCCCCCGAGTGGGAGGTTCAGCTGCCTCGTCTCGCCTAGTTGAATCGTGCCGTTCAGAACTCCGTCCAGATAGTACTGAGTTCTCAAGCCTGAGGGAAGCCCGGCAACAGTGAATGATACCGAGTATCCCTGTGAGACAACCATAGCCGGAGCCAGAACTAACATGGCAAGGACGATCGTAGCCAGTGGCAGGACTTGCATCCTCGTCTGCGACATCATCCGAGCCAGCCCTGAATGACGGTACTCTAGGAATATTGGACTCCTAAAATATGTTGCACCACCAAACCTGTAATTGCCCGATGAAAATCAGAACGCAGCCATCAACTTCCATGACTACCTTGAGCGACTTGGTTCAGAACCTGATTCAAGTCAGAGTTCCGTGGGAAGGCGTTCCCTCGTGCAACGAGGACCAATAATGGCGAGATTGCTGCCTCAAGGCGCAACGGTCATAACTCGTGAATGTCACCAACTTCGTCATGGTCTCAACTGCGTACGCGAGAGGCAGAAGTCGAGAATACCAAGTGCTCAAGAAGCTGAGAGAAGAGGGGTGGTTCTGCAGTAGAAGCGCAGCGTCGCATGGACCGGTTGACGTTTTTGCAGCAAAAGGCGGAAGGATCCGCATGATACAGGTCAAGAGCGGGCGAAGTAAACTGAAACCTGCAGACAGAGAGACACTCAAACGGTGGGCTGAGGCCTATGCCGGAACCGCCGAAGTCTGGTACTTCGGAAAACGTACAGGCATTGTCAAGGAGGTCATTCTCGACGCCACGTCCAAGCACTAACTGGTTTGCCTCACAGCACAATATCAGCACAGGCTTGGTACCGGCATGGCCCAACGCTCCTGATGACACGTACTCGCAGACTGTCGGGTTCAACCTCGATTTGGTCAAAAACTGAGCTGAGCTTGAGCGAGACCTTGTCGCCTACTTCGTACCGATGACCTGCGTCAATGAATAGGTAGCAGTGGATCACACCGCGACAATTCCTGAGCGCGATCTTCGCAGTGGCAAGAGAACCTAGGGCCAATTCTGGCTAAGGTAACAAGACCCGATCACAGCGTCCAACGAGACAAGCGGAAACAATGCTTCTTGCTTCCCCACAGATCAGTTCAATCGGCTCGCGGACACGATTCAGCGCATTGTTCACACGGTGATAATGCACAGCAGCCGAATTGAGATCGAGCGAGTAGATCCTTGAAGGACGAGCATGTCTCGCGATCATTATCGAGAATGAACCTACTCCAGCGAAGAAGTTGACAACACATTCTCCATCGGACACGAGGTCAGCGACTCTCTTTCGCTCGTAGCCGAGCCTCGGGGAAAAATACGCCTTGGCAAGATCGACTCTGTAGACGCATCCAAACTCTCGATGAGTCGTCTCGGTTCTTATCTCTCCGGCAAGCCATTCGAGTCTACGTGTTCGGAACTTCGACTCCACCGGACCGGCCTGTCTTAAGACGACGCGCACATTCGGGGCAGTGCGAAGCAGGTTCTCCGCGATTGCAGCTGCTTTGTCCTCAAGCTCAGGTGGTACTTTGAGAATGGCAATGTCTCCTACGATGTCGATGCCTTTCCAAAGCTGTTCCAGCTCTTGCGAGCTCAGAATGCCGACGCTTGATCTCTCCAGCAATCTGAGGTGCCGTCGATCATCGTCTCGTGCTTGTACTGTGAAGTCATTGGGTGTCAAGCGATAGACCTGCTATGGATCCATCTCTGACTAGGGCGACGACTCTGCTGACAGAGTCCTCAGCAACAATCTCATATCCGGCGGCCTTCCCAATTTCCCTCGCGAATTGTCTGATCTCCGGTTGGTAAGGCATCGCCGTGATGGGGAGTCGTCGCTTCGATTCCCCCAACCAGCTGTACCCCTTGAGCTCAAGGACAGCAGGCTCTCCCTGAGACACTAGTCTCGAGTACTTCTCCGGTTTGTGCATGTTGTATCCTTTCACCAATGTGAGTCTCATCACAGTACGTGCGTGCCTCAGTCGAGACAACAGCCGCAGGCTAACCCCGACTCTTTCCCAAACGTTTACGATGAGTGGTTTCGTCAAAGCCTCATAGGTCTCTCTATCGGGTCCATAGACACAAAGGTATGCGTTCGTGGGCTCTATGCAACGTTGCAGCATGTCTTGCAGCCTATCTGGTCTCGTACCGTTTGTCACTAGAAAGGAAGTCATTCCCCTACGACGAACTTCCTCAACGAGATCCGCGATCATTGGATACAGCATCGGCTCGCCATCAAGAGAGATGGCGACGTGAATGGGGTTCATCGACTCCTCGAACCGCTCCCGCGTCACATTCGGGTTTGCCTTGAACCCAACCAAGAGCTTCCGTTGAGCCGCGATGGCACCATCGAGTATGGCACCCGGGGAATCCCAGTCGTGCTCGGCCCTGAATCGGTCCTCTGTATGAAATCTCCAACAGAAGACACACCGGAGATTGCAGAACTGAAGCGACGGAGTGAGTTGAATGCATCTGTGGCTCTTAGTACCGTACCATCTCTTGTAGCAGAGTCTGCGTCCCAGTAGCGCTGCCCTTGTCCATCTGCAAATCTGGATGCCTGAGTGTTTTCCTATCAGTCGGTAGCCTGCTCTGAGGTATCTTTGCGCCGTGACCGGTGCAAACCGTGACTCTTGGTTGACCGTTCGGGAGGAACTCATCTCTGTCCGCGTTCTCACCTAGTTGTATGGCTGGGTGTGTGCGCGAATTGGTTTCGGGGTTCCTGATTCGTGCTCTAGCGGTAGGGGACGAATTCTTTCCCGAGCAGTTCTCGTGCGACGACAATCTTCATTATGTCTGATGTGCCGTCACCGATCATTGATCCTCTGATCTCTCTCAGCCTATATTCGTCCATAGTTTCGGTTGTGAATCCGACGGCCCCTCGATTCTGGATGCAGTCATTCACAACATTGAAAGCGACCTGTGGCACCCAGAACTTGATCATCGCCGACTCCTTCGTGAATGGTTGTTTCCTGTCTTTCAGCCAGAAAGCGCGGTAGCAGAGAAGCTTTGCAGCTTGAAGTGCTGTGTAATCTTCAACGATGCGAAATTGGACAGACTCGAACTTGCCGATGGGGCTTCCAAAAGCCTTCCTTTGCTTGGCATACTCGATGGACTCATCAAGCGCCGCCTCGGCCATTCCAACCGTCCAGAGAGCGATGTATGCCCGCATTAGATCGAAAGTTTCCATGACGTAGTAGAAGCCCTTGTTCTCTTCGCCGATCAAGTTGCCTGCAGGTATGGCTACGTCCTTTAGGACGAAACCGCCGAACGAGAACAACCTCCACCCGAGTGCGTCAAAGACGTACTTCTCGATGCCATTGCGATCTGTCTCGACGAGAAACATGCTCACGCTCTTCGCATCACTCCCTGGACCGGTTCTCGCCATTAGGCAGTAGGCGGCGCACTCGTGGATGCCGGTTATACACTGTTTCTCGCCGTTGATTACGTACTCGTCTCCCTTCTTCACTGCTCGAGTCGAGATGGCTCCCGCGTCTGATCCGGTTCCTGGTTCAGTTGAGGCGACGCCGACAATCTTGTCACCTCTCACGAGCGACGGCAGCCATTTGTCCTTCAGTTCTTTCGAGCCATGCAGCCACAAGATTTCGGCCATAATGTCGCCGAGCGGGATCTGCCAACCTGCCCGTGCGATCTCTTCCACGGCGACTGCCATGGTAGTCGCGTCTCCCTCTTGACCTCCGTATTCCTTTGGCAACCTGAGGCAGAGCAAACCCGCCTTGCCCATCTTGCGATAGATCTCCCATGGGAATTCCCCTTTTCTTTCGTACTGGCGGATCTTTGGTGCTATCTCCTTCTGCGCGAATTCCCGGACGGTACGCCGGAAGAGTTCCTGTTCCTCGGTGAAGCTGAAGTCCACTCCAGTCCATCTCCAGCCCATTATGATGACTGATTGCGCAGTCGAATTGTTGATAAGCTTGCCTTCGTGGCTTGAATCGGTATAGGTGAGTTGACTGTTTCCCCTTGAGGCTGAGTACCAAGTCCACATCGATGGCCCGAGCATTGAGCCAGTTCCGTTTGCTCCCCACTCGACTGGAAACCCATGGCGGCTTGATTGCCGCGAGAGTCGAAACCGACCCTATCGTCAGATTTTGCGTCGGCCTACAGATACATCTTGATGACGCCTCTTCTGACGAGGACGTACATCACAATGATGCTGAAGATCAGTTCGACCACAAGGTACGAGCCGTTGTAGATCGCTGAGTATAGAATCGGATTCATCTCGCCAGCATAGGTTGCGAAGAACACAACGCCGGAAATGAAGTGACATACGAACCTTCCTAGGATGCCAACGACCGTTCCGAGTATCGGACGCGTCATGAACAGTCCTGCAAGACCTAGGGCCCCGAACGCTAGTGGATAGTCAAGCAAGAACTGAACGGGGTGGACTATGAAGGGCTCCGGAAACATGTCCACAAGACCGAAGACGACCCCTCCGAACACCCCTATCCTGATTCCCCTTCTCAGAGCCAGCCAGAGGATTGGAACCATGCTCACTGCTGTTACGGATCCGCCCTGTGGCAGCCTGAATAGCACTATCAAGTTCAAGACATACGCTAGGGCTACGGCAACAACCACTTCAGCGATGATCTTCGTTTGACTCCTCATTCAACCCACTTCCTAGGGGCGGGTTGAACCAACTGAGAAGTACCCTTCCTTCGCCAGCATTATCTGGATCAGGTTCAAAGGGTCGACGGCGCCAGCCGTCCTCTCAGCCAGGTAGACCCAGCTCCCCACTGTTGGTGAAGTAATGCAACCCTATATAACTCAACTGATTGCAGGTCACTGGCAGATCGTGGAGTTCTCCTAGCTTGATCGTAATGCTACGCGACACGTGATTTCATGCGAAGTCTTTTGCTCAATGAACTACCCTTTTCAAATGAAACACTGCTCATGGTTTGTGAAGGCGTCTATATGAGTGGGTGGGCGATCTGGATCACAGGATTGCCCGGTAGTGGCAAGTCCACGATCGCGAGCATTCTGAAAAGGAAACTGCTCAGAGAAGGAACCCACGTTCAGATAGTCTCGGTTGAGATGCTGAGAAAGGTACTCACGCCGAAACCTAGCTGGAGCGAGGAGGAGAGGGACATGGTCTATGGAGCCCTTGTCTACTTCGCAAGTCTCCTTACCCGAAACAACGTGAATGTTATCATCGACGCAACAGCAAACAGGAAAAGATACCGTGATGCCGCGAGGCGCAGCATCAGGAGATTCGCTGAGGTCTATCTGAAATGTCCACTCGAGGTCTGCATAGAGCGGGAGATCAGAAGGAAGAAGAGATTCGGAGCGCCCGCGAAGATCTACTACAAAGCAAAGACGGGCGCCAGTAGAACTGTTCCAGGAGTCGGAGTACCATTCGAGGAGCCACCCAATCCAGAACTTGTTTTGGAGACATCGAAGTTGCGAGCGAGCGCCTGCGCGGACAAGATAGTCGACTTCCTGCGCCAAGAGTTCGACCTGGAACAGTAGAAGAAAACCACCATCGCTAGTGTTTTCTAGAGGGCGAGCGCCCTAACCGTTGTGGAAGCGCCGAGAATGACCACTCTGGAGGTCAACGCGCTACGAGACTATCTTCGCTCACTGCATCGGGAGTATGTCAAGATCATGTCTGTACACGAATTGGGAAGGGCAAAGAGAGCAAGACCGACCGGCAGGCTGAAAGGCTTCGGTTTCGGCACACCATACCTCGTCGAGTACCAAACCGGTGGCAAACGACATAGCGGCGTCTTTGAGACCATGCGGCCTGGCAGTTTCGGGCACGATTTCCCCTCCGATAGAGCTCAATCGCTATTGCTTGCCCACTCAACCTTCAACCGACTACCAAGACATGCTCATTCAATAGATGTCGGCGTGATCACGAATAGAGGGAAGCTGAGATCGGTAGGTGACTTCTCGGAATTCTTCATCTTCGTAGAGAAGGTCGAAGGCCAAGAATACTACAAAGATGTCGGAAGGATCAGGGACTCCGGTGTTCTGACTAAGACTGATCTCAAGCGATGCGCAGTGCTCTCAGACTATATTGCTCGTGTTCATTCCGTCAAGAAGAATGCGCCTAACCTGTACGTGAGGAGAGTGAGAGAGCTCATAGGTCATGGCGAATGCATCATGGGCCTGATCGATAGCTACCCTAGGCAGTCCGATTTCGTACACGAACATGGACTCCAAGAAATCGAGAAACGGTGTATCGATTGGAGATGGAAGCTCAAGAACAGGACCCATCGCTTGTGCAGAGTCCACGGCGACTTTCATCCCTTCAATGTCATGTTCAGAAAGGGAACGGATTTCACAACGCTAGATAGAAGCCGAGGGGAGTGGGGAGAGCCCGCGGATGACGTTACCGCCATGTCGATCAACTACATCTTCTTCTGTCTCCAGGTACGCGAGGACTTGTCGGGCCCTCTCGAGCAACTCTACGGTTTGTTCATGAAGAACTACTTGGACAAGACCGGAGATGAGGAAATGCTTGAGGTGATCCAACCCTTCTATGCTTGGAGGAGCCTCGTCGTCGCAAACCCTACCTGGTACCCTATGCTGTCCACGGATGTCAGGAGAAGACTCCTCAACTTCACGCGGGCTGTGCTGGAGTCTGAGAGGTTCGACTGGAAAGACGTGAACCGCTACCTACGGTAGCATTCCCGTTTACGCTCCAGAAGGGTAGCGTCATATGTTGCCCGCATTCTTGGGCAACATGCGAAGGGTGTATCTAGCCTGCATAGGGGCTAGGCCGCCCGGTGCAGCGTGGAGCTAGTACCCCATTTCGACTCGTGGGGCTAAGTTTTTGCCAGTGTTAGATCATACCCTCGGCACTTGAGCGTGCCGTAGTATTCGAGATGGCATCAGTTCATCCAGTGGAGAAGGGCAAAGAAGCTGAGCTGTACAAACCTCTCACGGAAGGGAGAGTAAGGTGCATCGCCTGTGCGCGATACTGCAACATCCCAGAAAGCAAACCGGGTTTCTGTGGCATCCGCCAAAACATCAAAGGAAAACTGCACCTTCTTGCCTACGGAAGAATCACCGCAAGTCACGTAGATCCAATCGAGAAAAAACCGTTAACCCACTACTTGCCGGGCACGAAGATATTCTCGATCGCGACCAATGGCTGCAATTGGAGCTGCGCCTACTGCCAGAACTATGACATGAGTCAGCGAAGGGTTGTGGAAGGCGCACATGTCACACCTGAGCATATTGTAAGCCTGACCAAGCAGTACGGATGCCGGAGCATCGCGTACACGTACAATGAACCAATAATATTCCTTGAGTTTGCACACGATGTCGGTGTTCTTGCACGCAAAGAGGGAATTCACAACGCGTTCGTCTCAAACGGCTACGCCACGCCAGAAGCCGTGAACATGATAAACGATTTCCTGGACGCCATAACTGTCGACTTCAAGGGCAACGGAGAGACAGGTTTCCTTCGCCGCAATGTAGGCATCCCCGACGCGGAACCGGTCTACCAAACACTTCTTGACCTGAAAAGAAGAAAGATACACATCGAAATCACAGACCTCGTCGTACCCAAGATAGGTGATGACCTTCAGGAAGCCCGGAAGCTTTCCCGGTGGATCTTCGAGAATCTGGGGCCCGACACTCCCACACATTTCCTGAGATTCCATCCCGACTTCAAGCTGAGCCATCTGCCGTGGACATCAGCTGAGACACTGGAACGCCATCACGAAGTAGGGAGGGCGGAAGGGCTGAAGTATGTCTACGTGGGGAACGTTCCGGGTCACCCGCTTGAGAATACATATTGTGCTGGGTGTGGGGCTGTTGTGGTCAAGAGGTACGGATTTGACATAACGGGCTGGTACTTGGACAAGAACAACAACTGCCTGAGCTGCGGTGAGCATATCCCGATCGTGGGAACGCTCACTCAATCTGTTGATGATGACCGATTCTTCCCTGTCATGCTCGAGCAATAAGCTTGGGCTTGTTCCCTAAGGCTGCGACAAGAGATCGCGCAAAGAAAGGGGTGAATGAACAAGAAGTCTACTGTTCAGAGAGTTGCTTGGACAGTTCCTTCAGAAGTTCCCTCTGTCTGCTTGTCAGTTTGGTCGGTACGCGAACTAGGACTTCGACTAGCTCGTCGCCCTTCCCCCCACGAACCCTAGGCATCCCTCTGCCCCTCAGCCTGAAAACGGTGCCAGACTGCGTGCCTGCCGGTATCTTCAGCCTCGCATTGCCATCGAGTGTGGGAACGTCGATCTCAGTTCCCAACGCCAAGTGCGGAAATCCAACCTCTGCTCGATAGATGAGGTCATCCCCGTCTCTATGCAGGAATTCGTGAGGCCGCACATGCACAACAACATAGAGATCACCTGGCTGATCACCGGATTCGCCAGCCTCCCCTTCCCCTGCCAACCTGAGGTGACTACCAGACTCGATCCCAGCCGGAACCTTGATGGATATCTTGCGAGTACGTCGCACGCGCCCTGTACCCACGCACTCGACGCATGGCTCCTCGACGACGGTCCCTCTCCCGCGACACGTACCACAGGACTCAACCCTAACGAACCGTGCGAAGCCGGCCTCTTGGACGTGTTGCACCTGTCCTGTGCCGTTGCATCGCGAACAACGCTTCGGCCTTGTTCCCGGCTTTGCACCTGATCCGCCGCAGGTCTTGCACACTTCCATCCGGGGAACTTCAATCTCGCGGCTTGCTCCTTTGTATGCCTCCTCAAGGGAGATGGTTGCGTCGTATCTCAGGTCGGGGCCACGCGATACCCTGTATCTTCCTCCGGTTCCGAAGAATCGATCGAAGATGTTGTTGAATCCCCCGAATCCGAACCCTATGTCTCTGAAGATCTCGCCGAAATCTACTCCTCTAAAGATGTCATCCCATGAGTAGCGGCTGTCTATGCCGGCGTGGCCGAACTGGTCATACTCTCTTCGTTTCTCGTCGTCAGACAGGACGGCGTATGCTTCGGAGATCTCCTTGAACTTCTCCTCGGCATCAGGAGACTTGTTCCGATCCGGGTGATACTGAAGTGCTAACTTTCTATAGGCGTTCTTGATGTCCTCCTTGCTTGCATTGCGCGAGACAGTGAGGACATCATAGTAATCGCGTCTCTTCAATCTGGCTCAGCCGTTGATGTACTGTCGACCTGGTCCTACTTCTTCTCGTCCTTGACTTCGTATTCTGCGTCAACCACTTTCTTCTCTCGTTCCCCTTCGGCAGGTCTGCCGGCACTCGCCTGCTCCGCCTTAGCCCTCTCTTGTGCGACCTGCTGGTACACGATGGTTCCGACTTCTTGCAGGACCTTGGCCAGGGCCTCGCTCTGTGTTTTGATCGGCTCTACATTCTTTCCGGCAAGCGCCTTCCTGAGTTCATCGACAGCCTTGTCGAGCCTCTCGACTTGATCCTTTGTCAACTTCTCGGCAAGATCCTTCTTCGTCTTCTCCGTTGTGTACATCAGCGAGTCCGCGTTGTTGCGAACTTCCGCTTCTTCCTTGCGTTTCTTGTCCTGCTCCGCGAACTGGTCTGCCTCTTTGACCATTCGCTCCTTCTCCTTCTCGGACAGCTTCGTGGAAGCGGTGATGGTGATTCGCTGCTCCTTGCTCGTCCCTAGGTCCTTCGCCGACACATTCAGGATCCCATTCGCGTCGATGTCAAACGTAACCTCGATTTGTGGGACGCCTCTGGGAGCTGGCGGAATGCCGACGAGGTTGAACATTCCGAGCGAAACGTTGTCACTCGCCATTGTCCGTTCACCCTGAAGGACGTGCACGGTCACGGTTGTCTGGAAATCCGCCGCGGTCGTAAAGATCTGACCTCTCTTGGTTGGAATGGTTGTGTTCTTCTCAATTATCCGAGTGAAGATTCCTCCAAGTGTCTCGACCCCGAGCGAAAGAGGCGTCACATCAAGTAGCAGAAGATCCTTGACTTCTCCAGCAAGAACAGCACCTTGGATCGCTGCTCCGACAGCAACGCATTCCATTGGGTCGACACCTCTCTCTGCAGGTTTACCAAAGCTGTCCTCGACGAACTTGCGCACTAGGGGCATTCGGGTCTGTCCGCCGATGAGGATTATCTTGTCCACATCGGCAAGGTTCAGTTTCGCGTCATCGATTACCCTCTTGATCGGTGTTGAGATCCTTTGAACGATCGGGAGAGCCAGCTCTTCGAGCTTTGCTCGTGTTATTGTCACGTGCAGGTGCTTGTCCTGTAGTATAAACGGCAAGTCCACGTCGGTCGTGACAAGCGTTGAGAGTTCGATCTTCGCTTTCTCGGCGGCCTCTTTGAGCCTAGTCATTGCCATCTTGTCGTAGCTCAGGTCAACTCCCGTCTGCCGTCGAAACTCGTCCACAAGATATTCCATGACTGCGTTGTCAATGTCAGCTCCACCCGTTTTCGTGTCTCCACTGGTGGCTAGGACTTGGAAGACACCGCCTCCGAAGTCCATCAGGGTCACATCATGAGTCCCGCCACCGAAGCTGAAGACTAGGATCTTCATCTCCTTCTCGAGTTTGTCCAGTCCGTAGGCGAGACACGCTGCCGTGGGCTCGTTGATTATCCTGACAACATCGAGACCGGCTATCTCCCCGGCGTCTTTCGTTGCCTGCCTCTGATTGTCGTTGAAGTGAGCGGGAACCGTTATCACCGCCTTCTTCACAGGTCCACTGAGGAATGTCTCCGCATCCCGCTTGATCTTCTGAAGGATGAATGCGGATATCTGCTGTGGCGTGTACTCCTTGCCTAGGATTGAAACCTTGTAGTCGGTACCCATCTTCCGCTTGATCTCGAATACTGTCCCATCCGGGTTGGCGGTTGCCTGCCTCTTCGCGGGTTCGCCGATGAGCAGCTGCCCGTCCTTCGTGAAGGCCACGACCGATGGAAACATCTTGCCAGCCATGGTCGGACCCTCAGCGCTCGGAACGACGGTTGGTCGCCCGGCCTCCATGATAGCGGCTGCTGAGTTAGTGGTTCCAAGGTCTATACCTAGTATCTTCTCCTTAGCCGGTGCCCCTGACTCACTCAAACTGACTCACTCCCGCTCTTGTCTGAACGATCGGATTCCGCGATGTGCGGAACTGCGATTTTAACAATGCTCGGTCTGATGAGCTTCCCTCTCAGGGTGAAGCCTCCCCTGATTTCCTCAAGAATGGTACCCTCCTCCGAATCATCGCGTGGAACACGCTCGACTGCCTCGTGCAATGCCGGATCGAACTTCTTCCCTGCCGTCTCAATGGGAGTCAAACCCTCGGCCGTAAGAAGCTCGCGAAACTTCTTCGAGACAACCTCGAGACCAGTCACTACACCGCTTGCATTCCGGACTTGTTCCGCCGCCTTTATCGCGAGCTCGAGTTCGTCCACAATTGTGAGGAGCTTCTGGATCAGTCTGCTTTTCTCTGCCTCGACTCTGGAGTCGATCTCTTGGTTGAGGCGTTTTCGATAGTTCTCAAAGTCGGCTTGAGCGTACAGGAGCTTGCTGAGATACTCCTTCGACTTCTCCTGTTCCTGCCTAAGTTGCTCTTTCAGGGAAGAGACCTCGTCGACTGGAATTGCCTGCAGTTCTGCTGTTTGCGCTTTGGCCGGTGGATGCTGTGCCAAAGAGAGCGTCTTCCTCTCCTTCTCTGACTTCGATCCGCTTCCCTTTCGGGAGGATTCCTTCACGGCAGTTCCCTTGGAAGCGTCCATGCAACGTGCCTCACAGATTACCCTTCTAGGAAAGCGAGAAGTTCAGAGCCACAGCCGTTTTTCCTATAAACTTTTGGGCAGATCAGCCACTACGATCCCGCGTTGGAGATCGACAGTGTCCCAGAGATCACATGATATGGTCCTCGTAATCGACTTTGGTGGACAATACTCGCACCTCATTGCTCGGCGGATCAGAGAATGCGAAGTCTACTCTGAGCTTGCCCCTTGGGATGCGAGCATCGACCTCATTCTCACTAAGAAACCGAAAGCGATTGTGCTCTCTGGCGGCCCGGCTAGCGTGAATGATAAGAACGCACCGAGATGCCAGATGAAGATCTTCGATCTCGGCATTCCCGTCTTGGGGATCTGTTACGGACTCCAGTTGATGGTCGACGTCCTAGGCGGCACAGTCGAGCGCCCCTCGGTACAGGAGTATGGGAGAACGGCAGTCTACTTCGACAGTCATGATGATCTGTTCGAGGGGCTTGGGAACCAGACCATATGTTGGATGAGTCATGCAGACTCCGCAAAGAACCTCCCAGAAGGGTTCAAGGGAATCGCGCATTCCGCACACAGCCCGTATGCCGCGATCAGGAACGAGAAACGCCTACTGTTTGGGGTACAGTTTCATCCAGAGGTTGCTCACACCGTTCAAGGAAAAGAGATCATAAAGAATTTTCTCTTCGCGATAGCGAGATGCAAAGCCACTTGGAAGATCGCTCCATTTGCGGATGAGGCGATTGCCGAGATCAGAAGCAAGGTCGGGAATGAACGTGTTCTCTGCGCAGTCAGCGGAGGAGTTGATTCCACAACGGCAGCGGCCCTTGTAAACAAGGCAGTGGGAAATCAGCTCACTTGCATATTCGTCAATCACGGGTTACTGAGGAAAGGGGAGGCAGAACAAGTAGTGGACATCCTCAAACAGATGAATCTCAGGACCGTTTACGTAGATGCCTCGGAGAGATTTGTACGGAGACTCAAAGGAGTCTCAGACTCTGAGCGCAAGAGAAGAATCATCGGAGAAGAATTCGCCCGAATATTCACGGAAGTCGCAAAGCAACACGGAGAATTCCAGTGGTTGGCTCAAGGCACACTGTACCCTGACGTAATTGAGAGTGCGCGTACTGGAAGTCGCGCGTCGAGAATCAAGACTCACCACAACGTTGCCGGCCTTCCCAGGTGGATCACTTTCAAGCTGATCGAACCGCTTCGATTTCTATACAAGGATGAGGTGCGAATGCTTGCTGACGCTCTCAAGATACCCAAGGAGATCACATCAAGACATCCATTTCCCGGGCCGGGGTTGGCAGTGAGGGTCCTTGGTGAAGTGACTCCGGAGAAACTCACGATATGTCGTGAGGCGAGCGACATTGTCGAATCGGAACTGAAGTCCGGAGGAATATACGATCAAGTCTGGCAAGCGTTCGCTGTCGTCGGAGACGACCTTGCGGTCGGAGTTCTCGGTGACGAAAGGAAGCTCGGGCACGTCGTTACAGTGCGGATCGTCGAGTCACTCGACGGCATGACCGCTGACTGGGTTCGCGTCCCTGACTCACTGCTCTCCCGGATAAGCAACAGAATAACGAACGAGATTAAGAACGTCACATGGGTCACCTACGCCATCTCCTCCAAGCCTCCGTCAACGATTGAACCATGTTGACCGACCGGCTAGGAAGTTCCTGTAGTTGTCGCTGGGCTTGGGAGGAAGAGGCCATCGCAAAAAGGTAATCCGCTAGGAAGCGGATCCAGCACTGAGAACCGAGTTGGCTGAGTTGAAGATAGGTGACTGCACCATCACGGTGAGGCTGGGAGACATAACGCAGGTACAAGCTGATGGTATTGTCAACCCTGCAAATAGCCGATTGATAATGGGAGGAGGTGTTGCAGGAGCAATCAGACGAGCTGGTGGTTCGGAGATCGAGAGGGAAGCCTTGTGCAAGGCACCCATCAAGGTCGGTGAGGCTGTTTCGACGACTGCAGGGAGACTCCAAGCTAGGCATGTGATTCACGCTCCAACAATGCCAAGACCGGCAATGGGTACGAGCTTGGCGAATGTGGCAAAAGCCACTGAGGCAGCACTGAGGGCGGCGGAGGAGCTTAGACTATCAAGCATCGCAATTCCGGGGATGGGAACGGGAGTTGGTGGGGTTCCTGCCGAGGAAGCCGCGAGGACTATGGTAGGAGCGATCAGACAACATCTGTCCCATGGAAGCACCCTGAGAGAGATCCTTCTAGTTTCCGTCGATGAGAGACTATCAAGGGCCTTTGAATCAGTTCTGGGAACATCTCCGCCGTGAATGTGCGCTCTGGTGGTCTGCTACCACCAAGCCAGCCAACGATTGACCCTTCGCGACGTGCGGGCTGAGGACCATCTTCTCGTAGGATGATCGTAGAGCGTGTTCGATTGATCGCTGAGAACAACGCACCTTCAAGAAGTGGGATTCGCATCGACAGTCTGATGATCCAATTTGGGGAAACGGAACCATGGCGCGGGTATCATGCAAGATGGCTGTGTTCAACCTACACTCCACCTTGCTCGTTGTCACAGCAAACACGACTGAGACAACCTCCGCAGATCTGCAAGCCAGTATTCGGTCGATGTGCCAGAATTCCTTCTTCATTTTCTTCAGATGACGGTTGATTCTTCGTTCCAGCGAGGTTGAACCTAAACCAAGTGCCGAGCCAGTGTAGAGATAGAGGCCTCGCTTGAACACAAGACGTACATGCCTTGCCAGCTTGACTCTGCAGGCGCGATTCAAGCGAATGACAAGAGTATAGACCCCGCGACGGGACTGGCGTCTTGGCAGCCTAGAAGGTGACCGTAAAATCAAAGGGCACATCAGGTAGCCAATTCATCTAGGTCGTTCGTACGCGAGGCTTCATTCCTTCCTTGCACTCACCCGCGTCATGGTCAAACGGGATCTCTCGACCTTCACAGAAAGCCGAAAGGTTCTCCAGCAAACCTGTCCAGTAGAAGATGATCGATTCCCGATCGTCCTTGCCTTCGTATGCATCGACATGATCGAACACGATCAATGTTGACTTGCCTTCTCTCTTTTCGACGAAGCTCCAGACGCCTATGCCAGAACGATGTCGGAGTATCTATGGACGATCGTGTGGTTCGGCACTACAGCGAGGATCTCAGCGCTCGGATGGTTGTCTTCAATCAGCTTTCCGCCAACTTCAAACTTGTCAATTCGAGATCTTGGATCATACCATGTCTCCAGCGCCTTCTCTTCTCGAAACGCCCTGAAGACCCGCGCGACGGATGCATCGACAAGCTTCTCCAAATGAATCGTGCGGACCAACTACATGCGATCCTCCTGAATAGGAATTATGATGGCTTCCTGCTCGACCCCTTGATTTAGCGCTTGCGAGATGCGTTCGTCAAGTCTAGTGGAATCCCGGCTTGTCGAGTAGGACATCACTCAGGAAACGGAGGAATGCAGGAGACAGGCGAGAATCGGCAGGCAATTAGCTACGCAAAGTCTATTTTCTCTCGTCGGATATCGTCTCGACGAATAGAAGCTACGTAACCTTGGTCGTGGTGCTGCCAACTGAAAGCAGTGATCTTGGCTGGAGGATATGCAACCAGACTCCGCCCGATGAGCTACGCGCTCCCTAAGCTTCTCTTTCCAGTTGCCGGCAGACCCATATTAGAGCAAACCATCGAGCACCTGTCATCCTTCGGTGTTGACGAGGTGATTCTCGCCGTGAACTACATGGCGGATCAACTGAGACAACACTTCGGGGACGAATATGGCGGAGTCCGAATCAGGTACTCGCTCGAATCGCAGCCACTGGGCACAGGTGGTCCAATCGCGCTTGCCCGTCACTACTACGACAAGAATGAGCCATTCGTAGCGATGAACGGCGACATTCTCTCAGATATCGACTTACACCAGATGAAGAAACTCCATGAATCCAATGATGTGCTGGTCACCATCGCGCTACACGAAGTGGATGACCCAACGCGCTTTGGCGTCGTGAGACTTGACGAGCGCTCGAGGATCAGGGACTTCGTGGAGAAGCCGAGCCTAGCTGATGCACCAAGCAAGCTCGTGAACGCCGGAGTCTACCTGATTGAACCACAGACGGTTGATCGGATCCCAGTCGGCAGGAAGGTTATCATTGAACGCGAAGTCTTCCCTATCCTTGCTGCTGAAGGTGAGCTCTGTGGATACGTTCACCCTGGAACTTGGTTCGACATAGGCAACATGTCCGACTTCCGCAACGCGAATTTCGCACTGCTTGAGAGCAAGACGAGGGGAGGGCTCCTTGTTGGAGACGCCGCGCGAATCTCAAGCTCCGCGACTTTAGCCGAGCCCATTGTCGTGTCGGACGGAGCGATTATTGAAGATGGAGCCCGGCTCGGACCTCGCACAATCGTCGGTCGCCGCGTGCGCATTTGCACAGACGCAAGTGTCAGGACAAGCGTGGTATTTGACGATGTGCACATAGGAAGCGACTGTTCAGTCGAAGGAGCCATCCTAGGGAATTGTGTGACGATAGGAAACGGAGTCGTTATCGAAGAAGGATCAGTAGTTGCTGGGTACACGAAAATACGGGACAACATCCGAATCGCGCGCAATGTCTGCGTGCACCCCTACAAGGAAATCGATGAAGACATACTGACATCAGGACATGTGGTGTAGAATGGCGGTGGGGCTAGACGAACGCCGATTATTCGGCACGAACGGTGTAAGAGGAGTCCTAAACAAGGAACTCACGCTTGAACTAGTCCTTGAGCTTTCACAGGCAATCGGGACTTTCTTCAAGGCTCGGAAGATGGTTGTTGGATCAGATGGTCGTACTAGTAGCCCCGCACTTCGAAATCTGGCAATGGCTGGACTTGCTTCCGTAGGTTGTGTTGTCTACGATATCGGACAGGCGCCCACTCCGATGATAGATTTCCTGACCACTACTTGGAGAGCAGGCGGAGGCATTGCCGTGACTGCAAGCCATAACCCTCCGGAGTATAATGGAATCAAGACCATTGCCTCAGACGGCATTGAAACCAATCGGGAGGAAGAACTCGAGATCGAGAAGATCTACTTCAGCCGGTCGTGGACAAGAGCAGCTTGGAATCGGGTGGGCGACATAGTGAGAGCTCCCACTGGACTCCCTGAGTACATTAATTCAATCAAGAGACAGGTCGATGTCGAGCGGATCAGATCGCTGCGCATGAAAGTGGCGGTCGATCCAGGAAATGGTGTTTCAGCCCTTACAACCCCTATTCTGCTGTCGGAGCTGGGTTGTAGAGTTCTCACAATCAATGCAACCGTTGACGGCATGTTCCCGGGCAGACCATCTGAACCGAGACCTGAGACAATAGGATCGCTTGCGGACCTCGTGAAGTCATCAGGAGCTGACTTTGGTGTAGCACTCGATGGAGATGGAGATCGAGCCATCTTTGTTGACGAGGCAGGTACCCCACATTGGGGCGACAGGACCATGGCACTGATCGTCGACGACTATTGGTCAGCCAAGCCCGGACGCACAATCGTAACACCAGTCAGTTCCTCAAGAGCGATCAGGGAGATCGCTGACACTCGAAATGGCAAGATCGTTTGGACTAGAGTCGGCAGCGTTGATGTATCCCACAAGATGATCGAAGTAGGCGCTGAACTGGGAGCAGAGGAAAACGGCGGCATCTTCTACACGCCACACATAGCGGTCCGCGATGGATCAATGGCCTCAGCGCTCATAGCCGACATACTCGCGAGAACCAAGCAACCACTCTCCAAGCTTCTCGCTATCTTGCCTGCTTATCAGATAGCGAAGGAGAAGATTCCTTGCCCGAATCATCTCAAGAGACATGTCATCGACGTACTGCGTGAGCGGACAGACAAGTACAATCCAGAAACAGTCGACGGAGTGAAGATCTGGTTTGACGACGGAACCTCCCTCCTCTTGAGACCAAGCGGTACGGAACCCATCTTCAGAGTATTCGCAGAAGCAGAGTCCCCGAATGTTGCAGCAAAACTCGCGGACGAATACAAGCTGATTGTAGCCGAGATCATCAAGGAGAAGAGCGGTGGTGTTTGACCCCTACGCCAGCCTTGTGGAAGTAGTGATCTTCCTAGTTGCTTTCGCTGTTGTATACCTGACTACTCCACGGATTGCGTCTTGGTCTACTCGGCGAGGTATTGTGGGGACTGATGTTCACAAGCTGGACAAGCCGAAGATACCCGAGATGTGTGGACTAGCGATTGTTGCGGGTCTAGCTGTTGCGAGTGTGCTGTCATCACAACTGCTCACTGAGCATGCGCACGAGGCTGCTGCTTTTCTGGGAACCGTTCTGATAGCCGGGGCGACCGGAGCCATCGATGATTTGAGACCACTAGGCCCAAGGTTGAAGCCGATCCTCACCGGACTGGCAGCAGTGCCGATCCTTCTGCTAGGCACCTACGATCCTCACCCAGTCTTCCCTCTCGTGGGAACCCTCAGGCTCACTGTTGTGTACCCTTTGCTAATTCCGTTTGCCATTGCGATACCTGCGAACGCGGTCAACATGCTTGATGTCTTCAACGGCTCGATGAGCGGAACGCTGGCGATCGTATCAGTCGCGCTGGCGCTTGTGCTGACGCTCTCCGGAAATATCATGCCGGCGACCCTAGCGTTCGCACTGTTCGGTTCCCTACTTGCCTTCTACCTCTTCCATCGTTATCCTGCTCGGGTCTTCGGAGGAGATGCTGGAAGCCTAACCGCCGGTGCAGCGGTTGGGGCCCTTTCGGTGATAGGTAGAATCGAGCTCGTTACAATCGTAGCCCTGGCGCCGTACATAATGAATGCCTTCTACGGTCTCGCTTCAATTGGTCGCTTGTATGAGAGACGTGAGATCAAATCGCGCCCCATACGGCTGAGGGATGATGGCCTCTTGGAGGCCACTACAGCTAGGAACGCACCAATCACACTCTCAAGACTGATTCTTGCTGAAGGCCCATTGGGGGAGAAGCAAGTCGTACGCATAATGCTACTGCTCACAGCACTTTCGTCCGGGCTGGCAGTACTGACGTTCTACATTCCCAAGGTGACATGACACGCGAATTGTCGCTCTAGCGAGCCTTGTCCTCTTTGTCTGCACGTCTCTGATTTTCGGAACATTCCTGATCGTCAGATTTGTGATGCTCGTTCTTCCATCCTCGTCTACGATATCGAGCCTCGTCACGAACGCTCTGAGACTGGTTCTTGCCGTGATGCTAGCTTACGCTTGGCTTCGAGTGTGGAAAATGCTCACTGATGTGTACTTCTGGAAGTCGACGGCTACTTCCCCGAAAGGCCAAGGTGCGACATGATTACGCTCACGGGGTCTTCCATCCGCGCAAGCAAGCGACTCGCTCGCGTCTTCTGATTGACTGCAATCTCCGGATGGTCAAGACATCTACGGATTCTGTCGACTATCTTGCTTGGGGAGAGAGTCCTCTCGAGAAGGCCAAGCTTGCACAGGTATCTATCTACATAGGTGGGTTTGGAAGGATAACAACTGACTGTGGGCACCCCCATCAGTGCCGCCTCCGCGCACATGGTTCCTCCCGCGCCCACGAAGAACGATGTGCACGACAGCAGTCGGATTGCATCGATCACT
>Ga0209725_1000032_pt1 | contig 78781 bp, 81 predicted proteins | sample I18A1metaG_FD_184145 | JGI IMG/M metagenome (GOLD analysis project Ga0209725, IMG submission 184145) | Lake sediment bacterial and archeal communities from Gulf of Boni, Indonesia to study Microbial Dark Matter (Phase II) - ​I18A1 metaG... | ecosystem: Environmental > Aquatic > Freshwater > Lake...
CAGCATGCCCAAAGCCCCGAGGCTTTCTTTCTCCACACACCGGAGCTCAAACTCGTGACTCCTTCGACCCCATATGATGCCAAAGGGTTGATGAAAGCGGCCATAAGGGCTGACGATGGCCCGATACTCTTCTTCGAGCACAAACTGCTTTACGGCAGCAAAGGTTACAGGTCTGAGAAAGCCGCGCTCCAAGTTGTCGGGCCTGTTCCGGATGGCGACTACCTACTGCCATTTGGAAAGGCCAGAATCCGCAGAGAAGGCACCGACATCACGATAGTCGCCAAACTTCTGATGGTCTACAAGGCCTTGGCGGCCGCAGAAGAACTCTCGAGAGAGGGTATAGAGGTTGAAGTGATTGACCCTAGAACCATCGCACCACTTGACACTGAAACACTACTGACCTCCGTGAAGAAAACGGGGAGACTAATCGTTGTGGAAGAGGACACGAAGACCAATGGCTGGGGGGCAGAAGTACTTGCCAGAGTGGCTGAAGAGGCCATCGACTATCTTGACTCACCAATGAAGAGAATCTCGGCTCTCGACGTACCTATCCCGGCTGCCCCCCCTTTGGAGCAGTACGTGATTCCAAGTGAGGAAAGAATAGTCCGAGCAGTCAGAGAGATTGCATGATACCTGAACGAAGGGTGCGGATTTGCAGTTCAAGCTAGTCATGCCCAAGTTTACCGAGACCATGCAAGAAGGGACCATTGTCAAATGGTACAAGAGAGAGGGCGAGATCGTCAACGAAGGAGAGCCCATCGTTGAAATAGTCGGCGAGAAGCTGACATACGATGTCGAGTCTCCGGCTCAAGGCAAATTGCTGAAGATACTGCAAAGTGAGAACTCCAACGTCCCCATAGGTGAAGTCATCGCCTTCATAGGAGACGAAATGCGCGACATAACCCTTGTAGGGCCTCCAGTAGGAGAGAAAGCCTTGCCGCCCGAACCGAAGGAGTTTGGGAAAAGGATTGAAGTTGGGCCTAGGGTCGCGGCGTCTCCGCTGGCCAAGAAGTTGGCTCGGGAGAGCGGGGTTGACCTGACACTGGTCCACAGTTCGACTGCAGAAGGACGCATAACTGAAGCTGATGTCATTAGATTCCTTGAGTCACGCTCCAGTCGTGTGGATCAAGATAAGGGGAGCATGAGTCTCGTCCCCCTAACAGGTGTGAGGAAGACAATAGCTGAACGAATGACGGTCAGTTCTCAGGTTCCGAGAATAACGCTCGTAGCCGAAACTTCTGCATCAGACCTGCTGGAGTTGCAGAGGCAATACAGCTCTCGAGGTATCGGACTGTCGCCTACAGATGTGATACTGAAAGCAGTTGCTTTGGCCTTGAAGGCCCACCCGACCATTAACTCGTCCTTCGAAGACGATCAAGTGAAGATCTTCGAGCGCATCAATGTCGGCATCGCCGTCGCTACTGACCATGGCCTCCTTGTCCCAGTCGTCAAGGATGCGGATAAGAGATCTATTAGTGAGTTGGCCGCAGAGGTTGCAAGCTTGACTCAGAAGGCAAGGAGTAGTACACTGACTGAAGAAGATGTCAAGGGCGGAACATTCACAGTAACGAATCTTGGCATGTTCGATGTGGACATCTTCACACCGCTCATCAACCCCCCTCAATGTGCCATACTTGGAGTGGGGAGAATTGCCGAGCGGCCTGTAGTGGTCGAAGGCAAAGTCTTGCCGAAGCCCACCATGACACTCTCTCTTTCGTTCGATCACAGGATAGTCGACGGAGTACCTGCAGCCAAGTTCCTTCGAACCGTCAAGGAACTTGTTGAAGATGCTCGAGGTCTGGCACAGAACTGATTGAGTCGATCATCCTACGTTCCAAGGGAAGGCTGCAGAACTTGGCGAAACGCGCGGTTCGGAGCAAACGCAGGAAAACTAAAATGTCCAGTATGCGGCTACCACGGCGGAAATCGACATAGCGTTGGCACCGGAAACGCTTCTGAGGACTTCCCATGCCGATTGAAGACATCTATGAAGAGACGAAGAGAATACTGAGCGCGGCAGAAGAGCGCGGCGTCGCGTTGCGCCTTCTAGGCGGCATGGCCATTCGCTTCCTGTGCAAGAGCGCGCAGACCGATCCTTTGACACGCAAATATGTCGATGTCGACTTGGTAGGGCACGCTAAACAGTCGAAGCAGATCAAAGCACTCTTCACGGACCTTGGATACACCCCGAGGAACAGATTCAACGCCATGCACGGTGACAAGCGCTTGATATTCAATGACGTGGACCATGAGCGCCGCGTCGACATCTTTCTCGACGTTTTCGAGATGTGCCACAAGTTCAACTTCAAGGATCGTCTTGAGATCGTTTCTCATACACTGTCGCCCGCTGACATTGTTGCCACAAAACTTCAAGTTGTGCAAATGACGGAACGCGAATACAAGGACCTCATCTGCCTCCTGCTGGATCACACCGTCGGAATGACGGACGATCTTGGGGTCATCAACGGCGCGTACTTGGCACGACTTGCCTCAGACGATTGGGGCATCTACATGACGTTCAAACAGACCGCACAAAACCTGCTGTCGGCTCTTGACGGATATGCATTGACCAGCGAGCAGCAGCAAGTTATCAGAGATAGGGTCCGGCAACTACTCGCCATGATAGAAGAAGCACCCAAGTCGATGCGTTGGAAGATGAGAGCTAGAGTGGGCGAGAAGGTTCCTTGGTATGAGCTTCCGGAAGCGGACAAAGAAGTTGTAAACTAGACCGGGACCATACCCTAGAGCTTCCAGATTCCAAACTCGCCGACGGTCTGTGCGGTCTCCACACTTTCGTACCACCTTTTCTTCGTGCCGATGATGGCGCGCATCTTCCAGCTCGAGCTCTTGGGTTCATTCTCAATCACTTCCAAGAGTTTGTCGGTCTTCGATGCTATGTCGCTCTTCTCGCCATCGTCTAGGGTAGACATGCCCGCGACAGCATTCCGTAAGCCCTTCAGATTTGTTGTGACCGTGTACCAGAATCCCCAGTCCCTAGATAGAAGTCTGGCGATATAACGTGCATCGATCATCTGAGGAGCATGCGCCTCGCTGACTCCGTGAGCTCGCAGAAGAAGCAACGTATCCTTGAGATCCTTCTCACTGAAAAAGACGATCTGCAGTTTCTCTAGTAGAAGATCGGCCAACGATATTGTCGGCGAATCCAGTTCCAGCCTGCCTCTGAAATCGATTGGATGGTTTGCAGCCAGAAGCTTGTCAAAGAACACGTCGGCGTAGAACCACCCGTCCGGATGGAAGTATATCTGGCGCTGCGTCGCCGCAGAAGAGAGGGTAGTTCTTCTCTTGCGGTAGCCAGCTGACTCGAAGAATCTTCGAACATCATTTCTGAACTTCGCATATGACATGAAGTCTAGATCAGTGTACTCCTGCTCTCCAGGCCCTAGTCTGCTAAGCCTCCTTGCGAAGTCTACGTGGTTCTCGCTGTGCACGCGAATCGCTACGCCTCCAATCAACCGGAGTGGTAGATTGGATCTAGACGCCGTCTCCACGATCTTCTTGCCTTCCTCGAGAAAAGCCCGCGTTGGAACGACTCCTCCCCACTCAGCGGGCATTCTAATGATCCTTTCTTCCGTCAAGAGTTGGTACTCAGGAGCAATTTAGCGGAGAGCAGCGTTAAAACTTTCCGAGAAGGTGGAAAATGATCCGGTTAGCCAGATGTGAAGAGGTAGCTCTTGATTCCCTTCTCTGACAAGTCCAGCAGCAGTCCACGAAGCACGCCTTCTCCGTACTCGCTGCCTGGGTTGAAGCATTTCGTCCGACCGACCGCTGCAACTCCCTTGGACTCGTGTATGTGACCGTGCAGACCAACTAGTGGTTGGTACTTCTTAATCGCGTCGCGCACCGCTGTGCTTCCTGCGGGTGTCATGACCATCTGCCCTCCCGAGACGATCGGCTTGAGTGTCTTGTCGAGCTTCGGAGCAACATCAATGATCGTTCCGTAGGGGGGACAGTGAAGATTGAAGATGCAATTCCCCATGTTCTTCACGCCTGCGGCCATCTTGTCAATTTTCTCCGCCAGCACTGGTTCATCGAACTCGCGCGGACTTCTCCAAGGTGTGTGATTGGTCAACCCGAGAGTTATCATCTCGTGGTGCTGATCTATCTCTACGACGCTCTCTTCCGGATTGATGATGACCGCGGACCTTTTCAGTGCCAGATCGATCTCCCATCTGTCATCATTTCCCGGCGAGATGAAGCATCTGATGCCGGAATCTCGCAGACGCTCTTCAGCCATCAGGATCCATCTCTCCGCCGTATCTACCATGAGCTTCGTGAAGAGCTGATCGACCTTCTTCTTGTCCAACTCAAGCGTGGACATCTCATCCGCCTCTGTTCGATATGGGTAAAAACCCGAGTCCCGCACGGATTTCTCCAGTTCTTGGATCTCCATCTCTGACTTCAGACAGAGTTCCGACCCAGCGTAGGAAGACAGGTAAGTGCCGTCAGCCTGCTTGACAATCGGCACAATCATCTTGCCCGTGATGTCACCTGCAAGCATTATCGTGTTTGCCTTGTAGAACTTCCCCGAATTCAGGAACTTCTTGAAGCATCTCTCTGATCCATGGATGTCCGTGACGAAGAATATCCGACTGTTCACCGGTTCTCACTGGGCGCGCGAACGTACCGTCTAGCCCTATTTATCGCTTCTTTGGATTCAGAAGGACGGAAGCTTGATGAAGCGATTCGCGAGTCGCCAAGAAGTGATGTGCGAATTACATTTGGTCCTCTTCAAGCAGCTCCAGCGTGACCCTGACTCTCTTGCCGATCGATAATTTCGATGCCTGATCTGCGGGAACGAGCCATTCTTCGATGTGAGGCCCAGATACGCCAGGGAAACCTGGACCCATTACCAATGCTCCAGGGATTGCCGTGCGAAGCTGCTTCGCAATATTCTCCGTCATTTGCTGAGCTATCCTTTCCTGCTCGGAGGCCGGGTAGGGCCTAACGCGTTGTTCTAGACTCTCCTCGTCAAGTCTCACTTGGATACGAACTCTTACTGGGTCTTCGCTCTGCATGATCCCAACGATCATACCACTTTTCTGGACCTTCATTCTGACGTGCCTCCTCTCTCTATCCAAGACTTCCATATGATCTGTTCGCTTTGACGAAATCTAGTATATGACTCGTATTCTGACCTGCGACAGCTGCGACTGTCGATGCTCATGCTGCGAAAGGGTGTCACGCTTGCCGTCTGTGCGATACCCCTGATGCTACTCGACGTGCACTCTAAAGAGGTCAATATCTGGGCCAAGCTGGTCGAGGAAGTCTCTCGTAGCCCTGTTGACATCTCTGGATTGGGTGATGTATCGTCCCACGACGACAATGTCAGCCTGCGCGTCGAGCGCGTTCTTCAGGTTGTTGGGCTCTATTCCCCCAGCGACCGCAACGAGGAATCTTCGATCCTTCAACGCCTTCTTGATTTCTCCGATGAGGGTCCATCTTGGGGCTCCGGTCTTCTCCTCGTCGATTCCTCTGTGGATGATGACAACGTCGGGTGGCTGCTCGTAGGCTTGCAGGGCCCGTAGTGGGTCTGAGACATCCATCATGTCGACGATGGAATAGATGCCTAGCCTCTTCGCTTCATAGATGAATTTGTTGACAGTGTCTCTCGATGCGAGGCCTGAAGCAACAACAGCGTCAGCGGTCTCCTCGAAGGCTACGTCAACCTCCACTTGCCCAACATCAAGGGTCTTGAGGTCAGCTATTATGAACGAGTCTTTCGTCTCGGATCGTAGCTCGTGAACGATGCTTGTGCCATACTTCTTGACGAGAGGTGTTCCAGCCTCAAGGATTATTCTGTCACTTGCAGGCAACTGTCGAATGATCTCCTTGGCTTTCTCGATGTCAGTCATATCGAGGGCAACTTGGAGATAGGGGGGATTCCAGAGACGAGGGACTCTGAAACCCATGATCGGGTGCATCGCTCTATCCTTCTCGTACATGATTTTCTCTAGGCTTGGGTAGTTCAGGAACGCCCTTCTTAGGGCGAGTTTCGTGGCGCCATAATTGTAGTGGTATATCTTTCGATAGTCGCGCGCCTCAGGGTGGATGAAGACACTACATATGATCACCCAATCGTCAACCTTGTCATTCGGAATCATTCCTTCTTCGACCGCGTCTGCGACGGCTTTTGCGACGGCCGATTGAGCTGGTCCGAAGATGCGGCCTGCGTCCTCCATCCCCTTGATAGTCACCTTAGGCACAATCAACGTGTGAGGTTTAGGTGGAAGATTCGGCCGAATCACCGCAAGAAGCGGAGTGTGACCGGCCGACAGGTTCGTTAGGCCACTCACGAATGCACGGCCGACCGGCCCATTCTTGTCTCCTACTACTAGGTCGATGTGCGCGATTTCCGGTTCCTTGCCGACTAATGCCTCACCTATGAGAAACATCTGATCATCCACTGAATAGGAGCCTCTTAGACTTATGCACGCGACAAGCTTCTCTTAAATGACTTGTCTGGCGACGCCGGGTCTGCGATACTAGATCCGCCCGATTCCAGATCAGTAGAGTGATCGACCCGTCAAAATGCGTGTCCAACGGTCAGAAGTATACAGAAAGAAACTGAGGGAAATATGTAGCTAGGAAGCCCGGAGCCTAGTTGATCTTGGACCTGTACGTCTCCAAGTTGATCTTCCAAAGTATTCTGTCCTCGTCTCGGAAGGTGCTCCACATGCGCATGAATGTACCCTGCTGAACTGGGAGCGTGTCGCGGCCGTAGATGATGAAGAATGCTCGTTGTCCGTTTGGTGCTATCGCATGGCCTTGGTAGACACAAGTATGTGTGTCACGGTTGTAGTCCCCCCGCCATCCGGACGCGGCTATAATGTAGACCCTGCCGTTGAATTCAATTGTCCCTGAGAGCACCCTGAATACGACATTGTGCTGTCCGACATATGTGATCTCTGCTACCAGCTGTAGATTTGCGGGGCTCACTACCCACGAGCCGGAGATCTTTGCCCGTGCTTCGCCCCGAATCGTAATTATGGCATATCTGTCGCCTACTGCTACGTCGCCGCTTGCGAGCGGGTCAGCAAATGCTGGCACTGTCGAGATTGCCATTAGAGCCAACGCGAGGACGCAAAGTGAGATTCGTTTTGTCCGCATCGTATTTTCCACCTCGACCGAGGCCGATGTGTTTGGTACTTGAGGCGATTCGGAAGGAAACGTCTGTATGATTCATACAGACGAGAATGTGCCGTCGGAATCGAACTGCTTCGTCGAAGCGTGAGACGAATGTCGATGAAACGTTCGCAAACTGATGCCGATAGTTATGCGAATCTATGCTTGGAGCCGTCGTTTGACTTGTGACATGTTGTACCCTGCGGGTAGGAATAGATTGACGAACGATGTCATCAAGAGTTTCACATACGCTTCTGGATCGTAACCGGTCGACTCTTCAAATAACTCTGAAGGCACAGCACGATTACTCTGGATTGAGGCCTCATCAGCGGTTACTATGTACCGAATGTTCTGACCTGCGTGAACATATCTTCCTTCTCTATGCAATTGTTGAGCAGCGATTGCTTGATGGTTGAGGCTTCTGTATTCTTCGGGCGACTTGCTCAGCCTCTTTTCAAGTATGAGTTTCTCAACAGGAACTTGGTAAGTTCTGATTAGATGTATGTACCTTCTCGTTATCCCGAGCGCTTGAGGAATGAGTCCACGAAATTCTATTGTGTTGGATGCTCGTGAGAGAAACGTCAGGATTTCTCTTTGGCAGTCGCAGACTATCTCAGCTGTGTCGTGGCGTCTAAGGTCGATTCCGCGGACCTTCATTGTTCCGTCTCTGAGTACGCCGTAGTATCTGTTCAGGACAGGTACGCGGGGATCGATTCTAGAGTCTAGGAAGACTATCCATTTGTAGATCCCTTCGAAACTTATCGGTAGGTCGAGCTTAGTTTCGATCTCATGGCACAGGTCATTGTATTCCTCTTCTGAGGAGTTCTCTTTCCTGAGCCAGAGTGAGTCTACTATACCGTGGATGATCTGAAAGCCTCTTGATTCAGCGATAGCGCTCGCCTTTTGGAGAGCCTCTCGTGCATAGGCGCAGGTTGCAATGTGTGCGTCGATCTTGCCAAACCGCGCATTCTTGAATCCAAGGTAGCCGACTGCTCGGTTCTGACTGTTCGTCGAGCACCTATGAGCAGACTAGGATCCATTTAAGCGCGGCTTGGCGTTGATCGTATCGCGCTCGTGCTGGTGGATCCTTTGCCTCGTTCTTCCAGCGTTTGTATTCGGCACGCTTCTTGAGCAAGACCTCAAGCGAGGCAGGGACGATCCCCTGTCGCTGTCTACATACGTGGAAGCCAACTTCTGGAACCCGGTCAGGCGAGTCAGGGCAGCATTCGCAGTTTACGGTTTCTCCGCTTAGGTTCTTTTTCAGCATGAGTGTGGGATAGAGTGATGAGAAGTCAATTTCGCCAACCCAGTCGTGGATTCCAAACCTAGGCTCGTAGACGAATCCGCCTCGATCGGCCAGAAGGATATGGTTTCCATCCTTGAAATCTTCAGGTTGGGACTTGTTCCAAGGAATCAGCACTCGCCGTTTCACGGCGTGGTAGATCTGGAGTGATGTCATGCTTGTGCCTATCGTACTGCGTGAGGCTCGTTGAAGTGGGATGATGCATGTCCGAGCTACTTCTATGAGCCCTTCGAGACCGCAGTCAGTGAAACTATTGCTGTAATCTACGTGCAGTCGTCCCTTCAGGGGGGCTGCAGTGCTGCGGTAGTATATTCGCCCGTAGCTGAAGTAGCTCCGGCCTGTAACCTCGAAGACCTGTAGCGGGACATCTTCACGGCCAAGTACGAGCTTGGGAAGTATGTTGTGTTCCTTGGCGCGTTGGGCTAGATACGGGAAGATGAAGGAATCGCCTCCGTCAGTGCTTACAATATCTGGATCAAGTTCGTTGAATGCTCTAACAAGATCCAGCAGTTTGTCGGTCTCCGAGCCTGAGCTGATCTGTACTTCTTTATCTTCCATTGTGATGATTATGGTGTCGATCGGGTCGCTCATAGCGGGTATTCGCTTGCTCACTCTTGTTCTGACATCTAGTTTGACGACTCTGAATGATGGAACCTCATAGTTTGTGGATTCGGAGGAATCAAAGAGATTCCAAACCACGTGACTATCACGAGCATCAGCTTCAACATAGGCTAATGGGAAGAGCCCTTTCTCGTAGAGGTACATTTGCGAGGACGCTATGTCAACATCATATAGCCTGTACTTGCCTCCGTAGGCTGCAAGCCGCTGAATCTTCTGCGCCAGTGTTGTAGCCTCATGATCGGAGGAGACCTTTATCTCAAGAGCCTTTGACGGCGATGGGTCGCTTGGTTTCTCGAACCTCTCGACGAAACTGCACCTGCCGTAGAATTCAGGTCGAGCAGCAAGATCAAGCAGGTCAGTGAAGTGCCCCGCGATGTGAATCCTCGGGGTCCATTCGTCCACGAGCCTTGTGCATTCACCGTCGCGTTTCTTCAGCCACAGAACCATGTGACCCGGTCTTGGGTATAGATCGAAGAGCCAGCCTTCCGTCTTCACTTCAGCTGTTCCTTCATTCGTCTTTCGAGCTCGGTGAGTTTCTTGTGATGCGCGAAGAGCATCGAGAGTAGTAGAGGGAATTCCTTCACAGATGAAGCGAGGACTCCGGCAGCTGAAGCATACAGCTTGCATTGGTTCAAGAGGTCCTCGAAAATTGCTCGGTCATCAGCTCTGAGAAACTGCTTAAACTTATTCATATTGGCGAGTTCTTGCTCGACGACGATCCGCCAAGACGGAATGGTCCTTCCCATTCTCTATCCTTCCATGTAATCTTCGAGGAATTGATCATCGCGGTCTCCTCGATGCTCGATCACTCTGGGCGGCAACGATTTGTGGTGTGCTAAGGTGAATCGTGTGAACGCTGCGCGATCTTCGACAAGGATCGTCGCATGTGCGGTTTGTGTGAGCACCCTGTCGAACGAGCCAATATCCTGATGGGAACTTGTTGCAATCACGAGAGAATCTGCGATCTCGGCGATCGCGGATAGTGAACGTAACATTCGTTGAAAGACGTGGCAGGATTCCTGTTTGTCTTTGATCTCTGGGTCTTGGAAGAGTTCGGTTACGTTTGAGACGATTACGAATTTGGAGTTGTAACGAGTAAGAGCGTTACGTAGTTTTTCGGTGAGTAGAGAAGCGAGTTGAAAGTATGTGAATGCACGGCTGATATGTATGCGCGATAATGCGTGTTGAGGTTCGATTCTATACTTGACGGCATAGTTGGATACCGCATAAGCGTCGAAGCTGTTTCCCCCATCGATGAAGATCGCATCTGAATTCAACCCAATCGGATGGTCAAGCTGAGCTCGAACACAGAGAAGCTCGGCCAGTGATCTCAAGGATGGGTAACCTTGAAAGATGATGAACTGCCCCGTCGCCAGATGTGCAAGCTTGTCGAGCTTCTCGATACCTGTAGTGAGTACCTGCTCCTTCACAGGAAGACAAGCATTCCGTGGTCTGAGTGCCTCGAAAGTTCGATGGGGAATCTCAGCAAGGAGTGCTGCCTTGAGATATCTCGGATTGACATAGGTAGCTCTGTCACAAGGTAGTTGTGCGTATTCGCAATGCATGATATCATCCAGATCAAACCCGCAATCTGGGCAGGCTCCATCGAAGGCTGCTTGTACACCCTTGGCTTCTACGAAGCGTTGTGTGACAAGCAGAACCTCGTCGCACAATGTACAGTAGTAGACCCATGCATCGACTTTATGTGTGGGACGTGATCGCCCCGCCAGTTCTTCAAGCTTCCAAGTCTTCGCGGTGTTTATCTGGAGTGTCACTAGAGATGCTGTCTCCAAGCTTCGAGGCAGGTTGAGTTAGTCTCCTCTTCGGGGCTTGGGTTGCGCGTCTTCGATCCCTTTCTCTGTGATCGCGAAGTATGTCTCTGATTCGGGAAGGCATGGTGAGTCTATGATACGGGCGCAACGGAGGTTGTTTGAGGCTTTCTTGAGCATGACTCGATGAGTTGAAGCATGAGCAAGAATGTTTCCTCCCGCTGGCCTAGTAGGATCTCCGAAGAAGGCTTGTGGATTTGCCTGGACTTGGTTGGTCAGGACAACGACCAAGTTCAGCGCTTGAGCGAGTCTAGTGAGTTTGTGCAGATGTGCGTTGAGTTTCTGCTGACGTTCACTGAGATTCTCGCGGCCAATGTATTCGCTCCTGAAATGTGAGAGTACTGAATCGACTACGATGAGTTTGATGTCCTCTTCCTTGCAGAGCTTGAAGGCGTGATCAACCGTGAGGATCTGATGGTCACTATTGTAGGTGCGTGCAATGAAGATGCCCTCAAGGATCTTGTCGGCGTCAAGTGACATCCCCTCAGCAATTTGATGAATGCGTTGGGGAGCAAATGTTCCCTCACTGTCCAAAAAGAGCACTTTGCCGTTCAGTCCACCTTGTTGCAGTGGCAGCTGGGCTGTGATACAGAATTTCATGCATAGCTGAGTCTTACCGGTTCCAAATTCCCCTATGAATTCTGTCATGGCCTGAGTTTCAAGTCCCCCACCAAGCAACTTGTTGAGGTTCTCAGATCCTGTGTCCAAGCGGAGCAGAGATTGCCGTCTATCATAGAGCTGTTTTGCCGTAAGAAGGTCAACATGGATAATCTGACGCGCAGCCCGTACGATCTTAATCGCTACAGAGGATTCTAGCCCTGCCTTGTCGACGAGTTCTCTGATCGGTGCGACTGATATCGCTTCAATGGAGTCGAAGCCTGCTTCTCTGAGTTTATTTGCGGTTACTGGGCCGACGCCTTCTAGATCTTGGATGTTCTCTGATACTTGAGACAAGCGTAGTCGAACGGAACAGCATTCAAGCTTGGAGAATAAACAACGAGGGGGATAGAAGTCCGCGGAGAGCCCTCCGAAAGTTTTCTCTCGAGCTATTTATCTCCCCTTCCTCCCGACCTCAATCTGGCCATGATCTTCTCACATAAGGAAACACTGATCAAGGAAGCTTTCAGATTCTGACAACAGGGTCAGCTGTGTAGGTTTCTAGCAGAATTCCTTCTTCCTTCCCACCGTGCGCATGATGACAATGTTCCAGTCAAAGGAACATAACTGGGAGACAGAAGAAGAGTCTCCATCCCAGCGTGTCTGAGAGCTCGTAGGCTCGCATCACCAGAAGACTGTTGACGATTGCCTGCCCTGCATTACGCAGTTAGTCTCATGAGGGCTAAGCGTCTTCTCGATACCCAACCTGTAGTGCCAATCATACAGGCAATAGCGAACCAGCTTGATCTTCCTGCCCTTCAACTCCTCTGGAACGGTCTCGTAAGGCGTACGTTTTGAGAAGCGTGTGATCTCGATCGTGAATATGCATCTCGTCCAAGTCTCCGCATCCTTCGTAGTGGTCTCGCCTGTCTTGTCGATGGCGAGCACCTTTCCCTTCAGTCTTCGGCCGGTGTCCTCCAAGTGCGTCACTTCGGGCTCCTGCTGGATGCCCAGGCCTTGCAGATGTTCGCTCCTTCCACAGCGTCCCTGCCGTATCCGTCTGCGCCCAGCGACTTCGCTATGTCCGCGTTCAGCGGTGCACCACCGACCAGCGCCTTGGCAGAGACCTGAGCCTTCCGAATCGCGTCGATCACTTCTCTCATGTGCGGAAAGGTCGTGGACAGCAACGCGGACATGGCAACTATGTCAGCGGAGATCCCTCTCGTCTTCGCTAAGAACTGATCGGCGGAGATGTCGACTCCTAGGTCGTGAACCTCGAATCCGGATGCTCCCACCAAGCTTGCGACAATGTTCTTTCCAATGTCGTGCAGATCGCCGGCCACGGTTCCTATTACTACGCGGCCTTGTGATGAAATCTCAGACGGTTTCAGGTGTGGACTGAAGATCTTCAACCCTTCTTTGAAGGTCTCGCCTGCCATCACCAACTCCGGAAGAAAGAACTCACCTGCTTGATATTTCTGGCCCACAACCTCCATGCCCTTTGACATGCCGTTCATGACGCCATCGTAGGCAGTGACTCCCTCTTTCAGAGCCCTCTCTGCCATGGATTGGATGTTGTCGATGTCAAATCTGATGATGGCGTCCTTCAGATCTTGGAGGATTACTTCTTTGCTCAGGTTTGGGAACCTCCCGGCGACTACGTAGGTTGTTCCTAAGTTAAGGCTTGCCGAATCATGCGTCTGAGAATCACTTCGCGTCTTCAACGGAATTTGCAGAACATGATCCGGTTTCGAGAGCATATTTTGTGGCTGTAAATTCTTATTTCTTGGACCACCGAACTAGCGAAGAGCCGGAAGGGTTCGAAGGGAAGACAGTGTGAATCACATGGGCATGGATGTCTTTCTTAGTAGAAACAGAAGTATCCTACTCGCCTATGATCAAGGACTTGAGCATGGTCCTACCGACTTCAATGAGCGAAGTGTTGACCCGGGCTTCATAATGGATCTCGCTACCGCCGGCGCGTTTAACGGAGTCGTGTTCCAAAAGGGCATAGCTGAGAAGTATTATGATGGCCAAGTCCCGCTAGTATTGAAGGTCAATGGGAAAACAAATCTTGTGAAAGGGGAACCGATCGCTCGACAGATCTGCAGTGTTCAACGAGCCCACGAGATCGGGGCAAGAGCTGTTGGATACACGATCTATCCAGGAAGCGCCCACGAGAGTATCATGCTAGAGGAGTTTGGCAGAATCCAAGAGGAAGCTCACAGGCTCAACATGGCCGCAATCGCTTGGGTGTACCCTCGTGGTGAAGCCATAAAGAACGACACGGCTCCGGAGATAGTTGCGTACGCAGCAAGGACGGGGCTTGAAGTAGGTGCTGACGCTGTCAAGATCAAGTTCACCGGCGACGTGGATTCGTTCAGGTGGGCTGTGAGGTCTGCCGGAAAGGCAAAGGTCTTCATGTCAGGTGGCCCGAAAGCTCCCTCTGAAGCTGACTTCCTGAAACAAGTAAGGGGAGCGCTCGACGCTGGCGCGACCGGTCTCGCAGTAGGCCGGAATGTATGGCAGAGCTCCGACCCACTTAAGATGGCACGTGTCCTGCGGAAGCTCGTGATCGAAGACTGCTCCTTAGAGGAGGCGCTTCGGGTTTGAAGATCGGAATATTGAATGGCGGCGGCGATTGCGCCGGTCTGAACGCAGTCACAAGAGCAGTCGTGAGGAAGACCGACGAACTCGGATACGAGGTCATCGGGATCAAACACGGTTGGGCTGGGCTGCTCAACCTCGCCACCGTGCCTCTGAACTGGAACAGTGTGTCTGAAATCATCAAGGCAGGCGGAACAATCCTCCACACAACGAGAACGAACCCATTCAGCCGCAAGGAAGGACCGGAGACAGTCGTCGCAAACGTGAAGAAACTTGGTCTAGATGCCGTGATCGCCGTAGGTGGAGAAGATACGCTGAGTGTTGCAGCGAAGCTCGCCCAGATGGGGTTGAAGATCGTCGGCGTCCCAAAGACCATCGACAATGACATAGTCGGAACCGACATCACATTTGGATTCGACTCAGCCGTCAACGTGACAGTGGACGCGATTGACAGGATACAGACAACCGGCGAGTCGCATGACAGAATCATGATCGTTGAAGTGATGGGGCGCCACGCAGGATGGATCGCAGCGCATGCTGGGATAGCGAGCGGCGCAAACCTCATACTTGTTCCCGAAGACCCATTCGACTTGGAGGAAGTCGCGGACTTCCTCAAGAAAAGGCACGAGTCCGGAGCGACGGCATCGGTTGTCGTAGTTGGTGAGGGATGCAGCCTGAAAGGCTCTCCTCCGGGCGATCCAGCGAAGGTAGATGAATTCGGCCACATCCGCCTCGGAGGAATCGGAGACCTGCTGGCGAAAGAGATCGAGAGACGCACAGGAATCGAGACACGTGCGGTAGTCTTAGGCCACGTGGTCAGAGGTGGAGCACCATCGGCGTACGACCGAGTCCTCGCCACTCGCCTCGGAGTCGCAGCTGTGGAATGCGTGAAGAACGGGGACTTTGGCGTTATGGTGTGCCTACGTGGCAACACGATATGCAAGGTTGTACTCACTGACATCTTGGGTAAGATGAAGAATCTCGACAGAGAGACACTCTCGCTTGTGAAGGAGTTCTGCGTCTAGGAAGTGAGATCGCTCACACACACAGGGCGAACTGTCAAGATCCGTAGGGGTGGCTGTTGCCCTTCGGAACGAGCTCCCGCCCTCAAATCCAGAAGCGACAACCTAGAGGCGTTCAACACAGACTACTGTGTGCTCACGGAAGTTCTCCACGGTAGAATTCACCTATTCCGCAAACGGTTCCCCTCAAACGTCTTCCCTCGGATCCAAGAGTGGACTTCGGAAACGCACGATCGAGATCGCTCTTACTTTTTAGGGTCGGCTTTGAGGATACACGAGTGGCGCTGCTCGATGCGTGAGCTGGTCGAATGCGTTCCAAACTTCAGCACCTCTGATCCCACGATTGTGAAAGAAATTCTTGATGCAATAACGAGCGTCCAAGGAGTCTTGCTGCTTGATCACTCTTACGACGACTATTACAATCGGCTCGTAGTGACCGTCGCGGGAGAAGGGCGAGCCCTCGTAGAGGCGATGCTCAACGGCGCAAAGAGGGCAGTCCAGCTCATCGACATGAGGAGACACAAGGGACAACATCCGAGACTTGGCGCGGTGGACGTGGTCCCCTTTGTTCCAATCTCCAACACGACCATGGAGTCATGTTCCGAACTCGCGAAAGCCTTCGGGCGAGAGTTCTCGGCAGCCTGCAATGTACCAGTCTACCTCTATGGCGAGTCCGCCTCATCTCCAGAACGAAGAGATATCGATTGGATCAGGGAAGGCGAGTTCGAAGGACTACCGACACGAATTTCGAATCCGGCCCGCAAGCCGGATTTTGGTCCCACACACGCTCACCCCACAGCCGGAGCAACGATCACCGGCGCGAGGAAGGTGATGGTTGGATTCAACGTGAACCTTGCGACAAGGGACCTTGCGCTCGGAAAGAAGATCGCGCGAGCACTGCATGAGAAGAAGGGTGGCCCGGTCGGTGTCAGAGCCATGGCGGCAGAGATACCCAAAGCGAGCATGATACAAATCGGCATGAGCATCTACGACTACACCAGAACGCCGCTCCATCGTATCTTTGAGCTGCTCACGCTTGAAGCACAGAGACACAACACGACGATTGTCAGTTCAGAGTTCAACGGGATGGCTCCTCTTGGAGCAGTGCTTGACGTGGCCAATTACTACCTTCGCCTTGCCAACCTAAATGATGACAGAATCATCGAGACAGCAATATGCAAGAGGCTACAAGTGGAATAGAGCCAACTCTTGCTGAAAGGCATCATTCTCCATGAATTGGTTCTGCTTTGTGTCGGGGAACCCTTAAGAGCACAAATCAGTCGTTCTTGCGGAACCGACGTCGCGTGACCGATCATGAATGAGTTCGAAATAGGTACTCCTCGCGTCCTTGGCGACACAGTCATCGAGGTCCTAGGCCTCACCAAGAACTTTGGTCCCATTCTGGCAGTCGACCATGTCAGCCTCTCAATACGGGAAGGAGAAGTGTTCGGCCTGCTGGGGCCTAATGGTGCCGGAAAGACTACAACACTCTCGATGCTCGCGACTCTGCTCAAGCCAACAGAAGGCACGGCGCACGTCGACGGACACGATATACTAAAGGAACCGGACGCGGTGAGAAGATCTATCGGAATCGTCTTCCAAGACCCTAGCAGCGACGATATCCTCACAGGGAGGGAGAACCTCTACCTCCACGCGCTCATGTATGGCGTTGAGGCCAATGTACGAGAGCAACGCATCAGGGAGGCGCTCCAACTCGTAGACCTTGAAGACAGAGCGGACAGTCTGGTCAAGACGTATTCGGGAGGCATGAGGCGGCGTCTTGAGCTTGCTCGCGGGCTTCTGCATAGGCCAAAGATACTCTTCCTAGACGAACCTACCCTCGGATTGGATCCTCAAACGCGCGAACACATCTGGCGATACATACGAAGACTCGTGGAGCAGGAACGTGTGACGATCATTCTTACGACTCACTACATGGATGAGGCTGAACACCTTTGCGATCAGGTCGCCATCATTGACGACGGTAGAATAGTCGCACTTGATAGGCCTGAGCGCCTGAAACAGATAATCGGAGGCGACATCGTACGTCTCCGAATCAAGAATCCTAGACTCAGCCCAGTCAAGGAGCTAGCCTATGTCCTGAAGGTTGAGCAAGCAGGCGACTATCTGCTCCTGACTGTGAAGAACTCGAGCTTGCACCTGCAAGAGATATTGAGGCTCGTTGGCAACGTTGAATCGGTTGAGCTGCGGACGCCGACGTTGAATGATGTCTTCCTACACTACACGGGTCATGAGATCAGAGAAGCAGAGGCAGAGGGTGGTTTCTTCGAAAGGGCCGCAAGAGCGAGGGCGAATAGATGATGACCGAGCTTGAAGGACTCTATGCATTGTGGTATCGCGAACTCAAAGTCTTCCTTAGAGAGAAGTCACGAATCGTGTCATCTCTTTTCACTCCGCTACTCTGGATAGTCGTCTTGGGAACAGGACTCGGGTCAAGTGTCTCCCTGAACGGGACGAACTACCAAGTCTTCATCTTTCCGGGCGTGCTAGCCATGACGGTCCTCTTCTCATCGATATTCTTCGGCCTCTACATCGTGTGGGACAAGCGAATCGACTTCTTCAAGGAAGTACTTGTCGCTCCCCTGTCTCGTCTAACGATCTTTGCTGGAAAGATGCTTGGGGGATGTACGGATGCGCTCATTCAGGGTGCACTGATGCTCGCCTTCGGAGTGTTCCTAGGCGTTTCCTTTACCGCAGAGAAAGTGGCCATGACAATGATCTTCATGCTAACACTCGCATCCGCAACGGTGAGCGTAGGACTAGTCATAGGCTCGCGCATGGAGAGTCCGGAGGGATTCAATCTGATCATTAGCTTCCTCGTCTTCCCTCTGTTCTTCCTAAGCGGGGCACTGTTCCCGATCAACAACCTGCCCGCATGGCTTGGCACCTTCACAGTTCTGAATCCTATCACTTACGCTGTTGATGGAATGAGAGCCGTCATGCTAGGTACCTCAGCTTTTCCTGTGATCATGGACTTCGGTGTGCTCCTTGGATTCTCAATCGTGATGATCGTGATCGGATCGATTGCGTTCAGCCGAATGAGCTAACGAACTCTCGCAGAAACCCACGAATAGTTACAGACGCCTTCCTACTCTCAGGCAAACTTTAACTGCTCGCCTTGTTTGTCAATGGTGCTTCCAATACGAACATGCGCGTACAGGTGAAACAACGTGCCACGGCTCAAACGTCTCCGATCGGCCTTGGGACCATACATAGGCAGAGAGGTCCTAGCGAGCAGAATACGCGCGATCCGGAAAGCAGCTTCTCAGGTCTCGCGTGGCCGCTTTCTCGAAGCTGTCATCTTATTGCTTGTATTCATTGTGGGGGTAGGCGTTCGACTCCTACCTCTCAGGTTCGGCTTCTACATTTCGGAGTTCGACCCGTATCTTCAGTGGCGAATGGTAGAGTACGTTGTGAAGAATGGTTTTCTTGCATGGTTCAGTTGGCACGACACGATGAGCTGGTACCCATGGGGAATGACCATGCAATATGGAAATCTGTACGGGGTTGCGTTCGTCGTGGCGGCCCTCTACATGGTGCTTCACACGGTCGGTGCGCAGTTGACTGTCTTCGAGGTCGTGGTGCTTTTTCCGGTCTTCGCAGGCGCGCTCACATCGATTGCATGCTACTTCCTCGGCAAAGATCTCTGGGGCCGTGGAGCGGGTGTACTGACTGCGCTTTTCATGGCTCTGAATCCGAGCAATATCAGCCGCACAACACTTGGTTTCCTCCGTCATGAGCCCCTTGGAATACTTCTCATGGTTCTGTTCTTCGTATTCTTCCTTCGTGCAAACCAAAAAGGACGAGGCATCAGAGGCACTATTGTCTATTCTGTTCTTGCGGGCATTGCACTGTTCTACTTGACCGCGTCATGGGCCGCATCATTCTATCCGATGGATCTGATTGTTCTCTACGCCGCAGTTCTCGTCGCTATTGGCAGATATACACGCCAACTTCTCATCTCCTATACCGCAACCTACGGAGTCTTCCTCTTCTTTACCCCCCTGCTCGTTCCGAAGACCGGGTTCGGAGCACTTGCAGGCGTGAGCTTCTTAGTCATCCCAGCTGTCGGCCTTCTACTGCTGGCCCGCGAGGCTAGCGGTCAACTCCCATCGTGGAGGTACCGGGCCTATGCGCTTGCTGTCGTGTCAGCAGGCTTAGTAGGTGTGGTGTACGCATTGGTTGCATTGAACATAGTGTCTCTGCCAAGTGGCAAGTTCCTCTCGACGCTTAATCCTTTCACGCGACTCCAGATGCCTATAGTCGAGAGTGTGGCAGAACATAGACCTGCCACGTGGGCGTCCTTCTACTACGAGTACGACACGCTCACCTTTCTGGGCCTCTTCGGATTCTTCTTTGTCCTTCGGCGCCTACGCAACTCCGACATCTTTCTTACAATCGCTGCAGTCACTTCGCTCTATTTCTCCGGATCATTAGTCCGGCTGACTCTGATTCTGGCACCGGCATTCTCCCTGCTGGCGGCAATCGCAACTATCGAGATGGCCAAGCCCGCCGTCGACATACTTCGTCAGGCAGTCATATTCCCCAAGCGACGAATCCCTGGCCTTACTAGAATCGGCAGAGAGTTCGGCCTCGCTGTTTTGCTCATACTCATAATCGCAATTGTCCCGGCGTTTTCGAAAGCTATTGCAGCCGCATATGCACCGGCGACGATAGCGACATCTAGCATTCCCGTGGTCCCTGCTGAGGGAACAAAATACGATGATTGGCTCCAAGCACTCGCGTGGATACGTGACAATACACCTCAGTCGGCCGTGGTGATGGCTTGGTGGGACTATGGATACTGGATCACCGCGCTCGGAGACCGTAGAACGCTGGCCGACAACGGGACCCAGAACACGACGCAGATAGCCATGATAGCACAGATGTTCATGCGGAACGAAACGACGGCGGTTCCGATCATGCGTAGCTACAACATCTCATACGTTATGGTATTCGTGACCTACGCACGTACACAGGGAAGCGAAAACCCAACCTTCATTGGTGCTGGGGAAGACGGCAAGTGGTATTGGATGGTCCGCATCGCCAACCAGACAACCTACGGCGACGAGACCATCCTATTCCAAGAGAAGCGGGCAGACCAGCAAGTAAACTATCAGCGAATACTCAAAGTCGGAGATGTCGAGATCGCCAACGAGACGATCTCCACCGGGCAGAAGCTCGAAGACAACTCTGTACTCGGTTTCATGATGAACACGGGCGTGGGACTGTCCACGGCAACCTCGGATTATTTCGATCGCGTCTTCACATCATCAAACAACTTCGTCCTTGTTTACCAAGTGCTTTACCCAACGACCACGAGGGCAACAATCCAACTGGATCATGAGAGGATCAAGTATGGCGAGACCGTCCACATCTCAGGAACCGTCACCGATGTCGCGGGAAATCCCTACAAGACCGGAACGGTTACCCTCGAAGCCTCGTCCGATGAGCGCTTGACCTGGAATGACATCGGAACCGCCAACCTGACGGATGGTAGGTTCGTCTACGACTGGACCCCTGCCGCTGGGAACTACTCGATGCGAGCCTCTTGGACCGGTGTGAAAGGTGTCTCTAGGTCAGCTCTTAGTGAGCCAGTCGCCCTTTACGTTGAACCGATCATGCTCACTCTCGGCATTTCACTCTCAAGCCACAACATCACCCTTGGGCAGAACATAACGATCTCCCTCAGGCTGTCCGAGAAATTGTCGAACGGCACCTTCACGATAAGACACAGTCTGGACAACAAGACATGGAGCGAGATCAAGGATCTCATTCCGGTCAACGGTACACTGGAGTACTCGTGGGCACCCGCGGGTCCTGGAACATACTACATCCAAGCAGTTTACTCGGGCTCAGGTAACTTCGGAACTGCCACCAGCGTCACGCTGATATTGTATGTGAAGCCCTAGTATCCTGAGGCTAAGGCAAGGACGGTCTACGAAGAGGTCTGAGCCGTTCTTTGACGTAGCCTTGCATACTTGTCAGCAGGAGAGAATTTCGGTGGGTGGGCGATCGTCGTCTCGGCATTGCAGCTTGGGCAATTGCTCTTCAGTGTGTACCGTCCACATTTCGCGCATCTGCGTATCTGCCACTTCAACTTGCCTTGCGACCTTCGCCGCCCAGATTCTTCAAGGTGCTTGTCGCCTCATCAATCGCTGAACTGAGCAAAGCTTCCGCCTCTGAGTATTCCCGTGCACTGGCTTCGATTCTATACCTCGGGGCACCAATCGCGTATATGCGCACGGTAGCCCCCTTTGGCTTCTTGATCTTCCTTGCACTAGACAATGCCGTTCGAATCGCTTCGATGCCTTCTGGCGCTCTACAGGTGAGCTCCACTGTAGCCGTAAGCGCAGCCTTCTCCAGCTTGATCTTGCTCTTCGACACTTCCGTAAGGGCGGTTGCCCATTCTGGTCCTACCCCCAGCTTCGTGAAGATCTCTTCGCCTTCCTCGATCGATTCCTGAAACGCCTCATATGGATTGTCGAGCTTCTCGTTCAACAGAAGCCGCATCTTCTCCGTTGTCTCTGCATCCGCCTTCAGTCGCTCACTTGCGCCCTTGATGATCGACTCGGCCTTCTTGGCCCTCTTCCATTCGAGCATCTTCTCGGTCTTCTCGCGACCAGTAACTCTGCGGAGTGAAAGGTCGACCTGACCGCGTTGCCGATCAACGCGAAGAACCTTGAGCACGAGCTTCTGGCCTTCGCGGACGTGCTCGCGAATGTTCTTCACCCATGTAGTGGAGATCTCGGAAATGTGGACCAGGCCTTCGAGTCCCTCGTACTCGTCAAGTCTGACGTATGCGCCATAGTCGACAACCTGCTTCACCGTGGCAATCGCAAGATCACCGACATCAGGATAACTCTGACCAGACAAGCTGGGTGGACTCCTATCTTAGGGCCGCAATTCAGCTTAGGATCTGCGTGACCTCGCCCTTGATCTTCGCTTTTCCTCCTTGCGTCTCAAGGAGCACGTCTTCGCAGACGTTACACTTGACTTGGACGGCCGCTCGGTCAAAGACGACTTGTTCATTTCCACACTTTGTGCATTTGACCTTCAGAAAGTTGCTCGAAGGCTTCGGGATCGGTTCTCTCTTGACCATCTTTGATTTCACGCTCCAACTTCGAGCTTGCGGAGACGTATACCAAGTCGGTAGACCGTCTGGTCGCATTTCTTGCAGGTCAGCCGTAGTAGCTGTTTCTTCGTGGTCTTGGCTGTGCGTTTGAGCTCCGGCCACTTCTGGCCGCCGTACCCATGCTTCTCTCGTTCGTGCCGTCTGGCACCAGCTGAGAGGGCGCGCTCCTTGCCCTTCTTGTACACTGACACACCGTGCTCCGTGTGGCTCTTACACTTGGGACAGTAGGTTGTGACGGCCTTTGGGAACTTCATTGAAGTCACGCGGCCCTAACCGAACCGCGTGTGGTATTTATTAGTTCCTCGGACCTCAGCATGAGTTCGTTTCCTAGGACGCACAACTCTAGCAGGACGATTCGTTAGAGCAATATATGCTCCCAACAGCGCAATGGACCCGCGCAGCATTGAGCCTGTGGGAGAGGAACCACATTGGATGAGTCATCCAAGAGAACGTACCTGTTGGAGCAGATTGGGTCGGTCGCCGTTGTCCGATTCTATGCTGACGGATTTGTGAAGCTGGTTCGGCGACAGCGTCTGTTAGCTTATTACCTTGCGCAGGCCGGCATCGTGGGAGACGAGATCTACACGGACCAGATCTCTCCATACGGTCTGCGACTAGTCAGGTTTCTGGGATACCTTGCTACTCACCTAGACGACACTGAAGACGACCTCAGGTCCAAGATGGAGAACTACAGCAAGCTGGTTTGGATGCACCACGGCAACTACGATATGGACACCTATCACAAGTTCACTCCAGAGTTCACATATGAGCAACTGGAGGCGGTGGTCTCTAGAGCTTGGAAACGAGGCACCAGATTTGGCTTCAAGGACAAGAGACGGCTGACCGAGGAGATAGCGTATCTTCGCAAACCAATCTTCGACCCCGATTACAAACCAGTACTCACTTCGAAGAACCCCCCGCCTGGCCGAGATATAGTCTCAGCAAGCAGCTGCAATCTGTACGAGAACGTTACACTGCAAGACTTGCAGTCCATGAAGGAACAGCACAAGCTCAACTCTCGAGTAGCGAGGATCAGAGAAAGAATCGTTGAAGAACCATACAGGGCTGGAACGACTGATGGCAAGATCAGACCAGGCCGCTACGCAAGACAGCTCAGCAAGATGATCTCATTCATTCAGACTGCCATTGGGTACGCTGATCCACAGCAGCGAGATGTACTCCGTAGACTGATTCGATTCTACAGGACAGGAGCTGAGAAGGACTGGATAAGCTACAACATTGCCTGGGTCAAGGCAAATCCACCTGTGGACATGATCTCAGGCTTTGTGGAAACATATTTGGACCCTCGGAGTGCCAAGGGAAGCTTCGAGACGATCGTCTCATTCGTAGACCCGGAAGCAACCGAACTTATGCAACGCCTCGCTGAGAATGCGGCCTATTTCGAATCTCGCGCGCCTTGGAAGGACGAGTACAAGAAACGTGGTTTCGAACCCCCGGTCGCCAACGCCATCAATGTCGTCGCAGCAACGGGAGATGGTGGACCATTCTGCCCGGGAGGAATCAATCTCCCGAACGAGCAGGCGATCAGGGAGAAGTACGGAACCAAGAGCGTCCTTTTGAACAATATCATGCGCGCAGCCACCGCCGCGATCGGCGAGAAAGCAGCGATCGAATTCTCGTCGTCTGATGAGGAACGGGAGAGAGCGGACAAGTACAGGGTAAGAGCAAGGGATTTGCTCGTCGCGTTGCATGAGATCGTCGGCCATGGCTCAGGAAAAGTGAGCGAGCGACTTGAGGAAGATCCATGCGTCTACCTGAAGGAGTACTACTCGACTCTGGAGGAATGCCGAGCAGACCTAGTCGCATTGTGGGACTTCTGGGATCCTAAGCTTGCAGAGATCGGTATTCAGGATCATCATGAAGTTGCAAGGGCGGGATACGATGCTTACGCACGTTCGAGCTTGGTCTTGCTCAACAGATACGCCAACTCGACGACAGTTGAGGAAGACCACGATAGAGCTACTCAGCTAGTCATCAACTACGTCATGCGCAGGAACAACTCCATCGAGGCAATAGAGAGATCTTCTAAGGTCTACCTTCGTGTCAGAGAGTACGCGGCGATGCGTGAAGCGGTCGGCGAACTTTTGGCTGAACTCATGCGGATAAAGGCTGAGGGAGACTACGATTCGATAAAGAAACTTGTCAACGAATACGCGATCAAGCTCAACACCGCTTGGCGCGATCAAGTCGTGGAACGCTGCAAGCGAATCAACCTCCCAAGGAAAGCTGCCTTCATCATGCCAATCATGGAACCCGTTCGCAATCGGAGAAGAAGGATTGTGGACGCGACGCTCCACTACCCAGAGAGCCTAACGGAGCTTCAGCTGTTTCTCTCAAGACAGAAGACCCGTCTGAAACGAGCGGTGACCTGATCAGGATCTCTTGCGCGGAATGTCGGAGCGAGAAGAAAAGAGGGGAAATCGATCGAAGAGGTTCGAACTACATGGTGCTCCGGGCGGGACTTGCGGCGAGGGATCCCCTCGTTTTCGAATTCGCGGACCGTCTCAAGACGATCTCCCGCGATCAACGGCTCGAGTGGCCTCCGCCTCATTCCCGGACGGATAAGGCCGCTATGCTCTCGGCCCTTTTGGAGTTGACCGGGCTACACCACCGGAGCACCACGGCCAAGACAAGTCAATGACTCTTTAAGCTCTTTGCCCGACCCCAAGTGTCTTCCATCAATCGATTTTCCATGGGAGCGCATTGAATGCTCCATCGATTTGAGCTGGATCAACGGACACAGGCATTCGCTGGAGCTACGATGAGGTTTTGTCAGAAGCTAAGGCTAGGCGACCAATGGGTCCTCCCTGCATTCCGCCGGTCGGCATCCCACTTGCTCAAGATGCGAACGGCTTCAACTGCGACCTGGCACGCATCCTCTTCGCCTTTCACCTCGAACGTATCGTTGACTCGATTGGCATACACGGCTAGAACGCAGCCACTTCTCATTCCGTAGATCCCTGCGAGAGTGAAAATGGTCGAGGCCTCCATTTCCATCGTTATTACTCGTACTCTTCGAAGCCGCTCGACGAGCCTCTCGGCATGTAGAGGCAGGTATCCTTCTGCGCCTGGGCGGCCTTGGCCCACATAGAAACTATCAGTGGAGGCGGTGTAGCCTGCACTGTACTTCTTGCCGAGCCTTTCGGCAGCTTCGATAAGGGCGAGTGTTACATCGTAGCTGGCGGCAGCCGGATATTCTGCTTCAACGTACTGCTTGCTCGTTCCGTCGAGTCGAAGAGCGGCGGAGGATATTGCCAAGTCTCCACATTCGAGGTCCGGTATCAACGAGCCACACGAACCAACACGAATGAAAGTATCTGCTCCGATCCTGCTTAGCTCCTCAAGGGCGATGGCAGCTGCTGGACACCCTATGCCAGTTGAGCAGGCCGATACCTTTGTCCCATCCACCGTACCAGTCCAGATTCGGTACTCCCTGTGGGAAGACACTTCGTGTGCGGTATCCCAGAATTTGGCTATCTTTGGCACCCTGTCAGGGTCGCCGGGCAAGAAGACGTAATTGCCGACCTCTCCTCTCTTGGCCGCAATGTGATATTGCACACCCCCAGTGGATTCCGGGCGGACAGCCGAAACCAACCTTCCGCTCATGCTCTCTCACGTGAACATATCGTGGAAAAACCAGCGAATAAAAGCGTTCATCGCCTAGCATGGCGCGAAGCACTAGCAATGTAAACAGGATGATTGCATGAATCAACTATGCCGGACTCTCTAGGGTACCGTTTAGTACATTTTTTTAAAGTGAGTCCACGCATAGCCTGCGGCATGCTTCGTTCTCTCGAGAAGCTGGGCGCGAGCGTCTTCGACGCTGCCTCAGCTCCGCTACGCATGCAGGTGCTTCGGCTACTCTCAACGAAAGGCCCCTTGCCGTACACTGAGATCATGTCATCTCTCAAGCTGGATCCCGTCCGCGATGCCGGGAAATTCGTGTACCACCTACGAAGCTTGTCCGACGCGGGCCTGATCAGCCTTGACAAGCGCACCAAGAAGTATGAGGTAACAGAGCTCGGAGAGATGGTTGTACATTTCGCCAGAGACCTCGAAGAATACGTCAGCGTGAAACGCGGAAGGCTCTTCGTAAGAACCTCGCGGCTCGCGATTGAGGATTTCCATAGAAGCAAGATAGCCAAATCCCTCGTAGTTGAAGCAGGCGTCCCTCAGGAACTAGCTGATGAGATCGCAGCAGAGGCTGAGGACCGCCTGATCAAGCTCAGGACATCCTACCTCACTGCTGCCTTGATTCGGGAATTCGTGAATGCAATACTCATCGAGAAGAAACTCGAGGAATACCGGCACAAACTTGCCCGTGTCGGCATGCCCGTGTTCGATGTGACGCAGCTTCTGCGAACCACTGGGGAACTAGGACTGGCAACAGACTACATTCAGAAAGCCGCAGGAGCATCGGTGCTTGAGGAATATGTCCTCCTAGAGTGCCTACCGCGTGAGATCTCGGACGCTCACATTTCTGGTCGAATCCACATATGTGATCTGGACAGCTGGCCGCTAAAACCGAGCGAGGTTCAACATGATCTGCGCTATTTCCTGAGGAACGGCCTTGTCGGTTTCAGACCACCGCAGAGCCTGAACGCTGCCTTGTCGATGATCCAGAACATCTACCGGCTCGGAATGGCAGAGATCTCAGGTGAACAGGCGTTCGACATGTTCAACGTGTTTCTGGCACCATATGTGGAGGACACGCCTGAGGATACTGTCAGAGAGTCGTTGGGACTCTTTCTCTCCTCCGTTGGACAAGACTTCGTGACTGGAACAGGAGGGAACGGAATGTCTCTGGGAGTGGAATATGCAGTGCCCGAGTTCCTTGAGAACGTAGATGCCGTGGGACCTGGGGGAAGAACAGTGGGGGTCTACGGTGACTACCGCGAAGAGGCCGGTGTCATTCTCGACGCTCTACTTGAGGCAGCTTCGCAAGAAGCCATGATCAGCCCACTAGCAAGCCCTAGGCTCATCTTCAAGATACGGGGACCGGCAGATAGAGGCGGCGATATTGGATCGCGTGTTCTCAGAACTCATGAGTTTGTCGCGTGTAGGGCACTCCCCTACTTGGCGTTGCTCAAGGAGAACTCGCGAGACTGCTACACGGCAACAGGGCTTAGACTCTCGGATGAATGGAGCAAGCAGTTGGAAGCTGATTGCTACAGGACTGGCTGTATGGGTACTATCTTTCTCAATCTGCCGAGATTGGCCTATGAAGCACGACGAGACGATGACAGACTGTTCAAATCAATCGACCAGGTTTTCAGTCTCACAGTTGAGGCCTTTAAGATCAAGAGAAAATTTGTCAATGATAGACTCAGACAACCGATCTTACCACTACTGTTTGGCTCTGGGCAGAGCACACCTTACTTCCGTGAGAAGATGGCAACCTATGCCATTGCAGTTCTTGGGCTGAATGAAGCTTCGATCGCTCACACAGGAAGCGAGCTGAGAAAGGATGCGCTCGGTTTCGGCGAGAAGGTTCTTGCAGAACTGAAGAGACAGAGCGAGACGGCATCAGAGAATCTCGGGATGCGTTTCGTGATTGCCCAGAGACCGGGCGACGACGCCGGATCGAGACTCGCAGAACTTGATGTAGAGCGGTATGGCAAGAGCACAGTCTCCGCTCAAGGCGGACGAAATCACCCCTTCTACACTGATCTACCAGCAATGCCGCTAACATCAAGGATACCGCTAGGCGAAAGGCTCACAATAGAAGGGACCTTCCAGGGTCTCACACCCGGTGGCCACTTGGCGACGGTCTCCATTGATTCGAGAGCAACCGCAGAGGCCCTACTGTCTCAGACCAAGGAAGCAATCGGAAGAGGCCCCAGCTTCATCGCATATTCGAGACCCTATTCGTTCTGCAAGAACTGTAATCGAATCATCGATGGATTGGTCTCAAGTTGCCACACATGTGCGTCTGACAATGTCGCGCATTATGGGCGGTCGGCTGCCACCTATGTCTCTCTGGCGCTCTGGCCTGAAGGAAAGAAGCGAACCATTGAGAAGAGAGCCGTCTACTCACTTTCCTAACACGATCACAGGAAGACGCTGTCTCCAGGCCGGACGGCGGAGCCTTCTAAGGCTCACTCCCTGATGTAGGGTCTTCCAAGTGCACGCGGGAATCTCTTGCCGCCGATCGCCGCCGTCAATACGAGAAGTGTCACCGCGTACGGAATCATCTGCACGAAGAAATATGGAACTATCTCCTTTACCCCAGGGGATACAGCGACAGTAAATGCCACACCTTCCGAGAAACCGAATATGAACGCTGCAACGAGCGCAAGCAGAGGATCGAGACCTGCGAAGACAACAGCGGCGAGCGCGATGAACCCTCTGCCCGCTGAAATCTCCTTGACCACACCACCGAACCAGCCGAGTGGCATGAAAGCACCACCAAGGCCTGCAAGCGCACCCCCGATAACGCACATGAGCAGCCTGACCTTGTAGACACTTACGCCTGCAACGTCGACCGCCACCGGGTTCTCACCAGCGGCGCGTATTCTGATTCCCAGCAATGTTCGTTTTAGAAGAAGATAGGCGAGGATCGCGATAACGATTGCCGCGATCGTCACGGGACTAAGGCCGAAGTAACCATCCCCCAGACTGAAGTGAATCGGTGGGAACATCAACTCGCGAGGAAAAACGTGAATTCCCGGGAACGCCCAGATCGACATGAGCATGTAGGGCCCAAGTCCAAGAGCCATTATATTCAGTCCCATCCCGGCGATTACTTGGTTTGCCTTGCCGTACACGCACACGGCTCCAAGCAGTAGACCTATCAAGGCGCCAGTTGCGGATCCCAAGAGCAGTCCATACAGTCCGTCTTGGAATATCTCTGCCCAGTAGACCCCGAGGACTGCGGTGATCAAGAAGATTCCTTCCATGCCCACATTCACGGTACCTGCTTGTTCGTTGAGACACTCACCGACAGCAGCCAAGGCTAGGGGCGTCATCGCCAACAGTCCGGTTTCAATGAGGTGGGCGACACTGAATCCTGAGAGGGCGATGATGTACATCAGAACAGCGGTTAGGGCGATTCCAATCAGATACCACTGAAGTCTAGTCGGGGTCTTCATGACTCGCGACGCCTCCTTATGATCGCGATTACTTCAGGCGCCGCAAGGGCTATTACAATTATTCCATTGATAGCGTCGACAAGTTCTGACGCGACTCCAACGTTATACTCCATGAACCGCCCGCCATGCACGAGCCCTCCATAGAATATGGCGGCAAAGATTCCTCCAATGGGATGATTCCTTCCGATCAAAGCGACTCCGATACCGTCAAAGCCCAAGTTCAGGAGGTTTCCTAGTGTTCCGTAGATAGTCCAAGACGGGGGCCTTCCTAGAACCTGGCTTGCCCCGGCGAGCCCGGCAGCCAAGCCCCCAACACCAAAACTCACGAGAATCGCTCGACTGCGACTGGCGCCTGCGTACTTCGCTGCTTCAGGGTTGTCTCCCACAAGCCTAAGCTCAAGGCCCACTCCAGTACGCCAGAGGAGGATCGTCACAAGGATGCAGACGCCAACCACAAAGAACACTATTGCTGTTAGGGTTTCCCCAAGTATGGGGTAGCGCGCTGTTGGCAATGCCGGCATCGCGCGTTCCGCTCTTCCTGGCTCCGCGAAGTACGTGCGTATCAGAAATGACACTAACCAGAAGGCGATCCAGTTGAGCATGATAGTGGAGACAACCTCGTGGACCCCTCTCCAGATCTTCAGCAAGGCCGCCGGCAAAGCCCAAAAAGCTCCAAGAAGCATCGCAAATAGTGTGGCAGCAATAGGATGTATCCCAGCAGGAAGAAGCATGGCGCTGCCTACAATTATCGCTCCAATAGCACCCAGGTACATTTGTCCCTCGGCACCTATGTTGAATAGAGCAGCTCTCACACCCACAGCAAAAGTGATTGCAGTTGCCATGAGGGGCACGGCGAAAGCGAGGGATTCCAAGATTCCTGCTGGACTACCAAACGCTCCTATGAAGAGCGCAGCATACGCGCGTATGGGATCGTAGCCGAATGCCAGCATGAGAAACGCTCCAACGATAATCCCTATCACAACCGCAAGTCCCGACTCTAGTATGGGACGAACTGGCACGCCTAGACGTTTGCTCATCCGGACAAACCACGAAACCTACGAAACGCTAGACGACCAAGCAGACTTTGATGAGATAGAAGAAAAAGAAGGAAGGGAGGACCACTATCCCAGTATGGCCCTCCACTGATCTACGGTTTCTTGTGTCATGGCCAGCGGAACAAGGGCTGGGTCGCTCGCGATCGCTGCCTCCAGTTCTGCTGCGGCGTCCCAGATCCAGCTTGGAAGCGCATCTCTCATGGCCTTGACCTTAGCCTTGATCTCGTCAGGCGACATCGGAAGCACTTTCTTTCCCGTCAGCTGCTCAGCGTTGACTCCCATCTGGATGAACTCTGCAAGATCATCGAGTGTGCTGACGGATATTCCCGTTATCGAGATACCCGATATTGCTGTTCCGACTCCAAGAACGACGACTCCCTTGTTCTCGGCGACGACCTGTCTGAACTTGCCTTCCACGACCAGCTGAGTGGCGAAGTATACTCCTCTGTCAACACGTTTCATCATGCTGACAAGGACGAAGCCAGGGTTCAGCCAATCTTGGTTGGCGTCGACTCCGATCCAGAACGGTGGTCCCATCGTCAGACCTTTCGGAGTCGCGATCTCCTGAACAGCTTGGTTCAGTCCGAGGCCGAGAGGTCCAGCTACGTTGTAGACAGCAACAGAATCTTGGGCATACATCGCCTTCGCGGCTTCGTAGCCTTTCGTGATGTCACTGAACGTGCCCGTGTAGGTCCATAGCACACGTTCCTTCGTGGGAGTGTCTCCAATGACTGGGGCGGGCTTGCCGAACTTATTCTCGTACCACTTCAACGCCCAGTCGACTCCCCACTTGTAGCCGATCTCGAACTTCCAAAGCACTGGAATCTCGATCCCGAGAACAACTCCAACGTTTGGATAGCCGTAGTGGGCAGCGGTGAGTGCCGCAATAGCACCCACGATCGCGCTTCCTTTGTGCTCTTCGTAGAGGATGCTCATCACATTTGGCATTTCAGGAACGTATCCGTCGATGATCGCGAAGTCCTTGTCAGGATACCTGCCTGCAACGTCCTTTATGGCATCGGTCAGGAGGAATCCGACACCAACGACGAGTATGACATCCGGGTCCTTTGCTGCTGTCTCAAGGTTGGGAACGTAGTCTGCCTCCGACTTGCTGATCAGCTCAACCATCTGTACACCGAAGGCCTTCGCGGCTTCGTCTCCACCTTTGAACGCCATGTCGTTGAATGATAGGTCTCCACGTCCGCCGATGTCCGATACGACGGCGATTTTCTTGGCTGGACCTGCCGGAGGAGCCATGAGGTACCAGGCTGCAGCGCCTGCGGCGGCAATCAAGATGATTACGACAATGATGATTGCCTGCATTCGTGTTATTGCGGATTTGTTTGTCAGATGCCTTAGCATGCTTGAGCTCTTACTCATTGTTTCATACAACCTCCATAGGCAGTACGCCTAGGGCATGATGAGAGTTGAGTCAAGTTGTATTTAAGGCGAATCCGGTACGCCAAGACAAGTGTTGGGGACTAGGCGAGCTAGCTCCCCACTCCGGCCATCATAAGACCGATTTCCTGTCTGTCTGTCTTTCCGGCCTCTCTGATTCCGACCACCTTTCCATTGAACATGACTGCGATTCGATCACTGAGTGCCATTATTTCGTCGAGATCTTCAGAAACGAGGAGTATCGCTGATCCCTTCTCCCTCAATTTCAGCACCAGTCTATGAGTATGTTCAATCGCCCTGAGGTCGAGCCCGTATGTAGGGTGCGAGGCTACAACGAGCCTTGGTTCCTTCCACAACTCCCTGGCAAGGATCATTCTCTGTATGTTCCCGCCGGATAGGATTCTTGCTTCCGTCTTGTCCAAGTCAGGTGTCAAAATCTCGAACTCGGATACGAGCTGCTCGCAGTGTCTCTTGATGCCTGAAACGTCGAGAAATCCATGATTCGAGAATGGAGATACACGGAAGTCTTTCATCATCAGGTTCTCCATAAGTGGAAGGCCTTCGGCCGTCCCGGTCCTTCTTCTTTCCTCGGGTATGTGGCTGACTCCTAGTGCTGCGACCTCTCGTGGGGAACGGTTTGTCATTTCCTGCCCGAAGATCGTTATCTTACCACCGATGACATTGCGCAGTCCGGTTATCGCTTCAACCAGTTCAGTTTGGCCGTTTCCGGATACTCCTGCCATGCCGAGGATCTCTCCTTCATGTACTGTGAGGGAAGCTCCTCTTACCGCAGGCTCACCCTCTCCCCCCAGCACGCAGAGGTCAGTCACCTCCAAGGCGACCTTGCCCTTAGCCCTTGGGCGAGCCTTCGGTAGAACCGGGACTTCTGGACCTATCATCATCCTAACGAGTTCCTGCTCGCTTGTCTCGGAGGTGTTCTTGCTTCCAGTAAGCTTGCCTAGTTTGAGGACTGTCACTCTGTCACTGTTACGCATGACATCCTCAAGCTTGTGAGTGATTAGAACCACGCCCTTCCCCTCGTCTGCAAGGCCACGGAGTATCGAGAAAAGCTGCTGAGACTCAGTTGGAGTCAGCACGGAAGTCGGCTCGTCGAGTATGATGACATCCGGTTCATGATAGAGAACTTTGAGTATCTCTGCGCGCTGCTGCTCTCCCACAGATAGGTCTTCTACCCTAGCTCTAGGGTCAACCTTGAGGTTGTACCTCGTCGATAGGTCGTTCAGTCGTCGTTCCACCTCTCCTATTGGGTAAGAGAAGTCATTCTTCTTCAGGCCAAGGGCAACATTTTCCGCGACAGTGAGCGGCCGCACTAGGGTGAATTCCTGGTGGACCATTGCCACGCCCAACTTCAGCGCATCCTCTGGCGATCTTATCGTAACGGGCTTTTCTCTGACGTAGATTTGTCCCCGTGACGTGACGTAGAATCCAGAAAGAATGTTCGCCAAGACGGTTTTTCCTGCACCGTTCTCTCCGAGTATCACATGAACCTCGCCAGATCTCACGTCAAAGTCGACTTCGTCGAGAATCAGATGTTCCCACACACCCGGAAATCCTTTGACGACCTTCTCGGCCTTCAACAGGACCTCTCCCTTTCTCGGCTTGGGGTGAGCTTCATGAATCTGGTGGGCACTGCTCGGCTGTTGCATTTGACTGATCTCCGGCCGTGCCGTGTATTAGTGCTTGAGGCTTTAGCCTTTGGGTAGATTGTGCTTCTCTGCTCCGAAAGCGTTGTATCCGCATCGTAATGCTATCAAAGGAGAGATCTTCTAACGGAGCAGGAGTCAATGAAGATCAGAGCCCACATCATAGTCTCCGGCAAAGTTCAAGGCGTCTTCTATCGAGCGGAAACCGCATCAAAGGCCAAGCGGCTCAACATCACGGGCTGGATCCGCAACCTCCCTGACGGCCGCGTGGAAGCCGTCTTCGAGGGAGAGTCGACAGAAGTTGAGAAGATGCTTGCGTTCTGTCGTCGCGGTCCTCCGAACGCCTATGTCGTCAGCCTTGATGTCAGAAGGCAAGAATGGAAAGGCGAGTTCGACAACTTCACCGTACAATATTGAAACCAACTGCGATGCGCCGTTCTACAACTGCTTGCAGTTAGCTTGCCACGACTAGTCTGCAGGTCCAAGATTCGCTTCTCCGGAAGCATTGTCGCTGACATCCCTTAATAGCAGACTCCGCGGATTTCATCCTCGAACACAGCTCCTGAGGCGAGATGACCAATGCGCGCCGCGGTGGTGGAGTGCAGGCTCCCATGGCTGCCATCGCGCGCCGCGGAAGCTAAGGAGATGGCCGAGAACATAGGATACGACGTCGTCGATGTCGTCATTCAGAGGCGAAAAAGCGACCACCACTCGTACTTGATAGGCCCAGGCAAGGTCGAAGAGCTCAAGGAGATCGTAGACGCAAAAGAGGTGGAGACCGTGATCTTCGCGAACACCTTACCGAGCAGCCAAGTCTTCAAGGTGCAGCGACGCCTTGGTGGCGACATACGTGTCATAGATAGGAATTTGCTGATACTCGAGGTCTTCGACAAACGCGCGATGACGAAGGAGGCGAAACTCCAGATCAAGCTGGCGAAGCTGAAGTATACGCTGTCATGGGGTCGTGAGTTCATCAAGCTGAGGGGAATAATGGGTGAGCAGGTCGGCTGGATGGGACCTGGAGATTACCCATTCCAAGAGTACTATCGTGCTGCACGAAGTCGAATAAGCCGCCTTGAAGAACAGCTGAGAGATCTGAATCGCAAGAAGGAGATAACTCGAACAAGACGCCGAGAACTAGGATACACCACAGTCGCACTTGCTGGATACACTCAATCAGGAAAAACGACTCTCTTCAATCGTCTTGCAGCTGAGAGCAAAACAGTGGGACTCGGCCCATTTACAACCCTTTCAACATTCGCGAGAAGAGTTGGTCTTGGAGCCTCCCATCGTTTGGAATTCATGCTGATAGACTCAATCGGTTTCATAGAAGACATGCATCCTACAATTGTGAAGGCGTTTACCGCGACGTTCGGAGAGATTGCCCACTCAGACGTGGTTCTACTGTTCATTGACGCGAGCGAGGATACTCAAGCTGTTACTCGACGGTGCGCCTCAATGAACAAGATCTTGAGGGAAATCGATGCCGAAGGACAGGTCGTCGTATGCGCCAATAAGATCGATCTGATTGGGAGTGAGAAGCTCGAAGGCGCACTCGACGCAATTCGAAAGGAATTCATTGGGACTCCAGTCATTCCGATCAGTGCGTTGAGGGGCGAGAACCTGAGCGAACTGTACGCGACCATTGTGGCAAAGATCAACCAGATGGATCACGTTCGCCAGCCCCGTACCAAGTTCGCCTACGCGAGGTCTGTGAAAGGATCCGAACATGGTGACGAAGGTTCACTCCAGAATGTGTAGGGAGGATGCCTGATGCGTGGCAAGATGCCTGACAAGAAGCCTTTCGGGAGACGCGAACCACCGCCCAATTACCCCAGGGACCCCGACATGTATGCGGATCCAAGGAACTACATGTACCCGCTGGATAGGCCGATCAGGGCGAAGCTTGCCAGAAGATACTTTGACGAGCCACGGAACCGAATCAAGTATACGGAGGAGGAACGACTCTTCATTGATTCCCGCATCGATGAAGCCCTGAAACGTTTCGGCATCCCGCCGAACGAAGCTGGAACATCCCTGCCGCAGCGGACGGCCAAACGCAGAGTCCCCGGAGCGCCTTCCAAGGAAAAGATCGAGAAGCTCGACCTTGACCAACTCCTGAAGTACTTTCTAAGCACTGCCCGCCTTGAGCGAGCCAAATCCATTGCTGACAATCTGGTATCACTGTCTTCTCAGGGACGCGAAGTCATATCGGGAAGGGTCAAACAGTATTCTGTTCACATGGATCTCAAGAACAAGGTCATCATGCATGACTGCGATGACTGGAAGAGAAACATGAAGTCCAAGCTAATGTGCAAACATCTCGGCAAGGCATTCCTATCGATCCAATACAGCGAGGCAATCGCAGTTCTGCGGCAGATACTGTCGCATAGGGACGATTGGACCTTCAAAGCGCCCTGACTTGCATGGGGAGAGTTCGGTTGGAGTCCTGTATGTGCGAATGCAAGTACCTCGCATCGAGAACCTGTTGACTAGACACTCAACGATATCCCGGATTCATGAGACTGTGAAACTCGATGGATGGGCTACTGTGAACGAAGCGCGTTGATGAATGATCTGATCGCGCTGTTCAGTTCCTCTGGTTTCTCCAGCATGACGGAGTGACCTGCGTCCGGTATCACCTCAAGTCTGGCGTTTGGGATCTTCTCCTTCATGTATTGCGAGTACTTGACCGGTGTCAGCTTGTCGTCTGCTCCACATATAATCAAGGTGGGCAGGGCGATGCGGTGAATGTCATTCATTCGATCAAAATGGTCGCACGCCTCGAAATCACCGTATGTCACTTTCGCTGGGATCTCCAATAGCTCCTGTACTGATGCTTTTCTCACGATCGGGCTTGTCTTTGGCGAGTACGCCCACTCAACAATCATCTCCGCCGCGTGTGCATAGTCTCTTACTATCTCGTTCATTATTACGGGAGCAACGCGGAGACGCGCCCCTGAGCCGACCAGAACAATAGCCTCCAAGAGATCGGGGGACGCGAGCGCTATCTCTAGCGCGATGGCGCCTCCCATGGAGTGACCTGCTATGACCGCAGGGGCTAGCTTTCTCTGGGCGATCGTTTGAACAACGAAGTCAGCGTATTCTCGGACCTGGCTACAACCATTGCCATTTGGATGACCTGGCAGGTGCAGTGCCGAACTCTTCGGAAAGGCCGCCGCTTGATATCGCCAGACTCTACTCGTGCCTCCCGCGCCATGAATGAAGACCAAACGAGATTCTATATTGCTTGCCAAAGGTCGCACCGCAATGGGCTTCGTCTGCTTCGGCTATTTTTGAGTGTCTTACACGATCTGGAAAGCTAGTGGATCGCACGCGGCATGATTGCGTTTCGCCCTTGAACAAGAGACGCGAATCATAGCAGACTTATCTTCGAGTTCCCTCGTCTCATCTCTCTCCAATCAGTGGCACCATCGGTTCAGAAACTCTCGGAAACGCGGGAGGGGTGACTGAAATGAGGCATCATGAGAACGTAAGGGCCGACATAGCTTCAAGGCTTGAGAAGCTACGGACGTTGGACAAGCTCGCTGAAGAGATGTCGAGCCCTAGGCGAGGAAACGGATGGGATTCCTCCAAGCTGGCCGAGTCCGTGATGAGAGTTGTTCCGCAGCCCCTTGACAAGCTTGCCAGAAAAGCAATTAGGCCGGGAATCACGCGAGGAATTGTCGATCTATTCAGACCACCGTCCGCGAGTTCCCGGCTGGCAGGACCACCGACGCTAGTCTACTTTCCACTGTGGTATGTCAAGGGATATCATGAGTGCTACTACTTGAGAGATGCGAAGTACAAGATTCGGGTGAGCAAAGATGTGGTGGCGGTGGAACTTGATGGGAAGACCCGGGACCTCATGATCGAGGAGCAGGAAGCCAGTATCGTACCGGAAGTGTTCAAGCGTAGACTGAAAAGATTCTCAGGGCTCTTCACCAGTGATAGTAGATGTTTCTATCTTGACGAGGCAGTCGAACTTGCAGTTAGATACGAAGAGGCCGAGTTCTATGTTGCTTGGGATGGCCGTGAGGGCAAGATGCTTGAGGAAGTGCTGCCCAAGGGTTGGAGAACCCAGAGGATATTTGAAGTTGGACAGTTGGACACCGAGGGAACAGCCACAAGGATCGCCTCGTCAGCCGAGACCAAGGAGACCATCATAGATAGATTCCGAAGCAGGCTCGTGAAGGTGCCCGAGAACTCAAGGCATCTCTTGAGCAACATGTTTCAGGTCGATGAATTGACAGAGTACTACTACCCTTACAGCCACTTTCCAATCTTGCGAGGAGGAAAGATTGATCACGTGATTCTCGACGCCGGATCCGCTCAGATTCCTAACGCAAGAACAATCGACTTTGTGAAGCGACAGCTCAGCCTCCGGAACTGAACCTCAGAACATACGACAGTGAGGATGAATCCACATACTGACCATCAGAGGGTAGGGACGCGTCGGGTGAACAATGACATCTTTGTCGCAAAGGCATTGTCAACCTTGCTGACACCTTTTGGCTTCGCAGCAGTTGCATCCGTCGTGTTCTCTTGGTTTTCCCCGATTGGCCTCGGACCAATGATGAGTCCTCTATCCTCAGCAGCAATCGGGGTCTTGACTCTATGCGTCTTTCCCTTTCTGCCGGTTGCATACAGCGTAGCGACCGGCCGAAGCGACTTGGATGTCTCAGACTTCAAGAAACGCGGACCACTCTATCTCCTAGGTCTAATAGGCTACGTCGTCGGAGCTGCTGTCTTCGGAGCGCTAAACAACAAGGTCATGTTCGTCGTCGCTTTGGCATACTTCTGTGTTGGTCTTGTGACCTTCTTGATCACACTTTCGTGGAAGATCAGCGCGCACACCGCAGGGATTGCTGGTCCGACAACCGCGTTCCTCTTCGTCTTCGGCATCTGGGCGCTACCCCTCTACGCGTTGTCGATGCTTATGGTATGGTGCAGAGTCAGACTGCAGGCACATACCCTAGCTCAAGCAGTAGCGGGACTTCTCGTCGCCATCGTTGTCACAAGCTTCGTCTATCTTGTCTTCTATCCCTAGTTTCAGCAAACCACACGGCACGCAACCTGAACCGATGCGTCCTTCTTCGAGATTCATGGATGCTTGTTGATCGCAAGTCCCGGTCAGAAGGCGACAAGGGCGTAGACTCGCTTCAATCTGCTCGGCTATCGGTTTCGCCGCTAGGTTCCATTTGAGACTTGTCCAACAACGGCAAGCCTTGACTGCGAAACGAAATCGTAGGCAAGAAGAGCGGAGACGATCGAGAGTTAGCTTTGCCTTCTCACGGGGATGTCGCGGAAGGCCCTACGCGATCTGGACGTGATCGATCTGGAAGTACCTCTTGGCCAACAACCGGGTCTTGTCGATTGTTCGGCCGTTCTTTCCGATTGCGATTGCCTTGTCCTTCGGGTCCACTTCAACGACCACGATCTTCCTGTCGGGACGTTCCGTGACACGGATCTCTTTGATCTTTGCGGGCGAGAGCGAGTTTCTGATCAAGCCTTCGACGCTCTCCGAGCCCTCAACGACCTCAACTGGTTTGCCGGTCATTCTGCGTAGAGTGTTGATGTTCTTGCCGGCCTTACCGATTGCCAGTCCCATCTGTCCTGGCTTCGCAACGAAGATTATCCGGTCCACCGAGTTATCGATCAGGCAGTCATTCGCGGTTGCTCCTGTGATGCTTTCGAATAGAGCGATGTAGCGCATCTCGTCGCTGCCAAGACGGATCTTTGCGGTAGACATGTTCAGCTTTCAGCCAGCTTCAGGATCTCAGAGTCTCCCGGCTCCTTCACCGTAAGGGCCGCGACTAGAAATGGCTTTTCGCATGCGGCGGCCAAGTCGACACTTGTTCCCGAGTAGACGTGGACCGGAACCTCTGAGAGCTTGGCGTTGTAGAGTATGCTGGACTTGTCCGGTTCCGGACAGTTCGACGCGATCACTATCAAGCGCGCCTTGCCTGTCTTTGCGGCGTCTGTTGCCTCTTTGCAGCCCAGTTCGACTTTGCCGGTCTTGACGACCATGCCGATCTGCTTGTTGACATCCATTACTTCTCCCTCCTTTCCGACATGGCCATGAACACTTCGATTAGTCCAGTCCCCATCGGGACTTGCTGTCCGACAATCACGTTCTCAGCAACACCTCGGAGCTGATCTTTTGATCCACGAACAGCCGCATCGACAATTGTGGGAATCGTGATCTCAAACGCTGCCTTCGCGAGAGTACTGGCCTTCTCGCCACTGACGCCGTGCCTGCCTACTTGGAGTACTTCACCCGAAGCGGTCATGGCGTCTGCGACGAGCATAACGTGCCTTATGTCCACATCGAGACCTTGCTCCTCAAGCACGCCTTTCGCCTCCTTGATTATCACATTCCGTGCAGCCTCGATCCCAAGCACAGCAGCGACCTCGTGCATGTTGTTGGAGATCGTCCTAGTCTGGTCCACCCCTAGCGTCAGTAGCGCCTGCTCGAGGTTCGATCCCTCTGTTCTGATGATCCACTCACGGTTCTCTTCCATAACGAGGGCGCGTCTTACGGCCGGGATTCCTTTGATGTGCATACCGGAGACGCGGGATTCTAGGCGTCTGAACTGTGGGATGTCCATTTCATGCGTGGTGATCTCAATCTCGTCCTTCTCTATCTTGACCTCTCCTCGAGGAACCTGAACGGCGCTCTTGATGTCCTTCATGGTAATTGATCTCTCACGCATGGCCGCGGTGTCGAGCTTGACGTCTATCCTCATTCTCGTTATGTCTGACTCGATGCTCGATGCTATGTCGCCAAGTGTTGTATGCGTGAGGAGCGTGGCGACCTCTTCCGCCTTGTCCTTGCTGGTTCTGTGCTTCTCATCAAGGAACACGGTCATGGTTGGTGTTGATGGAATCTTTCTAGCGTCGACGAGTTCGATCAACCTTGGCAGGCCGAGAGTGACGTTCTGCTCTCTAACGCCCGCGAAGTGGAATGTTCTGAGTGTCATCTGTGTGCCAGGTTCGCCGATCGATTGAGCGGAAACGATCCCTGCCGCTTCACCTGGCTCGATCAGTGATCTGCCATAGTTCTCGACAGCCTGTCGCACAACTTCGTCGACACCTCGACGGGGGAGCTTTGCCTTCAGCAGGTTTCGTTTCAGTTCGTCTGCCAAGAGAGACGGAAGTCGATCCGACACATCCTCTATCTTCGTGTCGACGTACCTACTGCTTGCTTTGGCGCCCTTTTCGGCTGTCAGTCTTACACGATCGACTAGTCGCTCTACGTTCACGGCCTTACCGTGGTCGCTCTTCGCTGTGTCCACACCGTCCTCTCCGTACCTGAATTGTATGATATCCCCTCGAGAGTCCCGTACTGTCGAGTCATATTCCACTCTGAGGTGCTCAAGCGCATTGATCAGTCTCCTTTGCATGTATCCGCTCTGCTGTGTCCTAACTGCGGTATCGACAAGGCCCTCGCGTCCTCCCATGGCATGGAAGAAGAACTCAATTGGTGTGAGACCATCCCGATATGAGGAGTACACGAACCCCCTTGGCTCTGGCCCAGCATCTCCTGGCCGGAAGCATGAGAGCACTCGATCCCTGTATCCTCTACGTATTCTCTGGCCACGGATTGACTGTTGTCCCACGGATGCTATCATCTGCGCGACGTTCAGCAATGAACCTCGGGCACCGGTTCTGGTCATGATGACGCCGCTATTGGTCTCTTCCAAGTACTCGTCGGCGTATTCTCCAGCAAGGTCACGGGCTTTCGAGAGCTCATCCATTATCCGTATCTCAAGCGACTCAGCCAACGATTGGCCGGGGAGGCGTTCTAGGGTTCCCTGATTGTAGCTTTCTATGAGCGCGTACACGCGATCCTCAGCTTTTCGAATGACCTTGTCTATCTTCTCCTTCACGCTGGCTGGAACATCAAGCTCGCTGATTGAATATGAGAAGCCCTTCATCAACACGAAACGGTCCAGAACCTTGGCAACGCGATTAAGGAACTCACGTCCGATTTCGGAGCCATGATCTTTGACAATTCGGTGGAAGAGGCTCTCGGAGCGCTCGGCTCCGATGGAGTTCTTGTCAATGACCCCCTCTTCGAGCCTGCCATTGCGTATGATTACGTTCTCCTTGTCGTCCTTAGTGACCATGCTTGACTTTGCAGTGAAGCTGAAGCCTCGAGGCAGGAAGAGGCTGAAAATCTGTTTGCCAGTCCAGAGTTCGACTGGGCGTTTGACTGCCGGCTCAGGAAGGTCTCCAGTGTAGCCAGCGGCTACTAGGAGTCGACTCGCCTCGTCCTTCGTCAGAAGCGTGGACTTGCGCGTGAGCAGATACGCGGCACTGAGGAGATCGGTCTTTGCGCCAATGATCGGTCCGCCGTATCGTGGGGAGAGTATTTGGTCTTGGACTTGCATCAAGAGCCTCGCCTCCGTGCGGGCTTCCTCGCTCTGTGGCACGTGTAGGTTCATCTCGTCGCCATCGAAGTCCGCGTTGTAAGGTGGGCACACACATGGATTCAATCTGAATGTCTTGTACGGGAGTACGCGGACCGTGTGTGCCATGATCGACATCCTATGGAGTGAGGGTTGTCGGTTGAACAGCACAATGTCGCCATCTCTGATGTGACGCTCGACAACGAAACCAGATTCGATAGCATCCGCAAGGCTATCCCGCTCTGTCACAAACTCCAGTCTAACCCGTCTTTGGTCAGGACGGACAATGTAGAGGGCGCCCGGGTACTGATCGGGGCCGTTGCGAATGAGCCTTCGCATCTCGTCTATGTTCCATTGCGTGACTCGTTCTGGAATGGTTAGCCGTGCAGCAACGTCGACTGGCACGCCGACTTCGCTGATGTCCAAGTTGGGATCGGGAGAGATCACAGTTCTTGCGGAGAAGTCCACACGCTTGCCGGAGAGGTTGCCTCTGAACCGCCCTTCCTTGCCCTTCAGACGCTGGCTGATCGTTCTGAGGGCTCGTCCTGATCGGTGCCGTGCGGGCGGCAGTCCTGAGACTTCGTTGTCGAAGTATGTCGTCACGTGGTATTGGAGGAGGTCATGGAGTTCCTGAATGATGTTTACGGGGACTCCGGATTCGAGAGCCTCGCGTAGTTTCTGGTTGATTCGAATTATATCGACCAGCTTGTGTGTGAGATCGTCTTCCGACCTGATACCTGACTCAAGAGTTATTGAGGGCCGCACTGTCACCGCAGGGACTGGCAGGACTTGAAGAACCATCCACTCGGGTCGTGCCGCCGAGGGGTCCATCCCAAGGAGGCGAAGATCGTCGTCCGGGACCCGTTCGAGCATCTCCCGGATTGCGCTTGGGGTCAGACGTGCTCCCGTCTCATCTATGAACGTGGTGGGTTTCTGATGCTCGATTGTGTGCTGTCGAGTGCCGCAGTGTGGACACTCTTGAACCTTCTTTGCTTCCTTCATTATTCCGTCAAAGAATGTTGTAGGGACCTCGTTGAGACGCTTCTTCTCTTCCTGTACCTTCGCGTTGTAGTTTTCAATTCTCTCGTTTGACAGGAGGACTCTGCCGCAACTCCTACAAGTGACCGAGAGTAGCTTGTGTATGAGCTTCGCAAATGCGACGTGTATGACGGGTTCAGCGAGCTCTATGTGCCCAAAATGACCTGGACAAGTAACCGCGGTATTTCCACAGGTCTTGCACTTCTGTCTTGGCTCGAGCGTTCCGAGCCTCCCGTCCATGAGGCCTGAGACTATCGGCACGCCGTCTTCGTCATAAGTGTCGGCTGTCTGCACTTCAACTGCTGAGAGGCGCCGTATCTCGTTTGGAGATAGTAGAGAGAACCTGATGCTCTCGATGACCTTTGTTGCTTCCTCAGCCATCGCCATCCTATGCACGCTCCGAAATGTTGAGCCTTGGTGCTACGCCGAGCGCCATCAGCTCTTGTAGTAGTAGTTTGAACGCATACGACAAAGAAACCGGGGAGATGACTGCCCGCTCTCCACAGATTCGACAAATGTACTTGTTCTGCTTGATGTCATGATAGGCTAGGAGGCCGCAGACTTCACAGATCATGACGGTGTATTTGTCGGACTCTTCGAGAAGCCTATCTCTCAGGAGCGCTGAGGCGCCATGTCCTATTAGGCAGTCACGTTCCATCTCGCCGAATCTGAGACCACCCCCGCGGGCTCTGCCCTCGGTTGGCTGTCTTGTCAGCATCTGGACCTGGCCTCGTGCTCGTGCGTGCATCTTGTCAGAAACCATGTGGTGGAGTTTCTGGTAGTAGACAACTCCGACGTAGACATCGGCTGTGAACTTCTTGCCGTCGATACCGTTGTAGAATATCTCGCTTCCACTGCGGCTGAAGCCAAGCCTGAGCAACATGTCACGAAGCTGTTCTGGACCCTCATTGCTGAACGGGGTGCCATCGACAGGGTCTCCTCTGAGAGCCCCAACTTTTCCAGCTAACGATTCAACAAACTGTCCTATTGTCATACGTGAGGGGAAGGCATGAGGATTGATGATGATATCCGGGACGATGCCATCTTCGGTGAACGGCATGTCTTGCTGGGGAACTAGGAGGCCGATGACACCTTTCTGTCCGTGCCTGGAGGCGAACTTGTCTCCGAGTTCTGGGACCCGTGTGTCTCTGACCTTCACCTTGACAAGCTTGCTGCCCTCGATAGATTCTGTGACGAAGATTGTGTCGACAACGCCAACCTCTGAGGGACGCACACCTACGGATGAATCACGTTTGGTGGGGCCTTTGACCTCGAACTCGCGATACTCCTCCAAGAATCTCGGTGGACTCGTCCTTCCGACTAGGACAGTGTTTCCGGCAACATCAGCCTCAGCGGAGATGATGCCGTCTTCCTCGAGGAGGCGATAGTATCTGTCTCCCCTGTATCCTCTGGTTCCTGCCTCCGGAATCTCAAACTTGTCGCGTAGTCCTCCGAGATATTGCCTGCACTCAGCCTCGTAGATCCGAAAGAACGAGGAGCGTGCCAAACCGCGGTCGACCGATGAACGGTTCACGACAATGGCGTCTTCCATATTGTAGCCTTGAAAGGAGAGGACAGCTAGAACGCAGTTCTGCCCGGCAGGCCTATCGTCATAGTTGATCGTCTCCATCGGTTTGGTGCGCACGAGTGGCATCTGAGGATAGTGCAAGAGATGTGCCCGAGAATCCACTCGATTGAAGAAATTCGTGCAGGAAACGCCGAGAGCCTGTTTGGCCATCGCAGATTCGTAGGCGTTTCTCGGCGACTGGTTATGCTCCGCATATGGGATTACGGACGCACAGATGCCAAGCATCGTGTAGGATGCAAGCTCCAGATGGGTCGTATCCTTCGAGATCTTGGATGCGTCAAGAGCGACCAGCGCACTCTCTTCCTCGTCTGAGTCCAAGTACTCGATGATTCCCTTCTCGACGAGTTCTTCCCATCTCATCTCGCCCCTCTGGACGGCTTCGATCTGCTCACGAGCTAGCTTAGGAAGCCCGTTCTCGACAATGATCAGAGGTCTTCGGACTCTGCCGCCGTCACAGTTGACGTAGACACATCCTCGCGCGTATTCTCTCTCAGGAGGGAAGTACGCAGCGTTCACTTCGGAGCTTATCTCACCGGCTCTACGCATGCGAATTAGTTCTTCGACGAGCTGACTCGGGGTGCGGGAGATGCCGGCTATGAGCCCGTCAACGACAACCTTGGTTCCTTCACTTGTCGCCTTGCTGTCGGCTTCTTCAATCGGGATAACTCCCATTCGCCGCAGTCTCTGCACGAACTCTCTCGAGTCGATCCCAATCGACAGAATCGATGACAACGCCAAGTTCTTCACAAGGCCGCAGTTGGACCCTTCTGGCGTTTCGTTGGGACAGAGTCTGCCCCAGTGTGTAGGGTGCAGGTCTCGTGCCTCCAAGTTGGGTTGGCTTCTGCTTAGCGGTGACTGAAGCCGCCTCAGGTGGCTCAGTGTTGAGGAGAAGTTTGTTCGGTCGAGAAGCTGGGTGACTCCTACCCTTCCTCTAACCCAGTTGCCAGTTGAGACAGCGTGCTGGATCCGCTCCGTGATTATGCCCGGCCTAATTGCATTGGTTATCGAGAGCTCCTGATGTCTCCTGATCGTGATGCGTTCAAGCTGGTACTTCAGGTCGCGGATGAGATTCCGGAACGAGATACGGAACAGGTCTGCTACGAGAGCGCCCGCAAGCTTCAGTCTCTTGTTTGAGTAGTTGTCCTTGTCATCTGGATCTCGTCTACCGAGTTTCAGCTCGATGAGCCTAGTTGTGATCTCGGTGAGAAAGCATGCCTTCTCATTCCTCTCGGCGGGGGTTCGCCCAATGTGGGGGAGGAAGTTCCGGTCGAGGACGGTCTCAGCCTTCTTGGCTCGGTAGTCTTCGACCTGACCTGGGGCCAGTCTGTTCCCAACGTAGAGGAGTGCGTCCTTGACCGTCAGAATGCCTTGTGACTTCTCGAAGGATTGATCAAGCTGGTTCTGGATCATCTCCTCTTGAGAGACCATCTCGGCAATTCTCAAGTCTTCTTGGATGCCGAGAGCCTTCATCAGAACAACCAACGGGATCTCTGCGGGAACTCCCGGCACCATTACATAGATTGCCCCATCCGATTTCAGTGTGACCTCGGTCCGGGCGCGAAATCCCAAAGTCGTCGAGAAGATCTTCGCCTTATAGACTGGGTTGACACCTGTCTTCTCGACATCAACCAGAATCTTGTTGGGAGCCAGATCCTCGAGTGCTACAACAACGCGTTCGGCACCGTTCACGATGAAGTATCCGCCGGGATCGAGAGCGTCTTCGCCAATACTGATCATCTCATCAGGAGTCAACCTTGAGAGCGGACAGATCTTCGACCGAAGCATCACAGGGAAGTCCCCAATATAGACGATCTCGGTCTGTCCTTCGCGTTCCCCAATCACGGGCGTCATCTCAAGATGTAGCGGTGCAGCATAAGTGAGGTTCCTCACGCGCGCTTCTGTTGGGTAGACCGGTCTCTCAGATCCATCGACCTCCGTCACTCTCGGGGTGCCGATCTCAATCTTGCCAAGCTTGATCTTCAGCGGGTATTCCTCAATCTCGATGGGTATCGAACCCACTTCGTCGATAATGCCTTGGAGGCCCGAGTCAACAAACTCATTATAGGAGTCAACGTGTTGCCTGACCAAGCCCTTCTCTCGGAAGAATCCCTTGATCAAGCCCCACATCTGGGGTTCAACTTGACCGATCAGACTTGCCTCCTCCGGCCGAGCTTTCTATGACATAACGATAGACAACGACTACTCCGGCGGTGGGACTGCGACGCGTGATCTTCACAACATCCCAAGGCTTTGCACCTATCTGCCTGGCGCCCGGATCATCCGCCCTTAGGTAGGGCAGCTGATGCGCCTTGATGTGAAGACGTTCCAACAGCTCCTCTGCCTCTCGTTTGGGCAGAACCTCATGCTTCGGGACAAGCTGATGCCGAAAAACGTCGATATCCTTCCTCTTCTCCTCCTGTTTCAAATGATCGTCTCTCTCCGATATCCGAACGCTCATTAGGCCCCGAGAAATAGGAACCTTGGCGAAACTGCCCCTTAGCAGAAGACGACGCGCTAATAAGGGTTTGTGCGGGTGAATCGTTAACCTGAAGCGCAACATCAGTTCTCGGCATGATCAGGCGGTTCGCGATCCTCGCCAACCGTGACAATGCTCTGCGTAGCGGGGATGCCGACTCCTTGGCGTCTAGATTTGTCAGTCCTCTTCGATCTCTGAAGATGCCTTGTCGCCAAGATGGTTCCGAATCGCGATCTTCAGGACCTTCAACCCAAGAAGGAGACACTCGACTCTCGCCACTCCCGGGTCGGATCCGAGAACACGTATCATGTCTCTCTTGCCGAGCTGCTTGATCTCGGAGACTGATTTTCCTTTGGAGAATTCTGTGAGCTTGGACGCCGATGCTAGGCTTATTGCGCATCCTTGTCCTTGAAATCTCACGTCCTCCACTTTGTCGCCGTCGACACGCAACTGCATTTCAATGACATCCCCACACACAACGTTCGCTTCCCTAGCGCGAGCATTTGCGTTGGGCAACTCTCCGAAGTTCCTAGGATGTCGGAAGTGGTCGAGGATCGTCTCCTTGTAGATGTCCTCGCTCATGCCCTGAACATCTTCCTAGCGGCATCCAGAGCTCTGACCAGCATGTCGACCTCTTTGGTCGCGTTGTAGATGTAGAAGCTAGCGCGTGAGGTCGCCGGAACCTTCAGTCGTTCCATCAATGGTTGGGCACAGTGGTGTCCAGATCTTATGGCTATGCCCTGAGTGTCAAGGATCGTGGCAAGGTCATGTGCGTGAATGTCGCCCAGATTGAACGAGATTGCCGCTCCACGCTTCTCTACGTCTCTAGTGCCGTAGAGGATTAGCCCCTTCACGTCTTGTAGGTGTGCCAACGCGTACTTGGTGATCTCCCTCTCATGTTGCCTTACGTTTTGCATGCCGAGTTTCGATAGATAGTCGACTGCCACCCCTAGACCGATTACTCCCTCTATGTTTGGGGTTCCCGCTTCGAATTTCCACGGCGGATCGTTCCACCGAGCATCATGTAGATGAACCTCCTTGATCATTTCTCCGCCGCCCATGAAGGGATCCATTCGGTCAAGGAGTTCGTATCTTCCGTAGAGTGCCCCTATCCCTGTAGGTGCCAGCATTTTGTGGCCTGATGCTGCCATGAAGTCGCATCCGAGATCGACAACATCGACGGGCATGTGGGGAACCGACTGCGCTGCGTCCACTATGACCGTTGCACCTAGATTGTGTGCTTCCTGCGTCATCTCTTTCAATGGATTGATTGTTCCCAGAGCATTTGAGACGTGCGCGAGACTGAGAATCTTGGGCTTCTCTCTGATCAGCTCCTTGAAGCTGTTCGAATCCAGTAGGCCGTCGTCAGTGATCCTGATGTAGTCGAGTTTGATGCTTCTCTCCCTCGCAAGTATCTGCCAAGGGATGATGTTGCTGTGGTGCTCCATCTCGGTGAGAAGGACGCGGTCTCCGGGTCTTAGGTTCGTTCTAGCCCAAGTGAATGCTACGAGGTTTAACGCCTCCGTTGTGTTTCTCACGAAGACTATCTCTCTAGCGTTCTTTGCTCCGATGAAGCGAGCGAACTTCTCTCTTGCCTGCTCGAAATGTATCGTCGCCTCTTCACTCAGCCGGTGGACGCCTCTGTGGACGTTCGCGTTGTACTCTTTGTAGTACCGTTCGATGGCAGCGATGACCTGTTTCGGTTTCTGAGAGGTTGCAGCGCTGTCCAGAAAGACGAGCGGCTTGCCGCCTATCTTCCGTTTGAGAATTGGAAAATCCTCACGTATCTTGGCGACATCCAGAACCGACGACTTTCTGCGCGCAACCGGCAAATGCTTGGCCTCCGTCTTCATAACGTACGTCATACTCGTATATCTGCGCATTCCTTCACAGGTTGCTTGGATGTCCTTGTCACACCGGGGATCCGCGATACGATTCGGTTAGGATGCGACGGCACGCATTCCGACACGTGAGGATTTCCTGTAGGGACCTCGAGTTCGCCTTCGAGATTTCTTGCGACGACCCATCTTTCGTACAAGCTCCTCTTCGATCTCCCTCATTCTACGCGTCATTCCTCTCTTGCTGAGGGCACGTGGTTGACACCTGCCCAGCCGTGGAACTTCATTCGATATCCCTGATATCCTTCGGGAGCCCTCGACAGCCTCTCCGGACTCCAGACCGTCAACTCCCTCTCGTACTCCGCGAGGTCATAGTCGTTCGTGTAGTCCAAGGCCCCAGTAGGACAGTAGTCAGTGCAGAAGTGGCAAAAGCAGCATCGTGCGTACCAGTACTGTGGGAACCTTTTCTGCGGGTTCTGAGGGTACGTCTTCTCCTCCGCGTTAGAGACCATCGTTATGGATTTCTCAGGGCAAATCCATGCGCATATTCCGCATCCTATGCACCGATCCATGTGGAGCAGGTGCCTTCCTCGATAACCGTCAGGGAATTCGTGTCTCTGATATGGATGCTTCAGTGTGAAGGTTCTCTTGAACATGTGTTTGACGGCTTCAAAGAAAGCTTCAGGTGTTGATACCATCGAACTCACCTACCTGTCTGCCTCCACAGGCCAGTAGTCGAGGCTGCCGTAGATGATCGGCATGTCACCTATGCGAGCGCCCTTGAGCAGGAACGGGAGCGCTGGCAGGTTCTTGAACGAGCCCGTGTTCATCTTGACCCGGTATGGTTTCTCACTTCCGTCACCCACGATGTAATGATTTGTCTCTCCTCGGGAGGACTCGATCCTGCTGATCGCCTCTCCCTTCGGAACGACCAGAGGCGCCTTTCTGGCGATCGGTCCACTTGGAATGTCTCGGACCAGCTGCCTCACTATGGAGATACTCTGTTTGATCTCCTCGTACCTCACGAGCCATCGGGCCAGGCTGTCACCTTCATTGAACGTCGGAATCTCAAAATCCACCTTGTCATAGACGCCGTACGGCGCGTCCCTTCTCACATCGCATAATAGACCCGAGCCTCTAACGACAGGCCCGACGACGCCGAGCTTGATCGCGTCTTCGCTGCTGAGAACCCCGACACCTCTAGCACGCTCGACGAAGATCGGGTTCCTGACGAAGATACGATCGATCGCGGGCAAGTGGCGCTCGATCTGGTCCAGCGTCTTCAGTAGCCGTTCCTTGAAACCGCTAGGAAGGTCACGCCTCACGCCACCTGGGACGATGAACGAGAAGGTCAGTCTGGCTCCAGTGAGCATCTCAAACAAGTCGAGAAGCAGCTCGCGGTCTCCGAAACCAAACATGAACATTGTTGTGTGGCCTGAGAAGATTCCTCCCATTAACGCTGTTCCGTACAGGTGGCTCGCGATCCGGTTCATCTCGCACAGCATACTGCGGATATACAGGGCACGCTCGGGCACCTCGATTCCTTGAAGATCCTCGATCGGTTTGACATAGGACCAGTTGAGGTGAGAATCGTCCGCGATGTTGGGTCGGCAGATCATCGGGATGTTCTTGATTATGTTTCTCGATTCGGCGATCTTCTCGCAACCTCGATGCACAAAACCGATGTCTGGCGTTGCTTCGACTATCAGATCTCCGTCCGTTCTGACCATGATCCTCATGTGACCTGAGCCGGGATGTTGAGGACCAACATTGAGATCGAGCGTAGACAAATCACGCCAGCTCCGGGATCTTCAGATCCTTTCTAAGTGGGGGTGGGCCATCCCAGTTGTCTTGAAGCAGAAGCTTCTGGAGGTTCGGATGTCCCTCGAAATTGACACCGAACATCTCCCAGGCTTCGCGCTCGAAGTAGTTGCTGCTTTCCCAGATCGGAGTCAGGGAAGGAGTGGACGGGTTTTCACGGTCGAGCTTGACTCTAAGCGAGAGGACGATGTCTTTGAGATCGTCGCGCGAGTAAGACGAGAGAAAATACACGATGTCCACACGGTTCTCGTTCGGGTAGTCGACCCCAGACACCGCGAGAGTATGATCCAAACCGAGACTTTGAAGGCTAGCCGCAACATGTTTCACTGTCTCCTTCTGTGCAACGACAGACAACCTACGCATACGGTCGACTCTTACTTCTTCCACCGTGTCACCGAGCTTCTCTTTGATCGCAGCTGCGATACCCTGTTCCTTGGCGAAGACTTCTGTCATTTCGGGTACACTTCCTCTCGCCGGATCTTCTCTCTCAACTTGAGGACAGCATTCAGAAGCGCTTCGGGTCTAGGGGGACAACCTGGAACGTAGACATCAATCGGAACGGCCTTGTCGAGGTCGTTGATTATGCTGTAGGAGTCGTGAAAAAGGCCACCTGAACACGCGCAGTCCCCCATCGCGATGACGTATTTCGGATTGGGCATCTGTTCATAGACAACCTTGACTCGCTTGAGCATCTTCTTTGTTACGGTTCCCTCGATTAGCAGAAGGTCACTCTGCCGCATCGACCCAACTGCGGATTGCATGCCGAATCTTTCAGGATCGAATCTCGGGCCCATCATGGCGCCAAATTCCGCGCCACAACACGCGGTCATTAGGTGAGCAGGCCAAAGTGAGTAGATACGACTCCAATTGACCAGATTCTTCAGTGGGGGTGTATCCACGACCTTCTCAACGATCTCCCTTAGGCTTCCAATCCATATGCCCATACCGTGTGTGGATTCCGGAGACGGAGATGACGCGGGAGTTTCTCTTTCTGTTTCTGTCCTCGTTCTTGATCGCCTCGTGCCCTAATCCATCGACGTGTTCTCGTGATCTGATCGGGTTAGGCTTCGCATATCCGACAGCCGCCCAAGTTCAGCTCAGGCTCAAGCCGCCGGTGGAGGTTGCACATGAGCTTGCCCCTTCTGACGCGCATAGAGACTTCATTCAATTTGCTCAGGACCTGAACTTCCTGAGCCCTGCCTGAAACAAGGAGCGCGGCAATCCTGTCAGTTGCTTCGTCGACGTGAGCTATTCCTTTCAAGTTGATGGCGATCCCTCGTTTGTTGTGCATGTACTTGCTCACCGCTGGCTGAGTTATACCGAGCAAACGGGCGGCTTGCAGCTGTGTCATTCCATACTTGTCAACGAGCCTGCGGACGATCATCGCGCGTATTGCTGGAATCACAGACTTCGACGCAATCTCGTCAGGTAGGAGCAACTCTGAACAGGAAGACGGCTACCTTGGTGGGACGTATTTAAGCATGACATAGGGCATAGCGCATGACCCATAACCAAGTTCCCGGTAGGCTTGGCACTTCGAAACCTCGCGGTGCAATAGATGGATCTTGGAGCATTGATCAGCGAAGCAGCCTCGAGAATCAGAAAGAATATGACGCTTCTGGTTCCACCGATCCTGACTCAGGTCATCGTTCCACTCACCCTGCTCGCAGTGGCTGCTCTGACACTGTTTCCACTCCTAATGGGACTCGGCTTGACTGGTGATGTCTGGGGTTTCTTCCAGGCAGTCGCCGGAGGCGCTCTTGTCTTGGCGATCGTTGGCTTCCTAGTCGACACTTACGTGACTGCCGGTTGGGCGTACATGAATAGGTGCGTCGTCGTCAATCGACAAACCGGGTTTGCGGATCTTTGGGTGGGCGCCAACAAGTATTTTCTGCGCATTCTCGGTGGCCGGATACTGGTCGGAGTAATAGTGGTGATTCCGATCGCTATAGGGATGGCAGCCTTCACGATGAGCATTCTGAGCGTTGACTTTGGTCAACTTACGCAACCTGAGCAGCTTGACCCTGCGACTATCATGAGTCTGATGGGCCCCATACTCATGCGATTGATCGGCGTTCTTCTGATAATTGGGGTCATTGAGCTGGTTCTCTACTTTTTCCTCTTGCCATGGATGCAAGCGCTTGTGATGGACGATCTCAGTATCACAGCGTCCATCAAGTCGAGTTTTGTGTTCGTCCGGAGGAATCTCGCTACGATGATAGGCTACATGGTCATATCTGGGATTGCATGGATAGTTGGCTCTTTGATTGCTTCCCTTCTGTGGCCGAGCGTTCCATATGCCGAACTGATGCGGCCGACCGTCTACATGAATGGTGCTCGACTACTGGGATTGTTGCTCGGAGCCACCAACATTGTCGCGTCAGTGGTCTCCGCCTTACTGTCAGCGTTCTTCACTCTGTTACTGTTTCTCATCTACGCGGACAGGACACATACGGCGCCCTCCATTCCAAGCACCGAGATATCCACGCTCTCTCCTGCCGCTCGGATTCGAGAGTCGAAAATGCCTCCTCCTCGCCCCACCCCGGCAGGCGTCAGGTACTGCGTCAACTGTGGAACGCCGATAATTGCTCTAGCTGTCTTCTGCCCTAACTGCGGAGCTAGGCAACCGCCTCTAGAACTGCCATGACCATTCCGAAATGGTCCGGCAATTGAAGACTATTGTCTGCACGCGAAGATGACTTCCACTTCTACGGCTATATTGAGCGGAAGCTCACCTACACCCACAGAAGTTCTTGCGTGACGTCCATTCTCGCCAAAGATCTGAACGAGAAGTTCGGAGGCTCCGTTCATGACCTTTGCTTGATCGGTGAATCCTGGCGCACTATTGACATAGCCATTCACCTTGACGACACGCTCGATTCTGTCAAGCGTTCCCAACACCGATTTGGCTGCAGCAAGGCAGTTCAAAGTAGCCAGTCTTGCCGCCTCGTAGGCCTGCTCTACGGTGAGGTCCCGTCCGACCTTTCCGTTGAACTTGGAAACACCCTCCCTCATTGGACCTTGTCCCGCAGTGAAGAGAAGGCCTCCTCGCTGAGCTGCGAGCACATACGCACCGACAGGAGTCGCAGCCTGCGGGATCGTGACTCCGATCGATTTCACGCGCTCTTCATACGACAATGCAGTCTCTCCTCTCAGACAATGTGGATCGTGACCTAAGAGGCGTCGATCTTTCTAGTAGGCTTTTGCATGGTTGCCAGTCGAGTTTGGATGCTCTAGCTTTGCGACGATGAGATCGTGCGCTTTAGCGATTGAATCGTCTCAATCGGCGTAGGATCCACACCTCTCAGTATCGCGAGGTAGAATGACACATAGTCGCAGTAGTAGATTGTCGCAAGAATGGTTGCAAGTCTTGTTGGCGACCTTAGAGAAATCTCGTATGGGGATTTCCCTGAAGCTCGCCGAATTAGACGTCTCAAGTGCTCGAACTGTGTTGTTTCGTGTTCGATTTCGCAGCCTCTCAGGAACACGAATGATGTGATAGCAGCTAGTCGATTTTCCTTGAGCATCCGCCATCCTTGAACCTCGTTGTGGAGCATCTCGGGAAGAACGTCGTATTTCGCGACGACCTTTGAGTTCTCGTTGAGTTGATTCTTGAATCTCCTGCCTGCGGCTGCGAGGAGCAAGGGAGTGTATACGAAAGGAATTGTTCCTCGGAGCTGAGCGGCCAAACGCTTTGCCGGGTTCACCTCCGACCGGCACGAGGAGCCAATCTTCTTTCTGGATGCGGAGAGTTGTTCGACTACGGTGCCTATCTCGGCTTGCACGTTCTCGAGGCTGTACATTCCCCACATACCGAGGATGGCTAGGGACGCTGACAGAAGATGCGGCAACGCCGCCCGAGGCTGGAACCCCGTCCTGACCTGCACATGGGGGATTCCATTTTCTTGGCAGACCTTAAGCATCTCACCGCCTGAAGTGATGCAAGCAATTCGAGTCTTACGTCGACGGGCTTCCTTTAGGGCGCTTAGTGCCTCAGCTGTCTGTCCTGAGTAGCTGGCCACGAGAACATGCGTGCCTGCTGTGATCGAACCGGGCAGCACTGATCCCCTGATGACATCGATGAGGGTCTGAGACTCGAACAGCCAGTCTCTCAATATGTCTGCAGCTATTGCAGACCCTCCCATCCCAACCAAGGCTAGATGCGATGGGGCGCGTGCTTCGCTCTGCGGAAGTCTTTCTGACTTCAATGCTGAGGTGTAGGCTTCCTCGTACGCCTGCGGAGTTTCCTCGAGAATGCGAAGCATGTTCTGTCGATCAAGCTTGGCTATTGCCGCCATGTCGTCGAGGATGCTCCTCCCCATATGCAAACCCAAACATTGTTTCTGGCGGATCTCTTTGAAGCCTTCCGTACTCGTGTCGAGGATTAAGCACAACATATAAGGCGGGGCCAAGCCTAGCACGGCGAGTTCCAAGATACAGGTGTCATAATGGGTAAGCCATCGCGCGGCCTACTTGCCGCCCGCAAATTGAAACGCAGGCACAAACGATTCCGCTGGCACTATCCACCCTACAAGCGACGAATGCTAGGTCTCGACTACAAAGCTGATCCACTACAAGGAGCCCCCCAAGGTCGAGGCATCGTACTCGAAAAAGTCGGCGTCGAATGCCGCCAGCCAAACAGTGCCGTGCGCAAGGCCGTGCGAGTTCAACTGATAAAGAATGGAAAAGTCGTCACCGCCTTCCTGCCAGGAGACGGCGCCCTCAACTTCATCGACGAACACGACGAGGTCTGGATCGAAGGCATAGGTGGCGCCGAGGGAAAGAGCATGGGCGACATTCCGGGAATTCGGTTCAAAGTCTACGCATGCAATGGAGTCTCTCTCGACGCACTCCTCAAAGGCAAGAAGGAGAAACCTAGGCGTTAGATCCTTCCCGAAACTTGCTATCCTTTGAAACTCGTTCGCGGTTCTGGTAGCATTCTAACGAGCCGGGGCTACACCCTCAGAATAGCGAACCTGCTTGACGACCCCTTGGCTGATGAGCGCAGAGGCATTCTCCACGGGAATGCTAGCGACATCTTCCACTTTGAAGGGACCATAGGTTCTCAGGTCAACCCCGACGATCGCGGGGAAGTCTGACAAGAAGCGCACCACCTCAAGCCTCGTCTCAGCTTCTTTGGTGGGAAACCTCTCTTCAGAAACCAGTTCTCCTCGGGCCACGTCATCGATGAAACGGTAATGGTCACCAACGTGTATCGCCATCTGTTTCGCAAACTCTGCCTCCTCCTTTGAGAGCCCTTCGAACGCGACGTTCCGTCTGGACAGGGCTGCCTCCACGATCTTCTCCATTCGCGTCTCAACAATTTCCGTGCTCAGTCGTTGCAGTATGTTGAACTCCTTCTTCGAGATCGCTGCCTGAGTCCGGTCTTGGCCCGTTGTAGCCGATTTCGTTTTGGAATCATTCAGCAGTCTGGCTACTTCGGAATAGAAGTTACTGGAAAGCTTCTGGAGCGTCTTCTCGCTCTTCTCGGCCTTCCAGATTCTGTACAGTTCCTCTCTGTTCATTTCCCTGCCGGACCACCCACACCCTTGCAGAGGAGCAGCATCGCAGCTGCGGCGGGAAGCGTCACTTCCTCGTCTTTGAACGGTCCAAAGGTATTGTTACCCATTCTGAAGACGGGCGCCTCCGTCACTCGGACGGCCTGCTCTCCTTCAAAAGCTATCGGATCGAGGAACGGATCAAACGTGTCCAAGTTTGTTACGGGGACCGCGCGGAGACCTGTCTTTCCATTCAACGTCTCCGGTAACCGAATCAGCCTGTGAGTATCCGTTGTTACGACAGTGTCAATCTCCGCAAGCAACGCACCTCTCGACACCGCTTGACTGAGCATCGCCTTCCACGTAGCGTCAGTGATGTGGAACCGGTCCTCAAACTCACTCCAGAGAATCCTGTCTCCCCAACGTTCTTCTCTCTCCGGTCTTTCCTTGATGATCAGCCGCGCCTGTCGACGCGAGAAACCAACAGCAGTCAGCTCATCTTCGGTTCCTTCCATTATGAGTCTGTAGACTTCACGTGCAAAGCGTCCACGCCATCCCGGATCCTCCCGCTGCGGTCCAATGATCGCGTCACGAGGTTTCTTGTAGAGCCCATGATAGAACGCATCTAACCCCAAGCCCAGAACGTAGTCAACGATCTCCTTTCTCTGCGATTCGTCAAGCTTGCGAACCTCGTTCGTCCGCACATGGAGATGGTAACCGCGATGGCCGGAGAAGAAGACATGCGTATCCTGTTCCCGTATTCCGAAATCCTTCGTAACGAAGTCAAGTAGTTTCAATACTTCGTCCTTCGCGGCTCTTAGACAGTCATCGCAGAACCAAGCTCGCTCTTCGAACTTTGACTTTCCGCAACTCGGACACTGTGTCGGGGTGCTTCCTGACCCAGTGAGCTTACAGTCGCTGCATCTCCACATGTCATGCTTCGATTTGCATGGCGTGTCTATGTGGTCAGCGTCAACATCGAAAACTAGGTCCGCCCCTTGCCAACCCTTCCTTTCCATCTCGTCAGTGGGCCTTGTGTAGTATGCAGTGGAGTAGTAGATGTCTGATGGAGCGAGCGCACGTATCGTGTTAAGAAGTTCTTCGTGAGACTCGATTGCTCTGTGTCGCGTCATGAATCGTTCCCCGAACGCGAGGAAGGCAAACTCTCTTGCTCGAAAATCGGGAGGAAGCTTGATCCGGTCAGCGTGCTCGTTGTAGTAGTGCAGGAAGGCTTGTTTGATGAAGCTGACTCGCTCTCGGTTCTGCGCGTCAGCCAGAGCCGTCCTGCACACGCTCCCCATCTGTCCGCACACTGTCAACATGGAGAGAAATATCTTGTTGAAGCAGTCTTGAGGTGCGAGTGTTCACTATTTCATTCCTAGGCCGCTCGCACGTGGGCCTTTCGACGATCCAGTTCGATGATGATGAGTGTGAGCAACAGCATTGTCGCGACCAGGAGAAGGATAGGTCGCAAGTCTGCGAGACGAGCTCTCCAGACGGCTCTAAGAGTGTGCGGCGAGTCCATTAAGATGCGGCCTGAGTATACACGGTTTCCACGCTCGTCAACCCAATAGTCAAAGGAGAACGTGATGCCAAGAAGATGAGCTAGACCTCTTGATGTCTCGTTTGCACTCACTGCAAAACTCGCATAGCTCCCGGCATCGTACCATCCTTCACCTTGGGTTTCACTGAGCAGTGACTTGAGCGAGAGCATGTACTGCACGCGCACCGTTGGTTCGAAAACGCCGTTCGAGGTGAAGATGGCACGATCTGCGGCTATCACGTAGCGAGTGGAGTTTGCGGTGAACGAACTATTGACTACTTCGAAGATGTGAGAACTACCGACGAAGAAACGGAGCGTCAAGAACTGCCCCCCACGAACCGAAGCATGAGGCACTCCGTCGACGATCAAATTGACAGAGAATGCTGCCGGAAGAGAGAGCAATGTCGAGCATACTCTGAAGAGTCCAGTCGCAGTTCTGGCGTCGGTCTTTCCCCATCCCCATTCGTTTGACCCGGTGGATGGGTCAATGAGCTGGGTGAAGGCATCGAGGTCGGCTCCTGCGATGAGAACAGAGCGAACCTCTTCTGGTGTCAGTCCGGGCCTGTACTGAAGCATCAGGGCGACCACGCCTGCGACGTGAGGGGCTGCCATGCTCGTCCCTGCTAGGACTCGATGGTACTGATCTGGGTCACCGTCGCTTGGAGGTATCTCTAGCGAGCGAGCCCCGGCGATGTAGAGCCCAGGAGCGGTAACATCGGGTTTCGTACGTCCGTCTCTTGTTGGACCCTGTGAACTGAATGGGGCGAGATCACCCAAGTCATAGTCGCCTATCACCACGCTCTTGCCGAGCTTGTTGATCCAAGAGTTCTTGGTAACGTATGCGCCGACAGCTATTGCGCCGGTTGCTGTCGCTGGAACAGATACCGTCCCATTCTCCTCGATCGTGTAACCTTCCCCGTCCTGGAAAGTCGCGGCTGGATACGAGCAGCTGTCACTGTCGACCCAAGCATCCCAACTGACGGGCTGAGTACCGGGGGCGCTCAGGAGCAGACTCCACCCTGAGGTGTGAAGCTCTTTTTCGGCTTGGACGGAAAGAAGTAGTTCCCTTCCTTTCGCTCCCTCAAGTGAAAGGATAGTGACTATTCCGTCTCCCGTGCCTGTTCCGTTGCCCGGTGTAGGCCCGTGTACTTGGTCTCCAGAGGGGGTGACAAGTGTCGCGGAGATGTCTCCGTCACTTGGGTGCCACAGGTCCAGGTAGATGTTCTTGGCCCCTCCGACTGGTCCCCAATCAAGTTGTGTTGGTTTCGTGGGGTCGAGGGACCCCGCTGCGTGGCCTCGATTGTCCGCTTCATTGCCCGATGAGACGACGACGGCGACTCCTTGCGCGGTGAGATCGTCGATGACAAGTTCGAGAGGGCTTGTGTCGTCGTGTCCTCCGAGGTTTCCTCCGAGGCTCAGGTTGATCACGAGCCTCATTCGGAGCATGCGGGCTTTCTCAACTAGATAGTCCATGCCCTCGATAAGTGCTTGCTCATCGAAGGTCCAGTTCTCACCATTACATAACGGCGAGCCACCTTTCACAACGATCAGATACGCGCCTGGAGCAATTCCACGAAACTTGCCAGACGCTAGACCAGAACTTGCCGCAATCGATGCGACGTGTGTGCCATGACCAAACGCGTCATCTTCCCGGCATTCTCCGCTGTTGATCTCGTTCCATGTGCATTCCACTCCATAGTTGAAACCGTGCGGTGGTTTCCCTACGAGTGTCTGGTCCCAGAGGTACAGTACTTTGGAGGTGCCGTTTGGGAACTTCAGGTCAGGATGAGCTAGATCCACCCCTGTGTCGATTGTCCCGATGATGACTCCGGATCCATCGATTGCTCTGCCAGAGGCGTCCGTGATGTTCTGCCACACAAACGTTGCCCCGATTTCTTGCGCGCTTATGTCCAGCGTTGGGTGGAAGCTTCTCGGAGAGAAGACACCCGACACGAAATCGAGCTTTACGAGCTCAGCAAGCTCATCAGAGTACACTTGCATTGTCGTTACCCGACCTATTGTGCTCCTGATTGTGCCATACGAGCCGAGCTTGGTTCGTTGAAGGGGAGTGAGTGGATTGAGCGATGTAACTAGGCCAGAGAGGACCTGTCTGCCTGTTCCATCCGCTGAGCGTCCGTGGACGATCAGAAACGGATCAACTACTTTGCCCATTTTGATAGAATTCACACTTTCAAGGGCGAACGCACACACGAGGGGAAGCAGAAGAAGCAGAACGAGAACAAGAACACAGGATGTCGCAGAACCTCGTCTCAAACGATGTCACCGATCCCTTGGGGAAGCAAGCTAAGGCATTGTCTGAGTGTTACGCTCCTGCCGGTTGCGAAGCCTGAGTCACTCTACGTTTCCTTGTTGCTGCTGCGATGATTCGCGCTTTCTTTCTGTAGTAGGAGAGGGGATGCAATATTGTCGCGCACAGCTGGTCGGGGTTGATGCATATCCCGTGTGTCTTCATGGTCTTGCAGCTTGGCGGAGTGTATTTCTTCTTGCCGCCTCTGTGGCCTGCGATGTGCTCGACTTGGTACCTAGCGATCCTCTCGCTGAAGTCGCTCTGAGTGTGAAACATCTTGACGATCTCCTCGTCCGTGACTCCTATATTGCTTAGGAATGATGTTACCGCAAATCGCGCGATATGTGGAACATGCTTCCCAGCTGAGAGGTTCGACAGGAGCGCACCCATGCAGGGAGGCATCGCTGTCATCAACACAGTCTTCGGAGTCTCCTCGGGACCATAGATCTGTGCTCGCGCGATTACCAAACGTCGAATTCTTTCAACTCGTGGGGCGATGGCTTGAGGAGCTGACCCATAGTGGCCAACGATCCTTGAGAGCACTCGCGTCTCGACCTCCTCCTTCAACAACCGAGCGAATTCGTCCCTATCACAGTAGACATATCCTTGCTCCAGTACCCGATTCGTGAGCTTCCAGTCAGGATCACGAATCCGAACGGCATTCCTGAGGTAGTCAGGATAGGATATGCTGAACTCGTACAGGAGCTCTCCGATCTCTCTGTTGACGATCATGGCATTCCATCCAAATGTATGCTGTGCTATCTGCAGGAGCAGATCTGGCGATTCCTGTCTTAGCAGCTCGTACGCCCGTTTCGATTCCCCAAGCGCATATCGTCTCTGGGCTCTCTCGTCACCAGCAAGGGCGATCAGCATCAACGCAGCCGGGTACGCCAGTATCTCGACCTCACCTTGAAGCGTCCCCTCGATCCTACCGCTAGTCAATGCGTCAGTGATTCTTCCCTCGGCTAGGTCGAGAACCACCGAGAACTCCTCAGTCGCTAGGTCGTCAGTGTCGATCCTCAGACTCTTGATGTACTCGGAGGCCTCGTTTGTGAACGGATATTTTGCGTGGTCTAGTTTCGTCAAGACCGGCTTCAAGTTGATCGACCAGCCGCCCAAGCGACTGGTGGCTTCACGTTAGGTGGTTTCTGTCCGAACTCTATTCCGCCTCAATCCTAGGAGCCAGATAGTACAAGAGTCGCCCCTGCTGGGGTATGTCAAACTCGAGCCTGATCGGCATGTTGGTGGAGAACTCGACCGTTACAATCTCGGAAGTGGACGCACCCGCCTTCGTAATCTCGGACAGATAGTTCAGGTTGAAAGTAGCCTTCGAGGGTTCCTTCACGTCGAGCTCGATGAGCATCTCGCTCCCCTTGTCAACCTCAATGACAGCGCTGCTAAGCTCGGTCGTCGCTGCAGCCGTCAACCTCTCCGGAGTGGCTTCGAGTCTGACGTTGTCACTTACGGCTTGCACATCTTCGACGATGTCACGAAAGATCGAAGTCGTCAACTTGACCTTCGAGTTGAAGGTGATCTTCGGAGTAGGGACTTCCTCTTGGGCGGGGTCAAGTGTAGGCATTGTGAACTTCCGCATCATCTTCCCTTTCAGCGTCAGGTTCAGTTTGCGAGTCTTGTCGTCGTAGAGCATCTCAAGAATCTCGTCGCTGCTGACGCGCTTCAGGAGCTTCAGCATAGACGCGATGTTGACTCGGATCTTTGTCGGCTCGAGGCACGTGTACTCTTCAAAGGCGGTCTTCTGCCATTCGAAATCAACCATGGCGACGTGAGAAGGATCCATCGACCTCAACTTGATGCCGTCCGGCGTCGCGTTGAAGTCAGCTTCCTCTATCAACGTCGAAATGGCGGCCAAGAGGTTCTTCCAAAGCCGCGCGTCGCTGATGGATGCTTTGAACACTGTGCGTTCCCTGCCCTAACGTTGCGGAGTCGTGATTTATGCTTAACACTCGAGTTCTGCTGGGTTATTAAGTGCGGAGGGCGTGCCTCGTCCAGTTTCGGTGCATCTTTCGCCTCTGCAACAACGATAATCTGTTTGGGTACTAGTTCTCTGTCTGCCTTGTTGGCCATCGGTGTACTTCTCAGATCTAGGAGACCTGATGACAGAGATTTGCGTCTAACCACAAAGAGGCATGGAAGAAGATTGAAGAGAGGATGCATCAGAGGTCTTGTATGATCTTGCCTTTGATGTGTAGGTTGCCCTGCGAGTCTAGGGCCGCAATCTTTGTTCCTTGCGGGTTGTAGAATGCGATGCCGTCGCCTTCCTCTGTTGTTCTTACGCCGTTCTCGTAGACGAAGTCGCCGGACGTGATTGTTATAGCGCGGACGAGATTCCATTTGTGCAACGCGTCGCCGCAGTTGAGCACGTCCCGCCTCTCGGGTAGCAGGTTGCCGTCCTTGTCGATAGTGATCTGAGCGACCGGGTCGACGGCTCCGTCGGGGGTAGTCGAGAAGGTAAGGCGGGTCGGTAGAGAGGAACCGCTCACTGTTCCAGAATCGACGAAAGCTTCGATTGCCGCGGTATCGTGGAAAGCTCCGCCTGCTTAGCCGCCGAAGATGTTGAAGCCGAGCCTGTCACCCTCTTGAACGTTCAGAGGCGTCGTTCTGGTTCCACGCGCGAACCTGCCTAGAAGGCCTGAACCGTTTGTTGCTCCATTCGCATAGTTTCTACAAAGCGCATTCAGTGGTCCTCCGCCCGTCATCTCGAGTTGGAGGGGCGGTCCCGCACCTGTGCCACTGGCGACGACGTGAATCAAAGCCGCCGGGCTCTTGGTCTTAACCCCGATCCTACCCCACTTGTCAACCGCAGCCACCGCCGTTCCAGAGCTGTTCCTCCATTCTTAGAGACTGGCGGTCTGGCCTGACGCCCCTTGAGCGACGATGGGTACGGCGCCGGCGTGAACTGCGAGTCCTTTTACGCCTATCCCGCCTAATGCAGACGACTCGCCGAGTGTGCCTGTTGCGAATCCCTGTCCGCGAACACCAACACCGCTTGAGGAGTTGGATTTACCCCATACGCCATAGGCGACCCCGGTGAGTACGTCTGCGTGGCCGTGTACGCCTACGCCTTCAGTCGATTGCGTCCTCCCGATCACGCCGAAAGTGGCTCCGGAGACTGCGGTTGCTTCCCCCTTGACGCCTATCCCGCTTGTCGAGGTGGATTGCCCAGACACACCCTGTGCCACCCCCGTTCCCAAGACGCCCACGGAGTAGGCGTCGCCATGCACACCTACCCCCAAGCTCGAGTCTGCATGCCCGTACACGCCTTTGGTCAGCCCACTGCCTGCACTTGCGTAACCCTCAACACCATAGCCGCTATCTGACCCCACATGCCCATATACACCCTTGGCAGACCCGCTGGTCGTGTCGACCCAGCCCTCAACCCCAATACCGCCCGAGGAACCAGAAGAGCCAAACACTCCAGTCTTCCCATCCGCCCAAACGCCGTAACCGCTGTCCGAGATAGAACTCCCTGACACACCCGCGGCAAATCCTGTGGGTGAACTGGCGTATCCAAGTACCCCGTTACCGCCCGACGAGGCACACTCACCATACACTCCACGACTGCTGCTACCGGTTGCGACTCCCTCAATGGGTGTCCCGCTACCGCTGTGGTTGACCTTGAAAGCTGTGTTTGCGCTAGTGTACGTTAGGCTTGTTGTATTGGTTCCTTGATTGTCCTCCCCGATCTTCATGTTCTGTCCGTCAGCTGCTTGAACTGACGGGATGAGGTCCTTCTCCGTCGCGCGTCCGAACAGCAACGTTACGAAGCCGCCGGCCGCCCCAAGCTTCGCAAGCTTGCGGATGAAACGCCTACGACTAGACTCCTTGCTTTCCAAACAACTTCACCTTGCCAAACAACCACTGAATAGTATACGCATCCATTACTACTTAGTAATTTCTGTTGCCGAGCATTTTGGGGGGCAAATGTGCCTACGTGAGCTCCTATCCCTATGACCTACCCCAATTCCCAAAGCATAATCGAGCGAATGTGCACGTAGCCCCTTCGTGTCGGAGAAGGTCATAGGCTCCTCAAGAGTTCGCTTCCAGAAGGCGTAGTCGGCGGCCACAATGGGCATAATCGAGAACGCGTTGCTCTCTTCATAATACGGGGCAGCTAGTCTTCGATCCTATGATGTTTCTCGCCAAGTGGTTCCACAGCTTGCGCATCTGAAGAACTGAGTGGATGATTCATCGGCGCCGCGCGTTTGCACCAGCCAGTAGAATGCCTCCTTGTGGCCGCATTTTGGACATTCAACCTTCATCTTTGGGAGAGTGCGGATCTTCTGCTCCTCTCTGCCGATGACTACGATGTTCTCCTTCTCGGTCTTCAGCGTCTGAACAGCCCTCTCGGGTTTTCTGGTCTCGTATTCGCAGCTCGGGCAGCTGAGGACGATGGACTTTGCCTTCTTGACGGGCACGAGCCTTGCTCCGCACTTGGGACAGAACCGCAATCTACGCCGAACCGCCCACGAGAGTCTCACATTCTCTAATAAAGCATTCAGAGAAGATCGCTGGTACCTCTATGTTTGGGCTGAATGGTCGGTACCCATCGTTTGGTCGGCAGCATTTTGGCTGGTGTCACCCAGTGCCTATTCTGAATAAGTATGGCTGTAGAAAGAGCCAGACTTTCACTGCAAATGCGATTGTTGCGAGTCCTCCACAAATCCAAGCAATTGACCGTAGCGTCGGCTGCCCTGTTCCGCTGAACCGGATTGCAATGGCGGAAGCTGCGAAGGTCAGGAAACCGACAGTAGGCAGGTCATTTCCGAACCATGCGCCAACGGCCAAACTCATTCCCGCAACAAACGAAACCTGCGCAGGAGAAACCCAACCACCGGAAACCAACATGTCTGGAAGGTACAAGACCACAAGGAGAAAGCCTGCGAGCAAACACTCAACTATGGCACGCCATCTGACCGCTTCTGCAAGCCTACTCCAAGTCGATTTGCACATGCCCCGACTTCACATACCGGAGCGTGAAGTGCAAGCACATTTGGGCCGTTGAGTTCAGCGCCAAGCTCAGAGAAGTCGTCAAGCCTAGAGTGATTGAGCTGATTGATGTTAACGCTTGCATCTACTGCAAGTCTGATCGCCTGATCAAATGGGGCATACGACACAACAAGTACGGTGACATTCAGAAATTCTCCTGCAAGGCATGTGGCAGATACTTCACAGTCAAATCTAGGGTTCGAGCGGATGAGCATGATCTGCAAGGAATCACAGCCGCCATGCAACTATACTTCTCCGGCGAGAGTCTGAGAAACACGGCAAAGTCGCTCCGTCTAATCGGGGTTCAAGTCAGTCACAAAACCGTCTACTGCTGGATTCAGAAGTATGTCAGCCTAATGGAGAAGTACCCTGCACAGATCCAGCCGCAAGTGTCGGACACTTGGCGAGCAGACGAGATGTTCCTCAAGATAAAAGGGAACCCGAAGTATCTCTACGCTCTCCTAGACGATGAAACGAGATTCTGGATAGCGAAAGAAGTTGCAGGAGACAAGCTGAGTCGTGACGCACCCGAATACGCAAGTCAGCTTTTCCGGCAGGGAAAAGAAGTTGCTGGCAAGAAACCTCTCACTTTGATCACGGATGGTCTACACGCCTACCACTTAGCGCACAAGCGTGAGTTCTATGCTCACCAGAAGCCAGTAACGAAACATGTCGAGCACATCACATGGCAGGGAGACAAGGGAAATCAGAAGATGGAAGCCTTCAACGGCACAGCAAGATCCAGAGAGAAAGTCATGCGCTCCCTCAAGCGGGAAGATTCACCAATTCTTGATGGGTATCAGATATTCCACAATCATGTTCGCCCTCACATGGGGCTTGGCGGCAGAACTCCGGCGGAACTTACGGGAATCGAAATCAAGGGTGAAAACAAGTGGCTTACTCTAATCCAGAACGCCAGTCATCCCCCAAGTCTTAAGAAGTCAAGGAAGTGAGAGACCCATCAGCCGATGAGTAATGACTTTTGGGAATCTGTCGCTGGAAGAGATCATCAGGAGAAATGTGAATTTCAAAATCAAAGACTTGAAAATAGATGACCCCAAGGACGAGAGGATTCTGGACCAATTAGAGCAATTACAACCCCATATGACGCTTAGAATGCGCGTCACTCCTGAGGTTAGCAGAGATATGACCTTCACCATGCGAGTGAAGATCGAAGAAGACATGACGGCAAGGCTGCTTGGACACCCTGTCGAATCTTTCCCCAAAGTACAGCCTTTTGAAGATATCACCAAGTATGTTACGCAGACTGCGAGATTTGCAGAACAGATAGCCGAAGCACTCAGCAAAGCTCTCAAGGAGAAGAGTGGAGAGAAACAATAGACACACAGCGTCGAGATAGACACACAGCCTCTCATATCGCATATCTTGAGCTGGACGGCCTATGAGGGACAGCCGTTGGTTCAAAATGTTCATTGAGCAGCCTCTGCCTTTGACAGAACGGTGATAAAGTATGGGTCCGACGCATGGCAAGCCCTTTCTGGAGGGTGTGCACATGAAGTTTCGATTTGGAAAGTCTCTTATAGGGCAGCCCTATCTCTTCTGTATCGTGGATGGTTCCAGGTAGGCATCATCCATCAGATCCGCTTGCTCTAACTGAGTTCTATCTTCTTTAGCCTGTCTGGGAGTTGCTTGAACGACAGTATCTCAATATCGTGCATGTCCTGAAGCGTCTGTGCTTCACCCCGCGATTTCTCACCCGCATAGACGAATATGTCGTTATCCCTTACCTTTACAGAATCAACATTTCTGTCGAATCCTTGAATGCATCCCCGCAACTGCAACGTCAGATTCACCGCGAGAGGATATCTGTCAATTTTTTCAATGGCTTGAATGTTGTATCCATCTGCCTTGACAAAAACAATTGGGCGGGCCAAATAAGACGATGTGTCTATGTGCTCGTCGCAATACCATGAGTACTTTGACTTCTGCGTGTAATCGAGATATCTCGATTGCATTGAGAGTCCATAGGCCCCCCAGACTTTCTCTACATTCTCCGCGGTTAGCTTGAGTCGCGCGTCGCGCAGTTTCTTGTCTGTCAGGAATGCCAAGATATCCGCGACTGCAACAAGCGGATTACACTCGTCACCTCTTGAGTAAATACTGGGATTTCTACTTGAGAGGTCCTCCCAAGCTGTCGTCTGCTTGTGCGTGAAAGAGTCCAACTGACAAACTAGGTTCCCTCTTCCCGGTTTGCCAAAATAGTACCAAGCTGTAAGGTACGAGAAGGCTGGCCTCAGTTCTCTCAAGAACTCAGAGTTCCCCATTTGAGTTCTCCTGCAGCGCACTCCGCCCACATCCAAGAGTGGAAACTGTGCGGGTGGCAAGACAACATGGCAGGAGAATGTTTCTTTGATGCAATCTTGAACAGACTGCAATAATGTGTCGTAGAAGCGTATGACGCGAGAGAATCCGAATTTCATTGCTGACTTCGTCCCGGAAAGAAGAGGGCAGAGAGATTCGATCCGGAACTTCGGCATCAGTCTCTGGGACTCTGCAAGAATCTTGGATGATGCTTGTTTATCATCTGAAAAGACCACGCCTAGACCGAGAGGAGAGTAGAACCCCGACCCAGCCCAATGCTTCTGGCCGGTTATGGGGTCGATTATGAGTTTTGGTCGTTCGAAGTCCTTTGAGTCAAACGCAATCACTTCGGGCGTACTCAACGCCTCACAGGGTTTTCCCCAACGACCATCACTCAGTATTGCAGGACTGGCAATTTATGTTTAACACTCATTGACTTTGATTCGAAAGTCCACGTCGGCAAGAGGCAGACACCCGAAACCTTCCGAGCACCCGACGGCTTTTGACAGTCCGCTGGACTCGACCGAGCCGACGCAGACTTGACAGAGCCGGAGAAAGGAAAGAGGTCTAGGTAGACGGCCCCAGATACCGTTGGAGAAAGGCGAACACATAGCCAAACAACGAACCGATAAGGAAGATCACTGTCTCGCCGCTGATTGCCTTCAAAAAGGCTAGCGCAAACACTCCAATTGTTAATCCAGCAAGCAAACCGACAAAGAGATACGTGATCTTAAGGTTCGACTTGCTGCGATCCTTGTAGTACCACTCAATCATCCCAACGATCTTTGGAATTGCCTCGCGAATCTCGGGCACTGAGAAAACATCTGGTGGGGCTTGAGGTGTCCTTTCAGCCATGGCTTGCTTCGCAAGACACTGGAAGGTTGTTTCAGAGAATACGGAAGAGGCATTGACCCGAACGCCACTTTAGAGTGGGCTGTTGGGATAGCTGACGGTGCGATCAAGAAGTCGGGAATGCTATTGGACGAAGTGATGGGAATACTCTTGATGGTCCAACTAGCGGCTCTTGATGACATGCAAAGATGACGGCTAGACCAACTACGCAGACGTCTCTCCTCTTGAAGACAAGATGTAATGTCGTCATCTCCCGCCACTTTACAGGCAGAACTATCTCCCACACATTTGACAGTACCGAGACGACTACTATCAAGCAATTGGTGTGCCGGATGAAAAACCCAAGCACGATTGGTGGACGAAATGTTGTGAGCAGATGCACAAGACGGAAACAGCTTACGCCGATAACATTGAGAAATTGGCTGACAGAGACGACTTCTGGCCTAATGGTTCCTAGACTCCCATGCATAAGCACCAAACGGTCGGTAACAGCCCCAGTCGCCAAACAAGGAGGTAACAGAGATCAGAGAAGCGGATGAGGTGACTGCCAGAATTTCGATGGAAGAGCGCTTGTAGGCTGGAGGATTCCGGCAGGTAGTAGGAGCGCTAGCTAGCGTGTGTGCCTGAGCAGTAGCCTCTCGATTGAAGAGGCAGTAATCCGAGCCACCCTAGCGGCCTCAGGGATGCCCTTGCTCGATGCGCAGACTTCGAGAACTTCCCCGAGATCCATCTTGTCCAAGCCAGCAGAGTAGACGAAAAGAGGCCTGGGTGGCTTGCTCCACTTTGTGTACGTCAGCTTGGCAAAGGATGCAAGGGCTCGTTTCGCTGCTCCAGAGATGTGTCCCGAAGAGATCTTATGCTGAAGGACGGCTAGAGAGGGAAGTCTCGTCTTCTTGCTGAGAAGGTCAAGGTCAACGTAGTTGCCGTATTTCGTAGTCAATCGGTCGAGTATGATGATTCTGAGCTGAGGGTAATGTGGTGAATCTCTCACCATCTTGGCTATCCTAGGCGTGATATCAGCCCTACCGGGCGGGACGGTTGTTCTCATGACGCCTTCAAGCCATCGGTTACCTCTGTAGACGACGCCTACGATATGGATCGGCCCGACAGCTCTTACATTAGGCTCCGCGAAAGAGACTCCGAGGACGCGGATCTCTTTCTTGATCATGCTGGACTAGACTTCTCCTGCTCGATCTTCTTCGTGACCGACCCAATCAAGTGTACGAACGCATCGATGGGGGACTCTGCGGATGCTATCTGTTCGACCGCTTCTTCGAGGATCAGCATCTTGTTCAGGTAACCATAGACTAGAAGTGCTTCCACGGCGTTCGCGCAGTCTTGTCGCGTCATGCGGTGAGGAAGCTCTTGCCTTAGCCCCGACTTCCTCAGGGCTTCTGCCAGTATCCTATCGCTGACCTTGATACCTTGTGGCTCTTGAGCTGCTCTCGTTCTGCCGAGCGAGTAGACGAAGTTCACGAATGCGTCTCCGAGCTTCGCTAGCTTCAAATCTGTAAGGATCAGCTTGAGCTTCGGTTCTTGTGAGTCAGCTTGGGGCGGCGGCTTTGTCGAGCTTTTGAAGGAACTCGTTGCTCATCTCGCCTACCTTTGCAAGCGCACGCTCCAACGCCTTCTCGGGAGATGTCTCTCGCTTCGTCTTGATATAGAGAACCGCGTTTGGAACTAGAGGATGTGGAACATCATATCCTGCCATCTCGACACCTCTGTCTTGGAGCAAGACCCATTGGAGGAGGTTGCAGAACGTATGCCCTTCTCCTTGGATCTCCAGTTTCAGCTCGTTCTTCGATTTGAGAAGCATCTTGAGATTCAACCGCCTACCTCGCTCCTGCTTCGTAGTCATCAGCTAGGCGCCTACGCTCCACGTTTCCGCATTCACGACATTGTAATTTGCGATTTCTCAGAAGGAGCAGACCTCCGCATCTTGAGCAGTACGCTCTGATAACGCCGAGGCCTCTGCCAGCAGTCGTGAGCTCCGGGATTCTGTTCTTGTCATTGAAGACCTTGGCCTTCATCATGTCCCCTGTCTTGCAGACATCACCCATCTTGCGCTCGTATCGAGGGCTTGAGGAGGAGATGTGAAGTATGCCAGTGAACGGTTTGCCGAGGATCTTCGAGTCTACTTTGCAGATGCTGATGATGGCGGATTTGTCGTGGACGTTTGTGACTTCACCGACCACCGTTGAACCGTCGGTCGGCATTGTTGGCGTTCGGGATTTCGGAACGACCGTCACCGTTCTCTCCTTGGTGTGTACGATCCTCTCTCCGATGAAGTGTGAGTAGACAACCCCTCCACTCTCGTACGTCCCGGAGCCTGGGGAGAACTCCTCGGTGACACAGAGCTTCTCTCCCGGCACGACAAACAGTGGTGTTCGATAGTCTCTGGCGGACATTTCCTACTGAACCTTGGTTGCTTTCATACCTAGTTCAAAGGGAGAGCTTACTCTACCGGAACTTCGTCTCATAATGAGAAGGCCCGTATTTAAGCAAGCGTAATGCTCGATCCTGATCTTGGAGAGATTAACTGCATCCGGTTACGTCGGACATATACGCATCTTCACCTAGGCCACACGCATGGAAAGCGTCGTCGAGCGACTACGAAAGCTAGGCCTGACAGAGTACGAAGCAAGAGTGTACTCGTCTCTACTGAAGTACGAAGTGAACAGTGCGTCCAAGCTGTCGGAGAAGTCGGGTGTACCGAGAACGAAGATCTACGCAGTCCTCGAGTCTCTTGCGGCAAAGGGCTGGATCAAGGTCTACTCGGGCATCCCCCTACTCTTCAAGCCTGTCGACCCTACAGAGATCTTCGAGAGAATGAAGCGAGACTACGAGGCCCTCCTCGAGGTCGCAAAGACGACGCTTGACAAGGACGAGGTGAAGATGAAAGAGAAGTTCGTGATAAGCAAGTATGATGTCGGACTCGAGACGCTCAAGGAGCAGATGCGGAAGGCAAAAACGGTCTGGGTAGGCAACGCCACATCCGAGTTCCTCGAGAAAGTCAAGAACTCACTTGACCCGAATGCGGAGGTCAAAGTGACGCTCTTCCCGGGGCAGAGAAGGATCAGCGGCACCAACGCAGAGTTCAAGGAAGCGGACATCCAGATCGTGCAGCTCGTCAGAAACAAGGAGACGCCAGCCATCTCGGTGATCCTGGATGAGGAAAGAGTCTTCTCGGTTTTCACAGACCCAACGAACGGTCGACTGATGATCAGTGAAATGCTGTATGACGATTGCTCCCGCTGCATCAGAGAATGGCATACCTTGGGCTGGAACTCTGCGAAGGATGCCTGATCTCACATTCCGGACGGTAAGGTGAGCTACAAGGAATGAAGTCCTCCAAAAAGGCGCTGGTCTACGGTCTTGCGATTTGGGTAGTACCGTTTGTAGTTGCGATCATGATATTTCCGATCAGGATCTCTGACCGCCCGCTGTTTGAGTCGATCATGCCTGTCGTAGTGACCCTGTGCGTTGTTGCATTCTCAATCCTGTACTTCAGGAACTTGCAGGTTGCTCTTCTTGGAGAAGCGGTCACGCTGGGATTACTCTGGTTCCTGATCAGTGTAGCCTTGGATCTTGTTATGTTCATGCCCGAAAGTCCAATGAGAATGAGTCTCGTGGACTATCTGAAGGATATTGGACTCACGTACTTGATCATCCCAACAATAACCATCGGCATCGGCTTTGTCGCAAGCAAGAGATGAATTCACCCAGCTATACGAGTTCTCAGGCGGCAGAAATGAACAGGACCATCAAGCTTCTCATGATCCTCAATGGTGCCCTCGCTGTTTGGGCGACCTTTGTCTTCTTGGGATTTCTCAGACTCGACCTCTTGAGTTGGATAATGCTGAACACATGTTCTCCTACCCAGTTTGCAGCCATCTTGGCATTAGCGAGTGGGAAAAGGGGCCCCATGAACGCTATCGTTCCGTGGCTCGTCTTCTATGGTTTTGGCGGACTGTTTGTGTTTGGGTGGACTGGACACATGATCGTCGCTCAGATCAGCCACTTGATCATGACTGCAACGGCCGTCTATGTGCTCGTAACCACCGCAAAGGAGAGAAGGTTCAGGGCGTTGGCACTCGGAATAGCCGTCGGAATGCTGGTCATGATTCCATTTCAGATCTATCAGGGTCTGTTTCTCAGCGCGCATCCAGAGCTACTGCAGCTGCTGGGAACGCAGTAGACAGCGGTGGTCGGGAGGTGATTTCTTGCCAATAGTGGAGGGAAGATACGAGGTAAAGCTAGGCGCGACTTACACAAAGCCCGAGGAGGGAATCGACGAGATCAAGCGTAGGATTCAGAGATCCAGAGGAATAAGAATCAGCACGATCCCGATGACTCTGCTGGATGAACTCAAACCGCTGCTGAAGGGCAAAGATCTGAAGGTGATCTTGCCTCTCGGGTCGAGCGTCACCGAAGACTTGAGAGAACTGGGTCCCGTCGCTGTGACGAAAGCGAGAATATACGTCGAGTTCGATGGGGAAGAGGCGAACACTGGGTCGGTTGCGTTTGCTGATGCTGTCTTCAACATCACTTGGAAAAACGACAGAATACTTCAGGTCTCGTCGATGGAATACAGTAAGTGCGTCAAGTGTCTGAGAGGAACCTTCGAGGGCGCCTGGAGATACGCGAAGAAGTAGACTCTATGGATCGCGATCGATTCAGTGCGGTCTTGTCTCTATTCTATAACAATCAACATCCACGGCATATCTCCGCTTCTTATGATGCTCGAACATCTTCGGGATGTCGAGCGTATACTCGTGGATCGCACTCACCTTGCAGCCATGCCTCTGCAAGTACTTCGTGATGTGCCCTCGTGTGACTGATTTGTGGATGGAGTAGACGATGCGCGCGAGAGTGGTGGCCTTTCTCAGGAAGATCTTGTCGAGATGTCTCTTCTTCGTTCCGAAAGGCGGGTTCATTACGATTGTATCAAATGCTCCCTTAATCGCATCAATGTCACCGACAACCCACTCTACGTCGACGTCTGCGAGCTTGGAATTCTCTCGTGCGACATCTATCGCGACTGGATCGATGTCTACAGCGATGATTCGACGCGCTCCCATGACCGCCGCACCTATGGCAAATCTGCCTGTACCTGTTCCCAAGTCTGCGACAACTCTACCCTCGATGTCGCCATATACGACTCCTGCAAGAAACAGAATATCCGCTGCGACGCTCGCGGGTATCGTGTATTGCTCGAGTCCGATGCGAGGACTAGGATGGGGCCTCATCTGCTGAAGCAGACGCTCGATCCCACGCTTCCTCGGTATGTTTGCCGTAATCCTCCCAGCTTCTCTCTCCGATCGCAATTAATGCCTCCTCTGGATTCACTACTGGCTGGTGATAGCGACTGCGGTCGTCGACGGAGATTCGTGGGCATGCTGTCTCGACTAACCCGTCCACTTCTGCAAACGACTCGAGCGATTCAGGAATCAACTCTGAGGAGGCTATCAGGGTACAGGCCTTCCCTTTCTCCTCAAGAAGGCGCTTCAATCGTCTCGCGAGAGCCAAGTTCATTTGGCCGCTCTTTAGCCCAACGATTATTCCGATCGACTTAGCTTCTTTGAATCTCGTGATCGTCGCATACCTTTGCCGCAGCATTCTCTCGACAATGGGAGTGGTATCGCGTGCCCTCTGTTGATATGGGTCGACGACGATCGTCCTCTTGCCGGTCGACAATGAGACCCCGAGCGCATGGAAATCGCCGCCGGCAATGACGACAAACGCGTCCACACTGCTGGCCACCGAAAGAACGCTGCCGTAGTCGCATCCCAAGAGCTGCCCTTTGAGTTTCAATCGCCCCGAGGGTGTTCCTATCCTAACGATTTTACCAGCTCCCTCAAGCGTCTTCCTTGCCTCTTCCAGCAGGTGCAAATGCTGAACAGTCGCTGCCAGCCCTATGCTCTTCTCGTTCTTCAGGAGTTCCAGAGCTTGAGCGAGCGGCTTCTCTATCTTCTCGTTTGATCTTGCCTCAACGAAGACGACATCGTCAGAGGCTTGCATGCTAGGGATCTCTGCGTGACCGAAGTGGATCAAGAGGTCTGTACCTAGTTGCCTCATCTGCTGCACGGCAAGATCACAGGCGCCGTAGCACGGGTCTCCTGAAACGATTACCTCCGCGTTGCTTGAGTCTTGGAGCCTCTTGGCTAGTCCCGCTGCGAACGGCTTGAGCCCTTCAGGTAGCTGAAGCAGAACCCTTCTTGCGGATCGCTTCTTGATTTCCTCGACGAGCCTGGCCTCTTCAAGATCGTACATCGTACTTCGAGGAGTAACGCATCTGTTGGCCTTGAATTAACCGTTGCTTGGAGCTCTCAATCGATCCGCAACGAGAGATGCGTATAGCTGATCGACCCTACGCCTCGTGACCCAGTCTCGGTGGTGGCGAAATCCTCCGCCAAAGCTTCTCGGGACGTGAAGTAGCTCGTGTATTATGACCTTCTCCTTCTCCTTCGTCGAGAGATCGTCAAATCGTTCCGAGATGACCTCGATTGTGTAGTGAGACTTCACGTCAAGCCCCTTCTGCCAGATCTTGGGAAGTGAGTGCACGCGGGCGACGGTGCCTCTGGATTCCGACCCCACGCTTCTAATGCAGACGATTCTCTCGCATGGTATGTGTGCGAAACCCAGCTCTTGGATCAGCTGATCCGTCAAGAGTTTTACGTCGCGGGCAGGGAAGTACTTGATTGGCATGAACGCTTCTCCGAGTGCGGCAGGATAAGGTGTAGTGCAACCGACATGCAAATGATCGCGAGATTGCGAGACTGAAACTATCAGCTTCGAGGGAAGCCTCCAATGACCAATGAGAGCTTGGGTTGGCTCGTGGAAGCGAGGGCTAGACCCGACGCGTCTATCGCCCTTGTCTTCGTTGACTCGCACTCTCGTCAGAGGATCGAGCGTATCATCCGCCCCTACGTGCCCTACTGCCTCGTTTCGCCTGATCTTGGCGACGAGCACGTGGCAAAGACGAACCTATTCACTGGTTCATCAGTCAAGCTCTCCAAGATCCCCATCTCTGCAAGGCCTCGCGGTGCGGAGGTTTGGGAGGACACGATCCCTCCTGAGATGAGTTGCGTATACGACCTACAGCTGAACTTCGGCGCCCAGCACCATCTCGAAGACGCGATGGCACGGCCGGATCTGGAAATCGATCCAAATGGCAAGGCCAAATTCGAAAGGGAATTTGGCACATTTCAGCAAGCCGACCCCATCAAGTATGATTTCCTAAAGAGATTCCACGCGCTGCTCAATCAGCCGCTTCCAGATCTCGATCCCGTTCAGCTGGGCCTTTCGAGTGAGACGACCAAGGACCAGTACGAGTCCGCACTCATTCTCAGCAGAATCGCCAATCTTCCGCCAACGCAAGTCCAGAGGAAACGCAGCGTGTCGGAATGGATTCGTTCCGCACTCTATGCATACTACCGAGCGAACAACATTCTCATTCCAAATCCTGAAGAACTACGGCGAGGTTCACAGAGAACAAGCGTCGAAGGAGCGCTCACCTTCTCCCCAGCACCGGGCCTCTACTATAGTATGACGGTGCTGGACTTCGAATCACTCTACCCAAGCTGCATTGACCGATACAACCTATCCTACGAAACAGTTGACTGTGAGCATCCAAGATGCCGCACGAATCGAGTTCCATTGACTGAGCATCACGTGTGCCTTGAGAGGCGAGGGATATTCAGCGCGTTCACCGGCGCACTCAGAGACCTGAGGGTCCACTGGTACAAACCACGCACAAGAGACTCGCAAATTCCTCGGGAACAGCGGGAGAGAATGGCGCTCACCGCGAAACTCCTGAAACTGATCACAGTCTCATGCTATGGTGTTACAGTTCGTATTCGTGGTCTTGCAAGCCCAAATCTAGCGGAGTCAATCACGGCTCACGGAAGGTACGTCCTTCACAAGACATGGGACATCGCTGAGGAAATTGGACTCACGCCAAAATACGGTGATACTGATTCAATCTTCCTCGACAGATCAAATGAGGAAGGCATCACTTCACTGATACGAAGAGTCCAAGACGAGCTCAATTTGGAACTTGCGGTGGACAAGCACTATGCCATGTGTGTGCTGACATCTGCGAAGAAAGCCTACCTCGGAATCCAGTCAGACGGAAACGCGGATGTGAAGGGACTCACAATCGCAAAATCAAGTTCGCCACCATTCTTCAGGGAAGTGCTCTCAAGGCTGACCACCGCGATGGCCCGCGTGGACGAACCGGACGAAGTCGAGAAGATGAGGAATGATCTTCTGGGGATTGTTGAGGAGTCGGTTCGTGAACTACGCTCGGGCAGGGTTGGGGTAGAGGATCTTGTGTACAAAGTCGCTCTCTGGAAGGAACCAAAGGAGAAACTCGAGTCCAAGGTTCTTCCGCAAGCGTACCAAGCGGCGAAGCTACTTCAGCGAGAAGGGAAGGGCCCCCATCGGAGAGAGGAGATAGTGTTCGTCAAGGTTAGACCGTTCAAGATTGGAGGTCGCTCGTTCACGGTCAAGCCTCCAAGCGAGACCCGCGCGAGCGAAGTCAACAGGGAAGATTACGTGCGTAGTCTGATTCAGTCACTATCGCAGATCACTGACCCAATGGGCATTGATTTGAGAAGACGACGTGCGAAGACGCTTGCCGAATACATGTGAAAAGTGACGCTCGTGCACTCACAATCGTTCAGGCAAGTCTTTTTATACAGTCGGTGTGTGCAAGCGCCGGAACTGCAGCATTGATGAGGCGTTCAGCAATGGAAGCAGACGAGCAATTGGCTCAGCCAGTTACATTGTCAGATGATGGTTTCGATCCCGTAGTCGAGCGTTACGACTTGATGGTCGTGGATTTCTGGGCACCGTGGTGTGGCCCGTGCATGACTATGGCTCCAGTCATCGAGGAACTCGCCGGAGAATACGCGGGCAGAGTTGTCTTTGGAAAGCTGAACACTGACGAGAACCCGGCGACGACCGAGCGTTTTGGAATCATGGGCATTCCAACCCTGCTACTATTCCAAGGTGGGACTGAGGTGGAACGTATCGTAGGAGCAGTGCCGAAGCAGGAAATCAGGAACGCACTCGACCGATTCCTATAGTCTACCGCATCGTTCTCGTCTTACATAATCGCTGATGTGACTCCCAGAGTAGCGAGGTTCCCTACGTTCACTCGTGTCAGATGTCTCTTCGCCGCTCGGTAGCAATCCTGCACCTGGCGATACGGAGTCACAGGCAGATCACTCATCATGAAATCCGGATGAAACACCAGCAAGCTGTATGGTATCTCGCGATCCAGATCAGCAAGAAATGCCGCGATCCCGTCAACTTCCCGGTCGTCCACATACCCTGGAACCAACAAGGTTGTGGCCGTCAGCAGCGGGAGATCTGAGCGCTCCCTGCCGTACTTCCGGAAGAGCCGCTCAAGATTCTCGAACGATCTGCGGTTTGAAACGCCACTTAGCGCTTTGCTAAGCGCGTCGGTGTGGCATTTGAGGTCGAACTTGATGTTGCCTCCGCTTCTCAGCGCCAGCTCGGCGGCTCTATCAACAAGGATCCGGTTTCCGGCTCCGTTCCATTCGAAACATATCCTCAGGACTCGGTTCTCAAGCTTCGACTCTAGCATGGCTTTCGAAGCTGAGATTGCGAACGGAAGCTGAGGTTCTGGCGAGCCTCCGAAGAAGCACCAGCACGAGATCCTCTTGTTCGCGAGCGTCGTGGAAACAAGCGTCTTCACGTCGCAGCGAGGTGCCTCTTCGAGCCTCTTGTGAGAATCGTTCTGACAGAAGAGACAGTCGAAGTTGCACCCGTAGAAGAATATGGCCAAGTTGTAGTATCCGACTTCAGGCCCTTGCCTGCAAGCGTACTTCGGATACCCTGCCCCGGTGCCAGCCGGACAGAACCAAGCGGCGCAACAGTTCGTGACTTGCGGATCGAGATAGTAGTATAGAGCAGCCTCATTTGGGCTCGTTTCGCAAGTGAATCCGGAATCGGAGAAGTCTCTCAGTCCGCAGTAGCCTCGATCGCCTTTCCCGATCACGCACTCATTTGCACAGAGAGTGCACGGTACGCCCCCCGAGGCCCGCGGTGGAGTCGGTGGTAGCCCGAATCTCCTCCGGACTCTGGAGTGCGCGTTGGCGACGAACGGGCTGGATTTCTCCGGGTTCTCGCGGATGCAGCTGAGGCACAGGCCGAGACCCATCGATGTCAGAGGAGAGTCTCGTCCGCAAACAGCGCATCTTCGATTGGTCATGATACTCAGAAAACCCTCTGACCGTGATAGTTCAGGATGAGACTGCGATATGTTCTCTGCGCTCCAGCCCACTGCTGATGTGTCACGTATGATTCAATGAAGTCCTAGGCGCTCCGTCTTCTCGTGCGCATACTAGGTCTGGACATCACGAGAAACATTGGGTGTGGTGCACACGTCACTGGGTGTACCACACCATCCCCCCTCTAGGGGGGGTACCCATTGGCCAATAGGCAGAATATATAGAGGCCTAGAAATGCGCTCGGCGGAGAAAGTTCTGAAAGGCTTTCGCGCTTACCACGACTTCGTGCGACCACGCATGACATTGG
>Ga0209725_1000033_pt1 | contig 77354 bp, 79 predicted proteins | sample I18A1metaG_FD_184145 | JGI IMG/M metagenome (GOLD analysis project Ga0209725, IMG submission 184145) | Lake sediment bacterial and archeal communities from Gulf of Boni, Indonesia to study Microbial Dark Matter (Phase II) - ​I18A1 metaG... | ecosystem: Environmental > Aquatic > Freshwater > Lake...
CAACTTCGTTCTATTGACTCTGAGCTGATTCGCATCTTAGCGCGCAGATTCAGGCTCGTCCGAAGGATCGGTTTAGTGAAGGACAGGCTGAGGATGGGGGTCATTGACCCGGCGGCGGAGAAGTCCGTCATAGAGAACTTTGTCACCTCAGCCGTTGAGGCCGGAATCGACCAAGCCTATGCAAGGCGGGTCGCCGGTTTAGTCATTGAGGGTTCAGTGCACGTTCAGACATCGTCTAGACGGCGTGCGGTTTCCAAGGACTCTCTGCTTAAGCAATTTTCCGAGATGATGCTTCGAGCAGAAAAGAAAGGCCGCAAACTGATCAGACTGGACATCGGCGAGCCCCGATTCAGAACTCCAACAGCTGTGGTTGCAGAAGCGAAGAGACGGCTGAACAAGACTTCTACGATGATGTATGGTTCAAGCACCGGCATAACCGAGCTAACTGATGCAATCGCCTCTCGGCTAAATGATACGTACGGAACACGAATTGATCGCTCGAACGTACTCATCTTTCCTGGTGCTCGCTTTGCGATTTTCGCTGCGATGCGTAGCGCCGTGTCGAGTTTCGAGCGGGTCTTGCTGTGCCAACCTGTATGGCCGGCGTATGAGTCGTGCGCAGCTCTGGTGGGGACAAGAGTTCTCTCTGTCTCAACAGACCTAGAAGACAGATGGGAGATCGATCCAACCGCTCTTGAGGAGCAACTGAAGCTACGGCCCAAGATGCTTATCATCAATAGTCCGAACAACCCCACCGGCAAGGTATGGTCCGCGAAGCGATTTCAAGAAGTGTTGGAACTCGCAAGCAAGTATCGAACCGTAGTTCTCTCCGACGAGGTATACACAAGCTACTGTAGTACACGAGTACCGAGCGTCTTGGATTGTCCTGACGTCGACGCGATCTACATCAACAGTTTCTCGAAAGAGTTCGGCATGACAGGGTGGAGAGTCGGCTACGCAGTAGCAGACGATCAGAGGATCGGGAAGATGCGCGCGATCGTGGAGACGACACTGACTAGCGTCCCTGAGCTTGTGCAGCGAGCAGCAGTCGCAGCGCTGAAAGATCCAAGCAGGGAAGCAAGTCGTGCCAGGCGCGAGATTCGCAGGCGAGTTGGAATAGCCTGTGAAGAATTGAGGAAGGGTGACCTTGAACTCTATCCCCCTGACGGCGGATTCTACATCTTTCCTCGGATCAAGAAGAAGATGGACTCTGAGAAGTTTGCCAAACACTTGTTTGAGAAGCACGCGGTGGGCGTCTTGCCAGGAAATGTTTTCGGCGAGTACAAGGACTTTTTGAGGTTGGCGATTACTGAATCTGAAACAGCTGTGAAGGCAGGAATTAGGCGAATCGTGAAGGCGATAGATGAATGGTGACGAGAGTAGCCGTTATTGGAGCGGGGGGAATGGGCTCGTGGTTCGCGCGATACTTCAAATCACGAGGAGACTCCATCATCGTCTCCGACACTGACCGGCCCAAAGCGCAACGTCTTGCGTCAAGGATTCGGGCAAGATATGCGTCAAGCAATGTGGAAGCTACACGAGGAAGTGATATAGTTATTCTTGCAACTCCGGCGAACGTGGTTTCGGATACCGTTAAGGAGATCCTTCCGGCTCTCAGAAGAAATGCTCTCCTGCTTGATATCTGCGCTGTGAAATCGGTGGTCATACCTGCTCTCCTGATCGCAGAGAAACGCGGAGTTGAGGTTGCTAGCATTCATCCGATGTTCGGTCCGCTTGCGCGCGGCGTGCGCAAGAAACTGATTATCATCGTCAGAACCGGGAAGGACGAGCGTGGCATGAGGATTGTGAAGCGCCTGTTTCGCGGAGCACGGATCTTCTCGGCAGAACCCGAGGCTCATGACAGACAGATGGCCATGACGCTCGCTCTACCCCACTTTCTCAACATGGTTTTTGCCATGGTGGTATCCAAGGGACGAAGCTTTGCTGTAATGAAGAAATTTGCGGGGAGAACGTTCAATTTGCAGATGTTGCTGGCTGAAACAGTGGCAAGTGAACCCGAGACCGCTGCTGACATTCAGATCATCAACAAACACTTTGCCATCATCCTCCGAGGTCTGCAACGAGACATTCGGTCGCTATATCAGATTGTCAAGCGAGGGGACAGAGCCGAACTGGTCGCGCACTACGAGAGAATCAGACGACGTCTATCCGTTGATCCTGAGTTTGACTCGGCACGGAGAACGTTCGAGAAGGTCTGCGAGATCTCCTCTGCCATCGCGGGAAGGTAGACTCAAGAGAAGACCAGCCGAGGGTTGCGAGTTTTGGTCCGATCAAGTGTCCGAGTCGCTTTCCAAGGTGAGATAGGCAGCTACAGTCACGACGCCTCCGAAGCTTACTTCGGAAGCAAGATTGCGGTGAAACCCTGTAGAACCCTGCAGGAGGTCTTCCGCGCGGTCGAAACCGAACGGGTCAGCTTCGGAGTTGTGGCCGTCGAAAACTCATACGAGGGTAGCATCAATGAAACTTATGATCTGCTCGCCACGACGACATCGCAGGTCTGCGGCGAGCTAGAGGTTAGAGTGAGACACTGCTTAATTGGCAAGCCTGGAACCAAGCAGAGCGACATAGCCACTGTCTACTCTCATCCGCAGGCGCTAGCACAATGCGCCAGATATCTCCGTGTTCACAAGCTGGAAGGAATACCAACCTACGACACGGCAGGCAGTGTGAAACTCATAAAGACTATGCGGTCGAGAAGAGTGGCAGCGATCGCAAGCAGACGCGCCGCGGAGTTGAATTCCATGCAAATCATTTCCGAGGGGATCGAGGACAGTGACGTCAACTATACGAGATTCCTCCTTTTGGGAAAGAAGACGGTACCCCGAACGGGAAACGACAAGACCTCAATAATATTCGGAGTTGAACACAAACCCGGATCGCTGTACCGAGCGCTCAGAGCACTTTCGAGCCGACGCATCAATCTGACGAAGATTGAGTCAAGACCCGTAAAGCGCAAGCCGTGGGAGTACAACTTCTACGTCGATTTTCAAGGTCACATGCGAGACAGGGCTTGCCGCGACGCCCTCTCGGACTTGCGAAAAAGGTCAACCTTTGTGAAGGTACTGGGGTCCTACGCAAGCGCTGTGCCGCACTAGGTCGTTTTCAGGACAGGTGGGATCAGGCCTGCTCGTAGCGCATGGTCAGCTAGCACGATCGCCATCATAGACTCTACAATCGGGATCGCTCTCGGAACGACGCAGGAATCGAACCTGCCTTTGATCAACAAGGGCTGCTCCTTCATCGTTTGAAGGTTGACGGTGCGCTGTGGAATGGCTATCGATGACGGAGGCCTGAAAGCAATCCTACATACCACGGCTTGGCCGCTGCTGAGTCCCCCGATTATTCCGCCAGAGTTGTTGGTGGAGCTCTCAACCCTTCCGCTGCGCACCATCAGGGGGTCATTGTACTGGGATCCTCGCATCCTCGCGGATTCGAAGCCGGCCCCCATCTCCACCGCTTTGACGGACGGGATCGCAAAGAACGCCTTACTCAAATCGCCATCGAGGTTGTCGAAGACCGGTTCTCCTAACCCAACAGGAACTCCCGTCGCAATAGCCTCAATCACTCCTCCGACGGAATCTCCCTTACTCTTGGCGGTAGCTATCGCTTCCATCATCTTCTCTGCTGCTTCAGGATCAGCACAGCTCAATGGATTCTCCTGTGATGCCTTCTTCCCTTCCTCGGGCGCGACCTTCCTCGCACGTATTCCTGCTATCTCGACGGCATGAGCGTACACTGCAATCCCGATCGTGCTGATCAGTTTCTTCGCAACCGCGCCCCCTGCTACGAAACCAGCTGCGATTCTTGCTGAGAATCTTCCGCCACCTCTATAGTCCTCGTATCCTCCATACTTCAATCTCGCAACGAGGTCCGCTTGTCCAGGCCTAGGAGTATATCGTCTTTCCTCGTACGCTTCTGATCGCGTGTCCAGGTTGGATACAGAAAGAGAGATGGGAGAGCCCGTAGTGCGGCCGTTGAAGACCCCAGAAGACATCTCCAGCTGGTCGGCTTCTCTCCTCTCCGTTGAGAACAGCTCATCACTTGGTTGTCTCCTGCGCAACTCCCGCTGGATCTCATCAACGGATAGTTCGAGCCCGGCTGGGCACCCGTCGATGACGATTCCAATCTTCGGACCGTGGCTCTCGCCATAGCTTGTAACCACAAATCGCTTGCCGAGCGAGTTGCCAGTCAACCTGCCGTCACCCGTGCCCCCAACGATTGCAAGTCCGACCAGAAGGAAGGATATGACTTCGCCACACACTCGCTGTCAACGATTGTAGCTTCGTCTGTGCAGAGCGCGAGTACGGCGAACGCCATTGCTATCCTGTGATCGCGGTACGGATTCAGAACGGCGTTCTGCGGTCTGCCGCCGTGGATAATGAAGGAGTTCTCGGATTCTTTGGTTCTGATCCCCATCTGTCTCAGTCCGTTGCTCATTGCTTGAACACGGTTGGATTCCTTAATCCTGAGTCTTCGAATGCCTCTGACAGTGCTGAGGCCGTCCGTCATCGCACACAACGCACAAATTGCTGGAAAAAGGTCCGGGCAATCCGAAACGTCAACTTCCACAGGTTCAAGCTGCGATTTCTCTACAGTGGTCGAATCGGAATCTTGGCTCACTCGCCCGTTCATCTGTTTGAGGATACGTGTCAGGCGTCGATCAGCTTGAAGGCTCCCCTCGGCTAGGCCGTGGACTTGCACTTTTTCGCCCGCGATAGTTGCTCCGACGAGCAAGAAACCCGCGGACGACCAGTCGCCTTCTATTTCGGTCTGTGAAGGATGATACCTCTCCCCAGCCGTCCGGAATCTGGTCATGTCATCGCTCGCGTCCACACGAACACCGAACTTATTCTGCATGTCCATAGTCATCTGGACGTAAGATTTCGATTCAAGACGCCCAGATACGTATATCTCAACCGGCATCTCGGCCAGAGGTGCTGCTAGCAAGAGTGCGGAGAGATGTTGAGAGCTAACGTTCCCGGGAATCCTGACAGTGCCGCCTCTGATGGGTCCCCTAACGTGGACGGGAGGGTATCCTTGGTTGGATGTGCAGTTCGCGCCAAGCTGGCGAAGGGCAACCGCCAAGTCCTTCACAGGCCTCTTCAACAGAGAAGGCCCCCCCGAGATGTCTGCGGCGTGAGGAGTAGTTGCACAGATAGCCGTAATGAATCGAAGGGTGGTTCCCGATTCTTCGCAGAAGATTGTGTCTGAGGGTTTCTTGAACTCTCCAGATCGACTGACGCAGGCGGTTCCATCGTTCCATTCGGTTGTTACCCCGATCTTTGAGAGCGCGTGGGAAGTCGCGAGTGTGTCTTCACAAAACAGTGGCGAGTGTAACTTGCTTTCGCCCTGAGCCAATGCTGAGCAGAACAGGGCCCTGTGGGTGTAGCTCTTTGATGGCGGTGCTTGCAGAGAGCCGCGCAACCTGCTGCGACAGATTGTCATTCTCAAGGGAAAGAGAACCTCAAGGCTGTGGGATCGGTGCCGGTAGCGAGGGACGGCTTCTTGTCCTGGAAACAATCACTTGACCGTCGTATTCTTTCAGGATATCTAGAACCGCATTCTTGAACTGCTCTTGCACTACGAACGCGTAGGCCGGGCCTTTTCCCGAGATGCCCGCGGCCAACGCACCCGCTTCTAGGCTCTCTATGATTACTTCCGTCGAGAGTCTCAGCACATGTGAGTATATTAGACCGTTGAGGGTCATCGCGTTCCAGTAGTTGCCTGCAAAAGCCTCGTTATGGGCGGTCTCCACCTGTTTCGCAACCGTCCTAATTCTCCTCAGATCAACAGCTGCCGTGTAGGCCTTTTCTGGCGGAGCCAGCAGCAACACGCAGCTATCTTCGATTGGGAATGAGCGAAGTACCTTCCGATGCAGGTTGTCGGTCACAATCACGTTGCCATACAACGATGCTGCGGCGTCATCGAAGGCGCCGGTGACGCTGACGTTTGCTTCTAGGCTTGCGTCTACCACCAAGTCCAGTATCTCGTTCGGTTCTAGGCGCTTCTGAAGCGCAGCAAGAGTGGCCAACACAATCGCGTTGCCCGCAACGCTGCTGCTCTTGAGGCCTCTCGCGATTGGGATGTTGGATTCCGTCTCCACTTCAGCGCCAACTCCTCGGACCCCAAAACGGTTGAACACTGCTCTGACGCACTTCTCGACGAGTAGCGTCCCTTCTTCTTCATCGTTGAGAATTCTGGCTTCAATCATGGGGTCGTCGGTCAGGTCGACTTTCGCGCGGGTCCAGAGATCAACTCCGAAGGCCGCGCCTTTTCCAGTAGCGAGAGCGTTCACTATGGTGACAGCGCCATGCGCAACCGCTTCCCCGCTCATCTTCACCACGTTGCCCTCGCTTCTATTGCTGCCTCTCGCATGACGTCAATTGGCGCCTCTCGACCAGTCCAAAGCGTGAAGGAGAGCGCCGCCTGTCTAACGAGCATGTCAAGCCCGTCGATTGTCTTTGCCCCGGCGATCTTTGCGTTGGCGAGGAAGTCGTTCTCCGGCTTGTAGCTGACGTCGAAGACCACCATGCCTTGCCTGACCAGCCGTTCTTGGATCAGTATGTTACCGAAGCGAGCAAATGCATCGGCAGGTATCGTGTTGATCAGAAGGTCGGCTTTGCCAAGTCCTCTCTGAAGGCTTTCCTTGTTCAGGCCGTAAGATCGGCACGCGATTCCTCTTAACCTCGCGATCTTCCTTGCTATGCTTGATGCCTTGGAGCGAGTACGGTTCAGGACCGCAATGCTCTCAACTGCCTTGGAAAGGTAATAGACGATCGCTCGCGCAGCTCCTCCAGCTCCGAGAATCACGGCTCTCCGGCCTGAAAGCGATCCAGCCAGACTCTGCAACACAGCGAGCGCAGCCTGCCCATCCGTGTTGTAGCCACGAAGTCCGCCGTCATTCCTGACTATCGTGTTGACCGCTCCGATCTGAAGAGCGGTCTTCTCGATCGCGTCTAAGAGAGGTAGTACGCGTGTCTTGTGAGGTATCGTTACATTGACGCCTAGTATTCCAAGAGACCTGATTCCTTCAATCGCTGCTTTCAGCTCATTTGCTCGAACCCGAAATGGAACGTACGCAAAGTCCATGCCCAGCGATCTGAAGGCCGCATTGTGAATTGCTGGCGAAAGCGAGTGCGCAATAGGGTCTCCAATGAGCGCGCAAACTTTTCCTGCTCCACTGATCTTGGGCAGGCTCGCCAATACCGCGGGTGTCTTTGAAACCTTGTTCAAACTACTCCAAGCTCCTTGTACAGCGCTCTCAGGCTGTCGATTGGAATCTGGCCGGCTGCAGTTTCTCTGCCGGGCCTAAATGAAGCAAATGTGAAGTACGCTCCAAAGATGGGAGACAGAACCCTCGATGGAATACCGAGCCTTCCCATGGAGAAGCAGACCAACTTTGTCCGTCTCGCGTGCTTATTGACGAATGTTAGGCACCGGAGACTGTCGGCGTATTTCTTGGCAGTGCCGACTATCTTGCAGATGTCCCCGCCTGCTCGTTTCTCTCTCTCAAGAATGGATTCAAGCGCTCGCTGCGCAGGAGTCCCGTTTCTGTCGTGGTACGACACTATAACGTGTGCGCCGTGTTGCTTCAATTGACGAACAGTCTTGGTGACATCCTTCGTGTTCAGTTCTACATCGACGTAGTCAAACGTGTCTTCAGCAGCCTGCGTCAAGGTCTTCATCCTCATCTCTTCGGTTCCGGAAAAGAAGCCGCCTTGGCCTCTGCTTCGATTGGTAGCGATCAACGGGCGGTCGGTTGCGTCCCTTATTTCGGAGATGGATGACGCCGATTTCATTCCATCGAATCGAATCTCGATGAAGTCTGGATTCTCATGTTCCAGCTTGCGAAGAGCTCTCGCCGTTCTTTGTACAGACTTCTCCATCACCGAAACACAGATCTTCGGCCGCAATGAGCCTCGACCTCCCTGGAAGTAGTCATGTCTTTGAGAATTCCAAGAACGACATCGGACGGGACTTCATCAGTCAAGAGGACCTCACCTACTGTTCGGGGAAGCACCCATCTAACGCGCCCAGCCAGTCTCTTCTTGTCTCTGCTCAGTTGCTGGACGATATCATACGGGTCAATCGGCCGTTCTATCCTTGTGGGAAGTCCCGCTGCCTCGACGAGGCTTTCTTGCATTTTGACCGTATCCTGATGCGTTGCATGAATTTCGCGTGATATCTTCGCCGCGGCCACCATACCGATTGCCACCGCTTCCCCATGAGTGTAGTATGCATAGCCCGTGAGCGCTTCGAGGGCATGTCCGACGGTGTGCCCGTAGTTCAAGATCGATCTGATGCCGCGCTCTCTTTCGTCCTGTTCCACGATGCGGGCTTTGATCGAACAGCATCGGGAGACCACCTCAATCAAGGTGTCACTGGAAGCGTTAGAAAACGAGGACAAGATTCTTTCGAGCATCGTGAAGAGGTTTTGGTCAGCGATGATTGCGTACTTTATGACCTCAGCAAGGCCAGAGCGGAGTTCTCTCTCCGGGAGAGTCACGAGGGTAGAGATGTCGGTCCACACAGCTGTCGGCTGGTGGAACGCGCCTACAAGGTTCTTCGCCTTAGGATAGTTAACGCCAGTCTTCCCTCCGATGCTGCTGTCTACCTGCGCGAGCAGAGTCGTGGGGACTTGGACGAATGGTATTCCGCGCATGAATGTAGCAGCCGCAAATCCTGCAACGTCGCCGACGACCCCCCCTCCAACTGCTACTATCCCAGAACTTCTGTCAAACTCGCTTTCCAGCAGATTGTCGTAAATCGATGTGACCGTCTGGAGCGATTTTGATTCCTCATCGTCTCTCACAAAGGCGACAGAAACATCGAACCCGCTTGACGCAAGAGAGTCGTGAACAGTCTTGCCGTACAGCGGCCACAACGTTTCGCTGGTCACGATCATCTGCCTTGGTCCTAGTCCGAGTCGGCTGATGGCATTTCCTAAGTCACTCAAGATTCCATGTCCTATCACAATCTCGTATGAGCGTTCTCCAAGCGATACCGGAATCTTGTTCAAAGAGAGATGCCTCCTAGCGGATTCCGCGTGCGACAGCCTTTGCGACATGTTCAAGCTCTTCCATCAAGCCAGCAAACTCCCTCAGGTCTAGCTGTTGTTGAGAATCGGAAAGAGCAGTCTCAGGGCTCTGATGCGTTTCAATCATGAGGCCGTCAGCCCCTGCAGCGACTGCTGCCCTCGCCATAGGAGCCACGAGGTCTCTGTTTCCTGTGGCGTGGCTTGGGTCAACCAAGATCGGTAGGTGAGTCTGCTTTCTCAGGACGGGGACAGCCGAAAGATCCAAGGTATTTCGTGTGGCCTTCTCGAATGTGCGGATTCCACGTTCGCACAGAACCACATTCGGGTTGCCTTCTAAGAGAATGTATTCGGCCGCCTGCAGCCATTCATCGATCGTGCTCATCATTCCGCGCTTCAAGAGAACGGGCATCTTCGATTTTCCGACAGCTCTGAGTAGCGAGAAGTTCTGCACGTTCCTTGCTCCAACCTGCAGCATGTCGGCATACTTGGCGACTAGCTGCACTTTCTCAGGTTCTAGGACCTCAGTTACCACGGGCAAACCGGTTTCTTCGCGCGCTTCCCTCAGCAAGCGCAACCCTACCTCTCCGAGCCCCTGAAAATCGTACGGCGACGTTCGCGGTTTGAAGACGCCTCCTCGCAGCAACGAAGCGCCGAGTTGCTTGGCAGCACGAGCGACTTCTAGCAGCTGTTCCCGGCCTTCCACGGAACATGGACCCGCGATGATCACGAGCTTTCGTGCTCCAATATCCACCGTTCCGACCTTGACAACTGATGTTTCGTTCTGAAAATCCCTGCTAGCCAATTGCGCCGTTAGGGATGCGAGAACGAGTCTCTCAGCGATCCTAGTTCTCTGTAACTCCTCTAGGTCTCTTGGAGTCGGATTTCGGCGCGTGACAAGCACGGTTCGATCGTTCCAATCTATAGCTCTTGCCTCAATCCCTGTCTTGCTGAGAATGTGAAGGGCTTGCGTAATTGCTCCGCGGCTCGCTTCCTTTCGCGTGATAACAATCAAGTAATCTTACTCCTATTGGTGGCTACGCCCTCTCCTTCACTTTGATGACGCGTTTTGCCGCGTCTGCAATGTGGCGGGCCGTCATTCCGTAAATCTCCATGAGTTCACGGAGGTCTCCTGACTCACCGAACCTGTCTCGGATTCCAATCATCTCAACCGGGACTGGACTGTCTCTGCAGACGATTTCAGCGACAGTAGCGCCCAAGCCGCCGAGGACGTTATGGTCCTCAACAGTGACGATTGCGCCACTTTCTCGTGCAACTTTGGCAATCGCTTCAGTGTCTGCTGGCTTTACTGTGTGCATGTCGAGTACAGTGGCCTTGACCCCTTCTCTCCGCAGTATGGCCTCGGCCTCAATTGCTTCCGGGACAAGGAAGCCCGAGGCAACTATTCCAACGTCTGACCCGTCGCTGACGCGCCTAGCTTTGCCGATTTGGAACACGTTTTCATCATCGAAGATCTGCGGTATCTCGCCTCTCCCAAGCCTGACGTAGAACGGCCCTCTCGTCTCTACGGCCGCACGTACGGCGCATCTCATCTCTGAAAGGTCTGCTGGAAGCACCAAGGTCGTTCCAGCGATTGCTCTGATGAGCGCGATGTCTTCGAAGCATTGATGCGACGAACCATCAGCGGACGGTGAGATACCTGAGTGCGTTGCGATCATCTTGACATTTAGATCATCACGGGCAACGCTGTTTCTGATCTGTTCCCAAGCGCGACCGGCTAAGAATATCGCGTAGGTGCTGACGACAGGTATCTTTCCGGCTGACGCAAGTCCCGCGGCCGTCCCTATCATGTCTTGCTCGCTGATTCCGAGATTGAAATAACGCTCCGGGAAGGTCTCGAATGCGCTTACTCCAGTGGACTTTCCAAGATCCCCCGTGATCACGACGATATTCTTGTACTCTTTGCCAAGCTCCACAAGAACCTTGCCAAGCTCCTTTCTAAGTGACGGCATTCCGATGCCTCCCATCACATGTCGATCGTTGCTGTGCGTCTCGAGCTAGGAGTAACGCAGCTCTTCCATGGCCCAGTCTAGATCTGCTTCGCTGAAAGAGGCGTTATGCGAGTTCGCATCGCCTTCTAGGAACGACAGACCTTTCCCTTTCACAGTTCGCGCAATTATCACAGTTGGACGATCGGTCGTCCATTCCGCCACATCAAATGAATGATGAATCTGCATGAAGTTGTGACCATCAATCTCAAGAACTTGCCATCCGAACGATCGCCACTTCCTGTCCAAAGGCTCCTTCTTCTTGATTGTCTCAGTGGCGTCATCTGACTGCACACCGTTTCGGTCAATGATCCCTGTAACGTTCGAAAGTCCAAGATGACTGGCCGTCATGGCCGCCTCCCAGATTTGACCCTCATCGCACTCCCCATCACCTGTCAAAGCAAAGACTCGGTAGCTTCTACTGTCCAGTCTTGCGGCAAGAGCCATTCCGTTGGCGATCGAGAGTCCCTGACCGAGCGATCCAGTAGACACGTCGACTCCCGGTGTCGCTCGTGTGGGGTGACCTTGCAGCACGCTCCCGGTCTTCCGAAGGGACGGAAGTGTTCCTTGGTCGAAATAGCCCGCATGGGCCAATGTCGCGTAGAGCGCTGGGGCTGCGTGACCTTTGCACAGAACCAGTCTATCCCGCTCGGACCAAGTGGGCTCCTCCGGCTTGTGGTTCATGCGGTCAAAGTAGAGTGATATGAGAATCTCCACACACGATAGAGAAGGCCCCAGATGTCCAGTCCCAGCGCTTGCTATCATTGCAACGATGTCACGCCTAATTCGCTGAGCAAGCTCGGTCAGAGACTGGAGTCGATCCCGTGAGAAATCAAGGCTTGCAGACAATCCATTTTGTCTAGTATCTCTCACAAAAACCACCTTCGCAGCCCGCCTGAGTCCCGTGGCGAGCTAGCGTCGATAATAGAAGGCGAAGCTCACTGCTAACGCAAAGAACGCACACACCGTGCTCTTTCGCATGAGCCGCGCCTTCACTTCGCTGCCCAGCGTAAGGCGACGTTCACATACTTAAAGCAAAGTATCGTAATTCGACTGATTGTCTGCAGAGATTGGCCGTATTTACGCGATTCTGGCAAGATTGTCAGAGTTTATGAAGCGCAGATGTACAGATCCCAGCGAGTCTGTTGACTTTGGCGTGGATTAAGACAATTCCCGAAGACAAAGCGACGGGAGACTTGAAACGCGCTTACGAAGCGGTGTTGCGAGCGCGTGGGAAAGTTTCCAATATAATGCGTGCTCAGAGTCTCAACCCGAACGCATTAAGGTCTCATCTTGAGCTATACGTGACCCTCGTCTACGGCAAGTCTGGCCTTAGCCGAGGCGAGCGCGAGATGATCGCGACCACCATCTCGGCGAATAATCATTGCGACTATTGTGTCACGCACCATGGGGAGGCCCTGAGGTTCTACCTGAAGAATGGCGATCAACTGGAGGCCTTCAAACAGGGGCAGCAACCCGAGAATCTTCCGCAGAGAACCAAGGCTCTTATTGAGTACGCTCTCAAGCTCACCCTGGCGCCCGGAGCGGTTGTCAGAGAGGATCTGGAAGCCATGCGAAGAGTCGGGATTACTGATTCGGAGATCCTTGATCTGGTCCTGCTGACGGCCTACATGAACTACGTGACGCGGATTGCACAGGGACTAGGCGTCGAGCACGACGAGCAGGAAGCTCGAGGATACAAGTACTGAAGTGCAATTTGATTCATGTCAGGAAGAAGAAATGTCTAGACACGAAGTAGCAGTAGAGTCAGCCCAGAATCATCAACAGCCCTTGCTTCTATGTCAGTCCTACCTTCTTTGCGTACTCCAAGTTCGTCTCGCTTGATACTACCGGGTTAACAAGCACGCCGATACCTTCAATCTCCGCCTCTATCGTATCACCAGGAGCGATTGGGCCTGCGGGAGGGCTTGCTGTGGTAACAACATCTCCGGGATTCAAAGTCCAAAACGAGCTTACGAACGAAATGATATCGTCAAAGTGGAATTGCATGTTCTTGGTGTTAGAATCAGCCTCCGTCTTTCCGTTCCTCCGGCGCACCATTCGAAGGTTGTAGAGATCCTTCGGCATCTCGTCGGGCGTGACTATCCAAGGTCCCATCGGTCCGAACGTGTCGAACGATTTTCCCCACGGCTGCAACTCTCTGGATTTCGATTCTATGTCATGGGCTGTGATGTCGTTGAAAATGGTATATCCGAAAATGGTTTCACCGACTTTCTCTTTCTCGACATCTCTGCACGTCTTAGCAATGATGCATGAGAGTTCCCATTCATGGAAAATGACGCCGTAACCTTGCGGGATTACTATCGGTTCCATATGCCCAATCAGACTAGATGGGGCCTTCAAGAAGATCTGCGGGACCGGAAGGTACTGCAGTCCAAGTTTGATTCTGTAATCCTCATAGTTAAGCCCCGTGCAAACAATCTTCGAGGGCTCGGTCACTGGCGCTTTCAACTTGACGTCGGGAAGGCTGAAGACCGCGCCCTGGATCCTGAAGTCTCTCTGCTGTGCAAAAAGGATCGCTTCCTTGGCCCGTTCCAATCCTTCCACTCCTTCCGCAATAAGGCTCTTCATCTTGGGAGGCAGTTCCAAATCCGCTTTCGTTTCAGGAGACGGCTCGCCTTTGGATTCAAGGAAAGCTGAGTATGATAGGTTTAGGTCTACGAGGAAGTTCTTGATCACAGCCCCAGCTCTATTCCTGCCGCTAAGAGAATACGTTACGAGCCTCAAATCTTATTCATCAAGCCGCTGAGATGACATCCTAATGTTGAAGAGGTTTTCGGTCATCTTCCTATAGTACCTCACGAGATCGTCTTCGGAGATTTTCGATCCTTTTTCTTTTACAGAGGCGACGGAGGACAGTCCTGAAGAAGCCTGAGCTCAAAAAACGAGTCGATGTCGATTTCAATGCAGAGAGATTGACGCCTTAATCTTCCATGTTACTAAGGGCGAGCTGTTGGAACCGAGATGGCTACCAAGGTTTGCGGGGCGTGGATAGGAAGGTCGGCCCATCGGTGCCGACAGCCACATCGTCTTCAATGCGGATGCCGCCAAAGTGCTCAATATATACGCCCGGCTCTACAGTGCTTACCATCCCTGCCTCTAACGTGCCGGTGGCTCCCGGCATGAGAAATGGAATGAACTCATGGTAACGCAGACCGACGCCATGACCGGTGATGTGAACAAAGTATTTTCCAAGGCCAGCCTTCTCGAGCACTTGGCGAGCCGCCTTGTCGGGTTCAGAGAAGGGTACCCCACGTCGCATCCTTCCTGCCGCGGCTTGCTGTGCCTCAAGCACGCGGTTGTGAACTCCGCGCTGTCGCTCGTTGGGCTCGCCCGCTACAGAGACATAGGTCAGATCTGACCAGTAGCCGTCGACCACTGTTGCTAATTCAACCATCACGATGTCACCCGCGTTGATTACTCGCGTGGTAGACGGGACCAACAATGTCCCTTTCGTGCTACCTATGGGGCCTGCACCAACTTCACACAAGGCGCGTACCAGGCGCGCACCTTTGTGGCCAGGACCGTCGGCCCGAATCTTCTGCTCCACCATCGCGCCGACCTGAGCCTCAGTCATTCCTGGTTGCAGTCTGGTCACGAACTCGCACATTCCCATCTCGGCAACTTCGTTGGCGACGCGTAACTTTGCAAGCTCGTAGTTGGTCTTGGTCGCCCTAGCCGTTTGCAGGAGATCGGTTGCGTCTACCTGGCTGGCGTCTGCGAAGACATCATCGAGCAGGCGCCACCATGGTGCTGCAGGAACAACCGGCTCCGCCGACCGATAGGTTGAACCTATGACTTCAAAGCTTCTCTCTACTCCGACTCGTGCTCTCTTCAAACCGAGTCTGGCATGTGCCTCTCCAACGAGCCGACGGTAGTTATCGTATAGATCGCCGTCCCTAAGCAAGCCCCAACCAAACGGAATCACCTCAGCCCAGTCCGGGTCCGCATACTCTATCTCAATTTCAGGCAGAAAGAGGAGCGGCTTGGCGTCTTTCGGCAGAACTGCAACCGAAAATCCGTGGTGCGGCCAGTAATCCGTCAGGTAGACAACATTCTCAGGTAACCGGCAGATCAACGCGTCGAGACCAGCCGTCTTCATCTTTGCCTGTAACCGTTCCAATCGGATTCTGTCCACTTGTGCCATTTGCTCTCTTCACGCTCCTACGAGCAATCGTACGAGCAGCGTGCGTTCCTAGTCTCGGTCGCCAGAAAGTTAAGGCTATCCTCTCAAGGCGAATAGTTCCTCTAGAACGATTCTTGTCAACGGTTCCCTTGACTATGCCAGAACCAACTGTGACTTTCCGTCGTATGCAAGTCTCGAAACTGAATCACTGCTGTTCTAGATCATTGAGCACGAAGACTCAAGACTGCAACGATGATCATAGCCCCTACTGTAATGACATAAATCGGGTTGACCGAACTTCCGGTTAGACTATTGATGATGAGCACGAGTATTCCAAAGATCAGGGGACTGAGCCCAAGCAGCCCCTCCTTTATCCACGACAATTCCGATCACATCTCCGAACTGGCATAGGCTGTATTTATGAGTTGCACCGACGTTCTTTTTCTCGAACAAGATAGTCGATTCAATATCCTCCAGAAGCGGTGTATAACGAAGAAGATGCTACAACTCGTGGAACCGATATGGAGACGACGGCCTAGATGGACTCAAGCCAAGATCCAGAGCACCCCAATCCGTCCACAGAACAAACCCAAACACAGTCGAGAACGTCGCGACGCTCAGAAGGGAGAAAGGCTGGGGACCACACCTCCTAGCGGGATTCCTGATAACCCAAGGCATCAGACTCGGCTCGATGACCATCTACTGCACCCTCGATAGAGATAAGGGCTGAACCGCCGCCTCGAAAAACCCATGGCCAAACGAACGTTCAAGCGCTGGCCTAGGACGCGTCCGAAGGTGGCTCATCATAATCCTGGACGACCACAGTCGCTAGGTTACACGCAGCCCGATATTCAAAGAGGGCACGGTAGACACCGTCACCTCGCTCCTCAGCTAGGCGGTCCGTGAGAGCGCGAAGCCAAGAGAGATCTTCAAAGAAGACCGCAGCCAATTCTGGAGCGTAGGAAAAGGAGAGTGAGGATTCGACGCCTACCTTCAAGAGCAAAGGGTAAAACACACGCTAGGCGGTGTCGGTAAACCTACAGGCGGACTCGCGTCACGATGGTCTGTTCTTAGGGCGCGTCGCAAGTCTTATTAGCGCAGTTCTGGGCCTTTCAAAACCACGAGGAAAATTTCTATGTCTAAACCTGAAGAAAAGAAAATCTCTAGACGAACCTATCTGCAGGTCACTGGCGGAACTATCCTTGGGCTAGCTGTTGGCGGCGCGTTAGGATATCTCGCAACACCGGCGAAGACTGTCACTAGGACTGCGACTGAGACGCACGCTCTCATCTGGGGGCCTGGGGGAGAGGTTACTGATCGAGCTATCGCCGGGGCAAAGCAACTCGTCGCGTCTGGCGCAGTCCCTCCGGGTGCCACAATAAAGCTGTTGCACGTGGCTGGATCGAAGAACAATTTTGAGCCTTTCTTTGCCGACTGGGAAGCAAAGACTGGAACGAAAGTTGAAGTGGTCACACTTGGCGGTGAACCAGATGTATATACGAAAGCGTTCGCTGAAGCAACGGCCAAGACAGGGGCATTTGACATAATCACTATCTTCAGCACATGGAAAGGTGATGCCATCGAGGCTGGTTTGGCGAAGGATCTCGAGGACTACTACAGGAAGTACGACCCAATCGGCCCACCCGATGTGGCTCCGATTGAGCCTTTGGGAAGCTACACCACCATGTACAAGGGAAGGCACTACGCTGTGGCCTTGGATGCCGACGTCTTCACGCTCACATACAGAAAGGACCTTCTTGAGAATCCGGACTACGCCAGTCAGTTCAAGTCAAAGTTTGGATACGATCTGAAGGTACCTGATACTTGGGAGGAGGTCAAGGACGTAAGCAAGTTCTTCACCGAACTAGATCTCAAAGCTTCAGACGGCGAAAAAGTGTACGGCGGATACTTCTACGCTGATCCGGGTTGGGCGGCCTTCACAACTTGGTTCTGCATATTCGTATCGAAGGGAGGCATCCTATTCAGTCCAACTGACATGAAAGCCATGGTAAATACGCAGGAGGGCGTAGATGCAACGCAAGTGATGGCAGATCTCGTACCCTACATGCATCCTGACGCGCTTTCGATGGACTGGGCGAGCCTATACAAGAGATACAGTGAAGGAAAGGCTGTACTTACAATGGCTTGGCCATCATTGATAAAATGGGCGCAGGATCCTGAGACGTCACAAGTCATCGGCAAATCAGGTTCGGCTCTGGCCCCGGGCGCCAACGTTACCGTAGGTGGAAAACAGATACTGCTGAAGGCAGCGAATAACCCCGTCAATTGGATTGGGATCGTATCCAACTACAGCAAATATCCGGAATTGGGCTTTCTCTTCTGGCAATGGGTTGTCAGCCCTGTGATAGGCGCTGAAGCGGTTTCAAGAGTCGGCATCATGGACATCTTCAGAGAATGCTGGTTCAAGCCTCCATACAGAGACACATTCGAAAAAGCATACACACCGCAATTCCTCGACGTATTCGCGGATTGCGTCGCTCACTCATTTCCAGACCTCATGATCAAAGGTTCTAGTGAATACCTCGACAAACTGACGAAGAACGTCAACGCGGCATGCGTCAAAGCCAAGACCGCCAAGGCAGCGATGGACGACACAGCCAAGGACTGGGAGGCAATAACCGACAGACTGGGAAGAGATGCACAGCTGGAAGCATGGAAATCCTTCATTCCGCTGTATCCAAGCGACGTGCAAGATGTCTGGAAAGCAAAAGGATACGTCAGTTAGAAGGTCGGACCTGACGCGAACTTTCCCCCCTTTTTTTGGAAGACCAAGGAATGAACACAGCTGATACGGTCACTCAATGGTTCAGAAAGGCTGAAAGTTTCAAGAAACTATCAACCCTTCCACTCAGTTTCGTGCTGAATTTTGTTCTAATAGTGCCCTTCGCGATTATGATATTCTTGAGCTTCACAAGATGGGAGCCGCTTTCGGGCTACGATTGGTGGCATGCCTCAATCGCAGGAGTGCCTAGGTTCGTAGAAGCCTTTGGGGATGCGAGATTATTCTGGGCATTGATTCGAACGACGATCTTCGTTGCTGTAGTGCTGCCCTTGGAATTTCTTCTCGGACTTGGTATGGCGATCCTCTTCCTAGGCGATTTCCGTGGAAAGAGAGCGTTTACGTCAGTCGTTATGTATCCGATGATGATGCCTTGGGTAGTAGTCGGCCTAGGGTTCTACTTGATGTTCCAATACTTCGGGCCGGTGAACCTGTTGCTCCTGAAACCGGTGTTCGGCGAAGGCGGGATGATCGACTGGTTTACGAATGCTCCCTTAGCATTTGTTGCAGTAATGATTGCCGATATTTGGCAATGGACCCCACTAATGTTCCTCATAATCTATGCTGGATTGGCAGCGGTTCCAGGAAGATTGATAGAGGCTGCTCAGGTCTTAGGAGCGTCGTCCGCTAGGATTGTGAGAACAGTTCGTCTTCCCCTGATCAAACCGCTGTTGGTTGTGGCGCTAATCATCAGGGGACTGGAAGCTTTCAAGGTATTCGACATCGTCTACATAATGACTCGAGGAGGACCTGGGGTAAACTCAACTGAAGTCATATCACTGTACGTGTACAACCTCTCGATAGTGTACCACAACACTTCGTACGCATGTGCCGTGTCGCTTCTGATCATGGTGGCGATTGCGCTCGTGACTAGATTGGCCATAAGGCCTCTTGAAGTGAAAGTAGAGTAGCGGGTGTCAGATGTGGTAACAAGAGGAGTGATGAAAAGTATTCGTTACCTACTCATAATAGTGGTATCCGTATGGACTTTGGCTCCCGTAGCTTGGATGGTTTCCCTCTCATTCAAGGGTCCAACCGAATGGTATTCTCCAAACATAATTCCAATACAGCCAATTATTGACAACTACGTCAGTCTCTTCATACCAACAAATCCCATCGGAGGCAGCTATTTCTTCACGTCGATCACGGAGCCGATAACGAAGCCGCTGATAAATAGCCTAATAGCTGCAGGACTCGGCACGATATTCGCGGTCCTGATCGGATTCCTCGCAGCGTACGGGGTTTCGCGCTATCGAGCCGGAGGAACCTTCATCATCTTCTTCACGCTTCTGACTAGGATGCTTCCAGGCGCGACGTTCGTCGCGCCGCTGATGGTCTTCTACGCTAGTATTGGCTTCGTAGATACGTACGCAGGACTTATCATGCTGTATGCGGCTGTGACCTTGACGTATGCGATTTGGCTGATGAAGGGATTCATCGATGAGATTCCGCCAGAATGGGAGGAGGCTGCGCTTCTAGAGGGGGCGAGCCCATGGACAGTTTTGAGGAAGATAACGATTCCTCTTACGAAAGGCGGCCTAGTAGCCTCTGCTTTGTTCATATTCATACTTAACTGGAGCGAATTTTTGTTCGCTCTGGTGATCTCGGTGACTCAGGTGACAACCTTGCCTGTACAGATTAGTACGTATGTGAGCGCCGTGGGCAGGATGTACGGCACCATGGCTTCCCTAGGACTTGTTGCGACAATACCCTCTCTTGTACTGGGATACTTGATCCAAAGGCATCTTGTGACAGGATTTACGTTCGGCAGAGTCAGATGAGACTACCGGATTGGAAAACGAACACGGATGAGATCGCAAAATGCCTAAGCTCGTAGTCAAGAGCCTTCGAAAACTCTTCGGAAATTTTGAAGCAGTCAAAGATGTTGGGTTTCAAGTTGAGGAGAGAGAGACCCTTTGCCTCTTAGGTCCTTCAGGGTGCGGAAAGACAACCACCTTGAGAATCATCGCCGGGCTTGAAGTGCCAACCTCAGGGCAAGTATTCGTGGACGGGGTACTCGTCAACGACGTCCCGCCTCAGAAGAGACAAATCGGGCTAGTCTTTCAAGATTACGCCATATTTCCACACTTGTCGGTCTTCGAGAACATCGCTTATGGCCTTAGAGTCTCAAAGATGCCCGAGGCTCAATTGAGGACAAAGGTACGAGATACCGCCTCGCTGGTGGGCGTGGACAATATTCTTGATGTACCCGGCAAGAAACTTGCTTTGAGCGAAATGCAGAGAGTAGCCATAGGAAGAAGCATAGTGCTCGATCCGAAACTTCTGCTACTGGACGAACCTCTGAGCAACATAGATGCGAAAGCCCGAGAGAAGATGAGAGCTGAACTAGGGAAACTGCAGAAAGAGATAGGCATAGCAACCGTGTACGTAACTCATGACCAACTAGAAGCCATGACGCTAGCTGATAGGATTGCAGTCATGAGAGACGGCCTAATAGAGCAAATAGGAACGACAAGTGAAATCTACGATAGCCCGAGGACCTTGTTCGTGGCCAATTTCATTGGTAGCCCTTCCATGAACCTAATCGATTGTGAGCTCGTTCAGAACGAACAACGAGCAATTTTGAAATCTCGAGATTTCGCCGTGGACATGACGGAATTCGCTGAAAGAGTCAAAGGGGAAGGGAAGGGAAGAGAGCTGATCTTGGGAATACGGCCCGAAGATGTATCTGTAGACGTTAGGAAGACCGACCCAGAGGCGATGCAGTCTGAAGTGCAGCTGGTGGAGCCCATTGGAGCTAGATCAATATATCATCTGAAGATAGGCAAATTGACGGTTCTCGCCAAGGTTTACGCAATGCCTGAGCTTGAGGTCGGCAGCAAGGTTTGGATATCGTTCAACAAGGAAAAGCTTCACCTATTTGACAAGAAGACTCAGGAAGCGATTCTCTAGTCAAGGAGCGCTCGAAGATGGTCACTCTTCGACTCGTGAGTATTTCCAAGAAAGCTGGACAGAGGCAGATACTGAAGAACGTCAGTTTGGAGGTTACTGAGAAGGAGCTTTTTGCCATTGCGGGACCTCCAGGCGCGGGTAAGACGACTCTGCTGAAAATAATTGCTGGTTTGATCGCTCCTGACGAAGGGGAAGTCTACATAGGCGATCAGATGGTGAACACAGTCCCGCCAGGTGACCGTGAAGTTGGAATGGTCTTCGAGGTTCCACCTATCTACCCTAACAGAACTGGTTTCCAGAACATCGCCTTTCCCTTGGAAATAAAGAGGATGAGCGGGGCTCAGATTAAAGAGAGAGTTGAAGAAGTGGCCGAGCTTCTTCAAATAACGCATCTCTTGGAGAGAAAACCGGGAACTTACAGCGGCGGAGAACTCCAAAGGGTCGCTTTGGCCCGAGTCTTGGTAAGGAAACCGCGCATGCTTCTGCTAGATGAACCTCTGAAGAACCTTGACGCAAAAATCAGAGAGACAACTAGGGTCGAACTAAAGAGGCTTCAGAGGGAGTTTGGAATAACCATGATCTTTTCGACACATGACGAAGTTGAAGCGACCGCCGTTGGAGACAGAATAGGGGTTATCAACGAGGGCATTATCGAACAGATCGGTGCGCCCGAGGAACTATACAGTTTTCCTAAGAGCGTCTTTGTAGGTCGTTTCATAGGAAGCCCAACAATGAACCTTACTGAATGCGCTCTGAAACAGTTGCGCGACAGCTGGGTTCTTGAGGCTTCAGGCTTCAACCTCGATATCAAGACGCGGGCGCATGAAATAAAGAGCGAAGCAATGACTCAGGAGTTATTGCTAGGCATAAGACCGGAGGATATTAGCCTCCTTGACTCTCCTGAGAATAGTGGGTGTTTTGAAGGCCGAGTCGAGTTGACGCAGAATTTCGGAGATGAAAGAGTGATCACTATTAGAGTCGGAGAGGTTTCACTCAATTGCCTAACAGGAAAGGAGCGCGTGTTCACGTATGGGCAGAAAGTCTACGTGAAGTTCAAAGAAGAGAAAGCGCATGTCTTCCTTCGGGAGACTGGGATGGCGCTAGGGCGAAGCACGAACTGAATGAGACAACTGGATCATGGCAAAGACTTGTTGATATTCTTTCTCCGAAAGTCTACCCGCCGGAGCCTATCGGGAACAATGTGACGAGGTCGTTGTTCGATACTTGGGTGGCGAGGTCGTAGACGACCCTGCCGTTCACCGATATGAACAGGCCCTTCCCGTCAACTGCTCTCAGAATCTCTTCATCACCCTTGTCCAACATCGCTAGAATATCTCTCACGGTTAGGTTTGAGGCGTCGATGGTAGTCTCGTGCTGGCCAAGGTAGTCAATTAACCAGCCGCGAAAGCGTACCAACAAATTGTGCCACCATCCGTGTCAGCGTCTCCGCCGAGAGTTGGCTTAAACTTTATCGATTTACGATCTTGTCTCCCAGGCCTGCGTGTACTAAGATCAATGGATAGGCCCTTGAGCACCTCAGATTAGGTCCAGCTTCTCGAGCTCCCTCGACACATCGTCTAGACAGAGTTCCGCAAGTTTCTCTTTCGTTGGGCGTGCCGTGGCGGTGTTCCAACCCCTCAACGCATAGTACTCGTCCATCAGCTTGGTGAATTTTCCCCTGTCTAGGTTTTCGCGTTTGCCGGTTGGTCCTACAAAGTGTTCCGTCATTTCGAAATAGGGAATAACGGATTCATCCTCCTTTCTTGAGCGCCCGTGACTTCTGACTTGGATAGCTCTCTCCAGATTGAATATTCGTTCGGCCACACTATCCAGATTGTTTTCGGTCAGCTCCATCCCCGTAACGGCTGTGAAGAGACGATGTTCAAAGGACGGCCCGTAGATCGTTCCTTTGGACGTGGTTATCTTGACATAGTGGTCATCGCCGGAGAGGCTGTATACCCTCGGAAAAGCCCAGTCGCAGAGGGGCAGAGAATCCTTCAGAACGCTTCGGTGTTGATGCCATATGGCGGGCTGAGCCTTGTATTCGTAAGGTGTTTGTAGATTGACAGCCTTGTCAGATCCATAGACCTTGTCAGCTATTCGATAGATGTCATCCCACTTCAACACGTTGGACCAGAGACTCACTCCTGCCACGTATCCGTGAGAGGAGCTGAATGGATCCCTTGTGTCGGTCGCCAACTGTATTGCAGCTACTATCCAAACAGGGAAGAAGATGGGGTTTATGCGGTCCCCTCTTCCATCCCAGTGCCCGGGGTAGCCGTACGGAACCCAGAACTCGGAGGCCTCTTTCTTCCCGATCTTGAGGATGTCGGCTGCCCTGAGACCTCCCTCGGAAAGTGCGTCTCCTAATCTTCCCTCCCTGTATGCGATCTTCTTGATCAGAGTAAACCAGAAGTCAGGGTTGTCCGGATCGATCTCCACTCCATCTATGTCCTTCAGGACACCCGTCTGCTTCATTGCCCTAAGCCAAGGCACCGTGCCAATTATCAATTCCCACTGGTTGATCCCGTACTTGTTCGATAAGACGGCTGCCTCAAAACCCGCCCTGAACCCTGGATTCCAGTCATAGAACGTTTTCGGAGCACCGGCAAAGACAGGCCCGATGCAGTGTAACTGACCGCTTAGAACGGTTGGTGAGTCCACTCCTGGAACAGATTTGTAGTAGTGGTTGAGGGGGCATTGGGCAAAGCAGGCGTGGCTACAGTTCTGAAGGCGTTGCCCGTAGGGACCCACATGTTCTGGGTTGAGCGAAGGTTTTATTGGTATGTGTTCCGCTGTCGGCATCTTCTCCTTCATCTCTAAGCATAGCTCCATCAATTCGTCGGGCCTTGCGATCTTTACATCGCCGGTTCCACGCACAGCTATCGCCTTAAGGTTCTTAGACCCCATTACCGCGCCGAAGCCTCCCTGACCTGCAGCGCTTTCTGTCTCCGTTAGGATCACGGCAATGCGAGCTAGCCTCTCTCCAGCTGGCCCAATGCACGCCGTCTTGACATCTCTGCCGTGTTTGTTCCAGACCATTCTCTGCGTCGAATAGGTATCCAGTCCCCACAGGTCCTTAGCTTCGTTCACTTCTACTTGGCCGTCATTGATGTAGATGTAGACCGGGTTCTGCGCTTTTCCATGAATGATTACACCATCAAAGCCGGCGTACTTTAGCTCTGATCCCCACTGCCCGCCCATGTTGGAACGCGTGAACCACGGGGTAGGGTATGCTTGAGGAGCAACTCCGCAGACCGCAGTTCTCCCAGAAGCGGGAGCCAAAGTCCCAGTCAGCGGCCCTGTCATGAATATCAGGCGGTTTTCTGGCAGGAACGGATCCACCACTGGATGAAGTTCATTCCAGGCTATTGCGGCGGCTATGCCTCTTCCACCGATGAATTTCTCGGCATACCTGCTTGTGTCTTCGATCTCTGTCTTGCCTGAGCTCAAATCAACTCTTAGGATCTTTCCTACCCATCCGTGATTCATTTCGAGATCACCTGTGCTCGATGTAGCTCAACGCGTCTTGCGGGCAAATCTCAACGCATGCCGGCCCCGTTTCTCTCTTGTAGCATAGGTCACACTTTGCGTAGACGTTCTCCTTGGGTCGATGCTTTATGATAGAACCTTCGACATTGAACGGGCAGGCCCGAAAGCAGTTCCCACATCCTATACATTCCTCCTCGACTATCAGTCTTGCACCGGTTTTTTCGTCAACAACCATAGCCTTCTCCACCGGGCATGCCTGCATACACTCCGGCCCTTGACACTGCGTACAAACCTCTATGGAGTTCTCGCCTGAAAGAACATCTCTCACTACGCGTATTCTTGACAAATAGGGACTGTTCACCCCATCATGGTACAGAGAGCAGATCAGCTCACAGCTACCGCATCCAGTGCACTTCGCGGTGTCAACTGCGACCTCGAATCTTGATTGAGGAATGTCTCGTGCGACCATTGAGGTGATGGTAGCTTTCTCCGGCATAGGCTTAACATTTCTCCGGGGACTCTGCCTGGGAAGAATCATTTGAAGGCACTTCCAATCGTCTTGGTAGCACAGAGGAAATGTTCAAAGTTCTTAAGGTTTCTCGAGAGAAACTGAGACAAGAGAATAACGTCTCCTGAACAACCTGTGACGAGTATTCGCAGAGAGCTTGGAAACCTATCGATCTAAACGCCGTCAAGAGTCCTCTAAGAGAAGGTTTTGAAAGTCGTCTTGAAGTCAAGTTGACCGGAGATGAGTTAACGAACTTTGAGTTAGGAGTAGGCCAGAGACTAAGAGAGAAGTCTGCTCTGGAAGGTACATATTCATGAGATTATATGGACGTCTGCCGGCTGAGAGGCCAGGTATACCGACAACTTCAGACAGGTAGCGCACATACGCTTGTGTGTTGAGCATCCTCGCCTTCGTAATGGAAACTTTCACCATGTTTCCAGTTGCGCGGTCATTCCGTTGTCTACCATCAATGACGCACCGGTGATGTACGACGCTTCGTCGCTCGCGAGGAAAGCAGCCGCTTCGCCGACCTCTTCTGGTGTGCCCAAGCGACCGAGGATCTGCCGGCGTTCGACGTCCCGTCTCGCTTTCTCCGGATCCGGGGCGTCAGCGAATATGCTCTGGGTGAGCGGCGTGTCGATCCAACCGGGGCAAACCGCATTCACCCGGATCTTGTCTCGCCCGTAATCGATGGCCATCACGCGCGTCAAGGCGACGACGCCACCTTTGCTCGCCGCGTACGGCGCAGTACCGCCCACGTTCTGGTACGAATGCACCGACGCGATGTTTACAATGGCGCCTCCGCCCGCTGCCTTGATGTGCGGGATCGCGTATTTCGAGCACAGAAACACGCCCTTCAGATCCACCGCTAAACAGCGATCCCACTCTTCGCTCGTCGTGTCGAGCACGGTCTTGTACACCCCGATGCCGGCATTATTGACCAACACGTTGATCCGCCCGTACTTGGCAATGGTCACCTGAATCATTGCCTTTACCTGCTCTTCATTCGACACGTCGCACTTGACGAAGAAGGCGTCGCCGCCGGAACGACGTATTTCCTCAGCGGTCTTCTTACCTGCCTGCTCGTCCCAGTCGGCCACGACGACCTTGGCTCCTTCTCGGAAGAAGACCGTGGCAATACCCTTCCCAATCCCGCTGCCTGCGCCCGTGACAACAGCGACTTTGTCTTTGAGTTTCATGTCTTGCTCCCCAGCATGCCGGTCCCAAGTTGAACCTAGGACTTAAGGCAAAGCCTTTTTCTATGCAAGCCAAAGCCTTTTTCTATCCTGACTCGTGCTTCGCTCGGACGAGGTCTGGCGTGTAGCTGTCACACGAGCCGACGGTAGTTCTCGTATAGGTCCCGCATATTCTGTGTGAACTAGCATACTATGGAACGTAGGCTACAGCTTCTAACTCAATTAGGATGTTCTTCAACGGCGGAATGGCCTGAACCGTTGTCCTTGCGGGTGGCTTATCCCTGAAGTATTCTTTGTAAATCTCATTCATCGTCTTGTAGTCATTTGCGTGTCTGAGAAAGACTGTGGTTTTGATTACGTGCTCTAACCCTATGCCGGCGGCAGCCAAGACCGCCTTCAGGTTCTCAATCGCTCGCCTAGTCTGAGCTTGGATCCCTCCGGCAACCATCTTTCCAGTTTTCGGGTCAATTCCAACCTGTCCCGCCACGAAGACGAAAGATCCCGCTCTTATCGCCTGAGAGTAGGGCGCAACTGGTGCCGAAGCATCCGAGGTAGTGACGACTATCTTGTCCATTGCCATCACCTACGTGAAATGTTGCTTGCAACGCAGTTTAAGGCTGTGCAGAGGGAGTGTTTCAAGATTACGCTTGGAGTATGTGAAGCCCGGAGGCCTCGTCGTATTTGCGCTTCAACTTGACGCCTTCCGTCTGGAATATCATGAGTTCAGCTTGGATGTAGATTCTGCAACCAGTTAGCACGTGGCCGCCATGGACTTTTCCTTCAGCGTCAGCAACTGTCATATGCGCATGGATTACCAGTCGGCCATCTTCATCTGCTAAGTTCCCCACGCAAGAGGTTATTTCGAGCTGACCCTGAATATCGATGGGTTCGAATCGACCTTCCTTGGAATAGTATCCAAGGCGGGCTTTATCGAGTTCGCCGACGAGGAGAAAGACGCCTGAACGGGCGTCTGCCTTGGTAGCAGCGGTCTCTATCGCTGCCAGAAGGTCCTCACCGTGTGTCAGTCTGGAAACTACCATGCCTGCGCAATTCGCCTGTATCATATCCAACTACCTCGTGAACTAGTCCGGGAACGCCTGACGCTTAAGAACTCTCGGGCTTCTTGTTGGGAAAGTCTTAGGCTTCCGTCATTCAGGTCTTCTTCTGCATTAGAGACCTTTGCAACCTTTCGCCTGAGAGTGAGCTAGTGACTCACATCACACCGTCTTTGCGGCCCTCCGTTCATTTGGAAGTCTGAAGATAAGAGGATGCAAAATCCTTTTCACACTCAACGTCTCTTCGTCCACTGCAGGGCCCGTAGCTCAGTCAGATCCTCCGAGTTTGGATCCTGAATAGGTAGAGCACCGGAGAAGCATGCTCGGTGAAGCTTTTACCTGGACGGAGGAGACCCGGGGGTCCCGGGTTCAATTCCCGGCGGGCCCGCCACATTCTCGCCAAGATCACCGGCGAGTGTTCACGGATGCCCATGGTTGAGTATCGGTAGCTGTCTCCGGAAACGGACCAAGGTCAGCCAGGCTGTTGTTTTGGAGAAGTATTCTTGTTCTAATTATCGGTAGGTATTGAGCTGTATTTTGTCCTGCCCTGAGATGCAATTCGCTTCAATCTTGACCGTCATGTGTTTGTCTTCCGGTGAGCGTCATGTATGCTTGTGCTTGGGAATCTATCTATTCTCGCAAGCTTTCAAAGGCCCTGAATTTGCTCTGAGTGACCTTTGTTCAAGAGGATGCTGCGGAAGCATTCTGCATTTATTACGCACATTGTCCGAGCCCCGATCGTTGTTATTCTCGTTGGCCGAATAATCAAGCTGCGGCCTTTCTCAAGAAGGATTGAATCAGAAATGCAAAACTTCATTTACGCCAACATGATCAGAATATGGTGAGGTAACATGCCCAGAAGAAAAGCTTCTGACTCAATTGCAAGTGTACTTTCATTGGCAGAGGGTTTAAGAAACAGGATAACTGCCCTTCCAGCGGAGATAAGAGATGGAACCAAGGACTTGGCTCTGGCCATAGTGACCCGGACCGGGAAGAGGCGTGGTCGCCCACCGGGCAAGCGTGGTCGTCCCCGCGGTAGGCGTGGTCGGCCGCCAGGCAGACGGGGCCGGCGACCCGGCAGGCCGAGGAAGGTTGGAAGACCGCCGAAGGCAGTGCCCGCTCCGGCGTAAATGGACTCCGGTTCCTCAACTCTTTCAAACATGTTTCTGAGCTCTCGGGAAATCCTGGAGCTCCGGCGATGCCGAGCATGGTCGCTAGCGGATATGACCGTGTTTCATTCTGCTCGACTTGCATGAGGGTTGCGGACTGAAACCGGGAATAAGGGCCGAGCTCGCAAGCTCATCCTCCGTCGCCTCCTGAGTCCTAGACTTGGCGCGGTTCCACGGCAGCGGTTCACATCGGAATTAAAAAACAGAAAAAGGAAGAAGTTATGGAGGGAGACCGTTTTGGTGAGCGGTCTACTTCTTCTGTTTCTTCTTTGACCTCTTTGGCATTATTTCTTAGCTCCGGAGCGTCCCTCGGCGACTGATCGCCCAGGCACTCCTGAATTCGGTGATAGGATACCTTCGGGTTTAAATCTATCGGTCGCGCCGGGTTATCGGCCGCGAATAGGCTGAAACCTATGTTCCGGGCAGGTTTTGGAACGCGGCTAGAGCTTCAGGATAGAATCCGATTGTGGTGGGGAAGGAGGCGTGCGTACGTTGTGCAGAGGGCCGCAAATGCCACGGACGTCCCTAAACGAGGGGCAGGCGTCCTTCCGGTCCAGCGCAATGCTCGTCGCTCGGTTCAGTGTCCCGACAGTTGTCTCTCAGAATAGCAAACGGAAGCGTTGTTTCTCGAGTGTTGCGTTTCGTGCCTCTCTGCGTACCGCCCTGTGCGTGATTCAGGTTCTGCTGGGATCTTGACCGGGGGAGGTTGGCTTGAGCGGACCAAATTCTACTTCGAGCTTGCGAACTACACGGGGCATCCCTCTTGGCTCGAAGCTCAAGACGACCAACAAGTCCTCGTGGTAGAAAGCGAATAAATACACGCGTGTATACGAGACAGCGATCGAGTTGAGTTTTCCAGACTGGCCGACAAGGTCCCGCCAGAACAGCCCCATTATCGTCGGAAACTCTTTCAGCGTCAGCTCCTCGGTGGCCGAGTCCGTGAGGCTTTCCACGCCGGGTCGCTGGGCGTTCTGTAGGATCTTCCCCCGTTGATCCACTACTCCAACCCAGCGTATGTCTGAGTCCAGCTGGAGTATTCGGTCGACAAGGTCCTTGGAATTCATCGTTTGAATCGACACAAATCCATGGAGTTGGCTACTTAACGGTGCAGTAGCCGTTTCAGGCTATTCTTACCTGCGTTCCTTTCACCAATTGACTGTTACCCATAATAGTTTGTCAGCGTGTGAGTCCAGTTGAGGCAACGACGAATGATCGAGGACAGCAGAAAGAAAGCTGGCATTCTCCTTGAGAAGGCGGTCGAGTTCCATGGCCATCTGGGCCCGTTCTTAGTCTTGGGAGTCCGCATGAGAGTCATCGCGCGGTCTCTTTTGAAGGTGCAGAGCCAAGATAATCTAAGCGTGGTCATGTCTGTCCAGCGCTATCCTCCCGGGTCTTGAATAGTTGATGGAGTTCAGGTTGCTTCAGGTTGCACGCTTGGCAAAGGAACGATTCGACTTGGTGAAGCGTATGATCGTGTTGTCGGGAGATTCCGCGCTGGAGATCGAGCATGCACAATAGCGGTGAGGCTTCAAGTGCGTAATCAGCTCATAGAACCCGTGAGTAAAGCAACCGACCAGATGATTCTTGGGATGGCCGAGGATGTAATGGGACGCCCGGATGTAGACCTGTTCGAAATCACTCTAGTCCGATAGTCTTCGGCGGCCGCAAAAGATTGGGGCTAATCAGGTTGCCCTGGGTTGAAATCGGATCTCCCGTGTGCTCCCTTCACCGACCCCTCTCGCGTTGAGGAACGCCAAAGTTGACAGTCGATAGTCCAAAACCAGCATGTTGAGTTTCTCATGCTCTTTCGCGGTGACGGAACCCGCCTTGACAAAGTACTTGCACGCCATCATCATCATATCGTATCGCCCCACTCTAAGCGTCTCTCTGATATCCTGCTCATTCTTCCTAAGATAGTTGAGGAGTCTCTCATAGTCTAGCTTGATGCTCCTTGGCCCGAAGTCGATGCGTTTCCAAAGTCTATTCAAGACCGGCTGGCTCGCGTTCGCGCCCAAGTGGAGTTGATGTACGATATTCTGCGACAGTTCGCCATTATCGGGGTTCGCGCAATCGCTCTGCAAGTCAACTCCAGCCTCAAGAAAGATGCTGCTGAATGCGTTCCAGTCATCAAGTCGCACGTAGACGGAATCTCCCGTCTCACTGAGATATGACCAAGGGAACCCGTCTCGGCCAAACGCCCACTCGTATATGTAAGTCCGGTCCGTAGAGCCAAGCGGTCTCGTGACGTGAGCATACTTGTAGTAGCCTTTCTTGAAGAAGTAGTCCTCCAGCTTCTTGATCAGCGTGTGTCTTAGGAACATCTCATGACCTATCTTGGGAGCTTTGCTGAACTCGTTTCTTCGCGCGACTGCTATGGCTTGGTACGTGTCGATAGTCCCGCCTATTCCCGGGAACCTGGTCCGTAGTTCTACATCGACGCGTGCCTCGCTTCCTACTCCTCCCTCATGAATGAACTCGACGCCCTCTTGCGAATCAACTTCCGCCTCTCCGGCCAGCGACATGGGGAAGCCCTTCCCTGCACGCTCAAACAGGCGCTTCGCTAGTACAAAAACGTAGGCGGTGAATGTGTCTTGGCGGACGACCCACGGTTTCTTCGGGGCTAGTCCTCGCTCTTCTTCGGCGGCTGAGTCACTCGGCGTCTTTGGACTAAGAGGAATACTAATGCCGCGCAGAGCGCAACAGCGACTACGATCAGAATGTAGGTCAACGTCTTGTAATTGGCGAGTTCTAGCACTGCCGTGTTGTAGTTTGATTCAAGTTGATTATATTTTGATACTGTTTGATCGTAGTCTGCTCTGAGCGACTCATACTTCGAAGATAGCTCGTTGTGTCTGGCGACTAGTGCATCGTATTCCTGTTGCAGCTGCTCATGCTTGGCCAGAAGTTGGTCGTATTCAGGAGTGGTTGCCAACACATACGTTAGGGGCAGTGTCTGCTGCGATGACTTCTGCGTAACAACATAGGATGGCTGGTACGCGTAGAAGATGGTGTTGTACGGATAGGGAGGATAATAGGGATCGTAGGGATGGTACGGGTAGTAAGTCAAGTAGTACGATGAAGGGTAGTAGCTGCTTGTCTCCTCCCAGACCTCGGTCACCGTTCCGATTACCGTGCTTCTCTGAGCGTTGAGCGGTATGGTCACTGCGAGCGTGGTCTGCCAAGTGTCGCCGGAACGGATCTTCTGTTCCTTCAGAACAGTTGCTGTAGCCACTTTTGCGAGTTGTCGATCTACGTAGGCGAACACCTCGATCGATAGGCTGTTCACCTTCTTGTTCGCCTTCGCGGTGGTGGTTGCTGATATCGTGACGGTCCTACCTGGGTCCGCAGATTCAGGGAAGGTGAACTGAACTGTCAAATGATCACTTGAAACCAATGTCGTGCTTTCGGCCGCTGGCGTGGTCTCGGTGGGCGCCTCCAGTCTCGGTTCTACGGTTGGAAACGCAGCGTAGTTATTCGGATAGCTTGTGTTCACGGCCGAAGGTGTCCACATCTGAATGCCTTGGAACGCTAGGAGAGACAGTATCAGCGCTGACGCGATCAGCGGTAACCACGCTCTCTCCGTTGGTCGAGTTCTGGTAAGCTTCAAACGCTCTGGTTGCGGACACCATCGCGACAAAGAAGAACGCCTCTGCTTCATATCGACCCCTCCATTATTGCCTTGAACAAGTTGTCCGCCAAGTGAGAAGGAGCTATCCTAGCCTTGTCCCGAGGAAGCGGGATCCCGCGCTCCTCGCTCTCCCTTATCAGTGTCTGTCTGCAGCTCTCGAGCTTCGTGCACTCGGAACAATCCCCCTCACCCTTGTACCAAACTTGGATTCCGTTCGCTACCGAGAATGTGACGAGGACATCTGTTTTCCAAGTTGGACTGTATCCCAAGAGGAAGCCCTTTCTCAGGTCAATCGTGCGAATGTCAAGTCTATGAAGCTGAGCCGCGTCTGTCAGTGCGCGAGAGATCTTGGCATCTATGGCGTTGAATGTCTTGTTCGTGGTCTGTGGAGTGACGCCGACCCTTCGTGAAACCTCCGCCTGTGTTAGGCCCTGTCTCCGAAGGTTCCAAAAGCTGAGTTGTTTGGGCGTGAGATATCCTGCGCGCATCATGTCCTATGCCGACCTAGGCCCATGTAAGCCTACTCGCACCTATAACTCTTGCCGGGCCCTCGAATCAAGTCACACAACGAGGCCCCATGGTCTCTCGCTTCGGCGATTAGCCCGATGCAATCCGGAACTGAGGGCGATCCATGTCTCCATTTAAGACCTGAAAGCTAATCGACAAGCCTTTAAGCGCGAGTTGGTTGCATGAAACTCTGGCGAACAAATTGGCAATCGTAGGGTACGAATGGCTCATCGTATTGGCTATCATCGTAGTGCTGTTTGTGTGGGGCCCGCAGAAGCTCCCCGAATTCGCTAGGTCAATAGGATTGGCGCGGAAAGAGATCGACAAGGCATACAAGGAAGCGACTAGTCCAACTTCGCCCCCGGCTGCCCCTGAAACAGACGTCCTGATCGAAACGGCAAAGAAGCTGGGGATCTCAACTGAAGGAAAGACCAAGGCACAGATCTCAGAGGAGATTGTGAAGGCGAAATCCGCAGCGTAGCCATTCCTCGTCAAAGAACTTGGTCAAGAAAGAATACCCCATAGGTGATTTATTCCTCTCCTAGAGAGTCTAGAGCGGTCTCTGGAGGAGAGTGGGGATACGCCGGAACCCGAGAAGGCAATTGGCGCGACGATGCCTTTCTGGGATCACGTCAACGAACTAGCGCAGCGCCTGAAAGTCGTCCTCTATGTCCTCGTCGTAAGCACCATTCTTTTCATGGTACTGCCCTCCGACCCCAGTTTCCTCAGGAACCCCCTCCAGTTCTACGATCCTCTAGTTGCGCTCGTTCTGAGGCAGATAAGGGCGCAAGTGTTACCGCCGAACGTGAAACTCATCGGTATCGAACTGACTGCCCCTTTGGAACTCTACCTGATAGCCTCATTCGTGTTCGGATTTGCCGTGACGATTCCTGTGCTTTCATATGAGATCTACAGATTCATTGACCCGGCGCTGTATCCACGCGAACGAAGTGCGCTGTATCCCTTCGTATTGTCTTTCACAACGCTCTTTGTGATCGGCGCCACCTTCGGTTATCTAATTCTGACACCATTCATGGTCTGGGCGCTTTTCCCGTTCTTCACAGCCGTCGGCGCCGAGCAAATAGTCTCAATAATGGATTTTTACACCATGGTCTTCGTCTCTACGATTATTAGTGGGCTAATCTTCACATGGCCCGTTTTCTTCGTCCTCCTCGTCCGATTCGGCATCTTGCGCACGTCCATGATCAGCAACAACCGAAAGTACGTCTACGCAGCTATGTACATCGTCACCGCCTTTGTTACGCCGGACGGGGGCCCGCTCGCAGACATCATGCTTTTTCTCCCAATGCTAGTGCTCACTGAGACGGCGGTCTACGTCGGCAAGCGATACGAGAAGCCTAGGACAACTGCTGACGCGGCGACTGTCGAAAGCAATCGATGCAAGTTCTGCTTTGCGGACCTTCAACGTGGAAAGGCGTTCTGCGAGAAATGCGGAAGAGCGCAGTTCTGAGCACACCTCGATGTCCGGAGTAGCAAGATCTAAGTATGCTACACCTCTTCTACGCTGTCAATCGCTTGCTGGAGGACCCTTCTTGGGAAGGCTAACGTTCATTGCGGGTGCACTCGGGATCATCGTAGGTTTCTTCGTCTACCAGTTTGGATTCTTCCTGATGCTGGATCTATCCCCGAGCCTGTCTGGCTGGACTATGACCTTGGTTCCCTGGTTAGCATCACGTGCAATCACGGGGGCAGCGCTCCAGCTAGCGGGAGGAGTGTTGGCCATCGCGGGCCTACTGTCATGTGTTGCATGGGTTGGATCGCAGTCGCGCGGGAAGCTTCTGTCAAGTCGGTTACCGCGAACATCAGAGCCGGATATTCAGACTGCCATTTCAGTGCGTCGATGCAAGTTCTGTCAGTCATTCATACAGTCTGACGCGGCCTTTTGTCCGCAGTGCCAGCGCGCGCAGGTCTAGGTTATCAGATGCCGGCACGAGAACAATGGAAACGGGTAGCTCTGCCCACAGTCAGTTGAGACGAATCAATGTCTCTGTATTCTTCGCCTCCGTCGGCCTCGCCTCTGTCTACTTGGTCCCTGCCTTTGCCGAGGATCTTGGCGCCAGTTACTTGGATTTGGGTTTCATTGGAACAGTTCGTTCTTTGCCGTACATGTTCCTACCCGTGATCGCCGGGTATCTTGGGGACAGATTCGACAAACGTCGCCTGTTCCTTTCGAGCATATTCATTGCAGGTGGCGCCACCCTGATGTTAGCCGCAACCCATACTATCGAGGGTATAGTCCTAGTTCAAGTAGTCTTAGGGATCGGCTTCTCGTTGTTCTGGCCGCTCTCCGAGGCTCTAGTCTCTGAGGCTGCGCCGCTGCATAGGCGTACCGCGGTGATGGGCGTGTATGGGGTTGCGTGGGCTTCTGGCTTTCTAATTGGACCCGTTCTCGGAGGCTTCATTGCCGACGCGGCTGGATTTCAGATCGCTTTTCTTCTCGCTGGGATTATCGTCTTTTCGACTGCGGGAGTTTCAGTTGCCGCGATTCGGGGACCAGCAAAGAAGCAAAGTCAGAAGACGGAGGCTCCCGCCAAACCAGAATGGCGGCTCGTGTCCAGGCTCCTGCCCGTACTCATAGTCCAGGTTCCGTACGGGATCGTGTTCGCGTTCATCGTTTCCATTTTCCCGGGATACGCGATTCAGTCTGGGCTGACACCATTCGAGGTCGGCATCCTTGTTTCTGGTTTTGGTTTCTCAAGGATGGTCATGTTCTCGTTCTCGGGCAGGTTTGAAAGGATCGGCGAGATGAAGAGCGCTGGTTTCGCCTTCATGGGCTTAGCGCTTGTCCTTCTCCTCGTTCCGCTGAACAGGACTTTCCCCGCGCTTCTGGCAGACATGTGTGGCGTGGGCCTGTTCATCGGCATAATCTACCCACAGACGGTCGGATACATATGCAAGCACTCTCCGTCTGCAAACTTGGGATTTGCAGTGGGACTCTACGAAACGATTTTCGGGATCGGATTTGCGGCTGGACCAATCACTTCTGGTGTTATCGCTCAGATCTCCGGCCCGCACGTTGCGTATGTTGCCCTCGCAGTAATCGCGCTTCTGGCGATCCCGATACTGGTGTTTTCGAAAAGGAACCGGATGAGATGAACTGCCTGGCTGCGTAACTTGCAAAGCCCGCTTCGGCTGTGAGACGCAGTCTGGGATGATTCATCCATTCTTCTTTTATCCTACCAGAATTCTCGGGCTGCGTCGAAGCCAACGGAGGTGAATTGTTTGGCTCCGTATCTTGGACCGGCTTTCATGTTCTTCGGGTTGGTGAAGACCTTGTTGGCCCTGCTGGTTTCGGTCGGTCTATTTTATGTACTCATCAAGCTTGCAGGCTTGGCTGATGCGATGACGAAGGCCAAGCAGACAGCGCATTAACCGTGCGCATGGCAAGCATACAGAGGTTTGGCGACCGGGCGAGCGCTTCTTAAACTATCTCGCGGGAAACGACCCTTTCTTCTTTCTCTTCATGGCTTCGCTGTGTTTGATCGCATAAATTGCTCGATTCTGTCCACCGCTTCGTGGATGATGTCTATTGGTGGTAAGAAGACAACTCTGAAATGTCCTGCCCCATATGTCTGGTCGAATCCTGAACCGTTCACGACCAGGACGCCGGTCTTCTTCACCAGATCGATGGCAAAGTCCTTGTCGGACTTCCATCGCTCGCCCAACGATATCTTCGGGAAGAGGTAGAACGCCCCCCTTGGTGTTGTGCAGCTGAATTCTTTGATGGATCGAATTCGGCGGAGGAAATGGTCCCTGCGTTCCTTCAGGATGCGTACCATCTTCGCAATACGTGTCTGCGATCCTTTCAGAGCCTCGACGGCGGCATACTGGACGGGCGTCGATGCGCACAGGCGTATCCTGCTCTCCTTGGCGATCGCCTCCTTAAGCTCTTCCAGAACGTTCGTGGGGTCGTGAAAATACAGGTAGCCGAGTCGCCAGCCGGTCATGACGTAGGTCTTCGAGAAACCGTTCAGACCAACGACAGGGATGTCCTTTGCAAGAGCTGCCGTACTCGTGAATCTTGAATCGTACACCAGTCTATCGTAGATCTCATCTGAAGCGACGAGGAGCTTGTGTTCAGCGGCGATATCTAGCATCTGCTTCAGCGTCTTTTCATCGTAGAGCGACCCCGTCGGGTTGTTAGGATTCACGATCACCAAGAGCCGGGTTCTCTGCGTTATCTTGTTGCGTAGGTCTTCCAGATCCGGGAGCCAGTTGCTGTCCTCGATCGTTCGATACACAACCGGTGTTCCGCCGAAGAACTTCACGAACGAAAAGTACGGGGGATAAGTGGGTCCTGGCATCAGTACCTCGTCGCCAGGCTGCACTAGGGCCCCCGTCAGAAACTGTATTCCCTCGGAGATTCCTGAGGTTATAATCACGTCCTCGCCTGATATGGGCACTGAATTGATTCTCTTCTCCTTCTCCGCAACGGCGTCCCTAAGGAGCGGAACGCCTTCGGAAGAAGCGTAATAGTTGCATCCCGAGTTCGTGGCGTTCGCAAGAGCCTTTCTTACTTGGGCTGGCGTTTCGAAGTCGAACTTTGCAGGGTCGCCGATGTTTAGGTAGATTACCTTCTTACCTGACTTCTCCACTTCTTTGGCGATTCCGAGGATGTCTCTGATAGCATATTCGATTCCCCGAGCCCGGTCTGTAGCACGTACTGTCTCCAAAGTCAACAGATCCATACCCGCAGTGAGCAAACCTGACCTTGTACTTGATGCTTTTGTCTCACGTAATGTGCCGGTATGGAAGGGCCGCGCTATGAGGGAAGAACGAACGTCATCCTATTCATCGAAGCGGGCGATACTTCGAAGAGAGATCGTCTCCTGCACTCGCTGTGCGAGGCTGGTGAGATACCGCGAGAAAGTCGCTCGTGAGAAGAAGAAACAGTTCATAAACTGGAAATACTGGGGAGCGCCGCTCCCCGGATTCGGCGATACTCGAGCGGAGCTTGTCATACTCGGATTGGCACCTGCCGCCCATGGGGGCAATAGAACTGGACGCATGTTCACAGGAGACGGATCCGCAAGTTTCCTCATGAGGGCACTGCACGCGGCAGGATTCGCGAATCAGCCCACATCTGAGCACAAGCGCGATGGTCTACGACTAGTAAACGCGTTCATGACTGCAGTTGTTCGTTGTCCGCCGCCAAGAAACAAGCCCTCTGCCACTGAACTGGCGAACTGCAGTGGCCACCTGGACAGAGAGCTTGCACTGCTATCACACGCGCGGGTTGTCCTGACGCTTGGTCAAGTGGCGTTCAAGGGCTACCTGGGTCACCTCAAACGGCGTGGCGCGCATGCACCAAGCTTGGACTTCAAACATGGTGAAATCTACTCACTGCCTGCAGGTTTCCCAGTCCTTGTCGCATCGTATCATCCCAGCAGACAAAACACTCAAACTGGAAGACTGACCTCTAGGATGATGGACCAAGCTCTAGCATCTGTGAAGAAAGTTCTTGCAGAAATCGAAAACTGAGCGGCTCAACCGGACCCGAGGCCTTCAAGCGGCTTCGAGGGGACGCATCAGGCGGCTTGGCCAATCACGTTTGCGCGCGCTCACTCACAAGTCTTTTATAGAATCAAAAGATGTCTGAACTTCGATTCGCGTGGTCAAGATGGAACCATCAAGGAAGCCGCTGAACCTTCTCGTCAAGAAGCTGAACTCTGACATCAGCATTAGACTCAAGAATGATATCGAGTACCGTGGCAAGATGATCGACTGCGACAGTCACATGAACATAATCTTAGACGGAGCGACCGAGTATAGAAGCAACTCGCCTACCGCAAACTTCGGAAACCTCATTCTGCGCGGAAGCAACATTCTCTATGTTTGTGTGGACCAAGCGCGCCAGTAGACTCAATACATGAGGTCATCGTAGTCCCTTCAAGCACAGCGTGATGAAAAGCGTCCTCGAACTCTCACGAGTTCATACATGCCTGTAGTGATCTGGCTCCTACGCTCCGGGCCGGTTGAGCAATGCTAAACAGCGCCCTTAGCGGGACATATGGTTGGTAAGATGGGTCGGCGGAGCTAACGGACCATGCTTGAGGCCCAATGCGAGTCACGGCGTCAGTGGGATGCCTGTGAGGAGATCGTCCGTAGGCTCTTGTTCGACAAGAGAAAAGCCGAGAGTACAGAGAAAATCAAGCTTGCTGTTGCAAGGACATATCGTCTAAGCAGCATTCCCCGCAATTCGGACATACTCGCAGTTGCCTCAGCCGAGGAGCGGCGAGCTCTCCTGGAAAGGCTTCGTCTCAAGCGTGTCAGGAGCGTCTCTGGCGTCCACGTGATTGGGGTAATGGCGTCGCCGCAGCAATGCCCCCATGGCAGATGCGCGTACTGTCCGCAGGAGGATGATGCACCGACAAGCTATACTGGATATGAGCCTGCGGCCATGCGCGCGAGGCAGAACAACTTCGATCCTTGCGCTCAGCTCTCGACTAGGCTGACCCAACTGCGTGCAATTGGCCACCGAACATCCAAGGTTGAGATTGTTGTCCAGGGCGGCACTTTTCTCGCGCGCCCCTTGGCATACCAACAGCATTTCCTCAAAGGGTGCATGGATGCTCTCACGGGGAATGAAAGCTTCTCGTTGGAAGAAGCGAAAGCAGAGGCGGAGTCAAGCAAGATCAGGAACGTCGGACTGACTTTCGAGACACGACCGGATTGGGCTCGCGCTCGACATGTGGACTTGATGCTTTCCTACGGTGCGACACGCGTTGAGATCGGGGTCCAGACGCTCGACGACAATGTTCTTCAACTCGTGGGACGCGGCCATTCAACACAGGACGTGGTCGAGTCATTTCAGGTTGTGAAAGATGCCGGTTTGAAGCTTGTAGCGCACATGATGCCGGGCCTACCCGGTTCGACTCCAGCAGGCGACTTGGAGGGGTTCAAGAGACTCGTGTCTGATCCCAAGTTTCGCCCCGACATGCTGAAGATCTACCCATGTATTGTTGTCCAGGGAACGAAGATTTTCGAGTGGTGGAGGAACGGCACGTACGCGCCGCTTGACGCCGAAAACGCTGCAGTCTTCATCGCCGATGTGAAAGAGTTCATTCCTCCTTGGATGCGGATCATGAGGGTCCAGCGCGAGATACCTGCACGGCTCATAGTGGCCGGACCGAACAAGGGGAACCTGCGCGAACGTGCGCTTGCATTTCTGGCGGGAAGAGGGAGGCGCTGCAGGTGCATTCGGTGCAGGGAAGTAGGTCACCGAAGAATGAAAGAGAATATGGAGCCAACGCCCGAAGAGGTGAAGCTTGTCAGAACATACTACGAGTCGTCGGACGGTACCGAAGTGTTCCTATCCAAAGAGGATCCCAAGACTGATACACTAGTAGCCTATCTTCGCCTCAGAATTCCCTCATCATCAGCTCACAGGATTGAACTCAGCTCAGAATCATCCTCGATCGTGAGAGAACTTCACGTATACGGCCCGGTTGTCCCTGTTGGAGAACGAGATGGCGACGCTTGGCAACATAGAGGCCACGGATCATCGCTCCTCAAAGAGGCCGAGAGAGTGTCAATAGAGGAGTATGATGCCAAGAAGATCCTTGTTCTCAGCGCGCTCGGTACCAAGGAGTACTACTCACGTGCCGGCTACACACGTGACGGCCCATACATGACCAAACGCTTACAACACTACTGACCGCTCACACAGGTTTTAACTCTCGCCTACCCTGAGATGTCCGGGCACGCGCTGGGTGAACCACAGGTGCAGGAATCGTCAGGATACAGAGGGCGAGCTCTTGATTTGATCAAGTCAGCTGGCGCTTCCGTGGGAGATAGAGTGAGACTGACCGGGGACGATGAATGCGTGGAAGGTCTACTGATGCCCCGAACAGGTGGCAGAGATGACACACACCTAGTCCTGAAACTTGCCACGGGCTACAACATTGGAGTGAGGATAGGTGAGAATACTCGAATCGAGGTCGTGGGGGCAGGTGTCAAACCAACCCTTTCTAGGCCGCCGAAGCCGACATCAATGAAAGGCCTTCCGCTAGTTACAATCTTCAGCACAGGGGGCACGATCGCCAGTCGTGTCGACTACCGCACTGGCGCCGTTGAACCCGCTCTAACGGCTGAGGATCTCTACAGTTTTGTTCCAGAGTTGGCGTCAGAAGCGGACGTAAGGACAAGAGTCCTCTACAGTTTACTCAGCGAAAATCTGACTCAGAAGCATTGGGGGGAAATAGCAAAGTCGGTCTACGAGGAAATCCGTTCAGAGGTCTCAGGTGTTGTAATCGCGCAGGGCACGGACACGTTAGGTTACTCCGCGGCCGCACTTAGTTTCGCCCTTCAGGAAAGTCCCATCCCCATAGTCTTCACCGCAGCGCAGAGATCCTCCGACAGACCTAGCTCAGACGCGGCCACAAATCTGATTGGGGCGGTCAGCATTGCGGGAAGAGCCCCGTTTGCTGGCGTCGTCGTGGTCATGCACGAGTGGATGTCGGATGAAGCCCTGCTAGTTCACAGAGGGACGAAGGTTCGCAAGTGTCACACGAGCCGGCGTGACGCATTCAGATCGATAGGGGCGGCCCCCATTGCGCGTTTCCACATCGAAGCAAAGAAGGTTGAGATGTTGGAAACCGACCTCCCCGCGCGCGAGTCGTCATCTGAAGCCATTTGCAAACCGGACTTTGACGATCGCGTCGCTTTGGTGAAATTCCACCCAGGTTTCGACCCGGGCATCATCGACTGGTACGTGAGTAAGGGCTATCGTGGGCTCGTCCTCGAGGGAACAGGCCTTGGCCACGTGAGTGCAAGTTGTTTTCCGAGCCTCGCGCGGGCCGTGGAGAAGGGCATTTTCGTCGGGATGACTTCACAGTGCCTTTGGGGAAGAGTGGACATGAACGTCTACTCCACGGGAATCGATCTGCAGAAGATTGGCGTTCATCCCCTAGAAGACATCCTGCCGGAAACCGCGCTCGTGAAGCTCATGTGGGTGCTTGGCCAAACGGACGATCCGGCACGAATCACAGAGATGATGCGTTCCAACTTGGTTGGCGAGATTAGCCCAAGACGACCAGAAGGCCTTGAGAATGGCACGCATCACTGACTACACATCCGTAGGCCTCAAAGTGGGCATAGAGATTCATCGACAGCTAGACACCAAGAGGAAACTGTTCTGCGATTGTCCTACGACGATGTCGGAAGGCGAGCCATCCGTCCGTTTCTTGAGAAAGCTTCGCCCAACGCAGAGCGAGCTGGGCCAAGTTGACCCTGCGGCGCTCTTCGAGTTCCAGAAGGGGCGAGCAATAGTCTACGAAGCTGATGATTCGACATCGTGCCTGGTGGAGATGGATGAAGAGCCGCCAAAGGATCTGAACCATGAAGCTGTGGACATAGCTCTGGCGGCGGCGATCCTGACGCATGCGGAACCGGTCGATGAGATCCACGTCATGAGGAAGATTGTGATCGATGGATCGAACACGACAGGATTCCAGAGAACTTGCGTCGTAGCTGTGAACGGATGGGTCACTGTAGATGAAAAGAAGATTCCGGTTCAGCAGATATCACTCGAGGAAGACGCCGCGCGGAAGACCGCTGAATCCGGCCTCACGGTGAACTATCGAATAGATCGATTGGGCATACCCCTAATTGAAGTATCTACTGGACCGGTGATCACATCTCCCGAAGAGACAGAACGGGTTGCCAAGACGATCGGCGACATACTCAGAGACACCGGCGGGGTTAAACGCGGCTTGGGAACAGTTAGGCAAGACCTCAACATCTCGATCCGAGATGGGGCATTAATTGAGATAAAGGGCGTTCAGGAGCTTGACATACTCTCCAAGGTAGTCAGCCACGAGGTAGCGAGACAGCTAGAACTGCTGCGAATCAGGGATGAGTTGGCCTCCCGGAATGCCAAGGAAGCTCAGCTGGCTAACAAGTTCGTCGACGTGTCATCGGTCTTCGCCCAAACAAAGTCAAAACTAGTTCGTGAAGCTCTCAATGCTGGAGGAGTAGCACTAGCTGTGAAGCTGCAGGGGTTCCAAGAGTTGCTGGGCAGAGAACTAGCGCCTGGTCTTCGTCTAGGAACCGAGATGGCAAGCAGAGCTAGCTTCTGGGGCCGGGTCGGAGGCATCTTTCACACAGACGAACTTCCTGCATACGGCATCTCGAAAGAGGAGGTTCTCTTGATGCGGCAAGCGCTCAGTTGCGGCGAGCTTGATGCCGCAGTCTTGGTTGCCGATTTGAAGGAGAAGGCAAACGATGCTCTGGTCGCGGTGGTCGAAAGGGCGCGCGAAGCGCTCTTGGGGGTACCTTCGGAGACTCGTATGGCAACAGCAGATGGAACCACACGGTACATGCGCCCACGACCTGGAGCCTCAAGAATGTATCCTGAGACCGACGTGCCTCCTGTGGAAGTTTCACAGGCGCAACTTGCTCGAATTCGAGCGACGCTGCCTCCTCCGCGCGAGGTCGTCACGGAAGAACTGTTAACGAAGTATCAGCTGAACAAGAAACTGGCAACTCAGTTGATCGAGTCCGACTATCTTGATGTCTTTCGGCGAGTATGTGCGGAGGGAGGCGTTGCAGCTAGCTTCGTCGCAACCGTTCTGACTGAGAACCTCAAGAGCCTTGGCAGGGAGGGTCTCCCTGTGCACCAGCTAAAGCCTCGGCATCTTGAGTCAGTCTTCGCCGCCGTCCGCCGGGGGACCGTCGCGAAGGAGGCTGCATCCTCCCTCCTAGCGTGGCTGTCAAGAAACAGCAACCGAACGGCCGAAGACGGAATCCAAGAACTGGGGCTTCACATGCTTTCAGAAAACGAGCTCTCGAAGGTCATTGATCGAATCATTGACGCGAACGTCGGTCTGGTCGAACAGAAAGGGGAAGGCGCATACGGAAAGATCATGGGATTGGTCATGGGCGAGGTCCGAGGTTCTGCGGACTCCGCCATGGTAGCGAAGTTGGTCAGAGCTAGAATCGCGGAGAAAACACGGGAGAGGTGATTGGATCAGGCGGCTCAGGTTACTTCCAGAGTATCTCCTCATCCTTCAGGACGTTGAATCCTAGCCGTTTGAACCGGTCTATGTCGTGCTGAAGATAGAGAGTGAGCGCGGTTTCATTGAACGCCTCGAGGAACGGTTCGCCGCACACGCTGCAGACCTTCTCACTCATGGCATTGGCGACTTGGAGACCATAGACTCCATTCGTGAGGATGGCGACCCCCACCTGGCTATCGTCTGGGTGATTGTCGGTGTTTGAGCACTCGAATACCATCCAAGTGTTCCATCGCTCTTCGCCCAAGAATCTCAGCCTTCACATTCCATATGTTGGCGATGAACCAATAATAATACTTGCGTATCCACATCCAGGGTTCAGGAGTCCGGTAGCGAGGTCATTCTAAGAATTCTACGTCATCGATTGTTCCATCTTGGTTCGCGTCTACGCCCGAAACAACTCGCGCGACAATTTCGCGATTGAACACGTTTCCGGCAGCAACGTCCTCCGTGTATTTCACAAAGGCCATGATGGCGGCCTGAGTGCCTATGGTCTCATTTCCAGCAAGAACGATGACTTTCGATTCGGGGTTCATCGGGTTTCGGATCATCTGGACGGCGCCGTCCTGTGGCTCCGCGTAGGTTCTTTCTGAGATCGTGGACATTATCACGTCTGGGCCGGCAAGCTCGTACGTGATCGGCAGGAACTCGTTCATCATCATTGCGATAGTGTTCACTCTGGGGTTCCCTACCAGGATTAGGTTCTGCAAGATCTGTTGTTGAGTGAGCTCCGTATCGAGCTTGAGCACGTTCGTCCTAGCGAGCGGAAGCAGAGATCCCAAGAAAAAAGCGAGATAGGATGCGTGATAGCCGCCCAAATCTCTTTCTCTGAAGATGCCGTGTTGATCAGGGCTTCCTACAACAACATGTCCGCTAAAGACCCCATTTGTAATATACGGGGCCAGCAGTCTGATGCTCGTCTCTGAAAGGTTGGCCTCTTCATTCGAAGTCTCCAGTTCTTTGAGTCCCGACGCGGTAACTGCGATGGCTCTGTGCTCGGCTCTATAGTACTTTGCTATGGCCCCCCGTCGTCGCTCGCGCCGCTGAAGACGTATGAATCCCATCTTCTCGAGTTCTTTCAGGTGGTAGCAGACTACCTGTTGGCTTGCGTTAAGTTTCTTTGCTAGTTCCCTCGCACACTGATCGACAGTTGCGAGTTCTTGGAGGATCTTCCAGCGCATCGGCTGAAGTAGAGCTTGGGCCAGCCTTGGATCTTCGAAGACCTTCACTGGGACCGGTTGGCCGCCTCGTCGGTCCTTGAGCACTAGGTAGGACATCGAGACCGGCGAATCTCTTCGCCTTTGAATACTAAAGTCGTTTCTTGACTGGTCTATGCGTGAACACCGGGTCGGAGAGTCTTGTGATGTGCACAAGCCGCATTGCTGAGCACGAAAGGGAGCGGAGTCAGAGCGGTTTACCAGAATTCGGGTAAATACGCTTTTTCGCGTAAATCTTATCAACAGAAGCCGTGGTACTGCGGTCGGGAGCGCCGCATGGGTCTCTCAACAGCTACCGCGGGCAAGCAAGTCGCTTTCGTGGCTTCCATGGGCGCTTTGGGAAACGTCTTAGCTCTTCTCACGGTGTCGATCCCGACCCCGGTAAGCCAAGTCGCTCCTGACCTATCGCATGTGGCCACGCTGATAGTTGCTCTGTACTCTGGGCCTGTGTTAGGCGGAATCACAGGGGCGATGGTCAGCATCGTACCGTTCTACAGATTTGGCGTCACTGGCTGGTTCGGACCATTCGTAGGCTTCTTTATCATACCCCTAAAATCACTGACCGGGATAACAGCGGGGTTCCTTGGCAAGAGAATGAGGCCCGGTCTTGCAACGCTGCTCGGCTATGTGCCAGAGTGCATCTCCACATACCTCTACTTCATGATAGTGGTTCCCTTCTTTCTTCCAGAGGTGGGGCAGTATATGACGGCGGCATTCGTAGCGCTAGTTTTGTCGAAAGCCTGGGTCGAGCTTGGCATAATAGCCATCATTATGGAGGCGATCAAGCGCCGTGACATTGTTAGCCGCCTGATTGCCAATACGAACTGACTAGACGAGAATGTATCTACTGTCACGGCTGAATTGATGGTTAGTGGTCGCGATCGTGAACGCGGCTATCTCTGACGAACTATGAACTTGTCAAGAGCGTCTTGGCGTTCTGTCGATAAGATCTTCATTCGATGGACCCGTTCCGATCAACGTCACTGGAATTCCGATCGTCTTCTCCACCTCTTCCACAAAATCTCTGGTCTTGCTTGGGAGGTCTTGGAATTTCTTCGCCCCGATGGTGTCCGGGAATACTACGTCCATTTTTGTGATCGCTGCCTGTGTGGCTCCGTTCAGGTGAACTGCTTTTTTCGCTAAGTCGAAATTGAATGGGGCAGCTCTGCGAGGTCTCCTGGTCACGGTGCCGAATTCCTGCCAGCCTCTCTTTTGAGTTTCTTCTTCGGTAAGCTGTCCTTCAAGCGGTCCTTCTCCGACTCTTGTAACGAAGGCTTTGAAGACGACGATGACGTCGTCCACCTCAGTTGGTCCGATGCCAACGTCTGAACAGACTGCCGACGCACAGACATCCTTGCTAGTACAGTACGGGTAAGTTCCGTGGAACAGTGACAGAAACGTCCCTTGCGAGCCTTCGAGCAATACTTGGCGTTCCTCAGACAACGCCCTGCTGATCTCTTCTGACGCATCGGTTAGGAGGCCGGAGAGTTCCGGGATGTCCTTCGCGAGTTTGGCGGATCTGAATACGCGATCAGCGTTACAAGCTCCTACGCCAGTCTTTGTCACGCCTATCTTCTTCACGAGATGTTCCGACCGACTTTCTTCATCAATGTGCTTCTGTTCGATTATTGCGCATTGGCGATCTATGCCGATCCGGTTCTTTGTCTCGGTAACTTCGATTTCCTTGAACAGGATGCTCGGATTGACAAGTACTCCGGGGCCGATGAGAAGCCGCGATTCTTTCGAAACAAATCCGCTTGGGATCAACCTTAGCGAGTATGTCTTCCCCCGAGTTTGCACAGTGTGTCCAGCATTCGGCCCAACTCCGCCTCGAGCAACGATTGCTGGACGATCTCTAAGAGCTAGATATGCCGTAAGCTTACCTTTGCCTTCGTCCCCGAAGAAGCCGCCTACTACGACCGTGCACGCCACATGTGTTCCCCACCATGGCGAGGAACCTGACCCTTAAGCCTTTTTCGAAGGAATGGTGATTTTGAGATCAAGAATCATGTTTCCGATTTGGTTCGATGGGCGAACAGGATTCAGTTCGCCCGTCGAACGTCCTCACCGCGCCGGCTGAGAGCGCTCAGACACTTCTTCTTCATCATCAGCGTGGTGTTCGACGCTTGGCTGTCTAAAGGTTTTGCTCGGCTCGTGGTCTCTTGGTCAGGGAACACGCGTTAGGTCTCCAAGGTTCCTGTCTCGGAGTTGTCTGACGTAGGCTACGCCTAGCGGACTCAATGCAAAGCGGTCATCTCCGGAACGGTTTGCAATAGTCACGAGTCCTCGTGCTTGCAGGTGCTTGAGTTTCTCAGACATCTCCGTCTTGGAGAGATCTGATAGGCGACTGAGAAGGTCCCGCATTGCCGCAGTGCGAGTTCCCAGTGCTTTTTGCTCCCACATTGTCTGGAGAATCATGATCTCGATGGTCGACAAGTCAGCGGTCATGGCGGTGGACATCTGAGGGTCAATCCGCAATGGATTCTTATGGCTTTCATGCGAAACTTTAGTGTACTACTATGCGAACATTAATATACCTAGCCATGCGCCGTATGACGGCAGGCAATGCCCCATGACTTCAGGTGAAGACACCGCAGCCTTTCTGGACGCACTGACACGTTCGCCGCAGCTGAAAGTGCTCAGCGTCCTGGTGGAACGCCCACAAGAGGAACTCACCAAGACTGAGATAGCGCAGAAGGCCGGAATCGGCCGCACAACACTGTACAGGGTCTGGGATGACTTGGAGAAGATGAAGGCTATAGCGCCTTCCCGGCACGTAGGCGCGGTCACCCTCTATCGCTTGAACCCACAGAGTTCGATCGTTCAATCTCTCATGAACATAACCAAAGGCCTAGCGTCTGTCACAGGTGCGGTAAGTCGGATCGAAGAGATCAGGGAAGTCGAGAAGGTTGCCAGACAGGAGTTTGGAAATGAACTCCCTCCGAGCGCTCGTGTTCTTGTCAAGCTTCAGAACCTCAACGCCGGTGACGAGTCGACAGCCGTCCAACTGTCAAACCTGAGTTTGTCGAAGGCCGAGGCTGAGTCAGTCCAGAGCCTAGCTGGAGCCGGTTTGATCGAGAGACACGGTGAGAAACTCAACCTCACAGGGATTGGCTCTGTTACCGCACGTGGAGCCTCGAAGATCTGGGGAGAATCACAACGCGAGACGATTCAGCAAACACTTGCCTCTGCAAAGGTAGCACTGGAGCTTATCAACCAAGAGATCAAGAAGCTTCAAGGAATGGTCACGAAAGAGTAACCACCTATCCCCGCAGGCTGTTTCCTGACCTACCGTCGTTCGAGATCCATTCGGGGCAATCCAAAGCTTTAATCTACATCGGAACAAGCGACTGACTTGTTTCGGTGTTCTTGAGTGGCAAAGTATGTCTTAGTTACCGGCGGGGTAATGTCCGGAGTAGGAAAAGGGATAACGGTAGCTTCCATAGGGAAGATCCTTCAAGCTCGAGGAGCGAAAGTAACCGCACTGAAGATCGACCCGTATCTGAATGTCGACGCTGGAACAATGAACCCGGTCGTTCACGGGGAGGTGTTCGTCACAGAGGACGGCGGCGAGGCGGACATGGACCTGGGCACCTACGAGAGATTCCTCGACGTGAACCTCTCTAAGATGCACAATATCACGACGGGGCAGGTCTACCAAGCCATCATCGACATGGAAAGAAGCGGTGCGTTCCTGGGCCAGTGTGTCCAGATCATACCCCACATCACGGATGAGATCAAGCGTAGGATACGCAACGTCGCGGAGTCAGGCAAAGCAGACGTCGTGCTAGTAGAAATAGGAGGAACCGTGGGAGACATAGAGAGCCTCCCCTTCCTCGAAGCCGCTCGGCAAATGCGGCTAGAAGACGGTTTCCGCAACATCGCCTTTGTGCATGTGACGCTGGTGCCGGTCATCGGGGTCGTCGGCGAGCAGAAGAGCAAGCCCACTCAGCACAGCGTGCAGGAACTAAGGAGGATTGGTCTTCAGCCTGATGTCATAATTGCACGAAGCGCTGAGCCATTGCTGCCCGGACCGCGAAAGAAGATTGCCCTGTTCTGCAGTGTCGAAGAGGCTGCCGTTTTCTCATCACCAGACTCTAAGAGCGTGTACGAAGTTCCGCTCCTGCTCGAAGATCAAGGCATGGGCGCTTTCCTGTGCGAGAGGCTCGGACTTGAGAAAAAGACTCCAAATTGGGAGGCTTGGAGTCAAACTGTACAGCGCTTCATCAACCCGGAAAGCGAAGTTACGATAGCGGTTTGTGGGAAGTACGCTGAGCTGGCAGATTCCTATGTGAGCGTGAACGAGGCTCTTAGACACGCGGGTGCAGCGGCCGATGCACGAGTCAACCTGACTTGGATCGAGACGGAGCAGCTGGAAGGCGAGAAACCTGAGGCTGAAGCTCTTGCAGCGGCTGATGGGATCCTCGTGCCAGGCGGTTTCGGTCAACGTGGTAGCGAGGGGAAGATTCGGGCGATACAGTATGCGCGAAAGAATGATCTTCCGTTCTTGGGAATCTGTTTCGGGTTTCAGCTTGCTACTGCGGAGTTTGCGAGGGGTCTTGGTCTGGAAGGGGCAAATAGCACCGAGATCGATCCTGCCACGCGGTATCCGGTAATAGACTTGATGCCTGAGCAGCTCACTGTCGAATCGAAGGGAGGGACAATGCGGCTGGGCGCGCACGAGGTTAGAATACAACCCGGCACGTTGGCGGAGCGTCTATATGGTCGTCGCAGGGTTTGGGAAAGGCATAGACATCGCTACGAGGTAAATCTCGACTACCTCTCGAAGCTTGAGCAGGGCGGTCTCGTTTTCTCTGGAAGGAGCATCGATGGCCGACGGATGGAGATCCTAGAACTTCCTTCGCACTACTTCTTCCTGGCTACCCAGTTTCATGGCGAGTTTCGTTCCAGACCGACGAACCCGTCCCCTCCGTACTTGGGACTCGTTAAGGCGTCACTCGACAAGAAACTCGGGAAACCGCGCATTGACTTCCCGGATATCGCTCCAAGGACAAAATAGCAATGATGAGCGCGAATGGGAAGTCAAGCCAAAGCGGTTCATAGAAGATGTCTGCTGAAGAGATGGCTGAGACATTTCGAGCGCTCGGACCGGCTGATCTTCGCATCATGCTCGGCACAGAGTTGGGAATGGCAAGTCGCGAGTATGTTCCGGTCTCGCGCATAGTGCGCTATGCAAATCTTCTCGAAGAGGAAGTCAGCAAGCGTCTACCGGAACTTGTCGACAAGCGTCTCGTAGTCTCCGGTGGTAGGCGCGCGTTAGGATATGCCGGTTTCCGACTAAGTTTTCTCGGCTACGACTGCCTTGCCCTGAACGCACTAGTCAAGCGCGGAGTGGTCGAGGCCCTTGGCAGTCCGCTTGGCCTAGGAAAGGAGTCTGACGTATACAACGCGAGGGGGAGGAAAGGCGCCAGGATCGTTTTGAAATTTCACCGTCTAGGTAGGACCAGTTTCAGACAGACCAGACGAACTCGAGGATACGTCGCTGACAGGAGTCATACTTCTTGGATATATCAAGCAAGGATCGCGGCGACTCGTGAGTTCGTCGCCCTCAAGCGTGCGCGCCGCGCCCAGGTGCCAGTCCCTAGACCGATTAGCCAGAATCGACATCTCATCGCGATGGACTTGTTCCATGGCTCAGAACTGTCAAAAACCAGTTCTGTCCCCCAGCCGGGTGACATACTGCGGCGTGTTCTTTTCCAGTTGAGGTGTGTGTTCCGCGACGCGCATCTCGTTCACGGTGATCTGAGCGAGTACAATATCTTGGTAGCCGAATCAGGACAATTCACACTCATTGACTGGCCCCAGAGTGTTGCGAGAACTGATCCCAGAGCCCAGGGGCTCTTGATGCGTGATGTCTCGAACCTTGTTAGGTTCTTCGCGAAGAGGTACGGTGTGTCCGTCCCTGTCCAAGAGGCGCTTGAGTTCGTACAGGCAAAGAAGAGAACGCTCAGCCCGGTCCGGCAAGCGAAAGCCGGTACCAATAGCGTTGTCTGAGCACGGCATCTGCGGCTTTCAATGAACGGATTGGTTTCTCTCGCCCTGTCCATTAGCCTTTATCGAGAAAGCCGAACGCGACAGTCGCTGGACTGACCGTTATCGTGTCTAGGCTTGAATAACTCATAACGACTCCTTTCCTTTCCACTCGAAAACCAAGTCGAGTGACCGCCTCCAAAACAGTCCAGTTTGATTCAGGAATCGACAACTCAAGAGGCCATTTTCTTGCCAGAGCAATTGAGGATTGAAGGAGTCTCGCGATCCTCTCTTGATTCACATCTTGACAGACTGAGGGCCCAATCTCAGAGCTATCTTGATACTCTTTCACAATCGAGTATCCCGACACCTCAGCGCCCTTGAGAGTCCAAGTCCAGCCTCTGGGAAACTCCCTGAGTAGATGTTGGAGGAGTCTTGTTCTGTCAGCTCCGAAGGCGCGTTTGTCGAGTTTCATGATTTGGCCAAAAGGGATCTTTGGGCTCTCATTCGCGGGTTTTCCAGTCTCGCGTGAGATTGATAGCCTAACGAAACCGTCTACCGTTCTGAAACCAAGTCGTTCGTACATTGACTCGTTTTCCGGATAAGCGTTTAGTCCGATTCTCTTGACGTGCGAACGGAGAACATGTGTAATAGCTGACTGTACCAGGCTGGTGCCTATGCCGGCACCTCGGTGTTTTCTGTCGACGACGACGTTTCCGATCCAGGCAAGCTTCTTGCCGTACGAGATGGTGGTCGTGAGCCCGATAGGGCGGCCGTCAAGCACTGCGACTAAGCACCCTTTCGGATCGAGGGCTACCATTCTCTTCAAGTCACGTATTCCAAATCCCCAGTGTTCTTTGCTCGTCAGCTCAATTACCCAACGGAAGTCCGTCGTCTTCATGGGTCGAATTCGCAGCAATAAACCGTCGCCGGCGCCGCTACGGGTAGATTCGGTTCGTGAGTCGGGGAAACGCTGCGGCGTCACGAATGTGCTTAAGCTTGCAGATCCAAGCAACTGTGCGCTCGATGCCCATTCCGAACCCCGAATGGGGCACGGTGCCGTATTTTCTTAGGTCCAAGTACCACGAATACTGTTCAGGGTTCAAGTGTTCCTCTTCTATTCGTTTCATGAGTTGCTCATAGTCGTGAATGCGTTGTCCGCCGCCGGTGATTTCTCCATAGCCTTCTGGTGCAAGCAGGTCGACTGATAGGGTTACTTCCGGCCTCTTAGGGTCGGGCATGTGGTAGAACGCTTTCACCCCTTTTGGAAAGTGCGTTACGAAGAACGGGGTTGCGAAGTTTGCCGTGAGGATCTTCTCCTGCTCATAACCCGGGTCCATTCCCCAGCTGAAGCTTGGGTCGCGGCTGTGAATCAGTTCGACTGCTCTATCGTAACTGATTCTAGGAAAAGGCGCTTTGAGCCCAACTAATTCATTCGCATCACGCGCTAGGTCTTTGAGATCATCAGCGCCGTGGGCCGCGACCTGATGGCAGATGTGTAGGACAAGTTCTTCCTCGACTTTGATAAGCCCCTCAAGATCAAGCCACGGTTCTTCTAGCTCTAGGTGCCAATACTCTGTCAGGTGGCGCCTTGTTCTCGATTTTTCCGCACGGAAAGAAGGAGCCAGCGTGTAGATCTTCCCCAGGCTAGCTATCATTGCCTCAGCGTACAGCTGCCAGCTCTGAGTCAAGTACGCCTTCTGATCAAAGTATTTGACCTCAAATAGGGTGGAACCTCCCTCCACCGCCGCCGAAACGAGTGTCGGAACCTGAACCTCCAGGTAGCCGTGCTCCTTCAGCCAGCTACGTGCTTCCTCGATAATGACGGCCCTGACTCGGAGAATCGTTTGCATCTTCTTGCTTCGAATCCAGAAGTGTCGGTTGTCGAGAAGGAATTCAGGCCCGTGGTATTTCTTCGCTATCGGGAAGTCTTCATGCGAACGATGAAGCGCATGGAAGCCCGTAATTCGGAGCTCGTAGCCACGGGGGGCTCTCGGGTCTCGGATAACGTCACCTTCAAGCTCCACAGTTGATTCAAGCGGGAGCGCTTCAATCTCGTTGAACTTCTCGCCCAATTGGTCTCTCTTCGCTGTGCACTGAAGGAAACCCGTACCGTCTCTTATGACAAGGAAGAGGATTCCCCCGCTGGATCGCCTATTGTGTAGCCATCCCCTAAGCTTCACTCGAGCCGAATCCGCGCCTCCCTCGAGAACCTTTCTAACTTGTACTATGTCGCTCAAGCCCGTACTTGTCTCCCGTGAAGTGGTCGTGATGGTAGACGCGGTGCCGCAAGCGAGGCAGAACTAGGGCAGGTTAAAGCGCTCACCCATGAATCGCGCCACCGCTGGCCATTTCCGCTCAGGACGGTATTTAAACCGTCGTGTGGACCTTAGTCCAGCGGGTGATCCAGTGTTCAGAATCAGAGTCGAGGCTGGCTTTGACGCCTCGCACATCATACCCGGACACCCCGGGAAATGCAGAAACTTGCATGGGCACTCCTATCGAGTCGAACCGTTCGTAACGGGTAACAAGCTCGATCACAACGGGATCCTAGAGGGAGCGGACTTCACCGAATTGAGAAAGACTTTGGGCGAAGTGGTTGGCAGGTACGATCACATGCATCTAAACGACATTATCCCAGACAACACAACCGCGGAGAACATAGCAAAGACAATCTTCAATGAACTGCGGGACTTGGGCGCACGTGGATTGGAAAACGTCCGTGTCTGGGAATCTCCAAGAAGCTACGCGGAGTATTGGGAATGAAAACGAAAGAGACGACCCGCCGGACTGCGATCGAAGACACCGTAAGGAACATCCTAGGAATACTTGAGGTCGATCGAGATTCTGAGACATATCGAGAGACTCCGAGAAGAGTCGCGACGATGGCTTTTGTCTAGATCGCCACGCCAATCCTGCCGAGCGTGTTGACATGTCAAAGATGGAATCCTGTGATCGGGTCGTAACGGGCGGCAGATCGCGTTGACTCGCTTTGTTAATAGCCTTCGCATACGCATACCCTAACATGCGTGGGTGTGTTGACCAAAGAAGAGGAATTCGATCTCAAGCGCCTCGCCGAAATGAAAGCATACCTCGAGAAGAAGATTGTGGATTCAGAGCGAGAAGCTGAGCGGCTAAGATCATTTCTTGAGGTAGTTGACTCGCTCTTGACGGAGAAGAGTTTCAGGCATGTCAAGATCTCTCCTGAGGCTCAAGCGACAGCCGTGCCGGAGGAAGTTGAAGAGGCGAGAAAGCAGCCGAGTGAAGTCTGGCCGATAACGTCTCCTGAGGGTGCTCATCTTGCTGATCTTGAGATCACTGAATCCGAGATAACACTAGTTCCCGATCCCGGCATCAGGTATGAGGTGGCCTCTCCGCCTTTGAGAGCGTTTCTTGTCGCGCGTGTCCTGGACCCCATGCATGCGAAGGATCAAGAGGCAGCACGAGCGGGTCAGCTGAGTGCCAACAACGTCTTGGTCTATGAGGTGGAGGACGACGGGGGCGTCTTGAAAGCCCTGCGAGTCCGAAACTACGGCGGCCAAGGAAGGCTCAGCGAGATTAGGAATGCTATGCGGTGGACGATCCGCCGAATGTACGAGAAGACTCTGCAGACGCGTTGACCGCGTACTTTGGACAACTTGGCTCCGCTACCCTAGGTGATTTCATCCTTTCTCATTTCTGAGAGTATCGTCATCGCCAGATGTCGAATCGACCCAGTGCGAGTTAAACTGTTCCCTCCTTTGGGTTCGCTGCAGTGGGCGCACCCGAAGATTGCCCAACATCACGTTAAGAGCCTGAGGCCATATCGGTGCCAAAGGATCCTTAGGCGGAATCTAGAAAACCGTGGTCTCATCACGAGGTACCGTACGTATAGCATCACTTGGTCTCTGGGTGTCCCTGTAATGAATCTAAGGTCGGGCTGGCGGCGACTGACCTCGTGCGTTGCAGGTATTTCTCTGCTTTGCGAAGAGTTTCTTTGGCGTTCTTGTACGTGAGCCGTTCGAGGGCTTCGCGGTATGGCAACCATTCGTACCCGACATGTTCGCCTGATATCTTCACCGCCTCCTCTTCTAGGGATTGAACCAAGTAGAAGATCACTTCCTTCGACACGGTCCTGCCTCGCCTCCTGTAGAAGTAGCCAATTCGCTCTCTGAAGTCGCTGAGGAATCTGTTGTTCTTGAGGCCCGTCTCCTCCAGTATTTCTCTCCTGACAGTCTCCTCCTCAGATTCCCTCTTCTCAGCATGGCCTTTGACGAAGTCCCAATGTCCTGCTTCGTAGTGCAGCAGCAGATACTTGGTGCCATCTCCGACTCTGAATATGACTGCGCCGCAGGACTTCTCGTGCTCCATCTTGCTCTCACATCCAGTCGGGGGCTATCCGGCCATGCCTAGGTTACATGGTATCATTTGTGTTTTCAGCCTAGCAGCCTTTACTCTCCGAGCGTCGGAGTTCTCAGATGACTTTCATGAGCAGAAACGATATGGCCACACCAGCCATGGGCCCGACGGTCCAGCCGGCTATGATTTGCTGAATTATTCGCTTGTTTGTGATCGCCACGCGTTTGACTGAGGCAGCTCCCCCCATGCCGCCGATGACCCCCTGCGATATGGAGACCGGCAGACCCAACTGTGTGAACAGATGCACGGACACAGCTCCTCCAAACTGAGACGACAGCGCCGTTGAAGGATTCAACCCCACAAGGTTGTCCGCAACACTCCTCACTGTACCCCTGCTGAGGAAGACTATGCCGACGATGCTCCCGGCCGAGAATATCAGCGACAGCCACAAGGGATCTGCAAGATTCTGTGAAAACAGCCCGACAACGAGACCAAGAGTATTCGCGCCGAGCGTGTACGCAGCGTAGAAACCAGCGATCAAGGTGAGGTATGCGTAGAGACGGTTTAGAGCTACTATGTCTTTGATCCTATGCCCAAGTCGCAGCACTGTGCCTTCGATCATTGCAGACGCCAGAAACGCCAATGCGGGTGAGAAGATCCACGATGCCACAACTTCGACAGAATACGTGCCACTAACCTGAACTCCTGCGGCGATGGCGAACCCCCAGCCCGCACCGACCATGACCTGAGATAATGACAGCGGAACGTGAACCAGTGTCACCACGATCATTACAAGTAGGCTGCTCACGAGAATTGCCACAAGGCCAGAACTTGATAGTGCTGGAAGAATCCGTCCATCCAAGACGCTAGAGAGTTTGTACCCTTCCAGAAGCGTCCCCAGGAGCACGCCGGCTGACGCTATGAGTATCGCATTCGAGAGTTTGACAATTCCGGCACCTAAGCTCGCTCCAAGGCACGTTGAGAAGTTGTTTCCTCCCAGTACTGCGCAGAGCATCGTGGTTAAGGCCACTGCTGCATAAAGGAAATAATCTGCGGCCAATAGTGGTCGCCCTGAACTCCAGCTCATCCTGAAAGATTTGAGATTCGGTCGACAGGGTTAATCGGTTCGAAGCCACTGTGGGTTTTTCGTGATCTCACTCGCCTTCCCCTTCACGCCTGCGGTCTTGTTAAGTATGCCATGTTTCTCGCAGTAGAAGACTATCTCGCTTACTTTCTTCGAGTCTGACCCGGCGAGTCTAGTCATTTCGCGTCCGCAGAGAGGGCATTGCATTCAGGATCGACCCAAGTCTCGATCCAACGAAAGATCGAGTCTCTATTCGAATGAGGTCTCTGCACCCCACTAGGTTGATAGGTCTTTCTCTGAAGAATCGGTGCTTGCACTGATGGTGTAAATCCTTGGGACTTTTCACGAAACTGCTTTCACGACAATTGTTATGACGAGGTCGGAGCAGTTTTCGGCAGCATCTGCAATTTCGTCGAGCCTGAAGATCAGTTCTTTGACTTGGAGGTACCCGAGGACATCGATCTCTCCCCTATGCGTGGAAAGCTTGGAGATTAGTTCGGCTTTGATCTGATCGACTGCTTCCTCTACTCTTTCAACTTCAAGCGCCTTCTTTACAGCAGCCTCAGCGTCAGTTCTAAGGGATTCGATGGATTCAGCGAGGGTTGTAATAGATGTGTCAATCCCGTCAACGAATCGGTGCAGCGTCGAATCGCCCTCATAGAGGAAGTCCAGTACTCGACGTTCGAATGGAGCTTCGGACATCACACGGGCGGCATCTTGTGAAGCGTCTGCGATCTCATCGACCTTCTCGATCAGGTCTAGAAAGTCCTCCCTCATTCCTGCGAAGAACGCGCCTTGCGCAATTTGCACCACTGCTTGACGGTGGAGGTCATCAGCTATGCCTTCGTATCTGGAGACGATCTCTGCCTGACTCTTGACCAAGGCCCAGTTCATTTGTTCGACCGAGCTGATCATGTTCTTCAGTTCCTTGGCACATCTCTGAACCATGGTCAGATGCTCGGCAATGAGGTCCAGAACTCTCTTCTCCCTCTTGCCACCAAGCCGGAACTGCCTCCCGAAGACCGAATCCCAGAACGAGCGTGTCAACGTTCATTCCCCCCTTGCGCTCACAGACTTCCCCGCAAGGATGTACTGGATAGAGTTCGCGTGTGGGCGAGAAAAAGATAGTAGAATCTTGACAGGCGAGTTCTGAGACGCGAGGGCTATACCCAGCCTCTCAGCTTCATCGCCTCGGCGACTCGTTGCACCGAGAGCATGTACGCAGCCATTCGCATGTTCACGCTGTGTTTAACATGCACGTCGTATACGTCGTTGAATGCTTTCGTCATGATCTTGTCTAATCGGTCGTGAATTTCCTCAACGGGCCAGTATAGACCGTACACGTTCTGGACCCACTCGAAGTAGGAGACAGTGACTCCTCCGGCGTTGCATAGGAAGTCGGGAATGTCGAAGACTTTATTATTGAACAGGATTTCATCAGCTTCAGGCGTCGTGGGGCCGTTCGCAGCTTCAGCCACGATCTTCGCTCTGATTCGAGACGCATTCTTCCCCGTTATTACGTTCTCAAGTGCTGCGGGGACTAAGATGTCACACTGCTCTTCGAGCAAACTCTCATTGGTGATTGCCTCCGTTCCAGGGAATCCGACCACGGTTTCCGTCTTCTGCTTGTGTTCAAGGACTGCGTGTGGATCGAGCCCCTTATCGCTGAGAATGCCCCCTTTCGAGTCGCTTACCGCAATGACACGCGCACCCATCTCCTGTAGCAGCATTGCAGTGTATGCCCCGGCGTTTCCATAGCCTTGGACTGCAACCGTGGCGCCTTTCAATGGAATGTTGAGTTTCTTTGTAGCCTCACGAATCGTATACACCGCGCCGCGGGCTGTTGCGTCGCCCCTGCCCTGCGATCCGCCCAGCGGTATCGGTTTGCCGGTAATGACGCCGGGCGCGTTGTACCGTCTAATCTTTGCGTACTCATCCATCATCCATGCCATGGTCTGTGAATCTGTGTAGACATCTGGCGCTGGGATGTCCAGCTCAGGTCCTATCATCATCGCGATAGCGTCGATGTACGCTCGGCTCAGCCTCTCAAGTTCTGCGTGTGACATCTCTTTGGGATTGCAGATAACACCTCCCTTTGCTCCGCCAAAAGGTATTCCCACACAAGCGGTCTTCCACGTCATCCACGCAGCCAGAGCCTTGACGGTGTCGAGCGTTTCCTGCGGGTGGAATCTAATTCCTCCCTTGCAGGGGCCACGAGCGTCGTTGTACTGAACCCTGAATCCCTTGAAGATCTTGACCTGCCCGTTGTCCATCCTCACTGGAAACGTGATCTCCAGCACTCGCTTGGGTTCCCTGAGTAGGCTGTGAACCGCTGGATCGAGCTTCAGTAGCTTCGCAGCCATATCGAGTTGTTCTTGCGAAATCTTGAAGGGATTGAGCTCTTCGGTCAATTCAGATCACGCGGTTGCGCTGGACTTGCAAGGCGCCTCTTAAATCCATCCCTGTTGCAGCGTCGGTAACATAGGCTTGCGCAATCTAGCAAGAACCGGAAGAAGTGTGCTAATCTTCTTCTCCGGACTCTAATGAAGTGATAGAGAGTCACTGTTTCGGAAAGCTCAGCTTCCTTGGCGTGGGTGTCGTTGTTGTCTCTCAGTATTCTCCGCGTGAATGATTGGGACTCCCGGCTGTCTTAAATATTTTCACTACCTTTACAGGCCGCCACAGAAGTACACTGTAGAGGGTGATGGGTAGATGCCAGAAAGCGTTCATGGGTCATCCTATCTAAACGCGAAATCAACCACAGGCACTTCGCTGAGAGTTAGAGATGCGAGCTGCACGAGTGGCATGTGTCCAATCTGCATAAGGAACTGCCCGACTCTGTGCGAGATAAGCCTCTCAGCGTTTAGGGGCCGAGAAGCGTTGTATCCCGAACCGGCCCAATTCGGACATAGCACAGCGGGTGGATTGAAGTACTTCGGCCTTGACTGGTCGGACTTCAACATTCATGCTAGCCTCCTTGGTGCCGAAGGAATAGAACCAGATCCAGATCGAGCTCTCTTCCCCAATGTGAACATCGAAAGCAAGCTTGGTCCAACGTTGCTATCGATGCCGCTGACAATTGGAGCCTTTGGCTCCACAGATGTTGCCAGGAATTATTGGGAGGGGTTGGCAATTGGCGGCGCCATAAGCGGCATCACCTGCATCGTCGGAGAAAACGTATGCGGGATGGACATGGAGGGGAAGCTACAAGGGGGAAAGATCGTCCACTCCAAGGAGATGGAAAGGAGAGTGACGCTCTTCAGAAAGTTCTGGGACGGAAAGCACGGAGATATTGCTGTTCAGACCAATGTCGAAGACCAAAGACTCGGTGTTGATGTGTATGTATTGTCAAAACTTGAGGTCAATGTCATAGAGAGGAAATGGGGGCAAGGCGCGAAGGCGATAGGTGGAGAGGTAAGAATCAAAGACTCGCAAAAAGCCCTCGAACTGAAGAGGCGAGGATATCTTGTGCTGCCCGACCCTGAGGATAAGGCTGTGCAGGAAGCCTTCAAGGAAGGAGTGTTCACGACATTCGAGAGGCACAGCAGAGTCGGAATGCCCGAGCACAGAAGTTTTGTTGAAGATGTGGAATGGTTGAGAGAGCAAGGAGCCAAGGTCGTTAGCCTCAAGACAGGCGCGTACAGGCCTTCGGCCGTTGCCTTCACCATGAAGGCGGCCTCGGAGGCCAAGGTGGATTACGTTACGTTCGACGGAGCTGGTGGCGGAACAGGTATGAGCCCGGTTCCCATGATGGATGAGATGAGCATGCCCACCGTTTACTTGGAAGCGCAAGTTCTGAGGTGCGCTGAATTGCTACGAAAGAAAGGAAAGCATGTCCCTGACTTGATAATGGCGGGAGGTTTCATCAAGGAAAGTCAGATGTTCAAGGCCATAGCGATGAGTAATTTCGGCGATGGCCCGTACGTAAAGGCGATCAACATGGCAAGATCTCCCTTGACGGCTGTCTTCAAAGGATCCTATTATACGGAGCTCGCGGAGAAGGGCCAGCTCCCGAAGGTATTTGCGGAAAGGTATGGCACAAACCCGGAAAAGTTCCTCGTCGCAGCGTTTGATCTAAAGAGTCGGTTTGGTGGCAGAGCCAAAGAGATTCCATGGGAGGCAATGGCTCTCTGCGGGTACTTCGATAGGTTACGCGTGGGGCTGCAGCAGCTGATGGCCGGCTGTAGAAAATGGAAGCTCAACCTGGTGGACAGAAATGACATCTTCGCCCTTACAGAGAGAGCCTCCAGGATTACTGGAATCCCGCTGGCTGAGGAAACAGAGAAAGATGCCATAGAGAGAATCCTCGGATAGAGGGCTCTCTTTTTTGAGGACTTGATAGGAGTATCAGAGCCGAGCGGACGCGCAACCGTCTGGCGTGGTCACGAAATTTGCCATATGTGCGGCTCCTGTATTCTGCAAGAAAAGCATCAGCGTCACATTCGCAAGGATTCCTATGATATTCTGTAGAAGATCTCGAGAAGGTTTGCAACGAGCCAGGTATTCTAAAAATAGGCAATGAATGTTTCTGTCCATAGGACACCCGGGACCGACTTTATTCTGTCCACGACTAGGCTGCTCAAATCGTCAGTGTCCTTTGCTTGGACTTTGGCTATGACATCATAGCGTCCAAGCACAAGGTGAGCTTCCAACACTCCGGATATTTCCTTGATTCTTTCCAAAACCGCCCTGTCTAAGCCCTGTTGCTCTCCCGAACCGATCCTCACGCATACAAAGGCGAGAGCCACTTCTCATCCTGTAGCCAAGCTAGGCATTCCCACCGTATTTAAGGATTGAAATGCGATAGCCCCGAAGAGGGAGCTGATCGCGGTGATTCGTCGACGCCGCCTCGAAAGCTCTTTCGTGCTCCTAGTGAAACTCAGGTCAAACAGTGAACTGTCTTGGTAACCCATCCTGTGCAGCGAAGATATCATAAGCCGTTTGTTGAACCGCTCGCTCGGCCTTTGCCAGTCAAATTCGCATCTGCCCGCCGGTGAAGACTTCACGGGGAATTGCTCACTTCCCCGTACGAGTTGAGGAAAGAGGTCGAGGCCTCCCTGCTGCGGAACGGCTTGGCGGCCCTATTGGAGACATGACCATGGCCTGGATTTCGAAGAGTCACTGGTCCCGAAGGGTGCAAGAACAGCCCTGTCGCTTATTCATCCCTCTCTACGCGGCTGCAGTCAAAAGTATGCGGATCGGTTTCGCTAGGGTCCGGTGAAGCGATCAAGGGTCATTCTTCCTGCTGTCGTCGAAGTTGCTCTGCCCTCGATGTGATCCTGTATCCTCTTCAAGACCGCTTCATGGCTGTCGTCGGCGATTCCAAGCATCTTCATCATTTGGATGCAGTTCTCAGGCGCATACCCGCGAAAATGGTTGTTGAAGATGCCGAAGGTTTGCTTCGCGTTGGCGCGCACTTCTTCAATCCTCGGCAGCCATTCGATCAGCTGATCACGCGTGTAACGGTAATCATACCAGAGTCCCTCGCCTTTGCCGTGCCATCGAATGTAACCAATATCCGATGTCACATGAACTTCAGGAGGCAGTAGTGGCTCATCCACGATGCAGTAGGCAACATTGTACTTTCTTAGCGTGGTCCATGTGCTCGATTCCAACCATGACGGATGCCTGAACTCAATCGAGTAGTCGTATCTTCTCGGGAGTGCCGCGAGGAACCCCTCGAGCAGGTCGTCATTGCGCTTGAGCGACGGTGGCAACTGGATCAACATGCATGCCAATTTGTCCTGGGCGAGCAGAGGATCAAATAGTTCGCAAAATGAATCCAGCTCATTCTCCGCGTTTTCGTCAAGTTTCAGACACAGTTGGTGTGTGAACCTCTTGTTCATCTTTGCGGTGAAGAGGAAGCCTCGCGGCGTGTATCTCGTCATGCCGAGTATCGTACCTTTGTCTGGGAACTTGTAGAAGGACGAGTCTATTTCTACGGTATCGAAAATGGAGGAGTACTGTTGGAGCATGCTTTTGTCAGCGTCATATAGGGGGCCGATCCATTCCTTGTACGACCAGCCTGCGCATCCCAGTCGGATCGGCGCGGCTATCCATTTGTGATCGTCTACGAATGGTATCGCCCCCATGACAGCGTTCTTGCTGATTGAGTGCCCTGCTCCCTTTTGCGGATTTCGGGCAACCCTTTAAGGATGTTCACGAAATCTTGTTTCGAGTCCACCGGGACTGGTAAGCCGAGGTGAGATACGAGCAACTTGCAGAGGTCTTCGAGGGAATCGAAGCCACCTCAAAGCGGCTGGAGATGACAGATCTCCTGGTCAAGTTGCTCAAGGAGACCCCGAAGGATCTCATAGACAAGGTTGTGTATCTGACTCAAGGCAAGCTCTATCCGGACTACATGGGCATCGAGCTCGGAGTGGCAGAGAAGCTCATGGAGAAGGCGATATCATTCGCCTCCGGTCGAACAGAAGCTGAGGTTCAGTCAGCATACAATCGAAGCGGAGACTTGGGCATAGCCGCGGAAGAGATGCTAATGAAGAAAACGCAGTCTACGCTCATGAAGAAACAACTCACCGTAGAAGCCGTGTACGAGACCTTTCACAAGATAGCTCATGCAGCGGGCGATCGCTCTGTTGACGCGAAGATCAGGCTTCTCTCAAGTCTTCTGAGCGATGCTAGCCCCAGGGAAGCGAAATTTGTCACTCGAATGGCACTTGGCAAGCTGAGAGTCGGAATCGCCGACATGACGATTCTTGACGCGCTAGCAATCGCGTATGCCGGGGGAAAGGAGTTTCGAGAGCCATTTGAGAGGGCATACAACCTATCCTCTGACTTGGGATACGTGGCAAAGATCGTGGCCTCCCACGGCGTCGGCGGCGTCAAAGATTTCAAGATATCAGTCGGCCGCCCCGTGAGGCCCATGCTCTGCGAGCGTCTCTCTTCAGCCCAAGAGATTCTCGCGAAGCTGGAGGGCAAAGGATCGGCTGAATACAAGTACGACGGTCTACGCATCCAAGCGCACGTCTCCAAGAAGCAGATTCAGCTGTTCTCAAGGCGGCTCGAGAACATAACCGGCCAGTTCCCGGATGTCGCTAAGAGCCTGAGAGATGCAGTGACCGCTGAGCTGTCAATTCTTGAGGGTGAGTGCGTTGCTGTTGATCCGAACACAGGCGACATGCTGCCCTTCCAAGTTGTGTCTCAACGAAGAGGTCGAAAGTATGAGATAGAGACGATGGCAGAAGAAGTTCCTGTGAGCGTCTTTCTGTTCGATGTCCTCTACGCTGATGGTAGAGATTTTACGCTCGCGCCCTACCTGAACCGAAGAAAGGAACTCACCAAGATTGTCAGAGAGTCAGAGCAGGTTCACATCGCGGAACAGCTGGTGACCGAGGACGCGGATGAGCTTGAACAGTACTTTGACAAGGCAGTATCATTGGGATGCGAAGGCCTTGTTGTCAAGAATATTGGGGCAGAATCAATTTACCAGGCCGGGGCCCGCGGGTGGCTATGGATCAAGTACAAGAGGTCCTACAAGGCAGAGGTCGCCGACACGTTCGATCTGGTTCCAGTCGGGGCATTTCACGGCAGAGGAAAGAGAGCGGGAACCTATGGGGCGCTCCTGATGGCCGTGTACAATCCAAAGAATGACCAGTTCGAGACAATATCAAAGCTGGGAAGCGGTTTCACAGACGAAGACCTCGAGAAGCTGCCGAGGATCCTCGGGCGGGATGCGATTCCGCACCGACACCCCAGAGTAAGTTCTGAGATGAAGGCTGACGTTTGGTTCACTCCCGCGCAGGTACTCGAGGTGTCTGCCGACGAAATCACCCTCTCACCTCTTCACACGTGTGCGCTAGGTGCAGTCAGACGCGGCAGCGGATTGGCGCTGAGGTTTCCCAGATTCACAGGCAAATACAGAGAGGACAAGTCACCAGAGGACGCCACGACAACTGAGGAAGCCCTTGAGATCTATCATAGGCAACTGAAGAAGATCGAAGCCGAAGCGTAGCGAGTTTGAAAGCGACCCCTTTTTCACACAGGGGTCCCTTCACAACTACGGATGGGTCATGACGAACACGCCGCTCAACCTCTCCGTCTTACAAGAGGGATTTGCAGTGTGCAGGCTGAAGAATGACGCTCAGATTCCCGATTGGGCGCTTCTGGGTTCCTTCTTTTCAATCACGCGCACGGCTGGAGAGCTTTCTATCGTGTGCCGGCAAAGCGATGTTCCAGAAGGGATAAGGTGTGAAAAAGGCTGGCGCTGCCTGCAGGTTGAGGGTCCTCTTGATTTCTCTTTGACAGGAATCTTGACCTCCCTTTTGATGCCATTGGCACAGGCGCGTATTCCCGTATTCGTGATTTCTACTTATGATACGGACTACGTAATGATACAAGAGAAGAATCTTGAAGGAGCAGTTCTTCTCTTGTCTCAAGCGGGTCACCAAATTCAACAGTGAAACATCTTGGCACGAGCCCCGATCACCATGGCTAAATTTGAGTGATTCCAAAGGTGGCGGGGTCTCTCCACTTGAGAATCACCATCGCATACGCGTTACCTTTCCGTGAGAGTCTTGGCGTGAGGGAGGAGACCTATGAGACAGAAGGAGATTCGGTCGCTGTGAAAGAAGTACTGGGTCTCATGGTTCATAGACATTCATCCATGAGCAAGTTTGTGGACACCAGCAGTGATGAGGCGCAGAGGCGCCATTTGGTGGTCGCTGTGAATGCCAGATTGGCGAAGCTTTCTGACCATGTTCATGACGGCGACAGGCTGAGTATTCTGCTTCCAGTCGCTGGAGGTTCGAAAGAATGAGAGGTTCAATTGGAGGATACGCTGGAAAGGTTCTGCATGTGAACCTGTCTAGACACGAGCATCGAGTGGAAGAGTTCTCCCCCGAAGAATGCCGCGCCTACATAGGCGGAAGCGGTCTCGCCGCGAAGCGCCTATGGGAGATGACTCGCAAAGAGACTGACCCTCTCGGTCCTGAGAATGTTCTGATATTCATGACGGGGCCGCTTACTGGAACGAAGGTTCCACTCTCGGGCCGCCACGAGGTCGTGGCAAAGTCTCCGTTGACAGGGATCTACGGTGAAAGCGACGTCGGCGGAAGATGGGGTACCGAGCTGAAGAAGGCCGGTTTCGATGGAGTCATTGTGACCGGCAAGTCGAGCAGGCACATCTATCTGTGGATCAACGAGAGCGGTGTGGAGTTCCGGGGTGCGGAACACCTGTGGGGACTCGACACATATGAGGCAAGCCGAATACTCAGAAAAGAGACAGATCAGAAGGCCAGTGAAGCATCCATAGGCCCCGCAGGCGAGCGGTTGGCTCTGATTGCTGGAATAATGCACGACGGAAGAGACGGAAGAGCAGCGGGAAGGTGCGGCCTCGGAGCAGTGATGGGATCAAAGAACTTGAAGGCCATCGTGGCAAGAGGAAATACGGAGGTCCCCGTCGCCGATCAGGCGCGTCTGATGACAACCATAAGAGAGCTGGCGCCTGAAATCGTGAAGAACACAAGGCGGCTTTCTGATTATGGGACGAGTCACATTATGACCACTCTTGAAGAACTCGGCGACTTGCCGATAAGAAACTGGAGACAAGGAAGTTGGCAAGCTGGCGCCGAAAAACTGTCAGGAGTCACACTAGCGAAGACTATACTGAAGGCAAAATACTTCTGCGGAGCGTGCATCGTAGGCTGCGGCCGAACTGTAGTGATCAAGCAAGGAGAATACGGAGGAGTAGAAGGAGCTGGCCCAGAGTATGAGACCGTTGCTATGCTCGGAGCAAACACCCTAGTCGATGATCTAGAGGCTGTCGCAAAGGCGCACGAGCTTTGCACTAGGTACGGTCTCGACATAATCTCCACGGGGGCCGTCATCGGCTTCGCCCTAGAAGCAGCGGAGCGAGGCATACTCGCCGGTAGCCAGAAGGAAGAGATTGGTCTCGATTGGGGAAATGCCAAGTCAATTGTGAATTTGGTTGAGAAGATCGGTCGCAGAGAAGGTGTAGGATACCTGCTCGGCGAGGGGGTCATGCGGGCTTCAGCAAAGCTCGGGAGGGGTAGTGAAGCTTTCGCGCTTCACGTGAAAGGCCTTGAGCCCCCTGGCCACGACGCACGAGCGTACAACAGCTTAGCGGTCGGATACGCGACCGGCAACCGCGGGGGATGCCACCTACAGGGGATGTCATACGCATTTGAGCGCTCAGTCACCATGCCAGAGTTGGGCATACATGAGGTTCAAGACAGGCTTGGAGTCGTGAAGAAGGGCGAACTGGTCGCGAAGACTCAGGATCTTATGTCACTCTTCGACTCTCTGAAGCTCTGCAAGTTTCTCCTCTACGGCGGTGTCAAGTTGACACACATGCTAGAATGGTTCAACGCCGTCACTGGTTTCGGGACTAGCCAGTTGGACTTCCTGAAAGCCGGGGAACGAATCTACAACCTCAAACGGATGTACAACGTGAGATGCGGGATCACGAGAAAAGATGACATAGTGCCAATGAGGATGCTCCGGGAGAAACGCGGACAGGGTGGGTCCGCTGACAACCTGCCTCCGTTTTCCGAGATGCTTGACGAGTACTACCGCTATCGAAGCTGGGATGAGTCCGGAGTGCCGAAAAAGCAGAAGCTGCAGGAACTGGGGCTTTCACAGCTTGTCACCTGAGGCAACGGACCATCTGGACGGGTTCCCGATCGACTAATATTACCACGTGGTGAGTCACTGAACGGAAGTCCGAGCGCTTGTCATCAAGTAAAATCATCATGCACGTCCTCGACCGAATTAGAAGCAAGGAGTTCAGAGGACCAACAAGGGTCACCCAGGCCGCACTCAAAGCTCTAAGCGAAGCATCTCAAGCCTCCGGTAGTCGCTCTCCAAAGGAATTTCTTGAGGAACAGGCCGCCTACGGGGATCTGCTCATTAAGACGCGCCCAACCGCTGTTCTCCTCGCTAATGGCGTGCGTCTAGTCATCGATGCGATCAGGAAAGGTGCGGACCAGGGACTTGACGTTCGTGAGCTTCAAGGGACCGTATCCAAGACAGTGGATTCGTTTCTCGCTCAGATTCGAGAATCGGTGGATCAGATCGGCGAAATTGGGTCTAGAAGGATACGTAGCGGAGACACGGTTCTCTGCTACGGTTACAGCACCTCAGTCCTTTCCATAGTCGGAAAGGCGCAGGAGCAGGGAAAGAACGTCAAGGTGGTTGTCTGTGAGGCGCGGCCAGAACTTGAAGGACGTTTGATGGCGAAGGAATTCCTCAAACTCAACGTGCCTACGACCATGATTATCGATTCTGCCGTGTCACACTTCATGAAGGACGTTGATCGAGTCCTGACCGGAGCGGACGCGGTATCCGCGAACGGGGCGGTGATCAACAAGATAGGTACGTCCACTATAGCAGCCATCGCCCACTACTCAAGGGTGAACGTGTTCGTCGCAGCCAGCGTATACAAGTTCAGTCCAGAGACGATGCTGGGAGAGCTTGTTGAGATAGAGGAGCTCGATCCGTCTCTCGTGATTCCCGGCCAAATGATGTCAGAGTTCAAAGGCATGCAGATACGTAATCCAGCATTCGACGTCACTCCGCCCGAGCATATTGACTTGGTCATCACCGAGAGAGGCGTGATTCCGCCTCAAGGAGCGATCATGATACTGCGTCAACACGAGAACGTTTCTCTTAGCACGAGCTCCCCAAGTGTCTGAGAATAAGGACTTAGAGGATGGGAATATGGAGGTCGCGAAGATTCCGGTTGAGGTCGAGCAGATCGCCGAGGGCATCAGAGAAATGAAGATCAGAGGCGCCGGCGAGTTGGCGAGATCTGCTGTCAGGGCCTTAATGATCGCTTGCGAGAAATCGCCGGCGAAGAACGCTCAAGACTTCTTGGCCGACCTTCGAACAGCCGCGATGGCATTGCTGAAGACAAGACCTACAGCAGTTTCCTTGCCAAACGGCATTCGCTACGTCATGCATCGAGTGAGTCAAGCTAGCCAGCAGACCCAAGATGTTGAGCAGCTGCGTTTGGCGGGCATGAGGGCTGCCGAGGAGTTCATCAGGAACTCAAACACGGCGATAGAACGGATTGGGGAGATAGGTGCACGTCGGATCAAAGATGGCGATGTCTTGCTGACTCACTGCAACAGTTCCGCAGCCATATCTGTGATCGAGACTGCATGGCAGGTGGGAAAGCGTATCCACGTCTACGCGACAGAGACGCGGCCGAGGTTCCAGGGCAGGCTGACTGCAGGTATTCTGCTCGAACATGGAATCCCTGTGACTATGATCGTTGACAGCGCAGCAAGATACTTCATGAAAGACATCGACAAAGTCATCGTAGGCGCAGACGCTGTCACAGCAAACGGGGCTGTCGTCAACAAGATCGGCACCTCAATGATTGCTCTAGCGGCGAAAGAGTCTAACGTGCGCATGTTCGTTGCTGCGGAAACCTACAAGTTCAGCCCCGAGACGATGATCGGCGAAGTGGTTGCGATCGAGCAGCGAAGCACTGACGAGGTCGTAAGCAAAGCAGAGCTGCAGAGACTGCCAAACATGGAAGTGAAGAACCCTTCATTCGACGTGACGCCTCCCGAATATATCGATCTAATCATTACTGAGAAGGGAATCACGCCTCCCCAAGGCGCCATTCTGGTCTTGCAAGAAGCCATGGGCGTTATTACTCCAGAGGAACTGGAAGAGTACAAGACGTTCACGCTCGCCGAAGAAGTCGACTAGTGGACTGCTTGAGGAGCGACCGATTCAGCGCGCTGCCCAAAGCTTATTCATGCGCAAGCAAGACTTCGAGCATAGTGCACGAATTGAAGATCATCGGAGGAAGTGGCGGCCGTGTTCTAGCGACGCTCGTTGCCCGAGAGCTCGGACTCAAGGCCTCTGAGGCGGAAATCAGGAGGTTCCCCGACGGGGAGAAGTACCTTCGCGTCAACGAAGATGTCGCTGGTCAAGATGTCGTGATCATTCAGTCAATTCACCACGTGCCCGACGACCTTCTCTTCGAGTACTTTCTCCTATGCGACACGATCAGAGACCTAGACGCCAAGAAGGTAGTCGCGGTTCTTCCATACTTTGCCTACGCAAGACAGGACAGTAGATTCAACCCAGGAGAAGCGGTGAGCTTCAGAACTGTCGCCAAACTCATCGAAGATGTTGGTACATCGGAGTTGTACTCAGTGGATATGCATCAACACCGAATAGGGCGGGCAAGCGACGTGTTTAGGATTCCAGCTCACAACATAACAGCCGCTCCATTGTTGGCGGAATACGTGAAGTCGAACGTGTCGCTCGAGAAGCCGGTCGTGGTGGGGCCCGATGAGGAATCCGAGCAATGGGCGTCGGCGGCAGCTAAGGTGATCGGCGCCGATCACGATGTGCTTGAGAAGAAGAGATTGGGCGCTGAGAAAGTGGAGATAAGCACGAGATCGCTTGCCGTTCGCGGTAGAGATGTCGTGCTCATAGATGATATCATAAGCACAGGAGGCACGATCATCGAGGCAAGCAAGATCCTGAAGAGTCAAGGCGCCCGGCGGATAATCGTTGCATGCACGCACCCCATACTGGCTCATGACGCCTTGGCAAGGATCTACGAATCAGGAGCAGAGATCGTTGTGGGAACGGATACAGTCCCAAGCCCCATCAGCTATGTCTCTGTGGCTCCGCTGATTGCCGACGCGATCAGGAGGTTCTACTCACACTAGCATGATGAGAAGATCGGCCGCAATTCTTTGAGGCTAGGCAAGTTTTTCTCGGTCAGCTCGCTGGTATTGATTGAGCGTGCGAAGAGTTGTCGAAGTTCCAGGCTGGAGTGACTCCGTATTCCAAACGCTACCTAGAGCTGGGATACGAACCAGACGAAACCGAGCTTCTGATTGCGTTTAGGGTAACGCCACGGCTAGGCACGCCGATGGAGGAAGCTGCATCGGCCGTTGCAGCAGAGTCTTCTGTGGGAACATGGACAGAAGTGGAGCTTGGAAATGAGGAGAAGTACAACCGCTTCAAGGCAAGGGTCTACCGGATCGACGGTGACATTGCGTACGTCTCTTACCCGGTTCTTCTCTTCGAGGAGAATAGCATACCCAACATTCTCAGCAGTGTCGTCGGAAACGTATTTGGGTTCAAGGCGGTGAGCGCCCTCCGCATCGAGGACATGCGCATCCCGCTGGAGCTGGTCAACAGCTTTCCGGGCCCATCCTTCGGTATTGACGGGGTTCGAAAAATCCTTGGGGTGAGATATCGCCCCATGACCGGCTCCACAGTCAAACCGAAACTCGGCAACAGCCCGAAGGAGCATGCCACCATCGCGTACAATACGCTTCGCGGTGGGATCGACACCGTAAAGGATGATGAGAATCTCAACAGTCAAAGCTGGAGCAACTTCTACGCTCGAGCGGACGAGACACTGAAAGCCGTCGAGAAGGCCGAGAAAGAGACCGGCGAGAGCAAAGGATGGTGGGCGAACGTCACCGCCGGCGACACTGAGGAGATGCTGAAGCGCTGTGACTACATCGCAAAGAACGGTGGAAAATTCGTGATGGTCGATTATCTCACCGTTGGTTTTGCCGCTACTGCATCGCTGAGGAAACGAACTGGAGAGCTCGGCCTTGCCCTGCACTGCCACAGGGCCATGCACGCAGTCATCGACCGCCAACCGAATCACGGCGTCGAGTTCAAGGTCCTAGCAAAGTGGGCGCGTTTGATTGGTGTTGACCACATCCACACCGGAACAGGCGTGGGGAAGCTTGAGGGCGAGTTCCAAGATCTCAAAGACAGGTGCAACCTCCTTCGCAACAGCTACACCCCGAAGGAGGGTGGACTGTATTTTGATCAGCCGTGGGGGAACGTCAAAACCGTCGTGCCGGTAGCGTCGGGTGGCCTACACCCGGGACACGTCTGGAAGGTCTACGAAACCTACGGGAAAGATGCATTCTTTCTATTTGGAGGAGGTTGTCACGGGCACCCTGGCGGAAGCTGCGCTGGAGCGAAGGCTGTAAGAGCTGCGGTTGAGGCTGTTGCGGACGGGATCGGCCCCCAAGAGGCAGCGAAGGGAAGCAAGGAGCTGCAGCAAGCCCTAGAACTCTGGGGCGGAGTGACCTTCTGACCAGGTTCCATCCCCACTGCTTGGCAGAATAGGAAGCTCGTTCACAAGGTCACCGTCTTTCCAAGTTCTGTCTTGCAAGCTCAAGCGCTTTCTCTACCGCTCTCCTAGGGTCACTTTCTGACAGAATCCGAACGCTTCGGCGTTCGTCCAAGAAGGTTTCCTTGACTTGGTCGGCGACTCCTCCGCTTCCCTCAACTGCGATGATGGGTTTTACCTTCAGGTATGCAGCGCAGGCTTCGATTAGAGCCCCGGCTCCACCACCAACCATGATAACGGCATCGGCGCTGTACGTGGTTACGAAATCTCTAGCCCAACCCATCCCTGTCGCAATCACGACATCACAGTAACGGTTCGCATAGTGAATTTCATCCTGAGGGATTATCCCAACGGTGATTCCGTGATTCTCCTTTGCTCCTCTGCACGCTGCTTCCATTACTCCGCCTAGCCCTCCCGTTACGACCACCGCGCCATTCTTGGCGGCCTCAGCGCCGACCTCGTAGGCAAGCTTGCGCGCTTCATCTGTGCAGTGATCCGCAGCAGAGCCTATCACCAACAACTGTGGCCGTTTGCTTGTTTCGTCGGTCAATGGACAGTCTCACTTTCCATCGGTTTGACTAGTTTCAATAAAGTGGTTTTCGGCTCTATGGGTTCGCTCGTAACGAAAGATCCTGCAAGCGGATCTCACCGTACAGTGGGAGCCCTAGAGAATGTCGATCTCAAGATCTTTCACCAGATACTCGTGCAGGCGATAGGTCTGGGGGTCGTACCTTCCACCAGCCTTTCTCACCTGCAAGAAGTTCTTGTCTTCTCTCTTGGACAAGTCTATGACTACTTGTGTCATATGGTCAATCATGGCACAGAATTCTTTGGGATGCGCATCTCTGGCCATAGTCCAATAGGCCAAAGTCTGATACGCATACAAAGCAGGACAAACATGCCCGAAGAAAGCTTTCACGGCATCTCTTCCCCAGTTGTGTTCCATGATAGTGAGGCTGTTGAAAACGAGCCTTGTGCCAGGCGTTATGAATTCTCTTTCAATTCTCCCAAAGAAGCGGTGAAATCGATCGGGGTCCTTGGAACTGGGAACCTTTCTTAGCCATGAAGGAGCCTGATCGTAGAAGTCGGCGAAAACGAGTTCACCTTGCCCCGCTGCTTCTGAGAAACAGTCAAGGACGAGTAACCTCTCTTCCCATCCATTCGGCAACATTTCGATTAGAGGGGCAAATTGCAGCATCACAGCCTGTGGAGGATAGATAAAGTCCAAGTAGATGACTTGGGCGCCTTCAATGATCCCTTGTCTAATGAAAGTGTAGAGGAATTCTCTGGCGAAGGTTCCAGGCTCTGTCTCCCACAAGACGTTCTCCCCGAGCAGCAACCCGCCACCGAGGAGTTGGTCCAGGCTTCTTATGCCCGTGGAGTAGGTAGCTGTGCGTTGCTTTGGCAAATGTTCCCGCTCGCTGATTGAAATGTCTGGCCCGGTTAAGAAGCTTGTGTTGGCTAGTGTACATCAGTGTACATGATGAACGCAACACCTCAATAGCTGAACACTTCTATGCGTAGCCGAGGGCAACTGAAATGTTAAGCTCGATAGAGCTTTCGGCGCGAGAATTAGGCGCACTGAAGCTGATGGCGGATTTCTTCGCTGAGAAACCAGAGCTCACAGCGAAAATTGAGACCTATACGACGGCTCGCTATGCGCTTGTGACCACATACGCCGAAAACTTCGGTATCCCAAGCGAGGATGCGTCGAAAGTTCTCGAAGATCTCAGGAAGAAAATCGATGATGCTCAGTATGTCCAAGTGAAGCTACCGCCGCTAAGAAACCTAGTCCTCATGCAGAGAGATGAACTGGACATGTTGCGAGTTCTAGTCGACTATTTCTCCGAGGAGCCGAAGATGACGTCCGCAGGGTCTCTTCTCTCGACGAGATCTGAAATCCTGGCCGATGCCTACCAGTGGTTCCATGGCAAGAACGCCGAAGTGGCAAGGGAAATTCTCCAAAACCTGATTGAAAAGCTTCAGCAGGCCACGTTCGTTAGGACAGAAACTTTGGCGGAGGTAGCTCCTACTCCACTAAACCCTTACGGGGCCGCCCTTAGACAGCTCGATATAGCTGCCAAGAAACTGAACCTTGACTCCCCTATCCACGAAATGCTGAAGCATCCGATGCGGGCCTTCATTGTCAGCATTCCTGTACTCATGGATGATGGCAGCGTCCGCGTTTTCACGGGTTACCGCGTACAGTACAACGACGCATTAGGACCGACTAAGGGCGGCATGCGTTATCACCCTGATCTAACAATAGATGAAGTGACAGCCTTGGCAGCGTGGATGACTTGGAAAACCGCTGTCACCGGACTGCCACTCGGCGGCGGTAAAGGCGGAATCAGATGCAATCCAAAGGAAATGTCAAAGGCTGAGTTAGAACGCTTGACGAGAGGCTTTGCTCGCACCATTGCGAAGTTCATAGGGCCTTCTACGGACGTGCCAGCGCCAGATGTCTATACCGACGCGCAAACAATGGCGTGGATGATGGACGAATACAGCGAAATCGTGGGCTATCCCGCTTTTGGAGTGGTGACAGGTAAACCGGTCAATGTCGGCGGTTCCCTTGGAAGAAATGAAGCGACATCAAGGGGTGTGATGTACACAGTTGTTGAGGCGGCAAAGCACTTGGGTATCGACCTGAGAAACGCCACGGTAGCCGTCCAAGGCTATGGAAACGTCGGATACCACGCGGCACGTTTGCTCGGCGAAATTGGTTGCAGAATTGTTGCAGTTTCAGACTCGAAGGGCGGTGTGTACAATCCAGATGGCTTGGATCCCGTAAAGGTCTTTGAGCACAAGAACAAGACAGGCTCAGTAGTTGGCTATCCTGAGAGTAGACCAGTATCGAACGAACAATTGTTGGAGCTCGAATGCGACATCTTGGTTCCCTCAGCTTTGGAGAATCAGATCACAGGGGCGAATGCCACCAGTATTAGGGCGAAGATCGTGGCGGAAGGCGCCAACGGGCCGACAACACCAGAAGCCGACGACGTCTTGTTCAGGAAGGGGATATTCGTGATTCCTGACATATTGGCGAACTCAGGCGGCGTCATTGTCAGCTACTTTGAGCAAGTGCAGAATCAAATGAACTTCTACTGGGCCGAGGAGGAAGTGCGAGCGAAACTTGAGAATACCATTACTAAGGCGTTCAAAGAGGTCCTCCGCATGGCGCGACAACAGGATGTGAACATGCGAACGGCAGCCTACATGTTGGCGGTCAGAAGAGTGGCTGACGCCATGGTAGCGCGCAAGGGGATGGTCATCAGTCCCCCCGCAACTTCGTAGCGTCCATTTGCCCGCTTATTCTTGGCTAGGGCAGGATGTACATCCCCAGAGTTTTATGAACATAGGCTTAAGAGGGGGCGTCTAGGCCAACTGTGTAGAGCGACATGTCAGTACATCTTCACACTACCATAACCAAGAAGACAGACGATATACTTGAGGAACTAGCAAGAAACTACGGCACGAAGAGCCGCGTTCTTGAGAAAGCCCTAGAGACGTTCCTCAGGGTGGAGAAGATTGGTTCATGCGATGATTGCGCAGTAAGGGCCAGCGTCGCAGAGCAGACGAACCTTAGACAAGTCCTTGATTTGACGTCCGTCCGAAGAAAGACCTTGGACGGTCTGCTCGAAGTTGGACTTGGGGACAAGACCATTGATGACTTTGTACAAGACCAGAAGACGGAAGCAGGAAACACTATTGAGGTTCTTAAGAGATCAAGTGCGTGGAGATCCCCCTCAACCTTCAAAGATTTTCTTTTGATTCTGCAGGAGATACAGAATCTGACGCGAATGTTTGAAGTCGCTTCCCACAACGAAATAGACAGCACGGCAATTCTGAGGCCTAGGACTTTCAAACGTCTGCCGGAGATCTTGGCCTTTCAAGTTGCCTCAATACTAGAGGGAATTGAAGCGCCTTTCGATCTTCGCGTGATGGGTGAAGATATCGCTATCAAAATGATTCGCCCCGAAGTCTACTCTCTGAGAAAGAGGGAGTTCGATGAGCTTCTAAACCACCAGATTGAAAGGAGGCTGGCAAACGTGGCACCGAGCCTATTCAGAAACAGCCTGATGCTAGTTGGGCCAGCATTCATGACTTGGGCAGAGAAGCATCTGGAAGAGCCGGTGACTGATCTGGCGTCGATCATGGAAGACTTGAGGATCGCTTTGGGCGTTGATGAGCTTCCAAAGGAACCAAAGGATTTTGTGAAGGGTCTTCTTTCCGCATGCATCAGAGTGAACTGGTTCAAACAGGCCAAGATACTGGCAGAGAAAGGAAAGAACACACTGGAACTAGTCTTTCAGGCAACCGCTCCTGCCGTAGCCCGGGTGTCTGTCGCAGCGTTTTCTGTCATGCTTGCGAGCCGAGGATGGAAGCTCGTAGCGTATTCAGTCGAACACACTACTGTGAACATGACACTTCAACATGTAGGCGCAGAAGACCAAAGCATTCTTGACCAACTTGCCGAGTTAAGCCTTTTTCAAACAATCGCTAAACAATTCTTAGACGTTATCCCAATCCCCCGCGAGCTCTTCGATTCCTTCGCATCGAAAACATATGAAACCCAGAGACAGAGATTCGATGACGCGTACCAGGCCATAGGCGTCCGCGTTGCCAACGCTATTCGGATCCTTGCAAGAAACGATCCGCAAAAGATCCAGAGATTCCTAAGAGACTTTATCCTCAAGAACACTAGTGCGACTCAGCCGGACGCGGAAGTTCGGTTTGTCGATGATGAGCACATTACGATGATATTCAAGAGGATCGATCCGCTTGTGATGAACGGCCAGCGCGCACTCACAGAGTCCATGTTCAAAAAAATGGGCTACGAGGTTTCAAGCTCGGTTTTTCAGAATCTTCTAAGCTTCACGGTGAGACTGTCGGAGAAGCCACCACTAGAGCCTGTGTCCCGAAAGAAGATAGTGCAGGCTCTCATCGACGAAATGTCTTGTGATTCTGCAGAAGAGGCCTTCGCCTTTGAAAAGGCACAGCTAGAGGAGGTATTTCCTGAGGACTACCCGTGGACGATCACAGAAGTAGGTGACAGACTGACACAGATGTACAGCGAGTTAGGTATCGACGTCGAAATAGAGTACTTTGAAGGTGGGTTCACACTAAAGTACAGGACTTGCCCCTACTACAAATTAGTCAAGAGTCGTCAGAAAACGTGGCTCTGCAACGTACGCAAGGACACGATTGAATACGTTATCTCAAGAGTCACGCACGGCAAGCAAGGCAGAGTCAAGATCATAAGATCTCTGCTGCAAAATGAGCATCCATGTGAATACGCGGTATTCCTCACGGGGTTCCTCGAAAAAGAGCAAGAAGCATCCTGAAGAGGAGTCTCTGCTTATTCGAACCTGTACCTTCTCTGCGGAGAAATCGAACGGTGCTTGATGGTCCCACTCGCGGCGATCCCTGGAACAGGCATGTCCGATCTACCACAAACAGCAACGTGTGTGACAAGAACAGTATGTGTGAAAAAACAGTATAGACGGCAAGGTTATGAGAGATTGATTTCTACGTCCAACGTCGAGTAGATGCAATGACCTCCACACTTGAGGCGCCAAAGATCGTTATCGTGGAGGATCTCTGCAAAGGCTGCGGAATCTGCATTGAATTCTGCCCAGCCAAGATACTCAAGGCGACCAACCGCATGACTAGGAAAGGCATCTATCCGCCGGAGGTCATTGACCCAGGCAAGTGCACAGCTTGCAGGATCTGCCAGTACTACTGCCCCGACCTCGCAATATTCATCGTCAGGAGGCCTGAGATTTCGCGCTCATAGAGCCCGGAACGTACTTCATGCAAGGAAACGAGGCGTGCGCTCTAGGGGCCGTTGCGGCGGGCTGTAGATTCTTTTCCTTCTACCCGATCACTCCGGCAGGAGAGATAGCGGAGAAGATGTCTCAGCTCCTTCCTCGAGCGCGTGGCGTGTACATTCAGATGGAGGATGAAATTGCAGCAATCGGGAGTGTGATCGGGGCCTCGTGGACCGGTTTGAAGGCGATGACTGCAACATCGGGCCCAGGTTTCAGCCTCATGCAAGAGAACATCGGATACGCGGTGATGACCGAGACTCCGT